>Ga0209201_1000490_pt1 | contig 55377 bp, 41 predicted proteins | sample AD_UKC055_MetaG_FD_184411 | JGI IMG/M metagenome (GOLD analysis project Ga0209201, IMG submission 184411) | Active sludge microbial communities of municipal wastewater-treating anaerobic digesters from USA - AD_UKC055_MetaG (SPAdes) (version 2) | ecosystem: Engineered > Bioreactor > Anaerobic >... | reverse complement strand
GGGGGACCGCACCGCCGAGTTGACCGCGCAGAACCGTCGTTTCAGCAGTGTGCTGAAGCACATTTCCGAGGGAATCCTGGTGACGGATTCGGTGGGGATGGTGATGGAAGTGAACGATGCATTTTTGAGGATGTTTGGGTTGGATCGGGAATCGACTTTGCGAATGGGGAGTGCGGATCTGTGCCGAGTTCTGGGGCAATACACCTCGCAGGATTCGGCGGCGTGGAAATCGGCCTGGACCAAGTTGTCGCGGGAACCGGATGCGGCCTGGACTGCGGAGCTGACGGTGGGCGACAGGATTGTGACCTGCCGCTCTTTGCCGATTGCGGGGGCGGAGGCGGGGCCTTCGCTGGGGAGAGTGTGGTTTTTTTAATTAAAAATTAAGAATTCAAAATTGAAGAAAAGAATGGACAGAGTGGACGGAAGAGAGAAAAGGATAAAATGGGAGGGATAAGACCAATAAGACAGATGGGACCAATGCGGCAGATGGGAGGGATGGAGTAAGAGGGATCTATTTTATTCTGGGCTGGAGAATTGTTTGGGGTCGAGGTTGAGGTCGGAGAGTTTCAGGTGGAGGTTTTTGCGGTGGATTCGCATGAGGTCGGCGGCCTGGCTGACGTTGCCTTTTGTGCGTCGGAGTATCTGTGAGAAGTAGTACTTGTCGAATTCGTCGATGACCATTTTTTTGGCGTCTTTGTAAACCAGATCCACGAGATCGTGAAAGGGATGAGGGGCGGCAGTTCCCTGGGGCGCTGCGCTGCCGAACGCAATGGCGGGCATGAGGTGGGTGACATTGGTGGTTCCCAGGACGACGGCTCGTTCGACGAGGTTTTCCAGTTCGCGCACATTTCCGGGCCAATGATACCGTGCCAGCAGCGCCATGTCCTCCGGCGCGAATTTGAGCGTGGGGCGGCCGTTGGATTTTTTTGCGAGGAAGTGTTCGACGAGGAGAGGGATATCTTCTTTGCGTTCGCGGAGAGGGGGAATGATGATGGGGACGACATTGAGCCGGTAGTAGAGGTCGGCGCGCATTTCTCCCTTCTCTACTTTTTCTTCCAGATTTGAATTGGTAGCGGCCACGATGCGGACGTCGACGCGCTTGCTTCGATTACCGCCGACCGGCTCGATGACTTTTTCCTGAATGGCGCGGAGGATTTTGCCCTGCATTCTGGGCTGCATGTCGCCGATTTCATCGAGGAAGAGAGTTCCGCCATCCGCCAGTTCGAATTTTCCGACAGAGGTGGAGACTGCGCCGGTGTATGCTCCGCGAACGTGACCGAACAGTTCGTTTTCCAGGAGGTCCGAAGGCAGGGCCATGCAGTTGACGGCGACAAAGGGTTGTTCGCGTCGGGGGCTGTCGCGGTGGATGGCGCGTGCGACGAGTTCCTTGCCGGTTCCGCTTTCGCCACGGATCAGGACGGTGCTGTCCCCCTGGGCGACTCGTGCGATCAGTTCGAACACATGAACCATTTTGGGAGATCGCCCGACCAGTTCTCCATAGCCGGATTTGCCGGAGAGTTGTTCGCGGAGATATCGGTTCTCCAGAGTGATCTGCTGCACCCAAAGGGCTTTTTTGACGGAGAGTTTTAATTCATCGAGATCGCAGGGTTTCAGCAGGTAATCATGAGCGCCCTCTTTGAGGGCCTGGACGGCATTCTCAACCGTTCCGTAGGCGGTGAGAATGATAACCGGAAGATGCAGGCTGGTTGCCCGTGCGCCCTTAAGGACCTCGGTGCCGTCGCCGCCGGGCATGCGCAGGTCGGTTATGACGAGGGACAGAGCGGTGCTTCGGATGATTTCGAGCGCCTGGGCGGCATTTTCGGCCTCCAGGATTTCATGGCCATCCTCGGTGAGGGCAAGGGAGATGACCTTGCGCATTCGTGCTTCATCATCAACGACGAGAATCGTTGCCATAGGAATTCCTTTAAATTAACCGGAGGGAGCCGTTGCAGGCGGAACAAACCGGTGGAGATGCTCGCTCCCTGGTTTCAATTTCCTTTTTACAAATCGGCCGGGGTAGGCCTCCTCCAGCAAGAGGCGGTTAAATCGTGTCATATCTTCGCCTTCGAGGGGTTTGCCGATTTCCTGGAGCACTTTTTTGCTCAGTTTGACGTGGGCAAACCGTTGTTCCGAGTAAAGGTTTTCTTTGAGGATGATCCGGTTGAGTTCATCGATGAGGTTTCGCTGAAGGTCGACAGGCGGGGGGCCGAGTCCCGTATACTCGTCGATGGACTTGACCAGATCCTCCGAGAATAGTGTACGCAAATGAACGGAGAGTTCATCGGAGGCATCGCGAAGGCTCATGGTCAAGGCTTTCGGATCGCGGAGGTCGTGCATACAGAAGAACCAGGAACCGAGTGCGCATTTGGGCGGGATGGGGCGGCCGTCCATGCCCAAGTGGAGATCGACGATATAGTCGCCGACATCGGGGCAGTCGGGTTCTGCGCCGATTTTGATGAAAGCTTTCATGCGATCCAGGCGGAGATTGACATCGAAGACCTGGCAGATCTCGTTGCCGGGTTGTGTGCCGCGTTCTCTGGCGATATCGGACAGTATCCGGTAGATGAGTTCCAAGCGGTTAGTGCATTCGCGCCCGCGAATTTCATAGAGTGCGTTCAGAAAGCTGGGGACGGCGACGAATGCGATCATGCAGAAGGCCACGGCGAGAGTGATGAGTTCGCCATAGGAGAGGCGCATTCCACCCGGAGCAGTATCCTCGTATTCCCTTCCCTGCGGCACAGCGGGTTGAGTCATTTAGACATCTCCTGTCGATCTACGTGAAGACGGCGGAACCGATTCCGTACTCCGTTTCAGTTTAAGCCGGGCGAGATCGCTGAGCAGCGTATCCCCATCCCCGGTCATAATTGTTTTCAGCCATTTCTCTCGTCGGATTTCATCCGAAGCATCGGACGGAAAGTGCGCCGCCAGTTCGAGGCCGAGGCGGTTGCGCAACCAGGCATATCGTCCATCCTGGGAGAGGCCATTCCATTCGGTTACGGCACGATCCAGTTTTCCGGCTTTAAGGTAAGACTGCCCGATTTGATATCGTGCCCACTCGCCGATGTCGTTGCCATTTTCCTCAACGGAGAGGTCTCGAAAGACCGACTCGGCATCCTCCCATCGTCCCTGCCAGACGAGAAAAGCAGCCCGGGAGAGCAATTGGAGTGATCCGAAACTGAGTTGCTGGAAAAACGTGAGATATTGTAGCCCGTCATTCATAAAACGCCAACCGGTGGGATCTGTAACAAGATGTTCAAACAGGGTCCTCGATTTATCGTAGTCTTCCTGCCAGAACAAGGCCCGGGCTTCATAGAAGTCGGCCTCCGGGCGGAGGGGGCCGGTGCGAACGGCATGGAACTCATCAATGGCCTCGGCCAGGGACCCCACTTGGGAGAGGGCGAGTCCTCGCAGGAGCAGGAGGCAGTCGGTATCCAGGTCGGGGTATGTTGCGAGAACGGCCTGGCGGTCCTGGCCGAAAATGGTATACAAGCGCTGGAGAACCTCCATACCCTGGGTCCCGGAGATTTTGACTCGCGCCCACAGATCGAGGATTTCAAGTTTCTTGTATTTTGCGACGGGCGAGTCGGCGGGTTCCACTTTGATTTCGGCCACAATGGGGTCCAGGAGACCGGCGATGCGCCGGCAGGTTTCGACATCCTCCCCTCCGAGGTCGCGGAGAATGCGAGCCATTTCGATTCGGGCGGTGTCCCGGTACAGGCTGTCGGGAGGAACGGACTGGTAAGCATCAAGGGCCAGTTTTGGAAATCCCTTGTATAAAGCCCATTGTGCGAGGTCGACGGTGGCCGCGCCGGATGTGTCGCGGGATGCCCAATCGAGGAGAGTTTTGAGGTCTCCTTCCCGATACAGGATTTCGCGGAGGACCTGATCTTCCCAGGATTCGGTTTGTGGTTGTTTCAATCGATCTTTCAACAGGGAGCGAAGGGCCTTGCTGAGGTCGGGTTGATCGAGCATCGGTTCGATATGTTTTGCAAGGAAGTAATCCTGTGCCCAATTCTGCGCGCGGATGAGACGATACTGTTGGAGAGCGCCCTCACAGGAGCCGTCGGCGATAAGGGCATCCGCATAGGCCAGGGCGGTGACAACGCCGGGGGCCTGGGATGCGCCCTCGCGAAGAAGGTCAAGAGCCTCGGTGGCATGGTGGAGTTGCGCGAGGGACCTGGCGGCCTGCTGGTATGCGGAAGGGTTGTGGTCATTTGCCTCGATATAAAGACGCCAGAGTGGGACAGGGTCCACATCGGCCCGAGTGGTTGCGGCCTCATACCAGCGGATTTCGCGGGATTTTTGCCGACACATTCGGAGCGCAAAATCCAAAGCGGCTGTGGCATCGGCCACGGCGCGCAGGGCCTCATATTCGAGGGGGTTGAATTCGGGCAGGAAGGTTGTAAGAGGAACCGGCAACCGTTCGGCGGCGGAGGCAGGGGAGATGTTGAACTTGGCGGCCAGAGATTCCAGGGTTGATTCCCTGCACCGTCGGATGACCGATAAGGATTGTTCCGGCCTACCCAGGCGCTGATAAGCCGCCGCGAGGAAATGCGCGATGTGGCGATCCTGCACGTGTGTTTCGGCATCTTGAAGGATCGTGTCGAGTTTTCCCGTGGCACGATAGGCGGTCAGGAACTCATCGAGACACTCGACAGCGAGTTTGGCCTGGTTCGGCCAGAAACGGTCGAATATCTCCACGGCTTTGTCATACAGGCCCTTGCCGACATACATTTTCGCCAGCTCCCATTGAAGAGTGGGAGCATCGATTGCGCGGACCCGCTCGGCCAGACGTTCGATGTCATCGGCGGAGGGGCGACCGTAACGATAGTTGCGGATGAGGTAAATCAGGATACCGGCGGCCTGATCCTGCGGCATATTGGTCAGTAAGTCCTGATAGATTTCCGCCGCTCTTCCATTATCGCCGCAGTTTTCGAGGCATTCGGCCCACCGGAGGGCGTATCCGACATAGGGGGAGTCGATGGTAAGAGGAGACGGCCTGGGGATTTCTTCACGGACAATTTTGCCATACAGCTCCGCGGCGGGACCGAACCGGCTGAAGCGTTCCTCTAATAGAGCGGCTTGCAGAAGCGCGTCGCGTTTCCACGGGAACTCGGCCCAGCCGGGGGACTCGCGGAGGCGGGTTAAGGCATAGCGAACGCGGACATTATCATTTATCAGCCGGGCACGCTCTGAAAGTTGCCACAGAAGGGCCGCTTCCTCGTTTGGCGGGAGGTTTTCCTGCAGGCGGGACTCCAGGTTTTGAATCTCCTCCAGGGCGCTTTGATGGACATTTCCGACCTGTGCCAGGACGAGGGGCGCTGCCATGAAGAAAAGTGCGAAAGAGAAACAAACGAAAAGAAGGCGCGAAGGGTTGCCTGAATGCGATCGAATTGTCATAAGGATTCCTGTTGCACCATCCTTCGAAAATACCGCTTGACCAATTCCCGATACCGTGAAGGAACGAACTGCGAGTCGGACTCACTATAGATATCGCGGATTTCCTGTTCGGAACCGGGGATGACCTGGTCGGTTGGATTGGACTCGCCCTCCTGGCCGGTGGGCCGTTCCGCCTTCCGGCGTTTGCCGTAAGTGTCCTGTTCCTGGGAGACCTGGGCCTCCAACATGCGAGTAAGGATATGATCCTGTTTTTCTTTGAGTTCGCGATCCAGTTTGGCTTCCTGGATTTGCCGTTCGACGTCTTCCATCTCCCTGGTCACCGAATCGAGTTTACTTTGTAAGTTATTCATGTGACGATACTTACGCATCAATTCTTGAAGTTCTTTGCGAATACGGGCCTGCTGAGTGGCCATGCGTTGAAGTTGGGAGTAAATATCTTCGCCCCGGGCTTGCTGTTGCTGAAGGCGTCCCGATTCCTGATTGAGTTGCTGCTGCTGCTCGATGAGTTGCTGGAGTTGATCGAAGAAACCTTCCGCCCCCATCTGCTGGGCGGCCTGCTGCATGAGGGTGTTCATGCTTTCGAGCATGGCGCGGACGGCCTCATTGATGTTGGTGAGGGCTGAGTGCGCGGGGCCATGGGGAATCCAGGTTTCATTTTCGGAGATTTGGACGGACTGACGCATCCCTGCCTCGGCGGATTCCATGAGGGGAATGACGGAGACATCCGCGAAGGGATTACCGGCGATGATTTCTTTCCAGACATTGGCGATTCGCGCGGCTTCCTGAGCATAGAGGACTTCCAGTTCAAGGATTTCCGCAGGCGGAGAGAGAGGCGAAGAGGAAGCGACGAGCCTTTCCTGTTGTTCGGAGAGGAAGAGGGTGCGGTCGATGAGGCGTGTAATCCGTTCAAGATCCAGCTGCATACTTAATCCGCCGAGGTTGCCGAATTCCTGCTGAAGTTCGGAGGCCATTTTGTTGAGTTGATCACGTGCGTTTTGCATGGACTGTTGAGCGCCGGAGAGGTCTTTTTGCGCGAGTTTTTCGCCTGCCTGCTGCATGTTTCGGCTTAGTTCATTTCGTCCGGACTCGGCCATTTTCTGCAATTTACCGCTCAATGGCGGGTTTATTTGGGCCATGTTTTCCGCAAGTTTGTCCATGGCATTCAGCATGTTCTGAGCATCCTGGGAGAGGGCATTCTGGCGCTGTTCGAGAGCGGCCTGGTCGCGGGCGATTTGTTCCGGGTCCTTGTCGGGATTCTGCCTGTCCTCGGCAAGTTGTTGGGTATTCCGCTGGAGTCGGTCCTGGCGTTCGGCCATTTCCTCGGCAACACGCCAGAGGCCCTCCAGTTGGCGGACCTGGTAAGCAGCCTGCATTTGGTTGAGCGTTCGATCCAGTTCTTTTTCGAATTGTTCGAAGGAGAACTGCATCTGCTCAACGGCGACCGGTTCGACTTTCTCGGAGAGATCCTGGATAACCTGTTCGACTTTCTGAAGGAGTTCCTTACCCTGCTGATCGAGCATCTGGCTCATCAGTTCGCGGATCCGCTCCATTTTTTCCAATGTTTCAACGGAGAACCCGGCCTTCCGGTCGGATTCGGAGGGATCATTCTGTGTCATCTCGCCGATTTCCTGCTGGAGCTCGTTCATCTGGCTTTGAAGTTCCTCCTGACGTTTTTGGAGGTCCTCCAGTCGCTGCTGTTCGGGGAAAAGGGAGTTTTTACTTCCCTCCTCCGCTTTTTGTTGTTCTGTTTTTTCCTTGATATTTTCCGCGATATCCTGGACTTCCTCGGTGATGGAGTGTTGTTTTTCGACGATATTCTCCATCGTATCTACCTGTTGAGTCTCCATGGAGAACAATTCCTGATAGACATCCGCCAGGCTGGGCGAGCGGAGGATGTGTGTGGGAGATCGCCCGGACTTGGCCTGCGCGAACGGATCGTTATCCCAAGCCTCGATGTAATAGGAAATTTCATCGCCGGGGATCAGTTTGAACGGGCTGAGGTCCCAATTATAGGTGACGACCATTTCCGTCGGGCATTGCACACTATCCTGAGCGGCCCACAGTTCCGTAGTGAACCGCTGTGCCTCCTGGTAGTTGATTTCATAGCAGAGAAGAACGCGCTGGAGTCCGTAATCATCCGTGGCGGATGCGCGAATCTCAGGCTGCTGCGACTGGCTGATATCAGCGGTCTGTGCCGGAGATTGAATGGTGGCCTCGGGAGCGCGGTCGGGCAGGACAGTGATGGATTCCGTGGCGGAATACGCGGTCATTGCGAGATCATTTACGAGTTCGAACACGAAGGGGGAGGGGGAAAACACCTGGACGGACGCGACAGCAACGGTGTCCGTTGCGTTCATGGGGATTCGTGTATCGCCCAGGAGCCAAGTTGCGGCGGTGAGAGGCTGGTCGGCGCGAACGAGAGCCTCGACAGCGCTACCCATGGGGACCACGACCTGCGTAAGGCCACCGGTCCATTTGCGTTCGGGCAGGCATGTGTAAGCAGGAGGGGTGACAGTCCAGGAGATTCCAGCCAGAACAGGGGGATCGACCGGGCGGATGACGAGTCTTTCGGAAGCAAGTTCGCCGGCGGTGACCAGGCAGGCAAACGATTCCTGGACAGCGGGCACAGTATAGCGAGCGGAACCATCGGGGCCGAGTTCCAGCGGGATTCGTTGCCACTGGCCGGATTTTTGGATGTGGAGGATGGGGTGGAAGTCAACCCCCTCTGTGTCTCCCCGAATCTTTGAGGGAAAGAGGTGTGTGTTTATGTGTGTTGAGGCGGATTGTCGGGGCACGCTGATGGTAAGTGTGGCGGGTGAGCCGCGCGGGACTCGTTCGGGACCGGTCAGGAGAATGTTTCCTTCGGTTACCACAACCGGCTCCATCCACCAGGCGTTCATCGAATCCCATAACTCTCGTCCGGCGTTATTCCCTGTCGGCAGAAGAAGCAGCGCGACCATACCGAAGCCGACCAGCCCGGCGATGATTGCAACGGGCGGTTCAACGGGAGGTCGCCGACATTCCTCTTTCAGGAGATTTTCGAGATATTTCTCGGCGAAATTGACAGTGCGGAGAGCTAATTCGCGGGAATATCCCAAACGGTCAATCTCCTGGGGGGATTTCACCAAATCCTGCGCGGTGAGAAGGCGGTCGAATGTTTCCGGGTGTTTCTCCTGGCATCGTTTCAGCAGGTCGCGACTGGAGAGTTTTCCGGAGAAAAGGATTCGTGAGATATCGGCCATGAGCCACAAAGCGCCGGCAATTACCACACAGGCGGCGGTATTCAGACCTGCAAAGGAGAAGCCGGTGAGATACCCGGCAAGAATGAGAAAGGCCAGCGAAAGCAATCCATAGATTGCGAAGATCAGCGACCATCGAAGCAGAACCCTCCGGCGATGTACGGCAGCGAGGGCTGAAACGCGGGCCATAAAGTCTTGCAGGGAAGAACCCATGCGGTTTTCTTCCGGCATCATGCCAAGTCCTTTCAGTGGTTTCCTTGTATTAACGGAGCACCCCCCATGTCGGTCTACAGGCTATCGCCGGGGAAAGCATGATTCAAGATGATTCTCTCAAAGTTGATGGCGTGTTGTCTCCAGGAAAATTGGCGGGCACGGGAAGAAGACTGCGCATTGGGGATTGTGGATTGCGGATTGAAGAAGGAAGAGATGGCGGATGCCCAGGAAACAGGGTCGGCAGGAGGGAGATATTGGATGCAATCCGCGCCTATTTCGCGGTGGGCGCGGATATCGGAGGCAATTACCGGACAACCGGCGGCCATGGCCTCCAGGACAGTCAAGCCGAATCCCTCATACAAAGAGGAGGCGAGGTACAGACTTGCTCCGGCATAGAGAGCGGGGAGATCGGCATCCTCTACGTAATCCAGAAACGGAACATCGCCGCGCTTTATTTCGCTGAAAACAGAATCGTACTTCCAGCCGAGCCGACCGGCGATGACCAAGGGCGGGACATCGGAAATCAAGCGGAATGCGGCCAGGATCGTTTTCAGGTTCTTCCGCGGCTCGACGGTTCCGACGGTAAGACAATAGGACTCCGGCAAAAAGTATTTTGCGCGAACACGGGAGATTTCTTCCGCCGAAACGCTGAAAAACCGTTCATCGACGCCAAGAGGAAGAGAGAAAATCTTTTCGCAGGGAATACCCAAGCAGATCAACTCATTTCGGACGGATTCGCAATCAGTGAGGACGAGATGCGATTTCTCCATGCTTGAGAGGACTGCCCAATGGAAGTAACTCTTTCGACCGAACCGAATGGTCTCTGGAAACTTGAGAAAGGTCAGGTCATGAATGGTGACAACGGAGCGGACCCTGCCCAAGCCATAAACCGGGGCGATGAAAGCGGGGGAATGGAGAACCGGGCATTTTTTATGTCGGACGCAAAGGGGCAGGACGGTTTGCTCCCAGGCGATTCGCGCGATTGTGGAAGAGGGACCGATGGAATGACAGGACAGGTGGGCGGCGGCGGACCAGGTTTGTTTGACGGGGTGACGTTTCGGGAGAAGGATGTCGTATTGGAACCGGGGCGTATCCAGTTGAGACAGGCCATCCAGCAGGCCCTCGACAGCCCGACCGGTTCCGCTTCGGTTGGCAATGGAGAGGGCGTTGAGTGCAATGCGGATGTTAGTCATTGGCGTCAACAATTCGTCTCGTGTTATCCGGCCAACCCCCAATTCAATCAACCCCACCCTGACCCTCCCCAGACTTGGAAAGGGAAGATTTTAAGGCATTATCGAGTACCTGGGCGCAGTGTTCGTGTGTATAGAATTGCAGCACTCGTTCACGTCCGCGTACCGCGTATTCCTGGCGGAGCGGTTCGGAGTTCATCAGGCGATTCAGGCAGGAAACGAGAAGATCCAGGCTGTTTTCAGGGAAGAGGAGACCTGCATCGCCAATTACTTCGGGGATTGCGCCGCAGCTGGAACCGACTACCGGAACACCGCAGGCCATGGCCTCGACAAGAACCCGTCCGAACTGTTCCTGCCAGTTCGGCATGGTGCGGGATGGAAGAACGAAGATATCCATGTCTCGGTAGATATTCGGTAATTGACTTGGGGGAACCAGGTCGATCCATTCGATCCGATCGGCTACGCGAAGTGTATTTGATAATTCCACAAGCGCGCCTCGTTCCGGGCCATCGCCGACCAGGACCAGTTGAGTACTCGAAGGCAGTTTTGCGAAAGCGGAAATGAGCAAATCGATGCCTTTTTCGGGGACAAATCGGCCGACATAGCCGATGCGAATCATGGTAGAGGATTGCTTTTCGACAGGCTGGAATTGAACGGGATCAATCCCGTAGGGATACAGGAGGATCGGACGGGTAAATCCTTTCCGGCGAAGGACCTGTTCGACCGTGCGATTGGCTGCCAGGGCCAAATCCGCGTGTTTCAGCACATAAGATTGAGTCCAGCCGAACGGGGGCGGGTAACGTTTGTAAATATCCTGGTAGGTATGAAAAAGGAATGGGATGTTGTGTTTTCGGCACCAGAACAGCAGGCGTGCGGTAAGCAGGCTGTATGGCTCCTCCATTGCTAGAAGCACGTCGGGCGAAGTCTCGCGGAGAATCCGGTACAAATCGGGATAATAGTGGAGTACGGCGTGGTTGGAGAAGCGGACACGTTCCACACAAGTCCGAAAGGATTCGTTACTGTCCGGGATATATGCCTGCTCGCGAGGAAGGGCCTGTCGCCAGTGTGTCGGGACGAGGAGTGCGACATCGCAGGTGGAGCGGTGCAACAGATCGAACGGTTTCCGATATTCCGGAAAGAGAGCGCCGTGCCAGACAATAAGAAGCCGTGGGCGTGTGTTGTTCATCCGGTAGCCGATGCCGGTCACGTATTCGGCAGGTAATCGTTGTCGGTTCGTTCTTCGATACGGTCGAGTTTATTGTTGCTGTCGACGAACACGATTTTGTGCCGGTATCGGTTTACTTCCTCCTCGGAATAGTCGGCGAAGGAGACGACGAGGATTTCATCGCCGATCTCCATTTTCCGACATGCGGCTCCTTTAATGGAAACGATACCGGAGCCACGTGGAGCCGGGATGGCATACGTTTCGAGCCGTTCGCCGTTGGACATATTGTAGATATGGACGGATTCGCCGGACTTGATATCCGCGGCATCGTAAAGGTCCATATCGACGGCGAGACTTCCGGCATAATACAGTTCTTTATGAGTGACTCGGATTTGCTGTATTTTTGATTTCAACATTCGTCGAAGCATGTGTTCATGATCCTTTTTCGGTCAATCCGGGCAGGTTTTCGCCGCACGCCGCCACAATGGCTTCCGGCAAGGTGAAAGCCCCGCGATACAGCGCCTGTCCGACAATGGCTCCCCAGATTTTTCCATCCAATTCTCGATTGAGCTTTTCCAACGCCCGGATATGATCCAGGGTACCGATTCCGCCGGCGGTAATAAAGGTAAACGGGCACAGAGCCGCCATGGAGCGAACGGCGGGGAGGTTCGGACCTTCCAGTGTGCCGTCTTTGGCGATGTCGGTATATTGCACAGCGGCGAGGGGGAGGTTGCTGACCTGGATGAGAAGGTCCTCGGCGCGGAGGGCAGAATCCTCACGCCACCCGCGTGTGGAAACGAAGCCGTTCCTGGCATCGAGGGCGAGGACGATGCGCCCGGGGAAAGTGCGGCAGATTTGTCGGAAGCGGGGGGGATCGGAGATCGCCATGCTTCCCAGGATGATCCGGTTGACACCATGGTCCAGATACCAGCGGATATGGTCCTCCTCGCGAATGCCTCCGCCGACCTCGCAGGGGCAGGAGGTTTGTCCGGCAATGGTGGCGAGAATGTCTCGATTAGTGGGGGCTCCATCTCTTGCGCCGTCGAGATCGACGAGGTGGAGCAGTTCCGCGCCATCATGTTGCCATTTGAGGGCGACAGAGACGGGGTCCTCGGAATACATTTGTTCGCGGTTATAGTCACCCTGGTACAGGCGTACACAGCGCCCGCCTCGAACGTCGATTGCCGGAATGATTTTCACGATGAATTTCCTTTCGAGAGGGACAATTTGTTTTCCTGCCCGGCCAGGAGACGTCGGATATTCGAGCGGTGTTTGATGACTACCAGGATGGCAGCGAGAACCGAAAAGACAAAGATTTCCGTACTGGGTGACCAGGCGGGGAAGTAGAAATACTCGATCATTTGAACGAGGACGAGAGTCATGGCGGCAAGGAGTGAGCCGAGGGAGACAATGCGGGTGGCGGCGAAAACGATCAGAAACACGGCGACGCAAACAAGGATGGCCTCCCATTTGAGAACCAGAAACACTCCAAGGGACGTGGCGACGATTTTGCCGCCGCGAAATTGAAGAAAGCAGGACCAACTATGTCCGGCCAGGCAGGCCGCTCCGGCAAGGACATAGATCAATTCCTCGCCGGGAAACAGGCGGATTGTCAAATATACGGGGACCGCGCCTTTGAGGATATCCAGGAGAAAAACCGGGATACCGAGTTTCGTGCCGGCGACCCGAAGGACATTGGTAAAACCGATATTCCCGCTGCCATGCTCACGCACATCGATACCCATAAATGTCTTGACAATCCAATAGCCGTTAGGGATGGACCCGACGATATAGCAACCAAGTATCCACAAAGACCTGAGAAACATGAACAACCTTCTCTTAATCGGAGCGTTTACGGGCCCGGAGCAAGAGACGAATGGGAGTCCCGTAGAAAGCGAACCGCTCATACAGGCGATTGACCAGGAATCGTCGGTAAGAGAAGTGTATCAGATCGGGATCATTGACGAATAGGACAATGGTCGGGGGCTGGACGGCGACCTGGGTCCAATAGAAGGCTTTCGATTCCCTTCCCTTCTTAGATGGCGGCGGATGGCGCAAGAGGATTTCCTTCAGGAGATCATTCAGGTCTGAGGTGGACGGGCGCAGCTGATGGCCCTCCAGGACGCGCCGGATTTCGGGGAAGATTCTCTGCACGTGATAGCCGGTTTCCGCCGAAACGAACAGGACGGGAGCATAAGAGAGATACGGCATAACCTCACGCAGTTTCTTGAGAAAGGCATCGCCGGTCACTTTGGTTCGCTCGGCGACGTCCCACTTGTTGACCAAAATAACAGCGGCTTTGCCGGCATCATGGGCATAAGAGAAGACACGAGCATCGGTTTCGGTGAGTCCCTCGGCTCCATCGATCATCAGGAGAGCGACATCGCTTCGTTCGATGGCCTCCTCACCGCGCATGAGGGCATAGCGGTCCAGCCCCTGGTGCATTTTGGCTCGACGTCGGATGCCGGCGGTGTCGATGAGCAAGTACCGCTGCCCCTCGTATTCGACGAGGGTATCGACCGGATCGCGCGTGGTACCGGGGATGGAGGAGACAATGGATCGGTCCCGGCCGACCAGGCGGTTAAGCAGAGTACTTTTGCCGACATTGGGACGCCCCACAATGGAGATGGCAGGGACATCCTCGTAGGCGGGGATTTCGACAGGCGGGGGCAGGTTGGCGACGATTTCATCCAGCAGATCGCCCGTGCCGGTCCCGTGCATGGAGGAGATGGGGAAGAGTGTCTCGCAGCCGAGTTCATAAAACGGGGCAACGAGATCGAGCCGGGATGGATTATCGAGTTTGTTGACGACGACGATTGTTTTCCGGCGACTCTTTCGGAGAAAATCCATGACCTGATGATCCATGGGAGTGGGGCCATCCTGAGCATCCAACATCAGCAGAAGGATATCCGCCTCGGAAATAACCTCCTCGATTTTGGCTTGGATGACAGCCGAGAACGGGTCATCCTCCGGGCCGAACAGGCCGCCGGTATCGACCAGGATGAAGTCGCGGCCATTCCAGGAAGCAGTCCGTTCCTTGGCATCGCGTGTCACACCGGGCTGATCGTCCACAATGGCATCTTGTCGCCCGACGAGACGGTTGAATAAGGTGCTTTTGCCCACATTGGGGCGGCCGATGATGGCCACAGAGGGCATGGCCGCAATGGGAACAGGGATTTTTTTTCTGGTCATGACGACAAGATAAGAAAGGTGGTGAGGAAAAGCAACGGGGGAAGAAGAAAATGGGACGGGTGGGGGCGAATGGTGGGGGGAAGGAAAATTAAAAATTAAAAGAAAAGCAAGGGGGAGGTGGGGAGAGAAGTCGGACGAGGAGGGAAGTCAGGAGAGGGAGGGCGGGGGGAGGAATTGGCGCAGTTTATGGCAAGCCTCGAAGGCGGCGTTGATGAGGGCGGTGTAACGGCGACGGGTTTCCTGGAGTTCGCGCTGGGGATCGGCATCGGCAGGGCCGCGTTTGAGAAACTCGAAGAGAGTGGCGGAGGCGGTTTGTTCAATGAAGTAGTCGCTGACCGGGTCATCGAAGATATAAGCGCGGAGGGGATCAAGTTGTTGCCTGATTGTGTCGACATCCGTCGCGCGTTCGCTCAGTTCCTCCAGGAGATGTTTTCCTCGCTCGGCGTATTCCAGGCAGCGGTCAAGTTGTTTTCGAATATCCCGCCGGGCGGCCTCCAGCGCCTTTGGGGAAGTCGGGCGATTTCGGCCGAGACGATCCCAGAAGGGTTCGAAGTCGAAGGGGTGGCTGCGTATGGACGCAAGGACATCCTCGGCGGTCATGATCTGTGTACCGGCGATCCGCGCGCCGCCCTCGGTGGCATCAATAACGCAAGCCCGGGTCTGGGAGATATCGCGCTCCACCAGGCGGAGATACGCATACAGATTCCGGACTGTGGGTACCTCACCTCCCATTGCACCGGGGACCCAGAACAACTGCTCGCGGCGAAGAACCTCATCATGGTCAACGGCGGGGTAATCGACATGATTCCGGTCGCCCTCAACCCATCGGACAGTGCGGACGAGCGCCGCGCCGGTGTGGTGGGTTGCGCCGGTGTCGGGGTCCAGGGCGAGGTCCTGGCCCAGGAAGACAATCGGATCGCAGCCCCAATAACGGGCCAGATAAAATCCCGCTTGGGAGACCATGCCGCCTTTGATGATCGAACCTTTGGGACCGAGCATCTTGTCCAGCCAGGCGAAGAACTCCGATTTGTCGGTGGTGTAAGTCAGAGTTTCATCGCCGAATCGCTCGGAGACGGGGAAACATTCGGGATCGAAAGCCAGACGCACACCGAAATCGACATAGGACTGTTTTCGGTAATGGCGGAGATTGAGTTCGGACGGATCGACCGTGACCGCCAAGTGCGGTGGGATGCCGACCTCAAGGAGATAATCAAGAATGGTGTCCACGCAGATGACGAGGGCATGTTTGCGGAGTTCACTGAGATGATCTACGTTTTTCTTGAGCGAAGGTCCTCCGGCGACAATGATGGCCGGGACATTGCGCAGGGTGGACCGTCCAGCGCGAATGCCGCGACTTTGAGCGAACGAGGGGAGATTGCCGAGCAGGTTCAGGACATATTGCTGACCATCGCGATGCTTGCTGATCAGGCTGCTTTCGCCGAACCGCCAGACATCACGGATCCGGTTTTCCTGCTCCTGCATCCATTCGGGAAACAGGTGGCGTGTCGGCGGATGTTGGATGACGGTGATCCGATTGGCGAGGATGCGCGGCAGGTTGGCCATGAGGGCCTCATAAGTCAATGCAGACGGTTTTCCCACGAGGAGACAGCAGGACGGCAACTGCAAAATGGGTCTCAGATCGACCTGCCGGCAGGCTGCCCGAAACACGGAAATGGACGGTTCCACAAGGAGCAGGAAATCCGGCGGATGTTTGCGTCCTTCGAGAAGAAGCAGGGGGACATATCCGAGGCCGAGACCCAGAACGGCGAAGTTCCATGCGCCGGGAGCATCCTTAATGGAGGCAATCATTTCGCGGGAGTCGGTGAGAGGCTTCTGTGGATGATGCAGAAGAAATGTCTTGCCGTTCCGCAGAATGCCCACGCTCGGAACATTCTCGGAAGTCGCGCCGAGAACGATGGATTCATCCTCTCTGCCGGAGCGGAGGGCTTGAGCCAGGTCCGGGTCGAGGCGGCTGACGGCGGAGAGGTTATGATCGAAGAGATCTGTCATGTGTCTGCCGTAGAAACTATCGGAGAATAAGACAAGTCATCATATACCGGAGGGATAACTCGTCCAACAGAGGCGGAGTGGGAGAGAAAATCAGGAGTTAAAAAACAAGGAGTTGGGAGACCTACTGTGAGGCAGGGACGCCTGACCTACCGTTCTTCCACCCGGAATGGTTGGTCGAGCGCGTTATTTCTTTTGAAGACATCCGGGCCGTGGTTTTCCAGTAGCGCCTGATATCGGTGCGGTCTGCGGAATGCATTGCCCCAGATGGTTTTCCGGCGGTTTTCGCGAATTTTCTCAAAATCAAACGGCGCGAGATAAATCCCTTCCGCGTCTCCTGCCTCGACAATAAGGTCCCCGCCGGCAGTGAACGCTGCGGAACTGCCGTTGAATTTGGGCGCGGGGTAATTAGTCATCGCAACAGCCAAGGCATTCTCCAGCGCCCGAATCCGAAGTTGATCGACAAAGATGTGGCGGAGAGTACAGGCATTCGGAACCAGGATCAGTTCTGCGCCGTTGAGCATGAGAATGCGCGCGCTTTCGGGTTGTTCGCGGTCATAGCAGATCATCGCGCCTACCCGAATGGAACCATGTGCCGTACCAAGTTCGCACACAGGGAAATCCTCACCGGGCGTACAGACAGCCTCGTTCAATCCGAAGTCACAGGTATGCACTTTTGCATAGGTCAGCGCCATCTTGCCATGCCGGTCGATCAGGGTCATCGTATTTCTGGGGGCTTTCTCCCAGGTTTCCAGGTAAGTCACGGCGATAGCCATATTGAGTTCCCCGGCCAGTTTCAAAAAATGCCCCACAAATTCGCCGTCACGCGGGACCGACCGGGACTGCCATTCCCGAATAGCCTCTTCCGATTTGTCTTCCAGGCCGGAATAACCGTTACTCCACATCTCCGGCATGAGAGCAATATCCGCCCCCATGGCGGCGGCCCGCCTGCAATACTCCTCTCCCTTTACGAGATTCGCCTGCCGGTCATTCTCTTTGGGCAACATCTGAAGCAAAGCTACTGTAATCAAGGTCTTCTCCTTATCTTGCGTTTCTTTTTCGTCCGATGCGCCGTATGTCGGGCATACGCACATCATTGTAACGATACTTAAAGCAAGGATCTGTTGATGAATACTTCCACGACCGAATCGAGTCATTTACTCATTACCTCTTTATGGGATAATGTCAAAAAATCGGTTCTTGAACCGGTACAATTCGAGGGATATCTTCTTTCATTACCTCAAGCAACATGGGGTGGAGCGGAGGCAATTCAAATGAGTTTCCGAACGACTTACCGGATATAAGGTCGGTTATGATCGCTCCCGATTGCAAGGGTAGCCGAATCGTTTGGGGAGACCGCCGCTGATTCACCACATCGACAACATATCGATTTCCATCATCGAGTACCCGCCACAAAACGCCCCAAAGAGGATCCCCGTACGCATCCATCAGAGGAACCGGGGTTCCGCGCCCGATTGTTTTCAATTGCCCGCCGACCAGGTCTCGAATCGCCAATGCAGTTAGCGGCGTATCCAGGCGGACAATTCGCCCCATTTGTTCCGGTTCATTCATCCAGGCCGACAAATCCGGATTTGTGCGTCCGTACTGGTCCCGTGAGAAACATGGTTCGATCACAAATAGAACTCCGCCTTTGGAAACAAAATCGGCAAAATGGGGAGCGGTTTCCGGGTGGATCCAGTCGGTTTTGGCGGCGACCACAATGGCCAAGTCGTTCAACGCGCCCTGCCGGATTGTTTTTTCCGTAACGATTCGAATCGGGACGCCGAGGTTGGCCAATCCCTCATACGCCATGATTGAGGCATCGCGAGTGTCGTTCGTGCGGACATTGCTGTGCCATGCATGAAACAGCCCGATCTGCGGCGGGACATTCGCCAGTGCTGCTACCAACGGAGCCAGGCGCATCAGGTCCAGGCCGGCTCGTCCGGCAGCCTCCACGCAGCCCGGTCGGGTCAGGATATTGTCGAAAAGGGTCTTCCCTTCCTCGCGCTCCCAGACCCAGATTGTTGACGCGCCCATCCCCTGGATCGCCCCCTCCCAGAGAGCTGTGTAAATATGTTCGCCCGGTGTAAAGACCGCATTGTCATCCGGAATCAAATGGTTTTCGGAATTGAAGATGGGCTGTTCAGGCGCGACGCTATGCTGGAAACCATAGTGCATCGCCTGAACGATCCAGTGCTGTGCATAAGGATAATCCTGTTGGCGGGTCGGCTGCACAAAGCAGTCATTTCCGGTAATGCGTCCCAAGCGGGCAAACTCCTCGTGATTCACCCCCAGTTCAAAACTCTCCCATCCTCGCCAGGAATGGGCCATGCTCTTTGCATGAACGGGAATATCGGGGGCGCACTTGTGAATGATGTCTGCCATCCATTTATGCCAGCCCCAGAACCGCTCCTGGTTGAACTCGCACCAGTCCACAAAGGCCGGATTGCAGAACTCGCGGGTTGCCTGCGGGACATCTTCAAACCTTTCGTAATACGTTCCATACAGTGCATTCAATTTCTCAATGCTGCCGTGGCGACCCCGGAGCCACTGATGAAATAGTTTCGCGGAGACCTCGGTTCGACTCACATATTCCGGTTCATTCGACAAACAGAGACTGTGAAGCGAGTTGTAGCGGGCCATTTCCGGCACGACTGCGCGCAGGAACTTCTCGATAATTTCGCGGGCAACCGGATGGTCAATGTCATACTCTATAAAGCCGTGACCGGCCTCTGCCAGTTCGGGATATTTTTTCATTGCCCATTCGGGAAAATAATGCGGCGAAAGCAACACACAGACGGCCACATTATACTGCTCTGCCTGTTCCAGGGGTTTCAGAATGGTCTCCTTCAGTCGATCCAGTTTGAGGGACCCATCCTCCATAACAACGCTGTTCGGGCCGATTTCGGTCTGAATGATATTCATCCCATAGTCCTGGAAAATCGGGATGTCTTTACGCACCTGCCCGAAATGCCCCATCCCGTTGAAATAGACCGGGCGATCCCCCTGCCAAAACGCCCCGTCTCGAATGGTGATCTCACCCGTTCGATATCGCGGCACAGGATGGTCGTTTTCGGGGTGAGCCAGGATATCCCCGACCTCATAAAGCGCCTTCTGTGTTAAACCCTCCAAGCAGGCAACCGTGCGTTCCGCGCGCGCTTTCATCCAGAAACCCTCTTTTGCATAATCCTCTCGCGCATATTCAATAAAACTCCTCAGGACTCGCGCTTTCAGACGAACATAATCCATCGCGAGCCCCTTCGATCTCCCTTCCTCCAACCTGCTTTCCAATTGGTCACGGCCCTTTTCGAGAGAAGAAAGCCGCTCCGGAACGGACTGTGTCACCTGCAACAGAATCCCATCGGCATCATTCAGCATTGCGAGCATCGATTCGAGTCGGGAGTCGGATTTGTCGATCCGATCGACATCTATTGTTTCATATACTTTCTGAATGGCTGTCCGCCATGCCGTGTCCTGTTCAGTCAGGTGGGTTTCAATCAGATCGATGTCGCCCAGGATTTTCTTGAACGCCCTGTAAACCTGAAGGCTTTCGTCGGAGCCGATATAGGCATGGATGAATTTCCCGTATCCCGCACGGTTGATTCCATGCAGAGCGATGGTGATTGTCTCACCGGGATTTCCCTGTTCGGTCAGAACAATGTCCCCATCTCCCCAAATAAACTGCCCTTTCTTCTCTCCGTTGACGTACGCAACCCCTTCATTGTCGATCCCGCAAAGCAGTCGGAGTCGTTTGCCTTTCGTCGGGAATCCCATGATCGTTTCCGGGACCTGGATGCGTGTGCGAAACCAGCATGTGGAATCATGCGGAAACCAGCAATGCCCGATGGACACCTGTTCCCAGGATGAATCGTCAATATCGGGTTGTTCAGCACCATGGAATTCACCGGGATAGAATCGCCATTCTTTGAGAGTGGTGTCCAGAAATGTATCGATTCGTTCCCGTGGCGATGGCTGAGGAACAGCGAGCATTATCGCGGTGAGAAAGAAAGAGAGTGTTTGCATGGCCCATTCCTTACGTGATGAGAGAATGCGGAGGCAAATTGCGAATCGCTGCATATTCGCACAGGAAGGTCTCCATAACAATCATCCCCTCAAAACAAATCCGCCCATCCCTTTTGACAAGAAGATGGGCGGAGTGACTGTTGAAAGGGGTTCATCACACTTGGGGAGACAAGGCGCATTTCACCCCTTTGCACGGATTGCCCTGCTGATCTGTTACACGGAAATAGAAACCCCAGCCATGCTCGGTATTGGAGACTTTGAGCAGAACCGGAGTCCAGCCGGCCTTGATTCGCACCGCGATGATATCGTCATCAAGAACAGCGCCTCGTTCCTGCGGACGATCCAGGACCAGTTGGCCCGCAAGCCAGACCTTGATGCTGTCGTTGCTTCCTACCCGAAGTTGGGCGTCCATATCCTTGTCTGCGTGCAGGTAAGCCAGAGCAAACGCGGTGGTCCATTCGGTTGTCTTGAAGTAAGGAAGCAGATTGACATATCCCCGCCCTTCCGGTGCGGAAATTTGTTTCCATTTCGCGGGGCCATCAACTCCCTGGCAGGTCATGCCGAGATCGATTTCCTGCTCCGGCGGATAAACCGTATTGTGTCCCTTTCGATCGGTATTATCGAACGGACCGATGATATTCCACGAGGTAATCGTATTGAGATTTCCCATCCAACTCGGAGCCTTTTCAGGAGAATTGACAAACCGAATTCCATACATCTGGCAGAAGGCCTCAACATCCCGACGATGGTTGCCATAGAAGATCGCCTGATGAAATCCCATCACATCGCGGGCGTCTTCTATACGGTCCATCTTGATTTCGACGCTGGTGCGACAGCCGCCTGCGGGAGGGGTCTGCACATTCCCGACCACCGTGCCGGTATCCAGAATCAGCTCATTGGGATTCTGGAATCGAACCAGGGTCACCGGCTGTCCCACTTTCCACAGAATCTGTGTCGCTACCCCAATGTTCGATTCGGAATGGGATCGCAAAATATATGGCTCCTGGGGTTGATCGAATCCATTCAAGCGCGTGCCGCATGTACAGTGCGCGCCTATCAGAAGATTCTTGACCGTTTCCGGAACCGGGTCCTGCATGAATCCCGGCTTGTCGAACAGGTAGCTGACCAGCAGCAGCGAGACCGCCGCGAAGACGTCCGCCTCGCAGCCGTAAGTGATTCCGGCATCCTGGAACAGAGTCGCCGCCATGCAGGGAGGGGTTGGGACGACCTTGGTGGTGACCATGCCGAGACAGTCGGTTGTGATGGCGTTGCAGCCCTCATCTTTCAGCAAGCGCTTGGCTGTAATGTACGACCGCGCGGCATTGAGAATATCCTGTTTGGAGGGTTCGACCACTTTTTCCGCACCGCGTCGCATCCTGCGGGCCACATCACGGACCTCGTCCGTCTCCGGCATCTGTTCAAACAACTCGTGAAGAGACCGTCTTGGAATGTATTTCACCGTAATTCCCAGTCGCTCGAGAACCTGCTCGCTGCGGTTCTCTCCCGCAACAACAAGCAGCCGTGTTTCCTCCAGCTGTTTTTTCGCGCGAATCATGCGGAAAGCCTGCTCTACGGCGCCGACTTCCAGAGAGGAAACCACATGCACCTTGGGATGGCGGGAGATTTCCAGGACCTGTCCGGTAAAGGCCGTGCCGATGGGCGCGAAAATAATCGTTGGGAGACCGGCATCCGCGATGGCACCCGCCCAATGCCAATAGCTCAGATGCTGAATATGAACCAATACGGCATCCGGCTTTGCCTGTTTGAGTTGCTCCACACAGGCGGCAACCGCCTGATCGCTCTCTTTCGGTTGATCGTCTTCGGTGTATTCCACGCCGAGCCGTTCGGCTGCTTCTGTGAACGCCTTGCGGTATTCCTTGCGGTGACCCTCCAGGTCATAGGAGGTGCCCGGCCAGCCAAGCCAATAGGGAGGCTTCTGACGGACCACCACGCCCATAATGCGCACTTTTGGCTTCGGTCGAAATTCAGCCAAGTCGATATACGCCCCCAAATCGGAATCCCCGGCCCCGCCCCGCGCGGCGGCGGCGATCATCGGCCCGGCCAGGATCGCTCCGGACGCGGCCAGAAAATTCCGCCGCGAAATCGAGCAAAGGCAGCACCCATCGTGATGTTCATGTTCTACCATTCGTCTGTCCTCCTCCCTTGTTGCCATTTCCTGCGGCTGACACAGGATCGTTGCCAAGGGGTATTCTGAGATAAAGCGAGGTATGATATCACACTCCCTGTCGTGGGCAAATTGTCAGGCGGGGGAATTGTCAGGGAGGGACGCCTGACCTGCCGGCAGGACAGGTCTCTGTGTCTGTTGGCCTTGCTATACCTCGTTCGGAACGATGTATGGCTCCCGATACCCACGATCTCCATCATTGACCAGCCGCTGGGCATCGGTGTCGTTCTTCACAGTTTCGTTCTGGACATCGACTTCAATCGTTCGTCCCACCCGATAGGCGATATTCGCCAAGTGGAACAAGACGCAGGAAAGATGCCCATCTTCGACATCCACATTCTGCTTTATGGGATTTCCACTCAGGACGGCATCGATGAAGTTTTGCCAGTTATTGCCACCGCCACTTCCACTGGGACCCGGCTTGCGTTCCTTGCCCAGGCAGGTTCGATATGAATCGCCCTCAATAACCATATAGCCCTCCGAACCATAAAAGAGATTACCGGTTGTGTTGTCTGGGCCTTTGCCGATTTGGCCCTCATGATTTGTAATCCAATGGCGAACCTCGAACACCAGCATCTTTTCCTCCTCGGGGTATTCCATCGAGGTCAGGAGAACATTCGGCGTTGTCTGGTCATCATCGAACATGAAATGGCGCCCCATTGCCTGAACTTTGCCGGGCAATTTCACTCCGAGTCCCCACCGGGCGACATCCATCTGGTGGATTCCCTGGTTGCCGATATCTCCATTTCCGTAGGGCCACTGCCAGTGCCAGTTGTAATGGAACCGGTTGCGGCTGAAAGGGCGTTCCGGGGCGGGGCCGATCCACTGGTCGTAATGAACTCCGGGCGGAACCGGCTCATCCGGAGTGTGCCCGATCGTATCCCGCCACTTATAGCAAAGGCCTTTCGCCATATAGACATCGCCGATGACTCCCTCCCGGAGAAGGCGAACGGCCTCCCGAACTCCGTCGGAAGATCGAGAGTTTGTCCCGTGCTGAACGATGCGGTTGTATTTGCGCGCGGCTTTCACCAGTTGTCGCCCTTCCCAGATATTGTGCGACAGAGGTTTTTCCACGTACACATGTTTCCCGGCCTGGCAGCCCCAGATTGCCTGAAGCGAATGCCAATGGTTCGGGGTGGCAAAACTGACCGCGTCAATAGAGGGGTCTTCCAGCAGTTCCCGGTAATTCCAGAAGAGCTTCGGCTTCGGAAAACCTTTGCTGACAATCAATTCCTCACAGGCTTTGTCGAGAACACTTTGATCCACATCGCAGAGAGCCACGAGTTCCGCCTCGTTGATTTCCAGGTATTTCCGGATATGGGTCCGCCCCTGACCGTGGACTCCAACGACAGCTACCCGAACTTTTTCATTCGCACCGGCCCAAGCCCCGGTTCCCATCAGTTGTGCGGCGGCGAGAGCGGTCGCGCTTGTTTTCAAAAAATGACGTCGGTCGTTCTTTGGATCGATTTTTTGTATCATTTACGCACTCCTGTGTTTTGAATCTGAGCGGACATTATACCCGGTTGAAGCAACTTGGCGAGATCTTCCATCCCGTCGCGGTTCAGGCCACTGTGGGCGGCGCGGAAATCGAATGCTCCAAAGGCCATAAGGAGAAAAAAGATGACCTGCTTGAACATACCTGCCTTGGCAAGCGCGGGGTTTGGATTAAGATGGGGGAGAAAAGAACTTTGCACTGCTTAAGAAAGGACTCAAGATGGCCCGGAACTCTCTTAATCGCCGCGATTTCCTGGCTTCCGCCTGCGCTGCCACCCTGGCAGGCGTTTGCAGTAAGCATTCCGCTTATGCTGCCGAATCGAAAATGAGGTTCGGCATGGTAACTTACCAATGGGGTAAGGACTGGGATTTGCCGACTTTGCTCGCCAACCTGGAGAAAGCCAAAGTTTTTGGTGTAGAACTGCGCACTACCCACGCACATGGGGTGGAACCCTCTCTCAACGACCAACAGCGTCGCGAGGTCAAAAAACGGTTTGAGGACAGCCCGATCACTCTGGTCGGCATCGGCAGCAATGAGAACTTCGACTCTCCCGATCCGGAGACACTGAAAAAATCCATCGAAGCGTCAAAAGCCTTTGTAATCCTCAGCCGCGATGTCGGCGGCTCCGGTGTCAAGGTCAAACCGAACTCGTTCCATGTCGGGGTCCCACACGAAAAAACCATCGAGCAAATCGGCAAGAGCCTGAATCAGCTGGGGACTTTCGCGCAGGATTACGGACAGCAGATTCGTCTGGAAGTCCACGGCGAATGCGCTGAATTGCCGACGATGAAGGCGATCATGGATGTGGCTGACCACCCCAATGTGCGAATCTGCTGGAACAGTAATCGGCAAGATCTCGAAGGGCAGGGACTCGAATACAATTTCAATCTGGTCAAGGACCTTTTTGGATCAACCGCTCACGTTCGGGAATTGGATACTGCGGACTATCCGTTCCAGAAACTCCTGGACTTATTCAAAGGGATCCAATACAGCGGCTGGATATTGCTGGAGGCCAGCAGCAACACACCGGAAGTCAGGAAAGACCGCGTGCAGGCACTGATCCGACAACGGGAATTATTCGAGAAAATGGCTGCCGGGTGACCGGCAGCCATAAGGAAGATCGAAAACCTGTCCGCCACCAGGCCTGGCTATTTTCCCAGCCTTGTGATGTCTCCATTGCTTTTCAAGCCGTTTGAGGGATCGTATTCAAAATAGATGTCGCAGGGGCAGAACTCAGCCGGTGGCCCGGCATCCCCATTGATATAGCCATTCGGTCCCGCTGAGCCGATCCAATAATCATACCCGTCTATGTTTTTGTATCGTCCGAAGACCTGGTAGAAGAGATCCCGCTTGAATGTCTGCCCGTAGAATGGGTCGAAGGTTTCGTAATAATAAATTGGTTTATCGCCGTCATTTGTCAAACGTCCCTTGGGGAAAAACGGATCGGTAAAGGCTCCACTGGAGATATAAGCAACAGGGGTTGTGAGATATGACCAGCGTCCGGGCCAGGTGATGTTGTTGAAGCGGGGATAGCTTTTGGTGTTCGTATCCATCCGGTAGGAAGTCAGCGCCAAGTCAATGGCATTCATGTCCGCCTGCGCACGGGAAATCTGCGCACGGATTCGGGCGTTCATGAAGTTCGGGACGGCAATTGCCGCCAGAATCCCGATAATGGCCACCACAATCAGGAGTTCGATCAGGGTAAACGCTCGACGCATCGCCGGGTCCTCCGTTTGCGCCACGATTTGTCCCACAAAATCCTTTGACAACAGCGAAACCGCTGCCAGGATTACCACATATAATACAACACCGACCTGCGCCCGTCAAGCCGATATGAGGAGATTTCCTCCGACCTCGGCTTCGGAGAAATGTCTTGACTGCATTGACACCGCCGGGTTTTGACATACACTCCTCCACGGTTGCCAGTTACGAAATCAGGAGATGTACCGACGGTGCCTCAATCCCTTGTTCGTGTCGGATTTGTCGGATGCGGATATCACGCGAGCCTGAACATCCTGCCCAGCCTCCGGTTCGCGCCGATTGAGCTGGTCGCGGTATGCGACCTGAATCGGGGACGGGCCGAGCAGGCTGCCCGCCGGTTTGGGGCAAAAGAAATTGTCCCGACAGCGGATGACCTTGCGGGCCGGAAGGATATCGACGCCGTATTTGTTGTCGGACCGCCTTCGCTTCACACCTCTGTGGCAATTTCTGCCATGCGTGCCGGGAAACACGTATTCATGGAGAAACCTCCTGGAGACAACCTGGTCCAGGCCCGGCAGATTCAAGAAACGGCCCGCGAAACCGGACGGGCCTGCATGATCGGATTTATGAAGCGGTTTGCCGACACCTATTCCCGGGCAAAAACGCTGATGTCGGAAACGGCGTTCGGTTACCCCACACACATTTTTGCACGCTACGGGCACTGGAATATGAATTGTCTGCACGACCACCTTGTCTATATGAGCGTTCATCTCATCGACCTGGTGCGGTTTTTCATGGGGGACTATGTGCGTCTTACGGCAGAGATGAACATTCGGAGCGGGCAATATTCATTTGCCATTTCCGCCCGATTCCATTCCGGTGCGGTCGGCAACCTGGTTTCCACCGCTCAGCAGCCGCGTGTCCAGGAGCGTGTCGAGATTACCGGCGAGAGGCAGCTGATCGTTGTAGACAATCTCGTGAATCTTGAAGTCCACCGTTCATCTTGCAATGGGCTGGATCGAAATATCGAACTGTCCGACATCCAAACTTACCGCCCCGACTTCTCCATCCCCAATCTCAACCAGAACAATCTCTGGTTCCAGGGCTATGCCGGAGAGGTGATTCATTTCGCGGAATCCGTACTGGCCGGTCGATGCCCTGTTCCCAATGCGGATGACGGTGTGGCGGTGATGCGCATTGTGGACTGGTTGGAACATGACCCTACCCATCCCCTCGAATTACCCCAAGTGGAGGAATCCTGATGAAACTTGCATTCTGCTCTGTCTGTCTGCACAAACATCCTTTTGAACAGATGCTGTCCATTGCATCCAAAGCCGGGTACAGGGATCTGGAATTGATCGCAATCCCAACCTGGATTCATGTTGATCTCAACAAAATGTCCCCCAACGCGCTGGAAAAGGCCGTCTCCGCCCACGGGATGAAACTGATCGCCTTATATCCCGGCGGAGTTGATACACAATCCGATGAAACCATCGCGAAAAGCCTGAATTACATCCAACGAGCGATTTCGACAGCCAGCGAGCTCGGGGTCTCCCGCATTGTGTTCACCGGAAGCCGTCGCGAAGAACCGCTGGATGCGGCGATTAAGGCCTATCGAACGCTGGTTCCCTATCTCCAGGCGGCTAATGTAACTCTTTGCCTTGAGAACCACTACAACAATCAGATCGAATTTCCCGAAGACTACGAAGCCATTTTCAAAGCCATCGACTCGCCGAATATCGGAATGACTATCGACACAGGGCATTTCACATCCTCGCAGGTAGATATTCCCGCATTGATCGAGCGATTTGCCGACCGGGTCCGCCACGTGCATCTGAAAGATCATATCGGTACTCAATCCGTAATGATCGGTAAAGGCCGGACCGACAATCCGGGTATTTTAAGGCGCCTTCATCAAAAGGGCTATACCGGATACATTTCGCTGGAATTGGAGGTTGCCGATTACGAAAACAGTGAGGCGTATATCACCGAGGCGAAATCTTTAATTGAAGGATATATAACCAAAGCCGAGGGGTGAACCGGGAGGTAACGATGAAAGTCCTTGTCGTCGGCGGAACAGGCCATGTCGGTTTGCATCTGGTCCCGAAACTTCTCGCCAGGGGAATTCAGGTAACGGTACTCAGTTCCGGACGGACCCGGATGCCGGACGATCCTGTCTGGGAACGCGCACAATATGTCCGACATGATTATTCGTGCGATTCTCTCCCAATGGAAATAAAGGATGTGTTCTTTGACACGGTTATCGACATGCTCGGCAAAGAGCATACCTATAGACTTTTTCATACCCACGCCAAACACATCCTCGTCTGCGGCTCGACGTGGATGTACGGCGAGCCGAAAGTTGTGCCGACTCCGGAACAGGCGCAGACTATCCCCTGCCCGTTTCCCTCTTATGCGCGACGGTTTGACCATATCCGGCGGGATATTCGAAACGCCAAGAGGGAAGGCATTCAATTCACCGCCATCATGCCGCCGAATATTTGCGGTCCCGGCAAGATTCCCCTGGAAGGGATGGGCGGTCGAAGCCTGGCGGTTCATCGCGCTCATGCCGCCGGGGAAACCGTTGTTCTGCCCGAAGGTGCCGAGTCTCTCATCGGACCCTGCGATGCCGATGATATCGCGGAACTCTTCGTGGCCGCCGCCACAAATCCCAAACCCGCCTCAGCGGAGATTGTCAATGTCGGGTCGGCCTACTCGCTTACTGCAACCCAGTTTATCCGCACCATCGCGGAGATCTATAAGGCAGAGATTCCCATCGAATACGTGCCATGGGAAAAGTACACGACCGAGGTCTCTACCGATATCGGCGCGTACTGGCATTTCAAAGCACATACATGCCCCGACATCCGCAAGGCCGCTCGATTACTCGGCTATGAACCGAAATACACCCCCGAGCAATCCCTGGAACGCGCCATCCGATGGATGCAGACATGCGCGATGCTGTAAACCGATCCTGAGCCGCTCCATCGCCCGCAAGATCCGGCACGACAATTTCATGGCGATGGCGGATGAGTATGTGAAAATGCGGATGCAGTCCAAGGACAACATGCGCATTCAACGGCTAGAGGGCCAATCCTGCCTTTACTCCTACTTAAACTGCTCCTTTGCCGCCAGGACATCCTGGAGAATCGGCTCGCCAGGGAGGCCGGCCGCGTTGGCGCGGGCAATGTAGTCGTCGATTACAGGTTTCACCAGTTCGGGGAGTTTTGCCTGGTCCTCTGCGGACAGATCGAATACCTGTACGTTGTGCTGTTGTTTTGCCCACTCCAGGGACTCTTTGGCGTGCGCATCCACATAGTCCGCCGTCCAAATCGCGTGCTCCAGCCGAAGATTGTCTATGATCGGTTTCAGTTCCTCCGGCAGCGAGGTCCATTTCTCCGCATTCATTACCACGGCGAATGCGGTTACCGGCAGGTTGAGCATGGTTACATTCGAGAATTGCTCGGCATATCCCCTGTCTTTCAAGAGGTCCAACGAAGAATGGAGCGCTTTGGCCGCGCCTGTCCCGAAACCGCTACCCGGCGACATGTCAAGCGGGACAGCCCCCAGGCATTTCAAAATATCGTTTCCCGAACCGGAGGTAAAAATTTCCATGCCCTTTAATTCCTCCAGGGATCGAATCGGCGTGGAGCTCATCAGATTGCAGGGAGGGCATGTGAAGACGGTGATAATTTTAACGTTCTCAAACTCCTTCGGGTTGTACTTCATAATAAGATGATAAAATGTCAGCGTTGCCGCTTTCGCGCTGGAAAACCCGACCGGAAGATCAATGACTTCCGAAACCGGAAACCGGTGCCGCGCATCCCAGATTGGGAAATTGCCGATATCCACCTGACCGGCAATGACTGCATTCAGGACATCCGGCTTCCCCGATTGGGTCTCCACTTTCACCTTTCCATTGGTCCAGGTTTCAATTTGCGTTTTCCAGTGCTCCATCTGCACACACGGAAACGTGGAGGGAGGAGCGAAACTGGCGCAGGTCAGGGTCAGAACCGGCTGCTCGGGAACTGCCTTAACTGCAGGCTGTTGCACAGCTGTCGGTTCCTCCGTGGTCGTTTCCGTTCCCGGTTTCGGGCCGCAGCCCACAAGGCCGCCAAGCAGCGCAACGCAAGCAAGCCATGCCACAATGGAACTTCTCTGTGTTTTCATGACGTTTCTCCCTGTCTGTCAAATGTGTTCTGAAATATGCGTTCCGACGGATGACTCGAGGTCTCCAGAGACACTCCGGTCGGTCCTTGTTCCGGATACAACAAATCCATTCTTGAACAACATACAGGATACCCTCCCGACACCGATCCGTCAACCGGGATAATGCGTTCGTGAAGAGAACAGACGGGGCCAGGAATCATCCGATGTCTTGATTCCACGAGAGATACAAACGGTGTCATAGAAGGATGGCAATGGAGAGAGGATTTGGCTAATATGTCGAAGTCCCAGTTACAAATCCAAAGAAAACAGGTTCAAAGATCATGCCACATGTTCTTGCCATTCATGCCCATCCTGACGACATTGAAATCCTCGCCGCCGGCACGGTCGCGCTTTTGATCCGACACGGCTGGACGGCGGAGATCATCACCATGGCTCCCGGCGATTGCGGCACGGCGGATCGCAGCGCGGAGGAAATCTCCGCCATTCGCCGAAAAGAGGCCGCCGATTCGGCGGCGGTGATCGGCGCACGGTATCGCTGCATGGAGGAACGCGATCTGCGGATTTACCACAATGACCGCACACAGGAGAAAGTCACGGAAGCCATTCGAGCCTCGAAACCGGACATCGTGATTACCGGTTCCCCACAGGATTATATGTCCGATCACGAATACACCAGCCTCCTGGTCCGAAATGCCTGTTTCAACGCGCCGATCAAGAATTACGACACCCACGCGGAGAATCACGCGCCGATTTTGCAATCTATCCCGACACTGTATTACACCGACCCGCTTGAGGGTACCAATCTGTTCGGTGAACCGGTCATCCCCCATATCTATGTCGATATCACGGAGACTCTTGAAACCAAGCGCACGATGCTGGCCTGCCACGAAAGCCAACGGAGCTGGCTGCGTGCCCATCACGGGGTGGACGAGTATCTCCTGGCTATGCAACGCATGGCGAAAAAGCGCGGCGAGGAAGTGGGTGTGCCGTTCGCCGAGGGGTTCCGCCAGCATCGCGGCCACGGTTTCCCCAAAAAAGACCTCCTGAAAGAGGTCCTCGGCAACCTGGTCCGCAGCCCCAAGTAAAGATTCTCATCTCGGCCAGCCGGTTGCGATCATGGAGGCGAACACTGTTCGCGATATTGCTTTCCGTTAATCGATGATCTTCGGTAACGGTCATGCTGCGGAATCAGCAAGTCACGACAGTTTCATAGAGAGCCAGAATGTTTTCGGTTGGTGTATTCGGCTGAATGTTATGACACGGGGCCACAATATAGCCGCCGCCAGCGCCGAGAATACGGATGTTTTCCTTTACCTCATTACGAACATCCTCCGGCGTTCCGAAAGGTAACGTTTCCTGATTATCGACGGCGCCGTGGAATACAAAATGATCCCCGAACTCTTTTTTGAGCTTCTCCCGCTCCATGCCGGGACATCGCCACTGGATGGGATTCAGGATGTCGATCCCGATCTCGACCATTCGTGGAAGAACCGGAAAACAGGCTCCATCGTCATGATGGAAGGCTTTGATTCCATACACACGGGCCAAGTCTACCATCGCTTTCATACGCGGGAGCAGAAAACGATCCATCATGTCCAGGCTCATGCGGAGACCGCACTGGCTGCCGAGGTCTTCGGCTACATACGTGTAAAGAATCCCACCATCCTTTCCCGCCGCTTCGAACATCCGGCGATTGTGTTCATAGCAGAACTCAAAAATTTTTTGTAGCGCACGGTCGGCAAATTCGGGATGGAGCGCGAGATCCTCCAGCGCCGACTCGATTCCACGCATGTTTGAGTAGAAATAGAACGCCTCGTAATGCCCGGCCATAACAGGCCATTCGGTCCATTCCGCCAGTTGTTCGGGTATCACAGAGTAGTCAAACCAATTCGGATCCGGCCAGGGATGATCCTCCAACTCGGCGGGATCGCTCATTCCGGCCAGGGGGTAATGGAATACTTCCCGGTAACTCCCCAAACCGTCCGCATAAGATTGAGTTTTGTAGCGGATTCCCCACACATCGCCGTCTTCGGGTATCGGCGGTCCGATGTATTTCGGCTGGACGGCATGAGTTTTGTCGATCTGTAATGTGCGCCACAGATCGTCCTCCGCCGCACATCCAAGCTCCTTCATGAGGTGTTTAATCACTTCCGGTGTTCCCCAGAAATCGCAGGGGATTCGGTCGGGTGTTTGTCGATTCAGTACGGCCAGCCAGCGCTCGCGGGGTGTCATCGGCATGGTGTTGAGGTCCTTTCCGATCAGGATTTCCAGCGTATCCGGAGGATTTCGTACGGCCCGATTTCCGGGACAGTAACCAGGATCGTATTATCGACTACCTCCGACTTCAATTTCATGGGTTCGCTGCGATTCGGTGAACAAAGCGTTACGGTTTGCACGCCGGAGCCTTGTCGGATCGGGAATTGCAGGGTGGTGTCCCGAATCGGCTCAAGGGTCCTGGTTTCCAGAGCTTTTCCATCGGAATCGACCAGCGGGACCTGGTAGTTTACCAGATGCGCGAACATTTCTGATCCATCTTTTTTCATGTAGGTGTTCACTTTAAGCGGTCGGACATTGTCATCGACAAACACGGTCATGGGTCGGCCTTTTCCGGCCTGTTCGACGACGGCATCGAAGCGGCAGCGTCCATCATTTCGGCTCCCATGCATTACTTGATCGACCCGGTACATCAACGCATTTTCGCCAAGGTTCTGTTTTTCCTTGAGCAGATCCGAGGAACGAAAAGCGAGCTGGATCATACTGTCCCGCGAAATACCACGGGGCGGGAATAACGGGTCGGGTGTGGGCACGTGTGTTCCGTGGGGGAGACGGCGGTGCTTCGGTCGCGCCAATTCATCGTGTGTGGCATATTCACCGATAATGATCAGAGATTCCGGCGGAATGTCGGCGATTCGCTGATGCACTTCCTCGCTGATGTATGTCACATTCGGGACAATCACGAGATCGTATTGCGCAAGACGCTCGGAATCTTCCGGGGTAACCAGATCAAACAGGTAACCGCGGTCAGCTAAGAACTGTCCGATGACATACAGATAGTCCAGGTGCGTTCGGTTCTCAAAAAACAATTGCTCATAGTCAAATACGACGGCTATCGGAGTCGTCGAGACCGAACCGTCAAATATGTCCAGATTCTCGCGAACGAATCGCTGATACCTCGCCCGCAGGTCGGGAAATCCGGTTTCCATTTCAATAAAGGCCGCGCCGGCGCCGGCAAAAGCCTCCGCCATGCACATCTCGAAAGTTACGGGATGGAATCGTGTGTAAGGAAGAACGGCTACCGGAGCGCCATAGGCCAGCCCCATTTTGTATTGGAGGTGGTAGTCGAGGGTAAGTCCCGGCGCGATTTGACCGACATCGCTGCCTTCCTCCAGCATAATAACATCCGAGACCTCCGCGTAGCGCTTGAGATCCTTTCCATCCTGACGTCGCCCGTCGATTGCCCCGACTCGTTGGGTGGTTCCGTAATTGGGGACGATTAAGAATTCCCGGCCGCTTTCCTGTTTGCCAGTTTCTTTCAGTTCGCGGAGTTGTCTACATACGCTCCAGACCCAGAAACGTTGAGTCTCCGCCCAGAGCAGGGCCAGTTGCGGGGTCCACTGGGAGCTGCCGATCAAGCCGGATTTTCCATATCCTTCTGTAGATGATCCCGTCTGCGGGTCCACCAGATTCAACTCGGAGAGATCGTCCGTTCCGAAGAGTTCCTTGAGACGGTCGCCATATTGTTCTTTCAGATATGTGTCGAAGTCCTGTTGGCTGTAGACATCGTAGGAGTGAAGAATACAGTTATCGACAAAAACGCCATTGTATCCGCAACGGACAATACTCCGCACCATGAACTTGAGAAACTCGCGCCAGTCCGGACTGTTGGGACATGGCTGATACCGGAATCCGGGTTCGGCCATGGGGAAATGGAATGGGTAGGTCGTATGCAGTTCGCCGTTGCTGCAACGCTGCATCCACTCAATGGGATCGCGTGCCGGTTTTGGAGGCAAGCCGAATTCGGAATACTCGTCCCAGTGGTCGTAGAATTGCCAGAATCCGATACGCTTTTCGGCATCGCCGAAAATGGTCTGGTTGCAGATATACGGAATGATCCAGCGGACACCGGACGAGCGCACATGCTCGGTAAATTGCTGAATACGCCGGATTTTTTCTCGGACTTCTTCAGGGGGGATCAGCCTGTATGTATCGCCTTCCATCGGGCCGACTCGCGCATTGAAGGGGATTTCCCGATTGCCGGTATGGAAAATATCCGGTGGAGCCTCAAGTATCTTCTCGGTATCGTCTTTCGCTTCGTTCAGGTGATTCTTGTATCCGATAGTGTAGGTCATCGGAACGCGCGTGACGTGTGGTTGGCCGGCATACGCCACCAGCGCGGACATCGCCAGAACAAAGCCGAGCATGGTTGTTCTCATGGATAAACCTCCAGGAGCGAGTTTTGTGCCTGAAACCTTGTGCGATGGAAGGGGATTTGTCAATGGGAAAAGGGGGTGAAGATGCGGTGAACCACGAAGAACATGAATTTCGCGAATAATGTTCCAATGCAAGGCGGTATCTGCGTTCCCCCACTCCAAGAGGAAAGCCCGAACAGCGGGGCGAGAAGCGGACATTCGCACAGGCATTTTGTTCTTGGATGCGAATTTTTCTCATCTCCGACCGGATTTGTGAACTCTTTTCTCAATTCCTGCCGATAACCAGCATGTTGGGCTCTATCCAACTAATAGCCGGGGAGATTTCCTGAAGTCCGCCGGGGCCAGACTTTTCCTTGGACATGATCCTCTGCATCGAGCGGATGTCGCTGTCCTCCACCCACACGTCGCAATAAACCGGACGTCCATTTGGATCTTTGACATTAAGGGGAGCCATGGGCTTCCCACCTATGGCGAACAGGGTCATGTCGGAAGGAAAAGCATCACCCAGGATGATGGGAACGGGGACCTTTTCACCTTTCGTGATCCCATCCCCGCCATTGAGCAGATCTGTGTGAAACCGCTCCAACATCTGCGCCGTGTTGAACTCCGAGGATATCTGAAGACAATAAAACACATTATCACGAACAAAATATGCCCCGCCCCAGGACACTAAGCCGGGATCGTTGGGATTCAAAGGGTCGATAGGAACCGAGGCTTGCTGATGAGTGAGACGATGCTCAGCCGCAAGCAGGGCTTGACCGTGAGAGCTGAAGACACCGACATCCAGTCTGATGAATCTCCTGTAATAGGGGTCGTTGCGTTTCGATCCCCAATAGAACTTGGTCTCCGGATCATCCGGGAGCGGTTTGACACGCCACCGCCAGATCATGCCGGAAGGGAAAGGTCCCATTGAGCCTCTCTCGAATCGGTCGTAATCCGCGACATACCGGCTGAACACCTTATCCAGGTCGATCCCTGTCACGAGCGGTCTGCCGGAATCTTGTATGGGTATTGTCACACCACTGATATGAACAGCGTTAGCCGATTCATCGAATCTCCGCACGAAATTCGACTTCCGTTCATAAAGCGCCTCAATATCTTCTGCCGGGGCGCTTTGACAGAGAACGGCCATAGGAACAAGCGTTGTGATTGATATGAGAAGAATGTGAAATGCTATGTTCAATGGCCTCACCTTCTTTGTCTTTTCCTATTCGGGAGGGCGAAGATCCCGCTGAGTCATGGGACCTTCGCTCCTCGCTTGGCGGGCACAATGTCCGCCTGTCGCAAGAAATCCGGCCTGTTATTCCTGAGGCTGGACTTCTTGCGGCGGCGCGATGCGGACTGCCTTCTTGGTCCAATAATCAGATACCACACACAAGTCATTCACCGCCACCGCCTCGAGATCGACTATGGTGGCGCTTCCTGGATCTACAACAACTACATGCCCGGGAGCAACCCATTCCACATTGGCGGGACGGGAGGCATTGCCCGGCTGGCCGATTCTTGAAAAGATATAACCCCTTGGAGTCGCCGATATGCTCGTATAAACCGGGCGTTGATCGGGACTGATCACCCTAAGCTGAGCTGTCGGCTTGCCGTCTATTTTGAGAAGCGTCATATCGTCCGGAAAGTCGTCACCCAGGATTACCGGCGGTTGCACCTCCGGTCCTTTGTAGATCCCATCCGCCCCGTTCCTGAGATCGCGTTGAAACCATTCCGGAATCGACTTGTAGTGATCGGACAGAAGAAGCGAAACAAAGACATTGTCGCATACGAAGGTCTTTTCACCCCATGAAATGAATCCGGGATCATTTGGATTCGGCGGATCGCATCGGAGTACCGCTTGGATGGACAAAAGATAGCGAGAAGCCCCCGAAAGGGCAGCCTCGTGTGAGCGGAATACTCTCACAGTTCGCCGCAGATACTTACTATGATCCTGATCCCGCCTTTCACTCCATCGCCACAGTGTCCCGAGGTCTTGTGGCGATCTTCCATATCTCTCATAGTCGGGAATATACCGGCTGAATACTTTATCCAGGTCGATCCCGGTGACCAATTGTCTGTCGGAATGCCTGACCGGTACAACATCATGACCCACTTTCATAAATCCGGAGTCCTGGATATCTTCAGGCTCCGCACTAGATGCAGGCCAAATAAAGACAGAGACAAACATCGCAGTGCAGATAAGACGCGAGATTCTCATTAGTTTTGTCATGATTGGTCTCCTTTTGTGCCCTTCCTGGTCTTTCGTAAGCATCAGTCCACACCAACATCTATTGCGCCCAAGGTCTTGGCCCTTCATTCAACACACAGGCTGACCACTCGCTGTTCAAATATACCCAATCCAGCGTGGCATCTGTTAGCTTCGGTTCATAGTCTTCCCAATCCATGTTGTATTTGACTTGGATACCTGGGGAGGTCCATCCCGAATCACCTTCATTGCTGTCGAGAAGCAGACTCGCGTCTCCCATGTTCCAAGTACTCGGTTTCTCTGTGTAACTCATTTCGTGATAAACCCACTCCGTTGTCCCGGAGCTGATATTCGCCGCCTTTATGTATTTTGTGACAAAGGTACCACCTTCCTCGTTAGCCATGCCAGCAAAGTGAATCCAATCGATTCCGACCGCCGCATCGAGACAATCTGAAACACAGGAAAAATCCCTGCAATCATTCCTCTCATTAGGCCCTTGGGATCCATTGCATAGTAAAACAAAATCCCGCACATAGAAATCATCGACATAGTCCTCGCCTGTGTAATGCATCGATCCGTTATAGATCATGAAACCGGCGGTTGCCGTGGTGAGTTTCTGAATCGCACTGAACTCGTCCGTGGCTCCCGACATTGCGGAACAGGCGTAATCCATCATCTCGACATACACGGGAATCCCACTATATCCGTCCACTGACCAGGGTTCGGCAGGGTAGTACAGGATCACGTAACATACATTGCTCGTCGTACCGGCATCTTCCCAGGTATCTCCGTAATCGAACGAGTACTTCCAATTGAAGTTCAGAGAGACCGTTCCAATTTTGGAATCGGTCAACTGGTTGGCATGAGCAATTGTCTGGGTCTCAATCGAAAACTCAGTGGCGTACGCGGGAATCGGTGTAGAACTCACCGGGACGGTGATGCCGCTGATGGTATCCGTTGCGCACATACAAGAGCAATCCCCTCAACCGAGCCCCAGGGTTCGCTCAACTCGAACTTCGGACGCACATTGATTGCGCTGGTCATCGGATAAAACACGGGTTCCGATGTGGTGTCCTTCACCCAATGGGGAGCGACAATCACGCGATTGTCCCCGCCCCACTTCATGTTGTAATTGTTCGCGGAATTCAGATTGAGTTTGGTAATTTCCGCCGTGATCTGTCCCGCCACGTTTTCTGCGCACAAAAACAGGCAGATCATTGCCGCAACAACGAACAGATTCGTTTTTCCGCACATCGAACAGGAAATTGCCTGATTTGTTTTCAAGATGGTGTTCTCCCTTGATATACGTTTGTCCGAATAAATGGTCTCGTTTTGACTTTCGCCAATGCGAAATGACTCCGACGTCCGACACAAGAGGAAATATCGTGTTCACTATATTCATCACCTCCATACACACCACTATCTCCGCCATTCTTAATGGCATTCTGAGGCTCTGTTTCCGCCAGGGATATACAATGAGGACAAACCTACCTTACGGGGACACATCCTTAACGCTCTTCTTCAGGTTGTTTTGTCTTGTTTGCTCGCACGGGGGGACCCGGATGCGGACATCTTTCCGCTTCCGGCCCTCCAGGTTCGGGGTAATTTCCTCATGACGTTCCTCCTTTTGCAGGTCCTGTGCGACAGGCGGACCACCACCATCAATAAGTGTATCGACTCATCATTGCGGCGTCAAGTAATTTTTAGTTTTTTTTGCACAAGTATTTCGACATGCTGAAGTGAATTGGCTACCGGCTTCTTTCGCGGAAAGGCCACCGCCAACTGTCTTTCCGGCAGAAGCCGTCAGGCGCAGGGCGGGAGCTGCGCTCCCGCAACTCAGAAAAACGTCCAAACTCCAGGGCGGGAGCTGCGCTCCCGCAACTCAGAAAAACGTCCAAACTCCAGGGCGGGAGCTGCGCTCCCGCAACTCAGAAAAACGTCCAAACTCCAAGGCGGGAGCTGCGCTCCCGCAACTCAGAAAAACGTCCAAACTCCAGGGCGGGAGCTGCGCTCCCGCAACTCAGAAAAACGTCCAAACTCCAGGGCGGGAGCTGCGCTCCCGCAACTCAGAAAAACGTCCAAACTCCAAGGCGGGAGCTGCGCTCCCGCAACTCAGAAAAACGTCCAAACTCCAGGGCGGGAGCTGCGCTCCCGCAACTCAGAAAAACGTCCAAACTCCAGGGCGGGAGCTGCGCTCCCGCAACTCAGAAAAACGTCCAAACTCCAGGGCGGGAGCTGCGCTCCCGCACTCCAAGGGCACACAGCCGTGCGAACCTGAGTCCGTCATTCCGAAACAAGCTCGAATGCGGATCAACAAGGGGGCATTCATACAGACATTCATTCTATTGGTACGGTTTCTTCTCATTCCCCATGCAGTTTGTGAACTCTTTTCTCAATTCCTGCCGATGTTTGGGAAATAACTTCCTCATTTTTCGGTCGAAAAGGAAAAGTCTGTCCTGAGATTCGGGACAGGAAAATGACTGTGGTGTAACCTATAAGTGTCATGTTATCAACTACTTATGATACCTTTTTCAGAATTGGCATTGCTGTTGCTCAGGGAGGATGACGTCAAGGCGGAAAGAGAAAGCCGAGACGGAGACAGGAAAAGGAGAGTGGGCCGTGAGACTGCTGGAGTTTCTGGAATACTCGGTCAGTCCCTGGATACGGATTCTGACCTGCGGATTGTTGGGCGGCGCATTGATTCTCCTTTATCGATGGGATCCGGAAAGACACAAGGACGAACGAACGGATGATGCTCCATACAGCGGAGTGGAAATTGAACCGCCGCTCAGTCGGCGTTCGGTTGAGACATTTTACGGAACCCAATCGGACCTGACGGAATCGAAAGAAAAAACCCAGGCAACAATTATCGAGTTGCAGCGATACCTGGAGGCGCTTTGTCGGAACCGAAATAAACGTGGTGATCGAGTCTAAGCAGGCTCCCCCCATGGGGGCTTGACAAAATAGAAAAACTCCTCCCTCATAGCCCTCAACCCTGGGGGCCTGGTGCCCCGTTTGCGTCAGGCAGTCGTCTGGCGCACTTTTTTTTCGAAGATGTCCACAGGCTGGAAGGCTGTGGCACCCGGGATCTTCCCTATTCATCCTCTCTGCCGTCATAGCATCGGATTCATTGAACGGATACGGCAGGGATTGTATCCTTGGCGCAAGCGAAACGGCTTGCGAATCTTCAATTCCAACGACGCTGAATGCGAACAGAGGGTGGACAGTGCCGGCGAATTTGACCCCGGAATACATGGCAGCAGAAAAGGAATACAAGGCGGCAAAAACGCCGGAAGAGAAACTGCTGTGCCTTCAACGTATGTTGTCGGTTATTCCCAAACACAAGGGAACCGACCACCTTCAGGGCGATCTCAAACGGAAAATCGCCCAACTCAAGGAACGTCTCGAACAGCGCACTAAGAAGAAAGGCCCATCCTATCGGGTAAAACCCGAAGGGGCAGGCCAGATTATGCTGATCGGTCCACCGAACAGCGGTAAATCCTCTCTGCTCGCCGCAGTGACCAACGCGGAACCGGAAATCGCCGAATATGCGTTTACCACACGGGAGCCGATTCCCGGCATGGTTCCGTTTAAGGACATTCAGATCCAGCTGGTGGATCTTCCGCCGGTTTGCCCGGAATACTGCGAGAGTTTTGTGTTCGACAATATCAAGGCAAGCGACGGCGCTCTGCTGATAATCGACCTCGTATCGGGAGACCCGGTACATGATTTGAATCAAACTCTGGAATTACTGAAGGAAAAGAAGATTTATCTTGTTCCGCCACAGGGTAAACCCGAAAATCCTGAGCTGGGTATTGCCTATATCCAAGCCTTGCTATTGCTCAACAAATGCGACCAGGACCCCGATGGAGAGCTGCTGGAGCTGGTGCGCGAGATAATCGAGACGGACCTGCCGATCCGCGTGATCTCTGCGCAAAAGCGAATCGGTATGGAGACGCTGGCGCAGGATATGTTTGATCTCCTTCGGGTGATTCGGGTGTATTCCAAGCAGCCGGGTAAAGCGCCGGACCTGGATGCGCCGTTCACGACCGCCATCGGCACGACGGTGATCGATTTTGCTGGAATGGTGCACAAGGATTTTGCGGATCAACTTAAGGAAGCGCGGGTATGGGGAAGCGCCCGGTTCGACGGGCAGGTCGTTCAGCGGGACTACGTTCTTCAGGATGGGGATATTGTGGAGCTGTCGATTTGACGTCATTTCAAAGTCTGCCCGACCGTGTAAGAGACGCGGAATCCGGTTGAGTCGAAGAATATCCGTCGCACAAAAGGATAAGTTCCCGCGCGTCGAGACGGGAGAAGATTTTCGGGACGGGCAGTGATCCAGCTGCCACCCCGAAAGACCTTGTAGAGATCATGCGGGTCCTCGATAATCCGTCGCGCGAGCTCGATTTCCGACAGGCCGTGACGGTCATACCAATCCAAACACCATTCCTCAGCGTTCCCCACCATGTCATAGCACCCGAACCGGCTCTTGCCGTTCTCAAATGATCCCACGGGAGCGAGCGGTTTGAATCCGTCAATCTCACCGCTGGGATACCAGGAGTTGTTCAGTCGGTCACAGAAATTGCACCGTTTCGGATGCCAATCATCGCCCCACGGCCACGCGGTGAAGTCCGGCCCTGTTGCGGCATAGAGCCATTCGAGTTCGGTCGGCAGACGGTAGACATGACCGGGATCTTTGTAAGTCAACCAACAGCAATAGGCCTGCGCCTCGTACCAGCTGATACCGGCCACGGGCATTTTTTCCTGCTGTTGCCGGTAAATCTTTTTGAACGGCCAGTTGATCGGAGCGGTCCAATTGTTTTTTTGCCGGTAATACCACCCTTCGGGTGACCAGAACTCCTCGACCTGGTAGCCTCCTGATTGCACAAAATCGAGGTATTCCTCATTGGTGACCTCGTATTTCCCGATGGCATAAGTCGGCAGTGGGACCATGGGGGGACATTCCGGCAAACCCTGCCGCACCCGCTCCGGTATGATACAGTCCGTTCCGGGGACGATCACGACAGCCGGGATATGAAGATCGGATGGGGCCGGTTGGGATTGGGAGAAACCGTCTGTTCCCATTCCGGCAATCAGCATGAAGATTGTGCAAGAGAATCGAACGCAGATATTCCTCATTGTCGCTTTCGTAGCTGTGGGGATTCTGCGTTTATATTACTGTTTTCAGGTTCCTCTTTATACGACGGACCTGTTTCGAAATTTGGGATACGGGCGGGAGTTCTGGCGTCTTGGCGCAGACATCTACAGCGCCATGCCGGAGGATTTTTCCCCGGCCCCGTACCAGTTTTTCTGGAGCACACACGGATATACCTATCCCGCCGCCACGATTTTATTTTTCGCCCTGATTGCGCCGATTTGCGCGGGGCTTGTTCATGCCAAGGTCATCCTGACAATTCTTTCTGCGTTCAATACCTGGATGACCTGGCGGATCACGAAGGACCGGTGGATAGCGCTCCTGTATTGGGCGAACCCGATTTCGGTCTGGTTCGGATCGCACGAGGGGCAGTTCGAACCCTATGTGGCGACCTGGATGATTCTGGGAATTTGGCTCTTGCAGAAGAAATCCCCCTGGGCCATGTTTTGCCTGGCCATTGCGATCCAGGCCAAGCTATTTCCGGTGTTCCTCGTCCCCACATTTTTCCTTTGGGATTGCCGTCGCCCACTGAAACAATGGGTGACGGACATATCGGCTTTTGCTGTCGGTTTCCTGCCCAGCATTGTGTTTGCATTGACCGGCGATTACCTGGCGAAACTTTTCTCTCCTGCTTACATTCCCCACATTAATCATATTCCGTGGAACATCTCGGACCTGAGACAGTTCCGTCCGCAGCCGCTGTGGTTGATCTATCTCAATGCCGTCGTGTCAAAGGGAACGCTTCTGTTATTGGCAGGGTTCTCCTATTTCCGATATCGGGCGATCCGCAAGGCCGGGGAGGATACCTTTCAAGCGCAGCTCGATTGCATCCTGGATTACGCGCCGCAGTTGCTGTTCATCTGCCTTCTCAAAAGTTCACCTGTGACGCAAGATTGGCACCTGATGCTGGTTCCGGCATTTGCGTTGACTATCCGACATCCACGCCATCGGATGATCGTATTCCTGATAGCCTGGCTGTTCGGGGTTCGCTCGATGTATTCTATGTTGATCGGACCGATCGGCGACCGCAACCCGTCGGAAACCATGCAGGTTCTTTCAATTTGTCTTTATCGATTTTAAGAAACTCTTATTCAACAGGAGGAACGGATCATGCGTCGTGTACGGATTTTCTTATCAGTCATCGTTGTTTTTCTCATTTGCCCGGCAGTGGGTATATCCGCTGCAAGTGTGGCTTTTCCGTTGTTCACACAGGACGGGCGGCTTGTGTTTGAGGAACAGGATGGAAGAGTTTCGCTGGGCAAGGTGGAGACGATTTACCCGGAGGGGAAACGGGCCTGGGTTCTCTCGAAACCGGATGTTCCGCTCTGGACGATCACGCTTTTGGATGACAGTGGAAGCAAGCGAACGGTGACAGCGCTTCAGGGAACCGGAACTGTTCGGGCATTGTCTCAACGCGAAATTCAGCTGGGATGGAAGGGAGTCCAGCCGGGTGGCTTGAATGTCCTGGCGGATATCTCGGTCGATGCAGAGACCGTGACCTGGAAGCTGAAAGTGGAGGCGACGGAAGAAGGTTTTACCCTGTTTGATGTTGTCTATCCCGAAATCGGTCCTCTGGCGGTTCAGGAAAACATGTATTCGGTTGAGCCGTGGGGATGGGGAGTTGTTCGGAAGGATTTTCTGAGCCGTCACGATGAACGGACCTATCCGGGGGCGGCACAGGCCATGCCGTTCCTGGCGGTGTCGGATGGGACGAGCGGTCTGTATCTGGGCACACACGACCGAGAGGGATACTCAATGCACTTCATCATCGGTCGTCACGAAAATGAGGAGGCGGCGACGTTCGCGATTCGGCATGATGTCGAGGGAATGGGAATCGCGAAGAAGTATTCCCTGCCCTACTCGGTTGTGACGGTTCCGTTCCGAGGCGGCTGGTATGAGGCCGGGCGGATTTACCGCAAGGCTGCTATGGATACTCCGTGGGGTGGGATTCCCCCGCTGGCAGAACGGAAGGATATTCCTGAGTGGATGAAAGCAACCGACCTCTGGTATATCGGTTCGTGTCACGACGATGCAACGGCAGACCAGGCGATCAAGTTCGCCCAATTTTTCAATGTCCCCACTGCCGCGCATATCTATACCTGGCATGAGATTCCGTTCGACGATCATTATCCCGAGTATTTCCCTGCCAAGCCCGGATTCAAGGCCGCGATTCAAAAGATTCAGAAAGCCGGAATTCCCGCGATGCCGTATATCAACGGGCGATTGTGGGATCCGGCGACCGAGAGCTGGAAGGAAAAGAACGCGCAGACGGCATGTTCGCTGAATGAGAAGGGCGAAAAGTATGTCGAAGTGTACGGATCAAAAGTTCCGCTTTCGCCGATGTGCCCCTATACCGAACTCTGGCAAAACACGGTAAGAGATCTTGTGGATCGGTTGGTAAATGAGGTCGGTGTGAAAGCGGTTTATATTGACCAGATTTCCGCGGCTTCGGCGAAGCGATGTTTCGCGAAGAATCACGGGCATCCCATCGGCGGCGGAACCTATTGGATTCAAGGCTATCGTCAGCTGCTGAAAAAGTGTTTGAAATGCCTTCCCCACGACGCGGCGCTGACAACAGAAGAGAACGCCGATCCCTGGAACGATCTGCTTCACGCCTGGCTGATGGTCAATACCCAGGAGCGTGGCGGTGAGATTGTGCCGCTGTACCCGGCGGTATACGGCGGACGGGCGATCTCGTTCGGGTTTCAGTACATTTTGGGCAATGATCTGCCTGACCGTTACCCGTTTCGGTTAAAAATGGCGCGCGCATTTGTTTTTGGGTCCCAGCTCGGTTGGGTCGGGGCCGGAGTACTTGATCCGAAACATCAAGACGAAGCGGAGTTTCTGAAACGACTATGCGAGGTTCGACACAGCGCCCGCGAAGCCCTTCAATATGGAGAATTGCTTGCCCCGGTGATTCTGGAAAGCGGCGGCACGGTCTCATGGAAGTATAAAGACGGAGGCAAGGAAATAGAATCTACGCAGCCCGCTGTGGTCGCATCCGCATGGCTTACGCCCGAAGGGAAACGAATTCTCGCTCTTGCCAATGTAGCCGATGATGCGCGAACCGTTACATTAACTCTGGACCGCAGGCATTTCGGTGGAAATACCGCGAAAACGGCTACATTTCGAAGGATGCCGACCGGCGAGACCACCCCGCTGAAAGAGGATACCGGGAAGTGGAGCGGTGCGGTTACGCTCGACGCACGCGATGCGATCGTGTTGGAAATACTGTAATCGAACCGGAACGAATTCGACTTCCGGTACATGGTGAGCAAGACCCGCTACCTGAAATGTCTACCCGAATGGAGGGCAGAGCGTGTCCTGAAAAGAGATGGGGCGAGTAATAGCGATGCAGAATCGGCGACAGTGAATAGAGAAGGGCCTGGCGGGATAATCCGTCCTGCCAAGCCCTTGTCGGTTCTTTGTTCGTTCGAATTACCTGGCGTCCACAGTAACGCCCGGCCAATCATCCGTGCGGAATGGGGAAGCCGGAAGACCTGCCTTGTTGTAGAGATTGCAGTAATCCGGGTTATCCGCCCAGCCGTAGCGAACCGCGACCGGGTTTGCGACGCCATCTGCCCACACGACAACCGTATCCCCGTCAATTTTTGCCTGTGCCGGGACGAATTGTTTGTCAGGTCCCGCGATGGTAAATCCTTTTAGTTCTCCCGCATCGCCGCAGATCAACCCACCGTCGAGGTGATCGAAGCTTACGCGGATTTTTCCGGCTTCGGAAACCATGGATTTGTACATCGGCCCGGAGTAGACAACGTCGCGTCCGTACGTCACACCCTCCGCGGCCAGCGCGAGCCGTCGCCCGACCTCTTGTTTGTTCCTCGGATGAATGTCTTTCGGGTTACCGATATCGATGGTTACAGCCATGCCGGTCTTCGGGAGGGACAGGGCCATATTCTGCGCCTCACGCAATTCCGCCCAGCAGTTTGCGGGACCGGCCTGATCGAAATTCGCGAGTTGAACGAATAAGAACGAAAAGTCCTCCGAACCCCAGTTTTTCCGCCAATCCCGAATCATATCGGAGAACAGTTTTCGATATTGATAAGCCCGTGTAGCATTCGACTCGCCCTGGTACCAGATTGCGCCCTGAACCGCGAACGGAATGAGCGGGGCAATCATGCCATTGTACAACACGGAGGGACGATTCGGATTTCGATATGGGTTTTTCGGAGGCGCCGGCATCTCGGAGAGCGGTACGCCTTTGGTTACGGTCTGTTTCAGCTGCTCTTTCCAGGCTGCGTAGTCCTTTTCATATTTGTCGAAATCTTTTTTGAACGTTTCGATCAGATCGGCGCCGCGCTTAAGGATCTCGCTGTAATCCGGGTCTGCTTTCAGTGTGGCATCGCTGGTCCAGGCCTCGGCGATTGTGCCGCCCCAGGAGCTGTTGATCAATCCGATGGGGATACCAAGATCCTTGTGGAGATTGCGTCCGAAGAAATAGCCCACTGCCGAGAAGTCCCCGACGGTGGCGGGAGAGCATTCTACCCAACTTCCTTTGACATTGCATTGCGGCGTATCCGCAACAGTTCGTTCTGCTGTGAAGAGACGGATGCCGGGGAAATTCGCCTGGGCGATTTCCTGTTTCGAATTATCCGAGGCGGCCACCGACCACTGCATGTTCGATTGCCCGCTGCACACCCACACCTCACCGATCAGAATATTGTCGAGTGTGACCGTATTCTTGCCGGAGATGGTCATAGTGTGCGGACCGCCCGCTTTGACCGCCTTGAGGTCCACCCGCCAATGCCCATCCGAATCTGCGATGGCGCTTTTCTTCTGCTTGGCGAATTGAACCGTCACCTGCTCACCGGACGCTGCCCAGCCCCAGATCGGAAGCGACTTGCCCTGCTGCAGAACCATGTTACTTCCTATCACGGATGGCAGTTTCACATCCGCATACACACCGGACGCCGCAACCGCCATACACACGACCAAATAGAGAACCTTGCGTTTACTCATTGCTATTACCCCCGTTCGTTCTGAACGATTTTTCGCTGATCCTTGTCAGCTGCGGGAAAGAGTGTTGCAGGAAAAGGAGAGGTTTGTCGAGTGCAGTGGAACGTTGCGGATCCCGCTTTTTATCCGCAGTCCGTACCGTCTCTCAAAGAGAATCAACTCCGACGAGGCAATGGACTCCAGGCGGATCGAAATTCCTTTCTGGCGCAATTCCCATCCGTTGAGCATCAGGGTCTGCCCGGAGTTATCGAGTGTGACATGATATGGTTTTCCCTTTTTCAATCCCCTGGGGATCAACGTATAGGTATCGGAATCGGTGTCACCGATGCGGGCAACGAAGGCCCATGCTTTCGATCCTTCCGGGTCGGCGTATTCTACGGCGAACCAGCCGCTGGAATCCACCCCGCCGCGCGAGGAGACCGGCGCGTGATGGTACATCCTGCATTTCGGCAGCAGAGGCTGCATGAAATTTCGATAGAGCCGGACGTAGCGACGGTGGAGGTCCAGGCGTTCGGGAGAAAGTTCCGCCACGGTCGGTGCTACCATCCCGCTGAAAATGGCGGGTGTACAGAGGGCGAACGTGGTGCGCAGGTTCACCTCCAGGTTCCCCACCCTCCCCCGTGTCGGCTGACCGTATGCCCCCGGTCTTCGGGACATCCTGAGCATGACACACGACAACCGGCTCTTCAAGGCCGGGAATGGGAAACAACAGGCAGAGGGTGAAAAATGTCCGGAATATCTCCAGTCTGAACTTCCGACGAATTGTTCATAGGATCGGTTACGTAAGGTCGGGATTTTGCTGTCTTTTTCCCGCAACTGCATGGCATGACGAGAAAAAGTCAATAGACTTCGTCGAACCGAATCCGGAAGTCACGCGAGAACCGATCGTACTTTTCTCTCTCAAAGACCAGAAGATCGATAAGATAAACTCCTTCCGTGAAAGACAGATAAAGCCAGTCCTTTCTGGGAGTCTGGAATTGGAATGGAACTGCAGCAGACTTGTTTAACGAACCCAATTGGGGTTTCAGAAACTTGTATGTCACACCCCCCGCGCTTTGGAGCCGGACCTCTCCCGATCTGTCCGGGGCGCTGATCACTCCGATAGTGAGTTCGCTTTCTCTGGCCGGATAAGTCAGCGGGATAATAAGAAACCGATCCTGGCCCTGAAAAAGGGAGCAAAGCGCCGGAACCGCGAGCCGTACCCCTTCTTCCTTGGGAACCAGAACTCGTAGATTGAGACCTCTTTCCTGATAAAGCTGGATCTCGTGATTGCCTGCGATACACGGCTGAGAGGAGCCGATCACCAGAGTGTTGCTTTTCTGCAGATTTGAAAAATGATCCTGGAGTCTTCCAAGCAGAACTGGACGAGCATCATATATGAGAAGCAGGTTCACCATGACGAGCAAAACAATGGTTGTATTCAAATAAGAACAACCCGTTCGGAGAAGAGCAGGGAAATTCGTCGGAACCGACTCCTCAGGGAAAATCTGCGTGGCTTTCTCATAAAGATTCTTGCGGGAATACCATAGAAAAAACACAAGCAAAATGGCCAGTCCCACACCGGCATACATCCACGAGGGTCGCAAGAATCCCATGATGGCCTGACAGGCCAGAAAAATATACCGCATTCGAGGGGGTAATTCATCCGCACGACGAGTGGCCTCTCCGCTCAACACAAGAAAGGCGGGAAACACATAAAACACAAGGCGTTCCGCTTGATGAGCCACGAACGGCTGCATCCAGACACATAACAGGTAGAATATCAGCATTCGTGATTCCCTCCGCCCCCATATCCATCCGAGAATGGAAAGCGGTGCAAGAATCCCGAATCCTGATGTCAGCGTGTTTAACGAAAGCGCCACACCCAACTTCTCGGGATCGGATAAGATCTGTCGAATCTCCTGCATATAAAACTTGTCAAACCGCCCGAATTCGGGTCTCTGCAACAAATGAAGACGGATCAACGTTTCCGTGAAATAGGCTTCATCGCTCATGGAGTACAAAACAAATCGCGTCAAAATGAATCCGATGATCCCCATTGAACAGATCAATCCCGTTCCTGCCATGGCCCGCCAGGACCACCAGCGTTTCCACCGACTGAAGTGAAAAAAAGGTATCAGGAACATGGAACTCTCGCGATTCAGAACGCCGAGCAAAAGAGAACACGAAAACAATCTGTCGCTCTTTAACAGGACACCCAGGATGCTGAGTTCGATCAACAGATATGACAGCGGGTCTGCCATGGGATAATGGTAAAGCGCCTGACGAATCCCGCTGTGAAAAACAAGGCCGCTCAGACAGGCCAAAGCGGCAAGGATGCTGCATCCGAGTGTCCGGAGAATGAGATACCCCACGGCCAGCGTCCCGGAAATCGCGGTCACGGTGACAACGCGAAATCCGTTTCGAAAATCCAACGGCAGGATGGTCACAATGCGCGGAGTCAGAATCCTCATACCATGCGGCGGAAGATGAACCGACAGGGGATTCACTGACTGATTGAGATATCGGTATTCATCCCCATTGAACTTCTCGGTTTTCCCCACAATTCCTGCAAGAATCACGGTAATCACCACAGATACTCCCACGGCAATAAGGACTTCCTTCCAATGGAGAAAAGTCCTCTCATCTTTCTGGGTTGATGCCTTGACTGCCCCCTTTACCTTCTTCGATATTTCCAAAACGTGTTCTTTGATGGATTATGTTGTCGACCGGATTTTATCAGGGATCTTTGTCTATGATAACTGGGTGGGGACCTCAAATCGTCAACGGAGCAGGCGTTGCTTGGTATTTCCCGCACTTTACGCTAATTTCCACAGGTTTTTGATCTTCTCTTAAGGATGACAAATATGACCCGTGAATGTATGGATCTGTGCCGTAACTGGACTCTGTCCCTCGAAGACCAGCAAACCATGATCTTCCCCGATTTCCGACCGGACCAACCGCTTTCGGTCAATCTGCCCCATACCTGGAACGCGACAGACTCGTTTACGCCCAGTCGGGGGTACTGGCGCGGTGTCGGCTGGTATCGGAAGACCTTTTTGACACAAAAGGAGTGGCGCGGTCGACGTGTCCTGCTCGAACTGGCAGGTTTTTTCTGTACCGCCCAGGTGTGGCTGAATCAGAAATGTATCCGCTATGACGAAGACGGATTTACGGGCCAATTCTACGATCTGACTCAGTTCCTGAATCCTGCCGGTCAGGAAAACACGCTGGCGATTCGCATCGACAGCCGCCATGATCCCGAGCTGCTCCCCGGCCGGGAGGTCCCGGATTATCTGCTGTATGGCGGGATTTACCGCGAGGTCAGACTCCATCTCACAAGCCACACCCATATCGCAGAACAGGGGATTTCCTTCACCACCCCGGAGGTTTCTCCTGAACACGCCCTCTGCCGCATCGCCACTGAAATCACCGGCCTAGCGCCGGATACTCTCCCTGTCCATTCTGTCCACAAAATCCATTGCATCCTTCTCGACCCCGACGGGAATCCAGCGGGCGAAATCTCCACCGATTTTCACACCCCCGGCACAATCCACCAGGATATCCACCTCCGCAATCCCCGCCTCTGGTCGGTGGACGAACCGCAACTGTATATGTTGATCTCCGAATTGCAGGCGCAGACTTCGCAGGGGTGGACCCTCATTGACCGGATGGAAACCCCGGTCGGTATCCGCTTCTTTGAATTTCAGGTCAACGGTGATTTCCTGCTGAACGGGAAGAAGGTCCTGCTGAGAGGCGTCAATCGGCATCAGGATATCGGTGGATTGGGGAATGCCATGCCGAAACGGCTCCAGGCGCTTGATGCGGAACTCATCAAGGATCTAGGCGGCAATTTCGTTCGCCTGTCGCATTATCCACAGCACCCCGATTTCCTGGATGCCTGCGACCGTCTCGGCATTCTGGCTTATGCGGAAATTGCTTCCTGGCAACATATCGGCGGCGCGCGCTTCATGTCCAATGCCGAGAGCATGATGCGTGCCATGATCCGCCGCGACCGCAATCATGCCTCCATCCTCCTCTGGGGATTGCTGAACGAGGGACGGTCGAAATCCCTGTTTGAGCGCCTCCATATCGTCGCTCATGAGTGCGATCCCACTCGTCCCACGGTCTATGCCGAAAACGAACCGGAAGAGGGCCTTCGGCTCGGCACGGTGGATATCCCCGATGTCCTGGGGCTTAATTACAAACTCCCCCATCTGGATGAGCTTCGCGCCATGCTGCCGGACAAAAAACTGTTCAGCAGCGAACACACTAATGCCGATTTCTGCAAACGTGGCAACTGGGAGCTGGAAGATCGCTACCTCACCCGCTTGGAGGCCGACCTGGAGATCCTGGCCGCCCATCCGTTCATGGCGGGCGGGACACTCTGGTGTATGCATGATTACGCAACCGATTACGCCCCCACATGGCCGCATCATTTTTCCGGTGTCATGGATCATGTCAGGCTGTACAAGGAACCGGCATACCTTCTCCGCGCCTGGTGGCGTACCGATCTGAATGTACATATTGCCGGTCATTGGACCTTCCCTGGGGAGGAGGGCCGAGAGAAAACCGTTCGTGTGCTGAGCAATGGAGATTGGGTGGAACTGTGCCTGAACAATACCTCTCTGGGTGCGAAAAGCGGAGGCCGAATGCTGGAATGGAATGTCCCCTACCAACCGGGAAAACTTGTTGCAAGAGCTTGGCGAGGACAAGAGACCGTGGAGCATATCTTGGAAACTGGCGGACCTGCCTCCGCATTGCTTTTGACTGCCGACCCGGACGAAATCCTCGCGGATGCCCAGGATGCCGCGTTAGTCACGGTTTGCCTGGTGGATGCACAGGGCCGGCGGGTTCCCGAGAATCGGGCTGTCGCCCTTGCGATTGACGGCCCGGCCGCGCTCAGGACGGTCGGCGGGTTGCCCGTCGTGCTTTTGTCCGCCGGGGTTGGGCGGTTTGCAGTCCAGTCCAGCGGCGAATCCGGCCGCGTGACTATCCGAGCCGGCACAATTGGTGCAAGCGAGAGCAGGGTGGAGATTCAGGCTGCATCGAAGCTATAATACTGCTCATGCCTCGCTATCAGCTTTTGCTATCCTTTTTGATTTTGATCCTGTTTGGCGCTCTGGCTCTTCGGATGCCGGGCTGTATCCCGGAGGGGTATGAACTCGGCTGGATAGATGCCCTCTTCACATCCACTTCCGCTGTCTGTGTGACCGGCCTCACTGTAGTCGACACCGGCACAAACTTCTCCCTTGGCGGACAAATCATCATTTTGATTCTCATCCAGGCCGGCGGTCTGGGAATGTTGACCATATCGAACTGGCTTCTGGTGGTTCTGTCCGGCTCCCGGGTCTCGCTGTCAGGCCGGTTCATTCTGGAAGAGACGCACGGAGTACATTACCGAATCGAACCGACCGGCCTGCTGAAGCGGATCATTCGATTCACCATTCTTTCGGAGGGCATCGGCGCTTTCATATTGTTTCTCCGGTTCATTGTGGATTATCCGTTTCCAAGAGCGTTTTGGCTGGCGGTTTTCCATTCCGTTGCTGCTTTCTGCAACGCGGGATTCTCCCTTTTCCCGGATAACCTCATGTCCTATCGGGACGACTGGGTAATCAATATCACCATTATGGCCCTGATTGTCCTGGGCGGTATCGGGTTCATGGTCTGCTCGGATGTGGTTTTTGTGCTGAACAGTGTCCTGAAAAGACGAACCAGACGATGGTTTCTCGCCTGGCATCGGATCACCCTTCACAGCAAAGTTACTCTCATCACCACCGGCATTCTGATTTTCGCCGGAGCATTGCTGGTCGCTCTCTTCGAGAGTGAGAATCTGATGAAGGAGATGCCCATTCATCAACGGCTTCTCCCTGCCCTGTTTCTCTCTATAACAAGCCGGACCGCCGGATTTAACACCGTGGACACCGGCCAATTGACCAATCTCACACTTCTGCTGGTGATTTTCCTGATGTTTGTGGGAGCCTCGCCCGGATCGACCGGCGGCGGCATAAAAACAACCACCTTTGCCCTTCTGATCGCTCTCTTTCGATCACGTTTGTTTAATCGACCCCGAACCGAAATGTTCGGCCGCACCGTGCCGGAATCTCTTGTAGCAAAAGCGGTAGTCACTTGGGCGGCTTTTATTGTTCTGGTTCTCATCGGAGTGACCGGGTTGGAATATTTCGAGTTCGGATTTGCGTCCCATAAAGTTTCTTCGGGAAGTGTTTTGGATATGCTGTTCGAGGTCACTTCCGCGCTTGGCACAGTCGGTCTGTCTGTGGGGATCACACCCACACTGCAACCCGGCAGTCGGCTGGTACTTGTTGTCATTATGTTCTTCGGACGTGTCGGGCCGCTCGCGGTAGCCTCTTCCTTTATTGGGCAGCGACATGTATTACGTTACACACTGCCGGAAGAACGGATTATGGTCGGATAAGGAGTATCGAAAATGAACCGTTCGTTTGCAATACTTGGATTGAGCACATTCAGCCAGCGTGCCGCAACCTCGCTGTTCTCTCTGGGCGCAACGGTCCTCGCGATCGACAGCGATGAGTCTCTTATTCAACAGATCAGCGATGAGGTTACCCGGGCGGTCTGCGCCGATGTTCGCCATCGCGATGTGCTGCGAAGCCTGGGGGTTCTCGACTGCGATGTCGTGATTCTCGGTCTCCGCCATCATTTCGATCTCACTGTTCTCGCGGTCCGATTTCTCGTACAAAGCGGTGTCAAGAACATTATTGCCCAAGTGGACAGCCTCGATGAGCTGGAAGCCATTCGCGCTGTCGGAGCCACACATGCCGTTTTCCCGGAACGCGATGCCGCCGACCGCCTGGTTAAGGAATTCGCCCTCCCCGGACTGATGGATCGTATCGCCCTTTCCAAGGATATCGGCCTTGTCGAAATCCCCTGCCCGAAGGAATTTGCCGGAAAATCCATCCTGGAGCTCAATGTTCGACAACGGTTCCAGGTTACCATCATCGGAATCCGATCCGCCACCGGAGAAAAAGGGGAAATCAAAATCACGCCTCCCCCCTCAACTGTTCTTAATGCGAACGATCTCCTGATTCTGATCGGCGATGTGCAGCACATGGCCGCATTTCTCGCCAAGTTCCCCAACCCGAACACCACCTGAGCCTACTCATCTCCCCTTTCTTCATTTCCTCCCTCCTCCTTTCACCTTTCACCCTTCACCCTTCACCTTTCATCCATTCGTCCTATTGGTCCCCTCCGTCCCATAGTTTATTACCCGCTTCCTCCATCCTTGTCCACCATCTTCCAATCCCCAATCCGCAATCTCCTTCTTCAATTCTTAATTTTTAATTCTTGATTCTTAATTCCCACTTCATACCTCACCGCCTTTGTCTGTGCGGTAATCCTCCACCCTCCCTCAATCCGTTCTACCGAAGCCTGTCCGACTGTATTCCCTTCCACATCATAAGCCTCAACCTCCAGGCTCTCTGCGCGCGCAATCTCCCCGATCATGTGGCGCACATCCCCCCGGCTATACCGGCCTTCGGGTTTGCTGATCTTGATCTTTTCAACGCCCTCGACCGCGATTATCGAAAGACCCGTTTCGCCATCTGCCGCCGGGCGCACCGCCACCGCACCGGAGGTCCGTATCCCCGCGTACTCCGTTTCCTGCCCGCGTCCATCTACATACACATACATCGGCGATCCCACCAGGTCCGCCCGATGGCCCTCATGGACACTCGATTTCTCGAAGAATTCCCTGCCTTTTATCGCAACCCATCCGAACGGCGAAAGGGTCACCTGTTCTTTCCCTGCATCGACTGTCCAGTATCTCTTGTCGTTCCCGTTCACCCAAATACGCAGTCCGTTCGGATACCGGATAAACAGGCGGCTGTTCCGCCACTGGCCTGTCAAAAATGCCTCCGATGAGGAGATCAAATCTTCATTCGTGCCGTACAGAATCACTTCCGGCTCCTGCATCACATACCGGCTCTGGAGTTGCTGAAGCATGTAATACGACCGGCAAGTTTGACGAATCCCGTGGCCCTCTTCTACCAGCCAGCCGATATGTCCGTAAGCAATGGTCGCCGCGATAAACTGGTCGATACTTTTCACGATCCGTTCCGGTTTGTTCCACCCTTCGCAGCGTTGGAAAAATCCGGCGGTCCAGGGCATTCCGATGTCCACCGTCAGCGGGTGCATCTTCAGCAGATCGAAATGCGGCAGGTACGGATATTCCCACAGGTTCAGATTGCTGTATGTCAGCCCGTAATTCCCCGTGGTCAGTCCCGTGTAGAGCCACTGGTGATTGCCTTCCGACCAGCAGTGATTCTTGTAGACATCCTGGTCGTGCAACAGCAGTTCGCCGTAAGCATAGAACGTTGATGCGAACGTTCCCGCGCCGGGCACACGGGCATCATAATCTGTGCGGTCCCATGGCGAGACAGAGGTATGCACATCCGTGTATGCCGCATCGGTTCCGAACTTTTCCTGCACAATCGGCGCGATTTTTGCGTCCGTCTCCACGGCGCGAAGCGCCTTGGGGGAGTAACAGCGATACCACGCCCGAATCCACTCGCCGCTTGAATCCCGCATCACCCAATCCTCATTCCAATAGGCGTTTACCGGCGAAAAATCACAGTAATTTGTGTACAAACCGGCCCGCCAGCCGAGAGACTTCTGATGTGCGATATAC
>Ga0209201_1000488_pt1 | contig 55464 bp, 32 predicted proteins | sample AD_UKC055_MetaG_FD_184411 | JGI IMG/M metagenome (GOLD analysis project Ga0209201, IMG submission 184411) | Active sludge microbial communities of municipal wastewater-treating anaerobic digesters from USA - AD_UKC055_MetaG (SPAdes) (version 2) | ecosystem: Engineered > Bioreactor > Anaerobic >... | reverse complement strand
GATGGAAACGCAAGCACTTGCGGACCATGCACCAGCGCCGGCCCGAACTCTACGGACTGCTCACGCGCGACGTCAAAATGTGGCAGAACTATCCAGAGATCCAGTGGGATTTCCCCGAGTGCGCGGGACTGGTCAATAAAGCTCAGCTTTAGGAGACCCTTGTCAGGGGCGCATGCCGTCACTTCTGCCTTCCGAAGCGGCAAGCGCAGACCTGTCCACCAGGCGCGGGGCGGCCTTTGTAGCAACCTCCAACTCGTCAATTCCCATTCGCTGACAATGCTGGCTTGACCTCGGAATCACATCGTATATCGAGATGGCCTTCGGGAAGGAACCATCTGCCGATACTTGGGGTTCAACAGGAAGGATTTCTCTGGAGAACCAAAAGTCATGAGACGCACTTTCTCACGAACGCCGGCAGTTGTGGCTGGTCTTCTCATTCTGGCTGCGGCCGGTTTGTCCCAGGAACAGGAACATCACCTTGGGGGACGCGGCCAGCTCGATGCCGTTCCAATGCGCGCAAAAGAACTTCAACGTGGTCCTTCGTCCGTTTTCTACACGGGCGTGCCAGCGCACGATTTCGACATCATTCTCGGGCGTCCGACTGGCCACTGCATAACACTCAGCATTCTGGGTTATATCCCCATGGACGGGTATGTTGCCTACGGAACCGCCGTCGGAGATTTGGTTCGAAAGACGAAGATATTCCCCCTTGGCCCCGGCCAGCCCCAGGAGGTCCTGCTCGATGAATTGACGCCCGGTACGCAGCATTACTATCAGCTGTACTTGCGGCGCGCAGGGACGGACGCTTTCGTACCGGATGAGACTTGCACATTCCACACCCAACGTACTCCGGGGACGTCATTTACGTTCACGGTGCAGGCCGATTCGCATCTTGATAGCCCGGAATCTCCTGAACTGTACGCGCGCGCCCTTCGCTCGGCCCTTGGCGACGCCCCTGATTTTCACATCGACCTCGGCGACACGTTCATGACCGACAAGCGCAAACAGGACTATCAGGCCGCGCTGCCTCAGTATCTGGCTCAACGCTACTACTTCGGTTTGCTTTGCCATTCGGCCCCGCTCTTTCTCGTTCTCGGAAATCATGATGGTGAGTTCGGACAACGCTTCAGCGCCCAGGGGGATTGCATCGCCGGATGGTCCAATGCCATCCGGAAGCGGCTCTTCCCGAACCCCGTTCCCAACGATTTCTATGCCGGCAACGATACCCCGTTCGAGTCACTGGGGCTGCTGGAAGACTACTATGCTTGGAAGTGGGGCGGTGCGCTCTTTGTGGTCCTGGATCCCTACTGGTACACGACAACTCGCGCGCACGGAGCACACGGGCAGTGGAACACAACGCTCGGGGAAGAGCAATACCGGTGGCTCGAGAGCACGTTGAAAGATAACACGGCGGCATTCAAGTTCGTCTTCATCCACAACCTGGTCGGGGGTACAGATGTCTCCATGCGGGGTGGCGCGGAAGCTGCCCGGTATGGTGAATGGGGCGGTCATGACTGGGATGGCCGACACGCCTTTCAGGAGCAGCGCCCCGGTTGGGGTATGCCGGTTCATGCACTTCTCGCCCGGTACGGAGTCAACGTAGTATTCCATGGTCACGATCACTTCTTTGCGCGCCAGGAACTCGATGGCGTGATTTATCAACTCGTGCCGCAGCCTTCCCGCTCGGGCGGCCGGGGAGCTGCGCGAATGGCCGCCGAGTACGGCTATGTGCAGGGAGACTTCCTGGCAAGTCCCGGCTATTTGAGAGTTAACGTCGACAAAGCGCTTGCGACCGTCTCCTACGTCCGCACGCCGGTGACAAATCGCACGGACGGCGCCGAAGGCGGTTCTCAAGTCGCTTTCGAATACCGGATAGCCGCGAGGGCGCAACAAGGGCAATCCAGAACAGGCGGTACCGCGGACGGTACAGGGCTACCCACCTCACAACAGGACCCCAACGATGAGATCCATGCTCAATAACCCCAGGCTTGCAGCCATTGTGTCACTGATCGCCCTACCGGCTTTCTGGAGCTGTTCTCTGAGGGAAACCGCCGACTCGCAACAACCATCGACTGTCCCGGAGCCGGCGCGAGCCGCCGATGCGTCCGCACCCGATGGCTGTGTGTTGATCCCGGCCGGCATCTTTGAGATGGGCGATCATCATGGCTTTGTGGACCCGAAGCATGGCGGCGACGAGACGCCGGTGCATCAGGTGCGGCTGGACGCCTTCTACATGGGCATCTACGACGTCACCACGCGGCAATACTGCGAATTCCTCAACGCCGCAGTTGCCCAACGGACCATTGAGGTGCGGCAGGGGGGCGTATATCTCGCCGGCGCAAACGAGTTGCTCTGCGAGACGCGGGCCATGTCGCCGTACAGCCGTATCGCGTGGGATGGGGTGCATTTCGCGGTCCTTGATCGCAAAGAGGACCATCCCATTGTCTGTATCCGCTGGCCGGGCGCCGCGGCATACTGCAATTGGCTGAGCGCGCAACAAGACCGCCCGCCTTGCTACGACACCGCCACTTGGGAGTGCGATTTCAGCCGGAGCGGTTTCCGGCTGCCCACCGAAGCCGAGTGGGAATACGCCGCGCGCGGCGGATTACACGATCCCTACTGCAACTTCCCCTGGGGCGACGATGCCGATCCGGCAAAGGCTAACTGGCCGGAATCGAATAATCCATTTCGCACAGGCCCTTTGCCGTGGACGACGCCCGTCGGTTTTTTCAACGGACAGCTTCGTGCGAGGGCCGATTTCGGCTGGCCCGGAACCGAGGAAACCTTCCAGACCGGCGACGGCGCAAACGGCTATGGTCTCTACGACATGGCCGGCAACGTGTGGCAGTCTGTCAATGACTGGTATGCCCGCGATTACTACGGATATAGCCCCGCGGACAATCCGCCGGGACCGGAACGTCCCAGCCTGATGCCTGACGGCAAGCCGTATCGTGGCATGCGCGGCGGGAACTGGTATAACGGCGAGTATGGCCACAGCCGCGTGTCGAACCGCAACCCCTCGTACTGGCGGGGGCCCGAAGACCCGGACCATCCTTACTACCATGTAGGATTCCGCGTCGTGCTGCCCATCAACGCCGAAACCCGGGCGGTTGCGAAATCAACCGCGGCGCAAGCGGAAAATCGCGGTAAACCTGCCACAAACGGCCGGCCGCGACAGCCCCTCCGTGAGCAGCGTCCGCCCCGGCGGGAAGAACGTCGAGGCCGTCCGGGCGGACCGGGTCCACGGAGAGGCAAAGACGCCGGCAACCCGCCTCCGCCGCGGGAGGGAACCCCAAAGAGACAAGCCGCGCTCGATATCACCACACTCTCGGAAGGAAAGCTCGGCCTTGTGGCCGATACCCCCAAAGCTTCGCCAGGCTATACCCTGTTCGCCCCCAAACACCGGACTATGACATATCTCATCAATAACGAGGGGCACGTCGTCCATGAATGGACCAAGAGTCAGTTTGAACCGGGGCAGACCGTTTACCTGCTTGAAAACGGACATCTCCTGCGGTGTTGCTTTACACATGCCCAAGGGTTCACCCGAGGCGGCGAAGGCGGCCGGCTCGAAGAGTACGACTGGGACGACAACCTCGTGTGGGAGTTTGATTATGCCAGCGACGAACATATGCTCCACCACGACGTTGCGGTAATGCCTAATGGCAATGTCTTGGCCCTTGCCGTCGAGCGCAAAACCCTTGAGGATTGTGTCGCCGCCGGTTTCGATCCTGACCTGCTCCGCGACGGTGAACTGTTCCCGGACTATGTAGTGGAAATCGAGCCCGTGCGGCCCAAGGGCGGAAGAATCGTCTGGGAATGGCATGTGTGGGACCACCTGATTCAGGATCGGGAGCCGGACAGAAGAAACTATGGCAATGTCGCCGAGCATCCTGAACGCATCAGTGTAAACTGCAACGGACGCGGTATCCCTGCCTTCTGGAACCATATGAACTCCATCGCGTATAACGCGAAGTTGGACCAGATCATGCTAAGCGTTCGCGGGTGCAACGAGATCTGGATCATCGACCATGCGCTGACAGCGGAGGATGCGGCTGGCTGCACCGCCGGACGATACGCCACGGGCGGCGGCCTGCTTTACCGCTGGGGCAATCCGGCCGCCTATGACCAGGATGACGGTCACGGCCGCCGGCTCTTCCAGCAACACGATGCGCACTGGATCCCGAACGGCTATCCGGGAGCGGGGAACGTCCTGATCTTCAATAACGGATTGGACCGCGGCTTCTCTTCCGTCGAGGAAATCGTGTTGCCAGTGGACGTCAGGGGAAGCTACCAAATGGCCACGGACCACACCTACGGTCCCTCGGAGCCGGTCTGGTGTTACGCGTCGCCCGACAAGGCCCATTTCTACTCGCCCGAGATCTCGGGCGCCCATCGACTGCCTAACGGAAATACCTTGATATGCGCCGGCGTCCTGGGAACTTTCTTTGAGGTCACCCCTGAGGGCGAGACCGTTTGGAAATACGTCAACCCGGTTGTCCGGGGAGGAACCCTTGCCCAGGGAGAACTACCCGGTGTTGATGAGCGCGGCCATTACTTGAATGCGGTATTCAAGGTGCATCGATATCCGCCGGACTATGCAGCGTTCGCAGGCAGAGATCTCACGCCCGCCGGGCCTATCGAACTGCCCGCCGCCATGAAGGGCAAGACCGGCCTGGACAGAGTGAATACGGCGCCCGAGCGAGGGCGTCGCCAGCCCGGCAAGGATTCAGCGCCCGAAAACGAAAACATCCTGCGCTCCCTGGGCTACCTGTAAAGGAAGCGAGAGAAACAACGGCGTTTCTATCCTGTCTGACGACCAAGAATGGACAAAGCCAGAACAGAGCGCATGGGAAGACAGCAATCCGCTCCTTGAATCTTCCTGGCCCAGAAGGAATACTGGACCTGCGGGGCGCCACGTCTTGTGAAGGGCGCCCGTTCCATTCCCAAACCGCCTCCGGCAGCGCTGAAATCAGGCCATCGAGAGGCAGAGGATATGTCAAATGGTTTCAGCAAGGAAAACATCGTTCACGGGCGTCTTCATGCTTGCCGGGTTGTGCGCGTGGTGTTGCGGGGCGGCCGCCGATTCTCTGGCCGATGACCTGTTGCCGCGGCCACGGCACGTCGAGGCGGGGGACAGGGCATCGGGCCTGAACTGGCGCATTGCGGAGATTCGGCTGTACACGCCGCAACCGGATGCTGGGACGCGGCTCGAGGCGCGGCTACACGAGTTGTCGCTGTGGAAAGGCCGCGAGGCGGCGGCGTCCATCGCGCTGGCGCAAGGGGAGGCCTTCAAGATTTGCCTCGGCGCACAGGAATCCGTTCCGCCGGCGGCTTTCGAGATTCCGGACGCCGGACGCGAGGAAGGGTACCGGCTCACAATCTATGAATCCGGCATCCAGGTCCTGGCGGAAACCGAGCGCGGTCTCTTCTATGGGATGATGACGCTCGACCAGCTTGTCGAGGCGGCCGAGCTCCGGGGTCTGACGGCGCTGCCGTTGCTGGATATCGTCGACTGGCCGGCCCTGTCCATGCGGGGACCTCACGAGGATTACGGCCGCGACCAATTGCCCACGATGGAGGACCACAAACGGAGCATCCGTACGGCCGCGCGGTACAAGATGAGCACGTACTGCTGGTTCATCGAACCGGATCACTTCGTGTATGCGTTCGACCCCGCGATCAGCACGGAATACGATCGGTTCACGTTCGATGAAATTCGCGAACTCGTGGCGTATGCCCGCGACTATTACATCGAAGTCATACCCGTGGTCGAACTTCTCGCGCACATGGAGATGACCTTGCGCCACGACCGGTACCGGCATCTGTCCGAGACGGGCGACGGCGGCGGCACGTTATGCCCAACGTCCGATGAGTCCTTCGAGCTGGTCCGTTCCATGATCGACGAGATCGCCCCCGCTTTCGGCGCGCGGTACTTCCACTGCGGGTTAGACGAAAGCCAGGTCGTCGGCAGCGGCCGCTCCGCCGCAGCCATCCAGGAGAAAGGACTCGAGAAGGTGTATGCGGACTACTATACCCGCGTGAACAACACCGTCAAGGCCCACGGGCAAACCATGATCATGTATGCCGACATCGTGCTGAACCACCCCGGCATCCTCGAACTGCTTCCCAAAGACATCGTCATGATGTTCTGGGACTATGCGCCCCGCGAACACTACGAGGGTTTCGACAAGCTCAAGGAAATGGGGTTCACGACCATGGCCCTATCCGGATTGTGGGACTGGAACAACCTCTACCCCATATACCCGCCCGCGTTTCAGAATATGCAGGCGCTTGCGAAGCAAACGGCCGAACTCGGGGGGATGGGGCATTTTGTGAGCAGTTGGGGCGACGGCTACCGTGGGGCGGCCGGCATCAACCTCAGCGAGCTGAACCATTACGGGTTTATCTACTGCGGAACCGTCTCGTGGAATCCCGATGCGCTCGCCCTCGACGACTATTCCCGCGCGTTTGCCCGAAGCTTCTTCGGCGTCGATTCCGCGCCCTTTGCTGAGGCGCTGACGCGCCTGGCGCGCTGCCAAGGCGACGACCTCGCCCATGTGGCATGGGCGCGCCGCCTGTTGCATGACGATGTCAGACAACGCGTGCTCGAAATGATGGGGCAGCAAGACGGCGAGCTTTCCTTCCGGAATAATCTTAAAGCGGAGTCCGAGGCGGCGCATGCCGTCTTTTCCGACACGCATGCGCGGCGCAACGCCGATTATCTGCGTTCCGTCGATCTGTCCGCGCGTATGCTCGCCTGCGCTGCCGATATGGCCTTGGCGTACCGCCGCGTGGCGCAAAGCACGGCCGCGCCGCCTGCTGGAACCGAGGAGGTCGTGCCGCTATTGAACGAACTCGAGGCGCGGCACCGTGCCCTGTGGGAGGAGTATCGCCAGGTGTATGCGGCCACGAACCGCCCGCTCAATCTGAACCATATCGGGGCGGCATGGAACCGGACCAGCGACGAGTTGGCTGCCTTGGCCGCCGATGTCGCATCCCGCGCGTTCCCCCCCGAATGCACCAAGGAATTGCTGGCATCATTCACGTTCGACGGCAGCGGCTCCGAGGCCTGGAAGGAATCCGGCTCGACGGGCATGGTATTGCAGCCCGTTGCGGACCGGCCGCAACCGGAGATTGTCGAAGGGGGACCATCGGGCGCGGGCAGTTTTCTGCGCCTTCCCCATGGCGCCCATCTCGAGGCCACTGACCAGCAGCACGTGCTTGATGTAAGCTATTGCCCGCTGCTCGTCGAGGCATGGGTGCGCCACAACGGCCAGCGCGAGCAACAGTACGGCGCCTCCATTTTCAGCTACGGTCTCGGCGGCGGGTTTCGACTCGGCATCAATCACAAGGGGGAGGTCCTGTTTACGCTCTACGGAATCGGCGAGACCGCCGGAACCCATTCCATCGTTCCTCCCGACGGCCAATGGCATCATGTTGCAGTGAATTTCCATGACGGCCGGTACGTGGACAGCTACGTCGACGGCAAATTCACCGAGCGGCTCGAACTCCGCGGCTGTCCGGGCCACCCGGCTACGCCCCTGATCCGCGTCGGCAACGAAATTGGACTGGTTACCCCGTTCATCGGCGACATCGACCGGATCCGCGTCAGCCGCGGGCTGTTCAACGCAGACGAGCTTGACAGCACGCCCGCTCCTTAACCGGCGGGACAACCGGGTTCGAGCAAGGCGCCGGGCGCTCTATTTGACTCCCTCGCAGGACATAGGCTAAAATCTTGCCGCGATGCCGGATAGCCTAATGGTAGGGCACCTGACTCTGGATCAGGGTTGTCTAGGTTCGAGTCCTAGTCCGGCAGCCAAAAAAGGTGTTACTCTCTTTTAGTGCGGCCCGTTCATCTAGTGGTCTAGGATGCAGGATTCTCAGTCCTGTCACAGGGGTTCGAACCCCCTACGGGCTGCCATAAATACGGCAAGGGTTTACGCACGTTCGCGTAAGCCCTTTTCCTTTTCTTGTGACGCCTGCGTGGCGTCGTGAACCCCGTCTTCCCCCGTGTGCCCGCAGAATCCGCGAATCTGCGAAATTCCCCGGATGCCAGGGACTCTTCCCAATGCGCTGCACGTGCGAAATGCCTGTGCGGCCAGTTTCGCTTTCGCCTTGTCACTGGACGCGCACACATTCATCGAGACGGCGCTTGAATGGTCCACAGGGCCGTGCCGGGAGAATCGTCCGGGTCGCCGGGATACGACTCAAACGCGATTCGCCCGCCGTCGGGCGACCACGAAGGCGCACCGTCATATCCCTTGGAGTACGTGACGCGGGTACCGGCGCCGCCCGACAGTGGAACAACAAACAGGTTCGCGAACTCGAGGCCGCCCTCGTCCGAACTGTAGACGATCCACTCGCCATCAGATGAGAAGGATGCGTCAGTCTTATCGCCTGACCCCGTAGTGATCTGTTCCCCATCGGAACCGTCGGGGTTCATCACCCAGAGGTCCCATTGACCATTCTCCAGACGCTGATACACAATTCGATCGCCGCGCGGCGACCAGTTGGGCTGGCGGGAATCGTCCTCCGGGGCCGTGAGCGCCACGTAGTCGTCCGAGCCATCCAGGTCGTAGCGCATGATGACGCCATTATCTTCCACGTCGAGGAGGTGCGATTCAAAAACGACGGACTCTCCGTCCGGTGAAAAGGACGGTTCGTACGCCATATGGGCCGGCCGGTCCGTGACCTGTTCCTCGTCCCCGGGCGAGCCGTCCGCGTCGATGGCATAGACCTCGTCATGAGGCTCCCGTGACGAGGAAAAGACGACCTGATTCGTAAACCCGTTCCAGCATAAACCCGGAAGGTTGACATTGGCGCTCCCATCCGACACCAGGACCCGCACAGCCAGGGTGCCGGCGTCAACCACCATCAGGTCCGCCGGTTCTGCGTTATATCCCCCTATGAATCGCGTGAAGACCAGTTGAGTCCCGTCAGGAGACCAGGCCGGATTCTGTAAGCTTCCCCCTACGGGCACTTGGAGTTGCACTGCGGCGTCCCCGCGTTCGCCTTCGTTGCAGGAAAGGAGCATGGCAATGGACAACGCCACGCCGCTGCAGAGCGTCCACCGGGCGGAAAGTTGCTTCATTGGGTGTTTCGCCCTCCCTGTTTTCCTGCCCCATCTGCCGTGGTCAGAAAAGCCGCGCGCCGCTCGGCTTGACTCTCCGCGGGCACTCCCGGGGACGAATATCGACGCCCCGGCTTGTCCAAGGACGAGGTCAAGCCGTGATGTGCCGCCTCCGCCTCAAAGAGGAGACCGCACTCCTTTCAGCTACGTGATAACCAGGCTCTTATTGTAACACCACGTGTTCCATTCTCAACCCGGTTTTCCGCGCCATTTCGCTGGCAAGCGGTCCGGCGCGGATGGGGGGAAGTCAGCAACATGTCGGCATGAACACAGTGGACTATCGCGATCATGCTGGCTACGATCACCAGCAACGGCACAATTAGGCTCAAGACAACTACCACGGCACACCCGCTGCCACTCTTCAACATCCGCTTCATTTTTAGTTGCCGGCCCCTCTTTGTCAGCGGGACCCCTGTTGCCCGGGATAACTGCGACTTCATCCGGCTTATGCCCGTGGCACGCTTCCAGGAAAACCGTCTCCTGACCATCGTCCCTCTCCTCTCGTCGCAGTTTGGAGATCCGTTCTAGTGCAGGGCAGCCTTTGCGCTTCCCCCAAGTACGTACGCCGCCGCCCGCGCCACATGCTCAGGCGCTATTTCGTCCCCGTCGTAGAGGTCAGCTATGGTTCGCGAAACTTTGGCAACACGGTCCATCGCCCGCGTAGAAAGCGTGTTCTGGTCGATGATTCTCCGATAGCGATCGAATGCCTCATCAGTGAATTGGCAAAACTCGCGAATCCTTCCTCCTGGCATAGCCGCATTGAAGGGGATTTGGGTGCCACTGAAGCGCTCGTTCTGTCGTCGCCGCGCCCGCTCGACTCTCGCCCGGTACTGTTTACGCAAATTGGGATCCGTCTCACTGAATCGTTCATCGGTTGTGAGAGGCTTCAGGTCAACCTGGAGATCGATTCGATCGAGAATCGGCCCGGAGATCTTCTTCTGGTACTTCTTCACTTCCTGTTCCGTACACCGGCAACGAAGTTCATCGCCGTAGAATCCGCACGGGCAGGGGTTCATTGCCGCAACAAGTGTGAATCGGCATGGATATTCGATGGAGACGCCTACACGGGAAATCCGTACGCAACCCTCTTCCATGGGTTGTCGGAGGCTATCGAGGGTCGATTTACTAAATTCTGCAATCTCGTCTAGGAATAACACGCCCAAGTGACTGAGTGTGATTTCGCCCGGCTTAGGCTGTTTGCTGCCTCCGCCGATCAGAGATTGTTTCGAGGCCGAATGATGAATACTCCGCATCGGGCGGCGGCTCACGACAAGACCGTCGCGGTCGAATGCACCATACGCCGAATAGATGCGGGTGAGTTCGACAACTTCCTCATTCGAGAGCCGCGGGAGAATGCCAGGAATGGCGCTCGCCAGCAACGATTTGCCCTCGCCTGGAGGCCCGATAAGTAGCAGATTGTGCCCGCCGGAGGCCGCAATCAGCGCCGCCTCCTTCGCCCGGTCCTGCCCTTTGATACTCCCGATATCGGTGCATTTCGGAATGAAGTCTTCAAATTCCACACGTGACGAGAGTACGTTCGTCAGTTCGCTCTTTCCACTAAAAAAATCAATGACTTGCTTTAGACTCGATACTGCGGAAATGGTGCATCCTTGGTGTCCTGGAGCAGCGACGATAAGGGCACATTCCCGCTCATTGCCAGCGGGAACGACCAGATTCTGCCCGGCCTTTGTCGCCGCTGCAATTGAAAGAATACCCGGAACACGGCGAATCTCCCCGTGTAGACCTACTTCGCCAACCACGATGTACTTGCTCTCCCAGGCTTCGTGGAGGTCAGGCAAAATACCGGCAGCCTGGAGTGCTATGATAGCCATCGGCAGGTCGAGTAGTGCTCCCTCTTTTGGCAAGTCCGCAGGGGTCAGGTTAATCAGTATGCCTACTTCGGGTTCAGGTATCTCGAACTTTGCGAAGGCACCCGCTATCCGGTCCCATGATTCCAGAATGCTTCCTCGCGCCATGCCTGTCACCGAAACTGCTGACCTCCAAGGTCGAGGGTGGCGGAGTATCTCAGTTGCTCGGGCTTGGATTTCAATGATGTAGCCGTCCAATCCGAGAAGGACGCCCCCGAAAAGTGTGTGATCTCTCTTGAGAAGAGCAGTGAGTTTTCTTTGCTCAGCCGAAGTTTTCTCGCGCATATACCCCCCTCCAATGCGACATATCCTGCGTGCGCCAAGAGTCTCTTTGTACCACGGGAGGTCCAGAGACTGCAAATCAAAAATGCAAAACTAGAAATACCCCAGCATCTCAATCTGCTCGGCATCATAATTTCCGCGTCAATATCCAATATGATTTGTTTACTGGCCGGACAAGTCTGCTTGGCCGGAAAAGGGCTCCATCCAGGTGTCCGGCTCCCCACGCAGAGAGAACTCGACTGGCTGGCCCGGCTTCTTCAAAACTGTCTCGTCAACCATATCCCTGTATGAGAGTGGGCCGCCGCGAACACATCGGCAATCTCGTCCCGTGGATAACGGTCCGAAATAACCAAGCGGCATCAGATAGGAGGAGGGCTGAAGGCACGAAACATCCTCATCCCACACTCACTTGGTCGCATCTTCGTCCGCCTCATCTTCACGGTCAAAGGCAGCCGGGGACCGCCGGACCGCGAGTTCCGTTTGCGCAACCACGTGTATCTCGCGACCATCTCCTGTAACGTGAAATGAGAATGTTTTCGCGGCCGTTTGAACCATGTGCCGGGCCTTCAGCCCGGGGGATGCTTGGGACCCATTTCCCCCAGGCCTTCAGCCTGGGCTGGTATGTTTCGCGCCGTTGGCGCTGGGGAAGGGGAGTCCATTTCCCCAGGCCTTCAGCCTGGGCTGGTATGTTTGCGCGCCGTTGGCGCTGTATCGGATTGTTGTGTCCCAAGCGGGGACCTCCCATAAGCGGGCCGGGATATTTGCCGCGTCCACATCGACCACGACGTCCGGATCGGCGGCGGCATGGGGTCTCCGGAGCGCCGAAGGCGGCGGCACGGGGCCCCTCCGGAGCGCCGAAGGCGCGCAACATACCAGCCTGGCCCTTCGGGCCAGGCTTGCCCTCTGCAACCTTTGCGCAGCTTGGAAGGGTGTCGTGCAAGAATTGCTCGCATGGCGGGCCGCGCGGGCGTCGTCAAGGACGCGAATGGGCCCGAAAACAGGGTCTCTAGCCTGTTCAGGGTCGCGCCTGTCCGCTGGCACGGGGATTGCTCCTCTCTATCCGACACTTCACAACGTGAAACGCCCTGGTTACTGATGATATGGGAGAGACCGAATGAGAAACCCGGTGATACTGGCTGCAATCGTCCTGATGGCGTTTGTTGGCGTCACGCTGGGCGCGTACCTGCTGACAAAGGACGACCAGACCCCGGCGGCCCCGGCGCCTGAACCCGCGCCCGAAATCCAGCCCCAGGATACGGCGTCGGAGGTTCCCCAAACACCCGGTGACGGCCACCCCAGAAACAGGGCCCGCATGGATGTAAACGCCGACGGAACAATCACTTATGAGGAGGCGTCCGCCGCGCACCCCGAGATCACCCGGGAACAGTTCCAAGCCCGCGACACCAACGGTGACGGCGTTTGGAACGCGGATGAGGGATTCGGTCCGGGCAGTGGAATGGGGCCCGGCCGCGGCATGCGCGGACAAGGCGGCGGCGGCCGCGGGATGCGGGACCAGGGTGGGGGAGGCGGCGGCCGCGGCATGCACGGACAAGGCGGAGGCGCAGGCGGAGGCTACCGTGGAAATAGATAGAGTCTTGGTAGGTTTGGCGCGCAGCGACACACAACGCGCCTGACATCATCCCGTCGACTCCCAGGAGCGCCGCGGAATTCTCCTTGCTTCCGCGGCGCTCCGTTTTCTTGAATAATTGCCCTGTGGGCTCACCTGCCCCAATCGGAGGTCTCCGCCGCACCCGCTGGCGCTATGGCTGCACAATCACCCGCATCCCTGCATGGGATTCGGCCATTGCGAACGCCTCGGCTATCTTGTCCAGCGGATAACGGTGCGAAATGAAGGGTTTCACGTCCACCACGCGGTTGGAAATCAGTTCCGCCGCTTTCCGGTGATGCCGCGGCACGCACCCGTGGGCGCCGCAGATGAACAGTTCCTTGTAATGGATAATGTTGGTATCGAGGGTGACTCTTGATTTGTCTTTCGGAAGCCCGCCAAAGAAATTGACCCAGCCGCGGTTCTTCGCCATCTGAACCGCATCCACTTGCGCGTCGGGCGATGGGCACGCCGTAATAATGACATCCGCCCCGAGTCCGCCGGTTTCCTCTTTCACGCGCTCCACCGCGTTCTCCTCGGACGAGCAGATGTACACATCCGCATGGAATTGCCGGGCGTTCTCGAGACGAGGCCGCGAACGCTGGACCACGATGACTTTGCCCGCCCCCATTTTCTTCGCCACCTCGATGATCATGCAGCCAATGGGGCCCGCCCCGATGATGACAACGGTGTCGCCGAATTTCGGGGGCGAAAGCTCAAGGGCGTTCAACACGCACGCCAGAGGCTCCGCAAGCGCCCCTTCCTCAAACGTGACGTGCCCGGGAATCTTGTGCACCGGGCCAAAGGTGACCACGGTCCGGTTCAGCAGGACGTATTCGGCAAAGCTTCCCGGGAACTGGTACCCCATGGCGTAGTTGATCTGGCAATTATTGCCGATGCCCGCCTGGCAGAAAGCGCACTCGCCGCACGGGACGTCCGCCCCGATACAAACCCGGTCCCCCTCTTTGAGATGACGCACGTTGCGCCCTACGGCCACCACCTCGCCGGCGGACTCGTGGCCCATGATCGCCGGGGGTTTCAGACGCGAATTCCCGTGGTGAAACATCCGGATGTCCGAGCCGCACACCGCGCACGCCCGCACACGGACGACAACGCTGTCGTCGTCAGGCGCCGGCGTCTCCACCTCTCTGATGGCAAAACGCTCCAAACCTTCCAACACGGCCGCCTTCATGATACCGCTCCTTCGTTGTGAACACCCCCGGCGCGGGGGCGAAGAAAATCCAGTCTGCGCAGAGACCGCCGGGTCTCGCGAAGCCCGGCCCGGCAACCGCGCGCCTAGGCATTGCGCGGCGGATTGACCATCAGCACTTTGCTGCTGAATTCCGTCTTGTCCCGAATGCTGGCCAGCATCCCGGGCAGTTCCGAGAGGCCGACCCGGTGCGTGATCAGGGGGGTAGCCTCCAGTTTGCCGCTGGCCATGAAATCGAGTGCCAGCTGCCATTCGTCGCGGGGCGCCGAACGGTACAACGAGTTCCAGGTGCCGAATACTGACAATTCCTTCCTCAAAATCGCCCAGTACGCTTCTTGCGAGACTTTCATTTCGCCCGCCGGATTGCCCATGAGAACTACCCGGCCCAGCGTTCTCGCAGACAAGAGACTCTGCTCGTATGCGGCCGGACTCCCGGACGCCTCGACGACCACGTCCGGCGCCCGCCCGAAAAAGTCCCGCGCCCAGGAAACGCAATCGGTCCCGGCGGCATTGCACACACCCTCGAACCCCATTTCTTTCGCAAAGGCCAGCCTCCGCGAATCAATGTCCGCCAGCGCCACACGGCTTGCCCCCATCGCGCGCGCCCATTGGCCCAGCATCAGGCCGACAGGTCCCGTGCCGAAAATCATGACCGCATCGCCGGCATCGACCCCCGCACGCCGCAGCGCGTGAACCGCTACCGCGGCCGGCTCCGTCAGCGCGGCTGCTTCCTGCGAGACGCCCGGAGGCACCGGGGTAAGATTCCATTCCGGAGCGACAACATACTCGGCAAATGCGCCGTCGCTACGTGAACCAAGATAGCCGTAGTCCTCGCACAGAGCGTATCGCGCCGCCTGACAGGAGACACATTTCCGGCACGGAATGAGAGGAAACACCACCACTTGTTTTCCCACCCAGCGCGCATCGACGCCCTCGCCGCACTGCAACACGGTTCCCGAGAACTCGTGACCGGGAATGGTCGGGAACCGGTACGTCCCCTTCTGAAATACACGCGGTATATCAGAGCCGCACACGCCGCACGCATCGACGCGCACCAAAACCTGCCCCGGATACGGCCGCGGATTCTCGACATCTTCATACCGCAGATCGCCGATCCCGTAAAGCACACAGGCTTTCATCTCTTCCGCAATCTCCTCTCATTGCCAAGGGGGCCCGAAGGAAAGTCCTGTCCTTTAGTCTTGCCTGGGTTATGCGATCACGACCTCGAAAGCCTCACCTTGCTGAATGGTCACGTCTTGAGCCAGAGTCACCGTCACACGTCCGTCCGCGACGTTCGAAGAGGCATCAACGGGCTTGCCCGCGGCCTTTACCGTCACGGAAGCGGCCGTCTTGCCTTCGGCGAGGGCAAACGTGAAGGTTTTCGCCCGGAGTTTGCCCCATTTCAGAGCGATACGCCCGGTCTGCGCGCTGCCCGACCGCGATTGCTCGAACGTCCCCCAGCCCTCGGCCCATGTGAACGCCGCTTTGAATGCCTCGGGGGTGACCTTGGGCGCGAAACCCAGGTGACCTTTCGGTCCGTGGTACTCAAAACCCGCCAGGGCAAGGTAAACGCCCCAACTGGCCAGGGCACGAGCATAGTGATCCCCGCACTCGACCTCGTTGTACGGATTCTTGAGGTTCGGGTGGTACCGGTCGTGCACGGCGCGGCACATAGCCAGGGCTTCTTCCACGAACCCCTCGGCGGCAAGATGGCCCGCCACCTGGTACTCGATGCCGGTCCACACCTCGCTATGGTATAGAGTCCCCTCGGCAAGAAACTCGCTGTGCGGCCACGTGCACGTCAACAGCCCTGCCTGGCCCGGACTGATGAACCACCGGAACGGTGGGTGCTCGTCGTTGTAGGGCGTGATGTCCGGCGCCCAGTTGTATTTCCAGATCGACTGAAGGGCCGTGCGCACGTTCTCTTTCGGATAAATGTACCCGAGACCCAACTGGTGCGCCCAACCCTGGCCGAACAGGTGATCCGAAAGGCAACCGTCCTTGTATTGGTGCTTCGGGTACTCCTCGAGACTCACATCTTGCACAAAGTACTCACCGTTCCATAGCCGTTTGAGGGTCAGGTCCCTGCCGCTCTCGAATATCCTGCGGGCGCGGCCGGCAAACGCCGTGTCGCCCATTTCTTTCGCCATTTCCTCGCCGGCGCGCAACGCGGCAAGATACAGCGACCCGACAAACGTATTGGCCCCGTGGTAATTGATGTCGTAGGTGTTGTGCTGCTCGTCTTCGATCAACCCGTCGTCGTTCGCGTCGTGGCCAATCGAAAATTCCAAAGCCTTCTTGATGCTCGGCCAGTTTCGTTTCAGAAACGCGTCGTCGGCCGACATGAGGTGCTCGCGATAGGCCTTCAGGATCGTTCCGCACTGGCCGTCCGCGGCGTACGCATCGTTGCTGCGGAAACCTACCAGACCCGTGTCGGTATGAAATCCGCCGCCGTTCTCCCGGGGATTGAAATCCTGCATTTCGCGCACGCTGCGGGCCAGCTCGGGGAACTGGCGCGCGTGGCCATGAGCGTAGTTCCAAACATGCGTGCAGTTGCCGGCACAACACGTTACGCCCTCGTACGCATAGAACCGCTCATTTTTCCACCACTGGCATGTGCCCGTGGCGAGATACGACAGCGTCGAGTGCAGCCTGTCGAGAAGCCAATACGGCAACGAACTGTCGTAATACGTGTCGCGCCAGAGACGGGTGTCCGCCGTGAGACGCTCGTGATTGTCGAGCGCGCAGTTCGCTACTGCGGCCGCATCCTCGAACCGCGCGGCGTAATAATGCCCATTCTCCTGCTCCTGATTGGGGAAATGCCATGCAACGACGTACGTGAAGGTGTGTTTCCCGCCCGGTTCCAACCGCACGTCCTGTGTGCTCAGCAACCCCAGGCGCTTCTGTTCAAGCGCGTAGGTGTGTTCCCCTTCGATGAGATAGGTCTCGGGCGCGCCGGCGGGATATATCCGGCTTTCGAGAACGCCCGGCTCCAGCGCCTCCATGCATGCCAAAGCCATCGTCCCGTAATCGCGCGCATCCTTGAGCGGCGGCATCTCCGGTTTACGCGCTTTGTCGGCAAACTCGATCTGGTCGATGTTGATATGCCCCCACGGTCCGCTGGCGTCGTCCACAATCTCGAGATGCGCTTCTTTGCCCTGGATATCGCTGACGTCCCAAGCGTGCCATGAGAGGGCCTCGTCATTTCTGCCCGTAGCCGTGCGCGCAACGGCGCCGCCTACGACGAGGTTCATGCAGGTCTTCTCCTTATCCGAACCGCCTCCAATCAGAAAGTTGATGAACTTCCGGTTGATGGTGAATGCCGGCGAGACCAGCCGCCCGGTCGGTTCGTCGCCTCCCAGGAACGTATTCACAAGGCCTTCGCCTTGGTACCCGCTCACCGCCTGCTGGCCTGCTAAAGTGCCCCGCGCGGGCTTCTCGCCGAACGCCTCGCCCGACGCCGTCCAGTCGCCGTAATCATCGCCTTCGAAGGTCTCGAACACGAGCGGCTCGCGTTCAGCCCCGGCCTGCTCGACGGGCTTCGGCGGCTCCTCCGAGGCGTGCAACACCAGCCCGCGAGACCCCGTCCGCGTTATGCGGGTTTTCCCGACGACCGGACCCTGGTTCCTGTACTCGTTCGCAACCGCGTTCTCCAGCCGGCCCAGCACGCTCACCGTCAGCGGTCCCGGCGACACATTCTCGATGGTGATATTGAACACCGTCGCGGGCAGACACGATTCGCGGGCATTCAACGGAATAAATGGCGAATAGGCCTCCATTTCGGCACAAACCGGCGCATCCCCTCCCGAATACGTCACCGTCGCAATAGGGTATTCACCCTTGAACGATACTTCTCTGAAACCCTCCCTGCTCAACGAAGCGAAATCCCGTGCGCCGCCCGGCTTCTCCGCCACCACGGTGAACCCCTGCTCGAAGGGCTTGGCGATCCCTTCGTGGGTGTACGTGGAATTCGTCTGCCCGACCCAATACGACCGGGCATTGTTGAAGATCTGCCAGTCGCCAAGGGTTCCATCGCCACAAAGATAGAGTTGGCCCGACCCGATGCCGCCGCAGGGCATGCCTATCGCATCCAGGGCCGCACCCGAGAAAGCTTCTTTCGTCCCGCGCTCGAAGAGCCCGCGCACCCACTCCGGCGAAAGTTTCTTGTCGGCAGGAATAAGATGGCCCCCGCGGGTATCCGCTGCGCCAAACGGACCCGCCATAATGGCCGCCGGATGTCCCAGCGAACCTGCCAGCACGCCCCCGCCAGCCACTTGCAGAAACTCACGGCGCCGAATACCTTTGCGCCCCGGGGCGCCACAACATCCCGAAGGGCCGCACCCGCATGCCGGAACCGGCTGCAAACCGGGTTGCTCTCCCGGGCTGGTGTGCGTGCGGTTCTCCGTGAAGGGCTTCTCCTGTTTCGCCATGGTGGACGTCTCCTCTGATGCCGCTGAGGAAAGGGAATCTTTCCCTGGCCCGTGACTCGAATGGCCACATGCTCCGCGGTGAGTTTATCAGAGGGTGGACAGTCATTGCACCCGTGAGACGCCTACGCGCGTGTGTCGTAACGCGCGCTTGTCCAAACCCCACGAATGCGGCGAGGGGAAGGGGTTCCGCCTCCAAACGATATGCCATTGCGATGATGCCCGGCGCCCCCGCTTTCGAGAAGCCAAGACGTGTCGCGACAAAAAAACCACCCCCAGCGCTTCCCCTGGCGCCCGGGAGTAAAGGGTACCCTCGTCTCGTTCCCTCCTTGCCTGCATGCCTGACGCAAAAGATTACTAAAGGCCCTTCCCTCTCCCGAGAAGAATAGACAGGACATTCCCTACCCTCTGAGCGTCAATAACGCAGCCACCAGACCGTTTTGTAGGCGACTCCTCCAAACACTCTGTTCCTGGGTACATACGACTTTCTCACCAGATGGCATCCCAAGAATTGGCATAGATACCATGCAACGAGATGGGACGACGTCCGTGTCAATTCGTTTGTATCCCTTGCCTTCCCGGCGACATCAAAGGCAACCCCCGCGCAGGGATCGGAGAACCCCTCTGCCCCTTTCCAGCCGGTGCCTTCTCGTGTCAGCACGGTGACTTCGCCTCCTTTCAGTTTCAGTCCCGCAAGACTGTACGTTTTCCGGACACCCATTGTTTTCTCACTCACAACCTGCTGCTTTCCCTAAAGCGGACACCTTCGTAATCGTTTCAAATATCCGATTAACGGCATATGAGCATTTTTTCCTGCAACGACCCCGTAACTTGGTAAGGATGCACGGTCCTCGATTTGCCTCTTAACACCACAGGACCCATCGCGATGGCCTGAACCTCCGATGCCACCATTTCATAGGTAGCCTCTTCCACAAGGATCTGGCCGGGCATGGCGATCGAACACAGCCGCCGCGCCGTATTGACTGTATCGCCAACCACGGTGAACTCGCGAAGAAGCGGAGACCCCACATAGCCCGCAATCACTACGCCCGTGTTTATCCCAATGCCGAGCCCAAAGGTCGGCTGCTTCTTCTTCCTCCTAATCGTGTTGAGTTCGCGGTTCCTCTGCTGCATGGCCAGCGCAGCGCGGACACAACACGCCGCATCGGCCTCCTTGGTCTCCATGCCGCAAAAGACCGCCATCATCTCGTCGCCGAAGCACTTATCCAACGCCCCGTGATGGTCGAACAGAGTTTCCGTCATCGCCTCGAAATGCTCGTTCAACAGGCTTACCAGGGCATCGGGCGGAAAATCCTCCGCTATCTTCGAGAAACCCCGGATGTCGCAGAACATCGCCGTCACGATGCACTTGGCGCCCAGCGCAGCCGGATCGCCGTCGCCCAACCGCGACTCCGGATGGCAGGACAACGTGGAGACGTGGTGAAACGCTGCGTACGTTGGCCGGGCAGGCTCGCACTCGTTCTCGCATTCCTGCGATACGCACAACGCTCTGCCCACGTTTTTATGCGCATACAGCATGCCGAAAACCCCTCGCCTATTCTTACCTGACTGACTCTGCCCTACGGGTCACTCTTACCCTTTAGAATGCGCCCGTCGGGTAACAACGCATATCTCGTTCCAGTTTCTGCCATATCCCATGTATTGTCTCGCAAACCATTATCACGAGTGGTGTTGCAAAAACATCACAAAGCAGGTCCCTCTTGCCATTGCATCGTGATTTCCCAGGATATGTCTAGATTTCAGACAATTCAGGTGTCCGAATTCCGAACAGCAGGCGCCAAACCGCACCGGTTACAGACTTCGAAGCGGCGATGTATCCCGGTTAATGGTTTTGTCTGTGGGCGTAGATTCCGGTGTGAGCATCTTTGACGTACTTGAGGAAGGTCTCGTGGGGCACGTCCACGCCGGTGACGAGTCCGATACTGTAGTTTTCGCCGTCGAGGGATCTTCCTGTAAGCGGCTGGTCGGTGTACTTGAACCAATGGCATCCCACGAAATTGGGATGCTCGGCGACACTTCTCACGTATTGGCCATAGAGTTTGCCGCGTTCGTCCTGGTTAGCCGCGGCGCAGAGGCCCGTGTGAAACATGCCCCGGTCGAGAGCGCCGAAATGGAACTCGCCGATCACAACAGGTTTATCGATGTCGCTCAAGATAGCCGGCGGCACCTGGGGAAGGTAGAAGTTGATGCTCACGACATCCACCACGTCAGCACACGCCTGCAACACGGGTTTCGGACAATACACCGGCGTGAACCGGCAACCCAGGTAAAGCTGGTTAGGGGCGTACTTGTCGATGGCTTCGGCGATCGTCTGGAAATAGTGGTGCGCGAAGGCATACTCGAATTCTTCCGCATCGGCCTTACTGGCGCTGGTTTCCTTCTGCGGAAGACGCACGGCGTCCCACGATTCGGCTGCAATGCCCCACGCGGCATTCAGCGCTTCGACGGTTTCGTATTTCGCTTTAAGCCGGTCGATGAAGACCACGCGCGCGGGCTGCTCAGGTGGGCAGCTGAGGGTCGAGGATGCAATGGCCACCCACGACATCTCGTTGTCGACAAAGTAGCCTACCACGAGCGGGTTGGCGGCAAAGGGCGCGGCATCGCGCCGCACGTTCCCGTCAACACGGACCGGGAACTCGGGATCGAACACGTCCATCATCTTTCCCCAGTATCCGGAGCTTGCCTCGAGCACGCGGCCGCCACCCGAGCCCGTGGTAACGGTAAAGGGCATGGTGCTCTCTTCGAGCGCTTCCCGCATCGACCAGTTTGCGATGGTGTTGAACCCCCAGGCCCGGAGCCGTTTGAATGCCAGCGAGCGGAATTCCTGTTCCCACGCGTCGCCGAACGTGCGTTTCTGGTTCATGGCATAGAAGCGCACGGTCTGCCCTTCGCCGCCGATGGCATCGGCCAGCATCAAGGCGCGATGGCTTCCGAGGAACTCGCTGAAGGGGCCGTCTTTTTCGGGAAGCCACTCGAACCAGCTCTTGCGGCCTGTTATAAACGTCATGTCGCCCGGGTAGATGCAATTGACTCCCCACGACAGGAACAGATGGCCCTCGGGGGTCACCAGCCACCATTTTCCGTCGCGTTTCTCGGTACGGAACCAGCCCGTGGCCTCAAGTTGGGGTCCGTCGGCCCACCCGCCAAGCGCGTCCTGACCCGCCACAACAGGCGCGGCTTCCAACGCCGCCAGCTCCTTTTCATGCCGGGCCCGTAAATCGGCCTCGCTATGGATTTTCCCGGGCCACTCGGCCTGGATGTATTGCCCGAACTTATCCACGAAAGGCATGGGAACGAGAAACGCAACGGGACTGTCTTCCTCAAACGTGACGAAATCATCGAGCAACAGCCGCACCTCTTTTCCTGGCTCGCGAACGGCCACCGTAACACTGGATGCGGTTGTAAGCCGGGTCTCGGCGGCCATGCCGGGCATCGTGCGCGAGACGGGGCCAATTACGGGGATTCCGTGCATTCCCCAGTAGGGACCCCGGCCATCGTTGCTGAAGTAGACGCGGAGCCAGTCGCTTTGGCCGGCTCCGATGATTGCTTTTCCGTCGATGGTACGCGGTTTGCCGCCGGCGGTCTTTCCAAACGCCGTGATCTCCATGGTAACCGGCGCATCGCCCGGGTTCTCGACACGAATCGCCACGCCCGCCGCGGTGGCGAAGTCCCAACCGGCTTCGGGACCGCGCAATGCGATTACCGGCCGTTTGACGGCCTGAAATGTGGCTTCCAAGGCGCTGCCCGCGCCGCCGGGAGCGTCTACAATCCGGCAAGCCGCGTCCTTGGGCTCGAGCGTAGCCAGCGCGCCTTCGGAGTCGAAAGTCTCGATAGCAGCCGTGCCTTCCATGGATAAGGCAGCGGCGTCTAGACTTCCGGCAAACGCCAGCAGGAATACCGTCAGAATGTGTGGTATCGTCTTGGTGAATCGCATATTCGCCTCCGATGGGTAACAAGGGGTTTCAACACCGTGGCGCTTGCCTGCGCGGCATCGCGAATCACAGTATTGCCGCATTGAACGCGCGATTCAACCGGGAGGGTAAAATGAGCAAACAGGGTATCAGAAACTGGCGGCTGGCGGCGGGACTGGCGCTGTTTGGCATGTGCGTGCAGGCCATGGCAGCGAACACGCCGCCGCCATCGGCGAACACTGACGCCTTGGCCCATCCGAACGCCCGCCCGCGAGGCCCGGGCAAGATCGTCATCGCCCATCGCGGCGCCAGCGGGTATCTCCCCGAACACACTTTGGCTGCTTACGCCATGGCCTACGCGTTGGGCTCGGATTACATCGAACAGGACCTCGTGTTCACGAAAGACGGCCAGTTCATCTGCCTGCACGATATCGAACTTGACGCGACCACCAATGTCGAAGAGGTGTTCCCCGAGAGAAAACGCGAGAACGGCAAGTACTACGCAGCGGACTTCACCCTCGCGGAGATCCGGCAGTTGCGGGTGGAATCCAGAATGCCCAGCCGGTTTGAGCCGCGGCTGGACGGGTTTCGCGTGGCAACGTTTGTCGAGGCCATCGAGTTGATCCAGGCGCTGAACGCCTCGACAGGCCGCGGTGTCGGGCTCTATCCCGAATTGAAACAGCCGGCCTGGCACCGCGAGCAGGGATTGCCCATGGAAGCCGCGTTCATGGAAATCGTGACGCGGTACGGGTACAAGGGACCGGATGCGCGCATCTACGTGCAGTGTGCGGAGGCCGCATCCCTCAAACAGATGCGCACCGAACTTGGCTCGAAACTTCCGCAGGTGCTCCTGATCGGAGGGAAGAATCCCGATATGCCCCTGCTCCAGGCCGAAGGGTTGGCGGAAATAGCTTCATACGCGCAGGGCATCGGACCGGCACGCACGCTGCTCGAACAGCGCCCGGAGATCGTGTCCCTCGCCCATAGCGCAGGGCTCCTCGTCCATCCCTACACATTCTTCAAGGAACTGGTGGCCTCGAAGTATCCTTCGTTCGATTACGAGTTGCGCCACTACTATTTTGTGTACGACGTGGACGGCCTGTTTACCGACTTCCCGGACGCGGCTTACGAAGCGCTGTGCGCCGGCAAACCGTAAGTCCGCGCTGTTCGCCTGCGGAACGGCAGGGGTGTTTGCGTTTTGGCCCGGGAATCGGCTATTACTGCGAGCGTTGAAGGGGGCCCGGCCTCCACATGTCACGGCGGGGCTCCGGGAAGCACAGGCCCCGACAAGAACCAGGGTAGCCGGAACACCATGTTCGCCAAGCGCGGGATACTGCTCCTTCCACTCGTTCTCGCGGGTTGCCTCCAGGAACCGGCCCGTACGGGGCCCGGCGAGCCGCGCGTGGCCGTGGACGTCTGGAGCTGGAACATCGCGGCAGGCAGCTTGATGGCCCTCGTGCCCGAATTCGAACGGCAGCACCCCGAGGTCGAAATCCGCATCGACATGACCGGCGCGCAGATGCAGTCCCGGTTCTTGTTATCGCTCATTGCCGGCGTGGGCGCGCCGGACATCTCGCAACTGCAACTGGTCGATGCGCCCAAGTTCGCCCCCAGCGGCGCGCTCATGGACCTGACCGACAAGGCAGCGCAGTACGCCGACAAGTTCTCGCCGTCGTTCTGGGACAACTGTCTTCACGAAGGCCGCGTCTATGCCATCCCGTGGGACATGGGTCCCTGCGCGGTGTTTTACAAACGCGACCTGTTTGCGCGGTACAGCGTCGACCCCGAAACCATCGAGACCTGGGACGATTACATCGCGGCCGGCAAACACATTGTGGAGGCGTCCGGCGGGCAAACTCGCATGCTGGCCCTGTCGGTCTCGGGGCTCTTTCAATTCTTTGAAATACTCATGCAACAGACGGGCGGCGGCGTGTTCGACCCCGAAGGACGCATCATCATCTGTTCGCAAGAAAACGTGGCGGCGCTTGAGGTGCTGCGGGCGCTTCTCGGGGCGGATATCACCGCGTCGATCAACGTGTCCGGCCCCGAGTACTATGCATCCTTTCAGAATGATGCGATCGCGACCTATCCCCTGGCCGTTTGGCTGGGCGGGTCGATCAAGGATTACGCCGCGCCGAGCGCCGGTAACTGGGGCGTTTTTCGGCTGCCTGCTGTCGTACCCGGCGGGTTGCGGACAAGCAATCTCGGCGGGTCCGTGCTGGTAATCCCCGAGCAGTGCAAGAAGAAGGAAGAAGCGTGGAAATACGTCGAGTACGTCTTATGCACGAAAGAGGCCCAGCTCGAACAATACCGCAATTTCGACCTGTTTCCATGTCTCATGACCACATTCGACGACCCGTTCTTCGACGAACCCGACCCCTTTTACGGCGGGCAGAAGGTTCGGCGCCTGTTCGCGGAAGACATCGAAAGAATCCCGACCCTCACCCGGACGAAGGACTGGAACGAAGCCATGCGCTACATTACCCAGGCGCTGAGCGCGTGGGAAACGAACAAGCTGGACCACCGAGCCTTCTTGTCGCAGATGGCGGTTAAACTCGAGCGCCAGCTGGGCCGCGCGCTCGCCCCCGGCTGTGAACCGACGGAGGGCGGTTGACGTGGCGGCTCCGGTTCCTCGCAGGCGGCGATTCTGGCGCGATGCATGGCGCTACCGCCATTTCTATTTCTTCATCTCGCCGTTCTTTATCCTGTTCGCGGTGTTCGGCCTCTATCCGCTGCTCTTCTCGCTGTATCTCAGCTTCATGAAATGGGACGGGCTGACAACGCCGGCGCCGGCCGGGTTCCAGAACTTCGTCATGCTGTTTTCAGACGAGATGTTCTACACGGCGCTGTCGAACACGCTCGTTATCGGCTTGATGTATGTGCCGCCCATGTTCTTGTTTGCGTTCATCTTCGCAAACATTCTGAACTCGAAACGGCTTCGTCTTCGCGGGCTGTTCCGGGTAGGCGTGTTCATGCCGTGCATCACGCCCATGGTAGTCATCGCGATTGTGTTTTCGCTGCTTTACAGCGCCGAATCGGGACTATTCAATTATGTGCTGCGGGCCGTGACCGGAGTGTTCCCCGGCGGTCCCATTGACCCTATCCCCTGGCTCGAGAGCGAGGCGTGGTCCAAAATCTCGGTTTCTATCCTCCTGGTATGGCGATGGACGGGCTACAACATGGTCCTCATGCTCGCCGGGTTGCAGGGCATTTCGGACGACTATTACGAAGCCGCCATCATCGATGGCGCGACGCGCTGGCAGCGTATGCTCCACATCACCCTCCCCCTGATGCGGCCCACCATCGTTTTCTGCGGGATAATGTCCCTCATCGGCACCGTCTACATGTTCGACGAGGTGTTCGTCATGACCCAGGGCGGGCCAGGGACATCCTCCACCAACTTTGGACTGTTCCTGTTCAATCTGGCGTTCATGGACTTTCAGTTCGGGTACGCCTCGAGTGCGGCCTACACCGTGGCCCTTGCTGTTTTTGTGATTTCGCTGGTGGTCCTGAAATGGCGCAGGCCGGCAACGGATTAGAACGATGATTTCGAGAGTATTGAAACAGGGGCTTACATACGCGGCGATGCTGGCCGTCGTGGCGCTGTTCATCTTCCCCTTCTATTGGCTCCTGATTTCGGCGTTCAAGACAAAGGCCCAGATCTTCACCTTGCCTCCGCAATTCTTCCCTCACCCCGTGGTGGTGCAGAATTTTGTGGACGTCTTCAGGACCACTCCTCTGCCTCGCGCGTTCCTGAATTCGTGCGTCATCGCAGGCGGCCACACGCTTCTGGCGCTGTTCCTGTGCTCAATGGGAGGTTACGCCTTCGCGAAGTTTCACGAAGCGCCGGGGCGCGACAAGCTGTTCGCGTTCGTGCTGGGGACCATGATGATCCCCGCGGCGGTCACGCTGATCCCGGTATTCATCGTGCTGACGCGGCTGCATCTGGTTAATACGTACTGGGCCATGATCATACCCGGGGCGGCTAACGCGTTCGGCATTTTCTGGATTCGCCAGTACATCGCCGCCAACATTCACGACGACCTGCTCGCCGCGGCGCGAATCGACGGGTGCAGCGAGTTCGGAATTTACTGGCGCGTGGCCATTCCCATTGCCAAACCGGCTATGGCCGCGCTGGGCATCCTCGTCCTCATTACCTCGTGGAATAATCTCATGTGGGCGTTCATCGTGCTGCGGGAAAAGAGCATGTACACCATGCCGCTGCTCATCTACCTGCTCAATGGCGAAGTGCGCACGCCTTACGGCATGGTCATGGCGGGCGGGCTGCTCGCGACCCTCCCCCTGATCGTCGCGTTTCTCGTATTCCAGCGGTCGTTCATCCAGGGCATGACCGCGGGCGCGCTGAAAGCTTGAGGCGCGTTCCTACGCGCCCAGCCGGTACCATTTCGAGGCCGTATCGTTGAACAGATGGCGGCGTTCGGCATCGGAACAGCCCTCGACCGCCCACATCACGGTCTCGACCCAGCGCGGATACGTCGTGGCGCGCAGCATGACCGGCCAATCGCTTGCAAACGCCGTCCGCTCGAACCCGAAACACGCGAAAACATGCTCGAAAAATGGGCCGAGTCCTTCGCGGGTCCAATTATCTGGGTCGGCCAGAGTGGCCATGCCCGACAGTTTACAAATCACGTTCGGGAGCGCCCCCAGCGCGCGAAGCTCCTCGCGCCACGGGTCGAGTTTCCGGTTCCTGATGTCCGGCACGCCGATGTGGCACAGCATGAACTGCACGTCCGGGAAACGTCTTGCAAGTCTGGTGGCAAGAGGAAGTTCGCCAGCACCAACGCCGAGGTCGCAGGACAATCTGCCGCGCCCCAACAGCTCGACCCCGCGCACGTAACCGGGGGTGAGTTCGCCATCAACGATGCCGTTTCGCAAAAACCGCCGTACGCCTTTCACAAGCGGATTCCGGGCGAACGATTCGAGCAACGGCGCAACCTCGTCGCCTTTCTCGAGGGGCGCGTCGGCCACGATGCCTCGAATGCGCGCATCTTTCCGGGCCAGCCCGGTCACCCACGCCACTTCTTCGGCCGCCTGTTCGGTGAGGCATGCCGCTTGCACGAATACTATCCGCCCCACGTTCGTCGGCAGGGATGCGGCGGTGTAGTCCTCGGGCAGATAGGGTTTATTGAGCAATTCCGAGTTATCCAGCCACGGATACCGCAGATTGGCCGGGTCCCAGAAATGCACGTGAGTATCCGTGATCGGGAAGTCAGGCATGGTCACATCCTCGGGCACTGCGGCTTGTTCGCCGGACCGGGCCGTTCCCGCCAGCCCAAGGCCCGCCAGCGCAAGAAAGGTGCGTCTACGCATCAAAAAGAACCCCCGTGTAGTCTTTGAGTCCGTGCAGAGTATAGCAGGCGCCACCCCACGCCTCATGGCTAACTCCCGTGAGAGCGCCAGCCGGCCAGACAATGGATTTCCCGCTACGCCGCGGACCAGCTTCGCCGAAGCGCTCAAATCACGCTGTGGACGTTATGCGTCCAGCGCGAACCCTTCCATATTTCGCGGAGAGCCCGGGCTATTTCGGGTTTTTCGCACTTAAAATATTCGGGTTTGGCATTTTCCTGGAAGGTAAAGTAGAATACTCAGTGGGGAAGGGGGACGTGTTTTCGCATGTGGTAGGGGGCCGTTTCATGAATGTCTTTGCCGTAGCATCATTGCTCTCATTTGTGGCCTCGCTGTTTCTGGGCGTCCTGGTTCTATCGCTGGATCCCTGGCGCAGGCTCAATCAGGTGTTTTTCCTGCTCTGTTGTGCTCTTGCGGGCGGAGCGCTTGTCGAATTTGGCTACCGCAGTTCGGTCACTTTCAATCAAGCGGTTTTTTGGTGGCATCTGGATTTTTGCTGGCCATTGATTCCCGCGTTCTTGCTCCATTTCGTGCTGCTGTTCACCCGGCGCGAGCGTCCGGCTCCGCGGTTGCTTCTGGCGTTGGTGTACGGTGTGAGCGTGGCATTGTTGGGGCTGGAAGTTGCCGGCGTGTGGATTACAGCACCGCCCGAGAAGACGTGGTGGGGATGGACGTACGGATTGCCGCCACAGCGTGCATGGGCATGGGGGGTGACACTTTGGGGAAGCGGGGTCGGATTCACTGGCGTCGTTCTGTGCATGCGTTACTTCTTTAGAACCCAGAGCCGCTGGCGAAAACGGCAAGCGGCTTTGATTACTCTTGGAGCACTGTTTCCCTATCTCGCCTGTTTGATCGTGGATATCGTCTTGCAGTCCGTGTATGGCCGTTTCCCAGACGTCGGATACACCATGTTCGTCATCAGCGGCGCGCTGGTGGCATTCGCAATCTGGAAATATCACACGTTCGAACTCACCCCGCGCCGGGCAGTTGACACGATTCTCGCTACCATGCCGGATGCGATGTTCCTCGCGGACGCGAACGGGGAAATCACGGTGGCCAATCCGGCGGCATCTCTGTTGCTGGGATACGCTTTGACCGAGCTGGTAGGACTTCCCCTGAATCACGTCCTCCCCGAAATTGCCGCCATACCGGGAGCGACCCCAAAAGCCTCTCGCGAGAACCACAGCGCACCGTCGTTGAAACAGCACGATACGCACCTTCTGACGCGGGAAGGACGATCCATACCGGCCGACCTCTCGTGGACACATCTGACGGATCCCGCCGGGAGACCGCTCGGAACGGTCTTCGTGGCCCACGATATCTCCCGGCGCAAGCGCGCGGAAGCCGAATTGGCCCGGCAGCGGGACCATCTGGAACGCATCGTGGCCCAACGCACGTCCGAACTCGATGCGAGCACCGCCCAATTGCATCAAGCCCAGAAAATGGAAGCGGTCGGGCAACTTGCCGGGGGCATCGCCCACGATTTCAACAATCTGTTGACGGCCATCCTCGGCAACCTCAGCCTGGCGCAGACCGAGGAGACTATACGCGGCGCACGGCCGTACATCGAAGAGGCTAACAAAGCCGGGTTGCGCGCGGCCGGTCTGGTGCAGCAATTGCTCGCCTTCAGCCGCAAATCTCAGGTGATAATCGAGGCGGTGGACATGGGCGCCATCCTCAAGGAGATCGAGAGTATCGTCCGTCAAACCTTTGACAGGCGGATCGAGCTCGCCTTCGTGGTCCCCCCGGAGCTTCCGAAAGTGCGCACAGACGCCAGCCAAATCCATCAGGTGATCCTGAACCTCTGTGTGAATGCGCGGGATGCCCTGGACGAGGTGCGCCGGCGCCACAAGACGCCCAATCTGCGCATCACGGTCCAAGCGAAGACGGTCGCGGTCTCCGCATCCGATTGCCGGGGCAAGAAGCACTCCAAACCGGGCGAATACATCTGTGTCAGCGTTTCGGATACCGGCACAGGCATCAGCCCGCACGTTCGCGCCCGGATGTTCGAACCCTTTTTCACTACCAAGGGTGCGGGAAAGGGTACCGGTCTCGGTCTCGCGACGGCATACAGCATCGTCGAGCGCCATGGCGGCTGGATAGATATCGAGACCGAGATGGGCGCCGGCAGCACGTTCCTCGCCTATTTTCCTGTGCACGCGAAACCCACAGCCGCACGCGCTCCCCAGGACGGCCGGCTCCGGCTTCTTGGGGGTTCCGAGTCTATCCTCTTGGTCGACGACGAACTCTCGATACGGTTGGTGGGTAAAGCCATTCTGGAACGCCTGGGATATGCCGTTACCCTGGCAGTCGATGGACGGCAATGCCTGCACACTTTGTTCGACAAGGAGGCCGCGATCGATCTCGTGATCCTGGACCTCTCGATGCCCGAGCTTTCCGGTTATGAGGTACTTGCCGAGATACGCCGGCGCGGGGCCGCTGTGCCGGTGATCATCTCGAGCGGATATCCGCAAGATGCGTCGGAGCTCGAGGCCGCCGGCGCGGCCGCGTCCGTCAACAAGCCGTTCACGATCGAAGCCATGGCCCGAAGCATCCGCCACGTGCTTGACGGTCAGGCCGAGCAGGAACACGCCGTCTCGAACACCTGACGATCATGCCTTTCCCGCTCTCTGCGCAGCTTTTTGCGCACGGACCCTTCGCCAAGGGGCCTCACGGAGGTCTTGCCAACGCCCTTCCATGGGAGTGGCCGCAATCACGTTCTTTGGCGCAGCGTGACGTGCTGGGGGCTGGGCGCGACGTCGAAGCGGGTTCGGAACACCTCGAGGTACGGGCTGCCAGTAGCCGCAACACCGTTGATGGTCTCCACGCACAATGAGGTGCGCGGCAGGAATGAACGGCCCAACATGTGACCGAACACGTCGAGGTAGTCCCGCGTCCGGGGGTGGGACGGCTCGGTATAGAAGGTGATGCGTTTGGCGCGGCGTTCCGAAACCACCACCAGGCGCGGACCATGGTACACGAGGTGCGTGCTTGCAAGACGTTTGGGCAAGTTTGCCTTCAACCCTTCCACAGCCACGCCGCAGAGTGAGGCGGGATCCGCTGCGTTGATCCAATACACCGCGTCATCAGGCAATCCCATGCGCAATATGCGAAACGCCTCCGGAGATGCAAACTGGAGCCCGGCAATGCCCTCAAAGAATTGCCCTGTCACGAGTTCGCCGGACAACTCCATCAGACGCAGCGTCCGAAACAGCGCCCCCCAGCGAATCTCAGGAGCTTCCTGATCCAGCAATTCGCGGAAGAGCACGCCGTACCGATCGAGCAAGACCCGCACACGTTCCTTGTTGGCTTCTTCACGTTCGAGCGGATCGGCGGGCTCGAAGGGCGCCGGCAGCGCGTACCATGCCCCCGCAAACGGCCGTGTCGCCTTCCACCGATTGAACGCACGTCTGCGGCTCAAGGGATGGCGCGCGGACTCCCGGGACGCCGGGCGGAACTTCGTCTGGACCCCTTTTCGTAATGCCTCGAAACTGTCGTTTGCGAGCCGGCCTTGCCATGCCCCGTCCCACAAGGCATTGCTCAACGCGCCCGAATCGAGCCTCGAACGCTCGAGCAGGTCTTCAAAGGCATACCGGCCGCGGGGGTCCGGAAACAACGCGTTCGGTTCGCCGCTGCCCTGTTCCTGGCGGCCACGAAACAGGCCTGCGTGTTCGGGGAATCCGACCGCCACGCGTCTGAGCCCGCATCCGAACCACATCAGTTCGGTGCGCTGGTTGAGCGCATCCAGATCGGCGCCGCGGTACCCGCGCACACGGGCCGGAAGCACCTCACTCTCAAGAAGCTCGGCCGCCATGGGATAACCAAAGAGCTTTTCGAGAGCGCTCTCCAGGGCGCCCGGGTCTCGATTCCCAGCTCTCGTGCCCGTTTGGACGGCGGCGGCCACCGCTCCCGGTGATTCGGCAACCACCCCCTGCCATTGCGCCAGGAACAATGGCAATTCTCCCGCCGGGCGCGGCTCAAACGGCGGCCGGGCGGCGGTCCGCGTCATACGCAACAGGAGTTCCAGGTTCTCCGCATCGCAAACCTCGACCCCGGCGGCGTCTTCGGTAATCCGGTCCACCACGAGCGCGCCGGTATCCGCCAACTCACTCACAGCTGTGTCGATTTGCTCCGGCGTGACGGGGAGGGATTCGCGGAGAGCCGGTTCCGGCACGGGACCAACGAACCGCAACCATTCAGCCAGCCAATCGAAGAGGGGCACGTGGCCCGAGACGGCGGCCGCCGATGCCAGGAATGGTGGCTCAATGAGCTTGCCGGGCGCTGCGATGTCGTAACAGCGCACGGCATTCAGCGGCCATCCGAACGCACGCGCAGCGCGCGGGACAGATTCGATGGCTGCAACGAACCGCTTCGAACCGCCCGGGCCGGATACCCACACCGCCCGCTCGCGCAACTCCGTGGCAACAGTGGCAGCCTCCAGACCCGCATCACGCTTCACCGCCGCCAGCAGCGCAATCCACTCCGACTCGCCCAGCAGGAGGCGCTCCTTGAGCCATTCGAGCACATCACTGGAGGAAGCGGGTGCGTACCCGGAACAAAGCCGCTGGGTCTTGGCTTCGAACGCAGCCACAACGGATACCGGGATTCGCGGCCGCAATTCGGATGTTCGCGCCACTTCGGCCAGCAGTTCGCCGCTCAGACGCGACTGAGGGCCCGCCATGGGCGTGTCATCGAGGTACATGAACAAGTTGGTCTGCCGCCACACCATCGACTCAGCGAACGGAGACGGCTGCTTGGTGAAAGCCTCCGACACGGCGATGGCGCCGTCCCGCAGTTCCTGAAGCATGTGTTTGAGACTGACAAGGTCAAAATCGTCACACAAGCACGTTCGCCACGTTTCGGCCAGGATGGGAAAGTCGGGGTATTTCATGACGGCATGGAGCAGTTTCTGAGACCGTCGCCGGTTCAACCACAAGGGCATGCGCCGGCGAAATGTCTGCCGGGGCAGCTGCAGGGCAATGCCCGCGTTCTCGCGGAAACGCGCGCCGAAGAAACCCGACTGCTCGAGGCGGTTTCGGAGGAGCGCTTCCAGGCGTTCCGGTTCAACCAGTCCGGCGAGCCCCCGAGCATCGGTTTCGTGGGGAAGCATCAGCGCTACGCAATCGTTGTTGGCGAAGACCTCGACCCGGTAACCGTGACGCTCTTCCCACGCCTGCGCGAGAGCAAGCGCGAAGGGCTGGTTCAACGCTCCTCCCCAGAGCGTATGAAGCACCGCCTGCACGCTGTCCGTTTCCTGTTCAGGGGCCGTGTATTCAACCAGCAGGTGGCGCCGGTGGGGCAGCGGCGCCCCGGTGGACGCGCGCTGGCGCTTCAGAAACCGCACGAGCTTTTCCGCAGCCTCGGGAACAAGAGAATACTCACCCTCGAGCGATTCGACGAAACCATCCTGATCCAATTCGTTCTCGGCACGCTCGAGGAACCCCGCGATGCGTTCCGAGAAATGGAACGGCCGCGCGAGTTCCTCCGCTCTCCAGAACGGGGCATCGGAACGCTTCGCATCCCCCGGAACGACCAGCACGTCGTTGTGGGTGATCTCCCGGATCTTCCAGGCATGGGTTCCCAGCGCGAAGGTCTGTCCCACGCGGCGCTCCCAGACGAATTCCTCGTCCAACTCGCCTATCCTGGCGCGCGAATCGGCCCGTCGGAGCGCATAGTAGCCGCGATCGGGTATGGTTCCGCCGGAAAGATACAGCAGACGCAGGCTTTCCCTGGAACCCCGGATGGTGTTACTGACCCTGTCTATCGAGAGCACCGGCGATAGCGCGCGCAGCCGGGACTCGGCATATCGCCCCGCCAGCATCTCTGTGACGAGGTCAAACTGCCTGCGGGCCAGTTCACGATAGGGCCAACTCGTGCGCACAAACCGGAAAAGGGCGTCGAGGTTCCAGTCCTCAACGCTCGCCATGGCCACGATCATTTGCGCGAGCACATCAAGGGGGCACACCACGGGCCGGCACGGTTCGATATCCTGGTCCGCCACCGCCTTCGCCATTACCGTCGCGTCGAGAAAATCGCGCTCGTGGGTAGGAAACAACACGCCCCGGCTTACCGCGCCGACCTGGTGTCCGGCCCGGCCGATACGTTGCAGCGCGGACGCAACGGAAAATGGCGTCTGCAACAGCACCACCTGGTCAAGCGCGCCGATATCGATGCCGAGTTCGAGGGAATTTGTCGCCACGATAGCCCTGAGTTCGCCCTTCTTGAGGCGCTGTTCGACCACCGTCCGGAGTTCGCGCGACAACGACCCGTGATGCGAGTAAGCGACCAGTTCTCCCTCGGCATCGTTGATGAGAAGCGTCGCACGTTCACACATGCGGCGGCTGTTCGTAAACACCAGCGTCGAGCGGTTCTCTCGGATGATTTGACCGACCGCCGCCATGAGACCCGGCATGCGCGTGCCTTCCTGAAGCAGTGCGCCGCTGTCCCCAGGGAACTCCACCGCGACCTCGAAACGTTTTTCAGCCCGAGACGCGAGCACGCTCACCGGACGCTTCTCGTATGCCGTCTGTTCGCCGCTGCCTACCGCGCGGCATCCCCCCACAAACGCCGCGATTGTCTCGAGAGGCCGAACCGTTGCGGACAACGCGATGCGCTGGAACTCTCCCGCCAACGGTACGATGCGGTCAACGGCGGTGATCAGGTGCGTGCCGCGCTTCGTGCCCGCCACAGCATGGATTTCGTCGAGGATGACCGTGTTGAGGCTCGCAAAGAGCATGCGCGCTCGCGGCGAGCTCAGCATGATGTTGAGGCTCTCGGGAGTCGTGATGAGGACATCCGGCGGATGCCGCAGCATACGCTGCCGCTCCTCCTGGGGGGTATCGCCGCTCCGCGTCAGAACGGATATTTCGGGCACGTCCCGGCCAACTGCCCGAAAGCGGTGATGCAATTGGCCCAGAGGCGTGAGCAGGTTGCGTTGGATATCGTTGTTCAGCGCCCGCAGGGGAGAAACGTAAAGCACCCGGGGCGCGCCCGGCGGCCACGCACCCGTCAGCAACTGGTTCAATGCCCACAGAAACGCGGTCAAGGTCTTGCCGCTGCCGGTCGGAGCCGTTACCAGGACATGCTTACCCGACGCGATCTCCGGCCATGCCTTGGACTGCGCATCGGTGGGCCGCCCGACGGACTCGACAAACCAGTCGCGGATGACGGGATCGAAGATATCCAGCGCATCGTGCATCATGCCATAGCTTGACCCCTGGCCGGGGGCTGGTGCAAGCGCCCGCCACGGACGCGAGACGGGCCTGTTCCGGTCTTGTTTCTACACCTTGCCTGCTTCTTTCGCGTCTTCCCAGGCGCCGGGGTAGTTGGGGCCATAGAGCAAGGACTCCTCGCGCACAACGAGTTTCCCATCCTTGACAAACTGCTCGCCTCGCACCGACAAGTGCTCGATCATGCGCTGCCGCCACGTTGCCGTTTCAGCGGCATTCGTTTGCGCGAGGTCTGCCAGTTCCTGGGGGTCGTTTTCGAGATCGAACAACTGCTCTTCGCCAAGATGCGCGTGATAGATGTATTTCCAGCGGCCGTCGGTCAAGGCGTTCCAATGATTCTCGGGGCCGTAACAGCGGCCGTGTTCGAGGTCAAGCCAGGGACGCCACCCGCCGGTCTCGCCCCGGACAAGTTTGAGCAGGCTGTCGCCGTCGATGTCGTCCGGCACGCCGGCGCCCGCCGCATCCATGAACGTCGGCAACACATCGCGCAACTCGACGGGATAGGACAGGCGCTGCCCACGTTTGGCGTTCACAAGTCCTTCGGGCCAGCGGACGAGCATCGGGATGCGGGCCGACGCCTCATACGCGTACGTCTTCCGCCAAAGGTGGTGATCGCCCGTCATGTCGCCGTGGTCTGAGGTGAACAGAATCAGCGTGTTCTCGAGCCAGCCGCGGTCCTCGAGCGTCTTGAGCATGCGTCCGACCTGCTCGTCAATGAAGGTGATGTTTCCGTAGTAGCCGATTCGCGATTTGCGCACCTGCTCAGGACCCAGCTCACCGTGCCAGATGCTGGACTCCGTGCCGCTTCGCGGCGTGTATTTCTTCGCCCATTCGCCCACAACCGCTTTCGGGATATCGCGGCCTTTGTACATCTCCCAGAACCGCTCAGGAGCGTCGTAGGGGCTGTGCGGCCGCGCGAACGAGACTTTCAGGAAGAAAGGCTCTTCGCGGCTGTAATTCTCCAGGAAGTTCACTGCGGTGTTGCCGGTCCATGCGGTCGTGTGCAACCGTTCGGGCAAAGCATACGGTTTCGCATCGTAGTCGTTGAAACCCAGGCCGGTAGCCTTCCAATCCAATGTGGGCGCTTCCGAATAGAACCACGATACATAATCGCTGCGGAAATCGATGGACTCGACCCGGCTCGACTCGTCGAGGATGGTGTCGTGGAACCCGTGCAGGCTGCGCTGGGGCGACCAATGCATCTTGCCGATGCCCAAGGTATAGTAGCCGGCGTCCCGCATCTCCTGGGGCAGTTCGTGGGGATACTTCCATCCTACGCGGCCGTAAGCCAGCATGCCGTGGTTCCACGGCGACAATCCCGACAGCAACCCCGCCCGCGCGGGCGTGCAACTCGGCGTCGACGTGTACGCTCTCGAGAACAGCACCCCCTCGCGCGCGATACGGTCCAGGTTGGGCGTAATGATGGCATCGTTGCCGTCGGCCCCAACGCAATCGCCGCGGTACTGGTCGGCCATAATGAACAGGATGTTCGGCTTCTTCGAGACGGGTTGCGCTGCCCTGGAATACGACGCCACGGTCAGCGCCGCAGTACTTGCCGCGGCAAGCTTGAATGCCTCGCGCCGACTGAGCTTTCGTTCAATTGCTCGCATCAGTGGCTCTCCCTTCCATGTCATTTTGCCCATTTCCCTTTTCGCATTCTAGTCTGTTCTTTCATGATTGCGTGCGGGCCCCGTTGTGGCCCAATTTTTCTCCTCGCCCCACTCTTGCGGCCATGGATGAAGCAAGCCCAACGGCCATACGGGTGAAGGCAGGAATCCTCACCAAGGCACAGTGCTGCAAGAACTGGTGCGGTGCTAAGGCGTTTGTGCTAGAATCTACCAGCGGGGAGTATGTCCTGATACGAAGGGGCGAAACGCCGTTTCGGAGAGAATAGGTGGTTAATCACTGGTCACACAAGCTGGACAGTGTGGGAGAGAGTCCTTCTTCCCGCGCGTTGCGGTCGGGGCACGCTCGCGTTACCGCCTTAGTCCTGGCCGTATCGGAAGAGAGCGTCGAATCCCAAGCAAGTGTGCCGGAGTTGATCCTGTTTGCACGGAATTCCCAGGTGCAGGAGGTGCGCGAATGCATCGAGCGGGGCGACGATTTCGAGGCGACGGATAACCACGGACTGACTGCCATGCATTGGGCGGCCATCACGGGCTGCCTGGACCTGATAAAGCTGCTGGTAAACCGCGGCGCCTTGGTGAATCCCCGCGACATACAGCTCACCGACCTTACCCCGCTCAACATTGCCCGCCTCATGGGCTATGAAGACGTGGCGCAATTCCTGGTCAATCACGGCGGTCTGGAGTAGCTACTTCCCCGGCGCCCACGGCGTGTCCAGGATGGCGAGACGCGTTTCATTGGTGTTGTTGGGCCGCGCCGCCTCAAAATACACGTACAGCTTTCCGTCCACCGGGAGCCAATGAGAATACCGCCAGGTATGATACTGTCCGGGCGTGGTGCTCTTCAGGAGCGGCTCGTCGGGAGTCAGATCGACAAACTCGTCGAGGTCAGGCGAATAGGCCAGCCCCGTAGCGATGTTGTACATGGGATCCCGCCAGGAAATGTGCGACCCTTCATACACGAGCAGGTATCCGACAGCCAGTGGCACCAGGCACGCGGGCCGCGTGTAGAAGTTGTGCCACCCCGCATTCTCCAGGATGGGGTTGTCCCCCGCGAATTCCCAGCGTTCGCCGTCGCGGCTGGTGAGATGGTAGGCCCGCTCGATCTCGTCGTAGCCGATCACGACCATGTGCCATAGACCGCTGTCATATATGACAAACGGATCCTTGAACCCCGCCAAACCGGCGAAACCCTCCTCCCGGGGGGCTGCCTGTAGAATGGTTTTCCGGGTCGCGACGTCGAAGTGGGCGGGGTCCGTCACGTCGTCAAGCTTGAAAATGCCCCAGCCGGGCCCCAGGTTGGCGCACCCGTACAGACGGAACCTCCCCGTTGCCGGGTCCTGCACGAGCGCTGGCCGCTCGAATCCGGGCAACCCCGCGTCGTCGCGCTTCAAGCTGCGGATAGGCGTGAACTTGCGGCCGTCCGGACTCTTCAGCAGCCGTATTTCGTAGCCCCGGCACCCCCGCGGCGAATCGCCTTCCCGCATCCGTGCGCCAAGATAGAATGTGCCGTCTTTCGCCCGGCAGACCGAGGGCGCGCCCGCCCACCATTCGGGCGTATTCTGATCGGGTTCGAGCACCGTGTCGTACCGCGACAACGATTCAACAAGCTCGTGGAAAGTCATCGTCTGAACTCCTTATTCGGGGCGCCATGCCTCACGGCGTTGATGCGGGTTGAAGCGTGGTTGTAACGGTTTCGACCTGCTTTTTCAACTTTCGAACCCGGCAAGGGACAGCTTCCTTTGCCAATTGGGTGTTGTTTCACGCATTGTTTCCGCGGTTCAGAGCTACACGCCCCCAAAAGAGGATGGCGCCGGAGGCTTTGTCGCGGATGAGAAACACGAACGGGTGGCCGGCGCGGAACACGGAGAGCGGCTCGGGTACAGACGCCGGCGTCTAGTTCCTGCTCGCCGCCGCGGCTTTATCCTTCGCAGTCCGCCAGCGCAGGAGGAGGAGTTGCCGTAAGGTCCTCGAGGGAACGCATGGTCACCAATCCGACAAAATGAAACCGCTCATGCTGGGCGTAAGCGTAGTCCGCGTGCTCCTGCTGAAGCGCATAATCCACCACGAAGACCGGTATCCCAGCTTCGAGGTAATCGGCCAGGGCCACGACGTATTCCTCGGAGCTCATCTCCAGCGTGTCCAGGCCCAGGCAATAGGCCGGGTTGTCTGATGGCGCAGGTCCGCCTTCGTGAAGCGGAAGGCGGCAGTCCCCTTGTTGCGGGTCAGTCGGGCCGGTCCCCTCCGCGGACCCGTCGAAGAACACTTGCTCCTGAGCCTGCGCGTCCAGCAGTGCCAGGTAGCCGGGTGCGGTGCGCAGGTCGGTGGCGTTCTGCGCAACGATCAGGAAGTTCGGATTGAGGCCCCGGGCCTTGTCACGGATCCCCTGGATGAGCAGCGTCATCTCGGCCAGGGGGTCCACGCCGTCCGTCTGCGCTTGGTCCACAACAGGCTCGAAGGTCGCCGCCTCGATCCAATCCAAGTAGATTCCGTCATAGCCGTCACTGACCACGCGGTCCACGAGCGAATCGGCCGCAGCATACACGATATCGTGCCAAGCCTGGTTCCAGTAAGCCACGGGGTAGTTATCGGACCAGCCGTCCGGATCCTCTGACATGATCCAGGAGGGCGACCCCACGCGCCAGCCTGTCTGCCAGTAATACCTGTAACTTTCCGCCTCACCAATGTCCACGTATGCGAGCACGAGCTTCGGCTCACCGGCGCAGCCCTGTGTGGCGTGCAGGGCAGCCACATCGGCCGCCGCATCATACGACTCCTCGTCCATGAAGGTGCGCGGGTCATCAATCACAATGAGATCGTACTCGCTGGCGGCGAGGCGCGCGATCTTGTCGCCCGCCGTCTGGTCCTGGATGACATAGGCCCAAGTTTGCACATGCGCCAACGGATGGGATGGCGACACGTTGTAGGAGATCGGCACATTCAACTCGTCTTCCCCACCGGTCACCTCAATGAAATCATCTTCAACCAAGACATCCCCGCCTTCAGACGTGGTCACGGTCAATGAAACGGTATAGCTTCCCGGCGTTTGATAGACATGGACAGGATGCTGGAGGGTGCTTGTCTGGCCGTCGCCGAAATCCCATAGCCATGCCGTTATCTGCGCCGCTCCTTCATCGGACTCGTCGGTGAATTGAACGGACAGCGGCGCGGGACCGGAGCGGGGCCCTCCGTTGAAGGCAGCCTCCGGGCCGGTCGTGCCCGGGCACGCCAAGAAGATCATTGGACATAGGAGCAACAACGTTCCCGCGGCGATTCTTGCGCTGGCGGTCATGTCTGGCTTCTCCTTGGCCTACTCAGGCGAGAGGTCAAACAGCATCCTATACCCGCCGCCGGAAGGTGTCAATCGCCGGCCTCGGAACATGCCCAGCCGTGTACGCATTCACACGGCAGGGTCGCACCAATTACGGTACCTCTTGTAGTCGTCAAAGCGCTCTGTCACAGATATCTGAGGGTCAAGACAGTACACGCGGCCTATGGCCTGTACGCGCAAACAGTACCACTCTCTATGTTGGCGCCGAAGAATCATGCAAAGCAGACCGTTTCGGCCGATTTCCTCACTGTGCGGAGAACCCGGTTCAAAAACCTCGATATTGTCCTGTTTTTATCGATTGATGGGCGTCGCAGCGTTTACTTTGGCGTTACGCATCGCCGGAGTGCCGCATGGACCTTAACCCACGGCAGACATTTTCGGAACGCGCAATCAAACGACATAGAGGTTATCGGTCGAGAAAAACGGGTCACTGGTCAAATGGAGGCCCACCGTTCGTAAACCTGCTTCGTCGCCGGGCGTTGGAATGTGTGTGCTGTGCATGTCGCAGCCGCGGAGGTTCCCCAGCTGTTCGATGGCTAGTTGGGCCGCGCTGTTGAAGGGAGCAGACGCACCTACGGCGATCAGGGCCTCCTCAAGGTTAAGACTGATACTCTTGCCGTCTTTGATGTCTTTCTTCATGTTGCCGATGGCTTCGATAATGTTCGGGGAGATCAGATGGATCTTGTCGGGAATCCCCGCAAGGTGTTTTGTGGCGTTCAGAACCGCGCTGGCGGCAGCATGCATGAGGGATGAGTTGTTGCCCGTTATTATCGTTCCGTCTTTAAGTTCAATCGCGTTCCCGCAATAGACGCCTTCATGGCCTTTCTTCTCGGACTCCGCCCGTTTGGCGGCATCCCTTGCCGGACGAACCACGCGCCGGTCTTCTATCTGCACCCCGAGTTCATTCATGATCAATTCGACCCGTTCGACCGTTTCCCGCGTCGTCAAACCCATCATGTATTCACAGCGGTACCGCAGTACTCTGCGGATTACTTCCTGTGTGGCTGCCTCACGGACGGCCTCTTCGTTTACAATGCCGAAACCGACTCGATTGACTCCCATGTCAGTCGGGGAACGGTAGCAGGATTCCGTGCCCATGATTTTCTCTAGAATGCGCTTCAGGACGGGGAATGCTTCCACGTCGCGATTGTAATTGACCGCGGTCTCTTCATATGCCTCTAAATGAAATGGGTCGATCAGGTTGACGTCTTTGAGATCCGCCGTGGCAGCTTCATAGGCCATGTTCACCGGATGCTTCAGGGGCAGGTTCCAGATGGGGAATGTCTCGAACTTGGCGTACCCGGCTTGCACGCCGCGGTTGTGTTCGTGGTACAGCTGGGAAAGGCATGTACCCAGTTTGCCGCTTCCAGGACCAGGGCCGGCCACCACCACCAGCGGACGGGTGGTTTCAATATAGGTATTGCGTCCATAACCTTCGTCGCTGACGATGATATCTACGTCGGTGGGGTACCCTCTTGTGGCACGATGGGTGTATACCTTGAGATTCCGCCGTTCGAGTCTATCCTTGAATAACTGAGCCGAGGGTTGATCCTCGTACCGCGTGATGACAATGGCCGTGATTTCCAGCTGCCATTGCCCGCGCAAATCATCGATCAGTTTGAGCACATCCACGTCATAAGTGATGCCAAAGTCAGCGCGTATCTTCCTGTGGTCGATATCCCCGGCATGAATGCAGAGAATAATGTCCGTCTTGTCTTTGAACTGTTGGAGCAATCGCACCTTCACGTTCGGATCGAAGTTGGGCAACACCCTGGATGCGTGGTAGTCGAAGATCAATTTCCCGCCGAACTCCAAATAGAGTTTGTTGTTGAATCTTCGGACTCGGTTGAGAATCTCCGACGATTGCTCGGCTAGATACTTGTCCATGTCAAAGGTGATTTTCCTGGCCGTGCTCATAACTCGTTCCATCCCCCCATCGTTTCGGAATGCGGAAATGTTAGACCCCGGAGAACACTATAATCAACGCGCATCGTGACTCGCCGCCGAAGGCTCGATTTGCGGCTGTCCGAATGGTTGGACAGCCCCGGTTGATGTTTTCCAGCCCCTTGGAGTAGCGTTGATGGGCTCAGTCGTGTTTTGGCGGTTTGGGCGGGGTGGGGTCGTCAGGGGCGGCTGAGGGCGCGAACGTCAGGACTCTTGCGCGGGACGACTCACACCAAAGGCGGTAACCTCAAAAGGGAGCAGGTCACCTATGATTAAGGAAATCACGGCGCAGGAACTCGATACGGAACAGTTCATCAATGAGAAGGTCCGGGAGATCCAATCGGATGTCGGGGAAGGCACGGCCATCAATGCGCTGTCAGGTGGGGTCGATTCGTCAACGGTTACGATGCTGGGCCACCGCGCCTTGGGGAATCGTTTGAGGACGGTCTTTGTCGAAAACGGGCTGATGCGCGAAGGGGAACCCGAACAGGTGGTGGGTTTCTTTCGAAAGCTGGGCGTTACGGTTGAAGTACTTGACGCTCGCGAGCAGTTTTTTGCGGCCCTCCGGGGAATCACCGACCCCGAGGAAAAGCGTGAAGCCATTACCCAGACGTTCTACAAAGACGTTTTTGGCAAGCTCGTTAAGAAGAGCGAAGCGAAGTTCCTGCTTCAAGGAACGATCTTGACCGACGTTGATGAGACCGTGGCGGGAATCAAGCGGCAGCACAATGTCTTTGAGCAGCTTGGGATCAGTCCGCAGAAGGCCTTTGGCTACCGCATCCTCGAGCCGCTGATTCAGTTGCGGAAGGACGGCGTCAGAAAAGTGGGCAAGGCTCTCGGCCTTCCGGCGGAGCTGTTCGAGCGCATTCCTTTCCCCGGCCCGGCGCTCTCGGCGCGTGTAATTGGCGAGGCAAATCCCGAGCGCATCGCTACGGTCCGCAAGGCGACCTCGGTTGTCGAACGGCTGCTGAAGAATAGCGGCGCATTTCAATATATGGCAATCCTTCATGAGGACCGAGTGACCGGAATGCGTAACGGCAAACGCGATTTTGGCCAGCAGATAGAGGTGCGTTGCTGGGACAGCGTTGACGCTCGAGTCGCATCTCCGACCCGGCTTTCTTATGAGCTCCTTGAAGAGCTTGCTCGCGAGATCATAGAGAAAGTGCCCGGCGTTGTGAGTGTGACGTACAACATTGCCCCGAAGCCGCCCTCGACGCTCGAAGCGGTGTAACCGCAAGAATCCTCGGGTGCGCGCCAGCACCTGGAGAAATGCTTTAGCTAGGATTCCAGAGGTTTTGGTCGCGCTTTCCTGCGCCTTTGCTGCCAGCAGTATTCGTATATTTGCCGGCGCCAAGACATCCAAATAGCATTGAAAATCATCTGGCCAGCCCGGGGAAAATCCGTCAAATCGTCAAAAAAGAGGAATCCAGCCATGGCCGGAAAGTGGTGATACCTGCCTGACGAAATGACCACTGGTGCAAAGGCACCCGCGCCATTTCGTGCAAGAAAGACCAGATACCACAAACACAGGCCCTTTTTTCAAGAACCCCCGAGACCCTGAATGTCTGCCACGCTGATTTACCGTAAATGCCGAAAAACATTGTATATAGGCATGGAGTTTGCTAACATTTACTCGGAATAGCATCGACATTGGGATAGGCATACAGCTATACGGGTCTTCCAAGCAGGGGTATTTACTTGACAAAGGGGGTTCTTGAGGCCCGGGCTTCCAGGTATGAGCGAGAGTTTGGTTTGGGTATCGCACTTTTGAATCATGGCACGTCCTATTTCGACAGCTTGCTGGCGACGCCATATCTCGGTTCACCATGCACTGAAGTCGCTGAAAGGAGCCAGGAATGTGGTACGCGGGAAGACATTCAGAATGGGCGAGGGCCTGTCTATACGGCACGTTCGTGCTTATCCTCATTTTCGCCAGCACCGGCCCTGCCGGTGCGCAAGAGACGATTCTCACAATAGAGAGAGTTATTCCGCAGGGATATTACCTGTCGGGCCAGACCCTGGACATTGCAGTGACTTTCAACATGGAAGGCGCCGCCCCAGTCACCGCCCTGGCCCTGTATGAGACTCTCCCAGGCGGCTGGACATACGACAGCTATGTGAGCGGACCTTACCCCGTAATCGCTCCCGCGCCCGGTGCGGCAGGGCAGCTTCAATTCGCGTATCTCTCTGTGCCGGGTTTCCCGGCGACGTTTGTCTACAGAGTCAATGTCCCATTTGATGAAAGTGGTACTCAGATTCTGTCCGGGTACGCTGAATACCGCCTTGGCGGGGGTTCAATTCTAACGCCTGTTCTGGAGACGGCTATTCCGAGACAGAATCAGCCTCCTGTAGCCAATGCCGACGCTTACGCGGTGGGCGAAGACGCGGTCCGGACAGTGAGTGCGCCGGGCGTTTTAGGCAACGATACAGACCCCGATGGCGACGCCTTGACGGCGGTGCTGGTAAGCGGCGTGAGCCATGGCGCTCTGACATTGAACGCCAACGGCTCGTTTTCGTACGTGCCGGCGGCGAACTACAACGGACCAGACAGCTTCACCTATCAAGCCAGCGATGGTGAATTGGATAGCAACGTAGCGACAGTGAGCATCACGGTAACCCCCGTCAATGATCGGCCGGTAGCCGCGAATGATTTATACACAATCGCTGAGGACCAGACGTTGACGGTGGCCGTTCCGGGCGTCCTGGGCAACGACAGCGACGCGGACGGCAACAACTTGACTGCGGTGCTGCTGACAGGCGTGAGCCACGGAACGCTCACTCTGAGGTCCAACGGTTCGTTCATCTATACGCCCGCACATGATTACCACGGACCAGACAGCTTCAGATACGCAGCCAGCGATCAGATTCTGGTGAGTCTTGCGGCGGTTGTTTCGATTACGGTAACGCCGGTTAACGACCCGCCTGTAAGTGCAAATGACGCGTACACCGTGGCCGAGGACGGTGCGCTGACAGTGACCGCGCCGGGCGTGCTGGGCAACGATACCGATGCGGAGGGCGATGCTCGGACGGCGGTGCTGGTGAGTGGCCCCGGCCATGGCACTCTGACGCTTGACCCGGATGGTTCGTTCGTATACACGCCCGAGGCGAATTACAACGGCGCGGACAGCTTTACGTACAGGGCCAACGACGGAGCAATCGACGGCAACGAAGCGGCGGTGACCATCACGGTCACGCCGGTCAACGATGCGCCGGTTGCGGACGCGGGCGATGACCAGATCAACGCGCTCACCGGCCGGACAATCACATTGGACGGCAGCGACTCGTACGATGTGGACGGCAACTTGATCGCTTATGAGTGGCGTTTCCAGACTCTGCCGCCCGCGAGTGCGTTGACGGACAGCAACATCGCGGGTTGGGATACCGCGAGTCCGTCGTTCATTCCGGATGTTGCGGGTGATTTCGTTCTGTCGCTGGTAGTGAGGGATTACGAATTTGACAGTGATCCGGATTACGTGATGGTCTCAGCTGACGCGCAGGCCGCGCCGAACGGGGATGCCGGCGGGAATCAGGAGACCTTGCTCGGCGAAGTCGTGGTGCTGGATGGATGCAGCAGTTACGACCCGGACAATGGTCCGGAGCCTCTCACGTACGCCTGGAGCTTCTTCAGCGTAGCGCCCGGGAGCGCGTTGACGGACAACGACATCGTCGACAGTACCTTGTGCAGTGCGTCGTTCAAGCCGGATGCGGCGGGGATGTACGAGCTGATGCTCACCGTGTCGGACGGGTTTGAGTCCGACATCGCGGTGGCCGTTATCACGGTTACGGAGTTGGAGAACGTGCCGCCGGTTGCCGACGCCGGGGCTGACCAGACTGTGGCGTATGGAGCCACCGCCTATCTCGATGGGTCGGTCAGTAACGATCCTGACAGCGGGCCCCAGCCATTGGCGTTCCTGTGGAGTTTCGTCTCCCTGCCGGCTCTTAGCGGGCTGACCAATGACGACATTTCCGGGCGGACGACGGCGGTTCCCTGGTTCGTTCCGGATGTGGCCGGGAGCTACGTGCTGCAGCTGGAAGTGACGGATGGCGAGGACACGGCGACGGATAATGTCGAGGTCATCTGCATGCCGGGCCTGACCTTCCAGGACGTGACCGGCCGCGTCTCCATGAGTACTGCCAACGAGCGCGCGTACATGACAAGTCGCGTCACGCGGATGATGGTCAGCACAGCAGACCTGACCATTACCAATGTTTCAGCGGAAACGATAGAAGTCCCGATACACGTTGTTTTTATCGACACCACGCCCGGAACCAATCACGGTCGCTGGCAGGTCGATATGCCGGAAGCCACCGGCCGCACAGAACAGGGCGATTTCTATTATGATTTAGGCGACAAGACCGGCATCACGGAGTTGCTCCCGGGGCAATCCGTGACGTTCGAGATCAAGTTCGTGTTCCATTTCTCGATTCTTCACCGATTCTCCGAGGAGATCCGGGTGTGGGGCATGGCGCCGTGAGTGGCAAAGGCGCGTGGGCCGGTTGCGGCACATGAACAGACCCGCAAGCGACCGGCGAGAAATGACGCGAATCACGGGTTGGAATGTGTGAGACGGATGAGGGGGCAGGCAAACAGGCAGCGATAGTCCCTAATTGGCCAGTTCGGGCCGGTATTCGAAATGCATCGTATCGTAGTGAAACCACTTCCCGCCCCAAATGAAGCCGTGCCGTTCAAAGACCTCCACGACCTGCTTTAGGGCGGCATCTTCGAGAATGGATACGGGATAGGCAGGTGAGCCGTTCGCGGCGGGTGTGTCCCACTTCCAGTATCGACAGACTTCTTGCGGGAGTTGGAAATCGATGGCTGCGCCGAAACTGTGCATACTGAGCCGTGTGGTGCCGGATATCGAACGCCATGAAAACGTACCGGCAGGGTTGGATACATGCCGCTGCACCTCGGGAGGCAATGTTTGGAGTTCTTCCCGAACCCGGCGCAAGGCCTGGGCCGCGCCATTGACTTTGGTGAAAAGCACGGTCGCGCCGCCAAGCCACTCGACGCGGAGCAGGTTTGACTGGACCTGTTTCGGGGAGTCGCCATACATTTTTTGGAAGAACGCATCGTTGCGCGCGCGGCCGGGATCGGCGTTGGCGTCAGGAGCACCTGTTGGCCAAGACCGTGGGTAGGGCATGGACATCTGGTCCTTAAGGCTGGCACGGCTGAGCATGTCCTCAAAACCAGTCTTTCGAACACCGTCGTCAAAAAGCATTTCCGTACCGTCTTTCCACGAGATGGTATTCGGCTTGACGGTTGGAACAAGGTAGCCGGGGTAAGCCCGGACAAGGGCTTGCAGAGCATCGGCGTCGTGCGGGATAACGGGGGATTGCGCCGCGGACAATAGACCTAACGCGCAACTCATGCATGCGATGATTCTGGGAACCGTTTGCATTGCGGCATTATACATCAGGACAAACCGTTGAACTGCCCTGTGGGCCCAGCGCCTGCCGCGCTGAAGCTTCCGCAGCAGGACTCTGCCAATGGACAGGCGGCTCTGGATAGCTGGCTTCGAAAAAACGTCCACGGAGATTCACTTGTAACCCCCGCAGCTGTCCGGCGACTGGTTTGTGTTCTTGGTTTCTCCGGCTATGCTAACATGGCTCCCGCTGCGAGAGGTAAGACGGTCACATCGTTCGACGGAAGCGGAGTTCGTGGAGTGGGGGAGGGGCAGGGGTCCGCCACCGCTGTGAGGAGGCTGGAACCGGATGCGAGCGCGCCGCCGACTTGGCCGATAGACGCGTGGACGCTTGTTTGCAACGGACTGGGTGATTCTCATTGACATTCTGAAAGGCATGGATGTGAAGAAACACACTGTGATCTCATTTGCGGGCATTGTGCTGACGGCCATCCCATCTTCGATAGTGATGGTTGATACCGCCTTGGCCCAGGAACACAAACTACCTGATAAGATCAAGCGGGTCGATATCGTGCACATGTCGCATACGGACGTGGGTTTCACGGATCACCCGGCGGTCTGCCGCGAGCAGCAGACACGCTATCTTGACATTGCCATCGACGGCGTACTGGCTACGGAAAACGCGCCGAAGGAGGCCCAATTCAGTTGGACCGCAGAGGCCGCGCTGACCGTCGATGACTGGTGGCAGAAGAACTCGCCCGACCGGCGGCAGGACTTGATTTGCGCGATCAAGACCGGGCGTCTCGAGATAACGGCGCTCGCCATGAACCAGACCCCTACCCTCAGTGCTGACGAATGGCGAGCGACGCTCCACTGGCTGCCCGCCGAAGTGTGGGATGCGGCGTCTCCAAAAACCGCCATTCAGAATGATGTGAACGGATTTCCCCGGGCCGGGGCGATGGCGTTGCTCGATCGCGATGTCGCCAACCTGTTCATGGGGATCAACGCGACCAACGGCCAGGCGCCGTTTCAAGTGCCCATGGCCTTCTGGTGGAGGATGCCCGACGGCCGCCGCCTTTTCGTCTGGCTCGGCGACTCGTATCCGAGCGGATTCTATTACTTTTTCGACGATTCCTGGCGGCGCGGTCCGGTACCGGAGTCGACCGATACGCGATACCGCCCGCCCCGGCGCGGCGAATTCTATCCAACGGATGAAGCGGCGCTGCGAGAAGCCCAAGCCCGCTTGTGTAAGAAGCTGGTCGAACTGGAGGCGCAAGGATACGATTTCCCGGTGCTCCCGCTTTCGGTAACGAGCGAATGGCGCATGGATAACGACCCGCCGTATCTGGGACTGGCGGATTTTGTCGCGGCATGGAATCGACTGAAACTGCAACCGGAAGTGCGCCTCACCACGGTGTCGCAGGCACTTGAAGACGTAAAACCCCATATCGCGGACCGTCTGCCGGAATACGAAGGAGAGTTCACCGACTGGTGGGTCAACGGTTGTGCTTCGGGGCCTCGAGAAGTGGCGGCCTCGCGCCGGGCGAAACGAAACCTGACGGCCGCGCTCAGTCCGGTGTGGGGCGAAACGCTGGATGCGAACACCCGCATGGCCGCCGACAAGATTCTGCGCCAATTGTGTCTTTTCGACGAGCACACCTGGGGTTCGGCGGACAGCATCGGGCGGCCGCATGAGATCGACACGTGGGCGCAGTTCAATGAGAAAGCCCGGACCGCGTACCACCCGCTCGCGATGTCCAAGGTGCTGTTAGCACAACGCGCGCGGACCGCCATCTACCCTCTGGAATACGGGTACTACGTGGCCAACACCGCTCCGCGGCCCTGGAGCGGATGGGTCACGACTCAGGCCTCGGCCCTCCGTGAAGACGTGAACGCGTTGGAGGACCCGAAGACCGGCATGGTCGTACCCACGGAAGCGCGGGCCGGGTATGCTCAATTCACGGCGCCCGAAAACGAAGAGCAACTCACTTTCGAAGCCGACAACGGCACCGTCGCGGATAATGTGCCCGGACAAGTCGTTCGCTTCTGGATGGACAACCTGGCTCCAAATTCAACGGTGCGATTGATTCCGAGTGATAAGGAGGTTCCGGCAACCCAAGACGAACAACCGCCCAAGGTCGAGGTCGATGCCACCGGATGGCCCACCTCCGCTCAATGGCCGGGCATGAACAAGCCGTTGTTTGCGGAAAGCCCCGGCGCATTCGTGTCCGTCGAATTGGCCGAATTCGGCGGACGCTGGAAATACAATGAAATCCTGCAAAGCCGTGACGAAGAACGCCGAAAACAGGCTCTCGAAGAAACGGCGGCGGAACCGGCGGGCGAGGCTAGCGTCGAGTCCAACCCCAATACGCTCGTCTATACCCAGTCGATGAAACATCCCCGGCTCAAGTGGCTGACGCGAACGCTCGAAATCTACCGACGCGAACCGAGAGCTGTATTGACCGTGCGGCTCTACCGCATCTCGTCGGAGTTGCCGGAGTGGTTTTACATCGGATGCGCTCTGCCCACCGGCGACACGATTCCAACAGTGTCGTGCGGCGGGGTCCCCTTCGTACCTTTTGAGGACCAGCTGCCGAACACCTGCCGCGACTACGTGTCCATCGACAGCTGGGCTGACTACGCCACGGCCGACGGCCACTGGTTCTGGATCACGCGCGACGCGCCGGTGGTCAGCTTCGGCGGGCCGCAACCGCTCAAGCACTTGGAAGACGCGCCCCCTTACCCGAACCAGGCCTATGCGATGATCTTCGACAACACATGGATGACCAACTTCGTCGCCGACAGTCACGGCATCTTTGAGTTCCGTTTCGACCTCGTCTGGAAGGATACGGACGCAATCAAGACCGCCAAAGATGCCGCCGACCTGGCCGAGACCTTATTGGCGGAACCCCAGGTGATCATTCAACCTGGACTGAAAGAGGAGCCGATCTTCATGAAGCGCCTGTATAAGCCGTAGACAGGCGTCGATTGGCGGGGCTTCGACATGCGGACGCCATACCGCCCGCCTATGTGGGGATGAGTGCTCGCATCAATGTTGGATTCTATTCTCTGACCCTGGCCCTTGCGCGCGCCGCGGAGTTCACGGCGAGGGAACCGCCAGACGTTTGAGAAGGATTGGCCCTTGGATTCCTCCCCCGCGAGATTCCCTTTCGAATTGGAGGGCGCGTTCGTGATAGGGGCTCGGCCAGCCCGGGCCTTTCTTTTCCGCCCAGAGTCTGGTCACGCGGTCGCTGGTCAACTCGTTGGCGAGCGTATTCGCGACGCTAATCACGAGGGTGTGCTGCCCGGCGGCGCAAGGGGGCAACTCGAGGCGCCAAGGCGGCCAAAGCAGGTAGCCGGCCACGGTTCCGTCTAAGGTTACGGTGGCCGCGTATTCGATGGGGCCTGTCTCGAGCAACAGCGGAGAACCCGCCCAAGTTTCCGGCATGTCGAACGTCGCCTGGTAGGCCACCGTTCCGGAGTAGTCCTCGCCGAGCCAGTCTCGCCAGACCCGAGACTGGCTGAAGGGAACCGGCACGGCCTCCGCAACCGCGGTGACGAAGTCGTGTTCGCCGACCGTGATTCTGCGGCCGGGGCAGGCTTGGATGGAATCGTCCAACAGGATCTGGTCTCCGGCAGGAGCACGGGAAGACTGGGCATCTCCTGGCTGCTCCGTGAGTAAGAAGACAAGGGTTTCGCCCGGCTCGAGACGCACGGGCAAGGAATGTGCCGCCTCTGCCGCCGTCCCTCCGGCCACCAGTGTTCTTCGGCCCGTCAGCGGCTCGAGAAGAGCGACGTGATTCGCCGTCACTTCCATTGCCCCGTCGTAAGGTTCCCCGGCCTCATTGAACAGCACCACGATCTCGGCGTCTGCCACCGTTCGCGAACAGGCACGCACGAGGCGCGCGGCGGGTGTGAGACGGACGGTCGGCGCCACGGCTGCGGCCATCTCCTCAATGCCGCCCAGGCGACAGAAGGCCGGCTCGTTCGGGCCCGGCGTGCCCTCCGAACCAGGGGGGTGGGCGGCGCAGAGCACGTTCCCGCCGGCCGCTGCGAATGCTTTCAGCCGCTCAAGGGCGTCCGGCTGCATCCAGCACACGTCCCCGCATACGATGGTGTTGTAGCGCATGGCGCCGGCCAGCAGCTCGCCGTTCTCGACCGTGGCCTCGGCCAGGGTGTCGTCGTCGATCAAGTCGAAGTCGCACTGGCGCGCGAGCAATTCGTTCGCAAGGCCGTCATGGGTCCGGACGGCCTCGGTCGCGCTTTCGCCCCAGGCCCACATGTCGCGCGCCGGGTAATACAGCGCAACCGATATGTTCGGTTTCCCGGCGGACAACGCGTAGCCAAGCCGGGCCACATACGCGTGGAACCCGGGCAGCGCGTCCCAGAGCGGGTTCATGGGGCCGAAATGCGGACGCTCGCCCGTCATCTGGTGGTCCCGGCTGCTCAAGGGATAGCATCCGCCGACCAGAAGGTTGATGCCCCGGACATACTGGTAGTCCACGAGCCATTTCATCTGGGCGGGCGTCAAGCCGTTGCCGTACACGCAGAACGATTCCGTGAACGCATATCGGGTGCCGTTCTGATGGGCCGCGCTTGAGGCGTATTTAGGGAAGAAGTGCTGGCCGGGTTTGCCCGGAAAGAGCTGGCGCCAGATCACGTCCACACCGGGGACATCCATCGCCCGCAACTGGCGCAAGGCATTGCCGAACCCATAGCGGACCACGTTGACGGTCTCATCCTCGCCGTTGAGATGTCCGCCCGACGCGAGCCCGTTTCTCCGGCACCAGTCCCGGATTTCACCGAAGTAAGCGTCTCGAAACCGGGCAGTCCATAGGTCGTAAAAGGCTACTCGTGCGCGCGCATCGGCCAAGGGCATGTCATGGCCCGGCGGGGCGAACAACGACGGCAGCGACTCCTCGAGCCGCCGTCCAAACCGTTCCCGGTACAGCTCGTCCATGGCCGGCGTCCAAGGGATGGACTCGGGAGGAGCCAGGTTGGGGACGCCGGGTTCGTCGGTGAAGGTGAAGCGAACGGCCTTTCCAAACTGAGCGCCGAATGCTCTCCGGTAGCCCTCGTGGGTCAATTCGAGGAATCGTCGCGTGGCCTCGGGGTTGAGCAAATCGGGCGCGGCCAACGCCGTGACCCGGAAGAGGTACGCCAGTTCGTCCTGCCGAGCCGGGTTCCACGTATCTCCGGGCAACCAGACAGACCGCTGCGAATCTTCCACGACGAGAGCCAATGCGTCCTCTGGCACGACGTAGGCGCCCTGCGATTCTACCTTCTCCCGAACAAGCCGCTGTGCCCGCAGCTCGGGATGCCCTTCAATGACCTTCCCCAACGCCTGGCCTGAAGGCCATCCGCCCTCGTCATACAGCCACCAGTTCATGCCAAGCCGCACGGCCGCGTCCACCGCATGCCCTGCACGCTCGAAGAACTCCGGCGTGAGGTAATCCGGGTCCATCGAGTTGTTGGTCGAATCCGGGCGGAAACCGCGCGGCATCGGCAACACGCACACGCTCCGAGCGCCGTGGGCCGCCATGTCAGCGAGTTGTTGATCGAGCAGGGGAGGCTCCAAGGGCGCGTTCCACAGCCAGAAGTAGCCGGGCCACAAGACCGGCTCCGGGTCGCGGAACTGCAGTGCCTCGAAGGAAGGCACAAGCCGGATACAGGCGGCAACCTCGCCTTCCCCGCCCGCCGCGGACAGCGCCGCCATCATGGCCAAACTTCCGACCGCGATTCTTTGCCAGGCACTCCGCATCGACGGTTCTCCACGAATCACCATGCACCTGCTTGGATGTAATCCATGCCTCCCCGCAATCATACTCACCCGCCTCTCAGAAGTCCCGCGATAACGAGCGCAATCCGCGTATAGGCGACAGGCTGTGTTGTCGCGAGGATTCTCGAGAGGAGAGCTCAGCGGTCGCAATCACTCACATGAGCCGTTGCAAGGCCTACTGGTCCGTCCACGTAACGGGCTCAAGAAGAACACGGCCAAACGGCTGGCCGGAGGCAACTTCCTGGCGCAGAAGCTCCGGATACGGCAAATGGCGCAAAGGCGTCGATGGCATCATGTTGAACAGGAACACGCCGCTTGCGCCTGCGTCGTACCAATTGAGTACCCCGTTCGCAACCTCGAGCGGGGGCATTTGGGCCAACAGCGGCTTGTCCTGCTTGTCCTCCTCGGCGGTGGGATCGTGGATATTCTGCTGCATCGCGGAGCCGTCAAACTCCATGGTTTCCGTCCTGCGGGGGTAGCACTGGACTTTCTTGCCCCGGCACAACTCGAGGTACTTCGGGATTAGCCGGCCCTCCGGCATGAGCCGGTCAACCAATCCTTCGTTAACCCAGGTTGCGACATCGAGTCCCATATCCTCGGGAGTCTGATTGTCATACCAGGTTCCTGTGGTAAACGAAACGTTGAGGACCAGATCGCGGCGTTGTTCCTGTTCAATCTGGCGTATGCCATCCCGGAGATCGCGGATATAGGCGTTCATGTGTTCGAACTGGTTTTCCTGGCCAGGATTGAAATGCTGGCGGTGTCTCGAGAAGTCGATAGTCAGCCCGTCCACGTCGTAGTTCTTGACAATATAGAGCAGGAAGTCGCGATAAAACGCGCGGGCTTCGGGGATCGCGTAATCCAGCCCCATGCCGTTCTTGAGCCGCCACTCCGGGTGTTCGTCCCATACATTGCTTTGGTAATAGTGAACGTTTGCGCGGTGCGAGACGTAGATGTCAATGCCGAGTTCGTGGCAGCGGTCAACGAGTGCGTGGAGAATATCGATGCCGCGCTCTTCGAACGCGGCGAAGACACGCTCGGCGCGCTTGTCGCCCAATCGGTCGCCGCCGGTTATGCGGCCGGTAGTCATCGGATGAGGGAAATTGGTGCCCAACGACCCGCCGATGCACCAGTTCACCGCGTCCACGTTGCCGAACTGGTACCCCTCGACTTGTTGCATGATGCAGTCGATATCGTATACCCCGTAGTCCCAGACGTAACTGAAACCGTCGTGGTCCATGATCACGCCGCGACGTTCGAGAGTGGCCCTGCGACCGGCCTCCGCCTCGACTTCGGCTGGGTCCCTGCGAACGAGCTTGATATAGGCCACGTGCGCATTGCAGAGCCCCCACCAGAGCGACTGATACGTCCCGCGCGGCTGGCGCAGATGAATGTTCTGGCCAGTCAGGTCGGCGGTCTTGTAAAAACATTCAACGAGACGTCCCGTCTTGTCGGCGGCAGGCGGCCATTCCTTCACGCCGTCCTCGTTCGGGTTCACGGGAAAGTAGAACTTGTCGGCCGTCAGCTTGATGTCGACCCCGCCCCCTTGCAGGAGAGGGCGGTAGGTGCCGACCCAGATGTCGAACACGCCCTCGAGCGCGATCGGATACGTCAACGCCGGCGCGAGACAACTCTCCGGACGCTCTGTATCCCGTTCCTCGACGCAGAGCATCTTCCCTTGGCGCCGTTCGGTGGTGTATGGGCGCAGCCACCACTTGCCTTTCTGGCTGGCGCCGGCTATGGCCGAGTGCGGAAAACACCGGGCGAAATCATCCAGGATAACAACGTCGCCGACTTGCGGGACCGTCCCTGCATCAAGTTCCTTGTGGGTCAACTCGACCGCGTAAGCGCTCATCGCAAACATGAAACACACGCCGAGAACCGATGTCATCTGCCGTGACTGCATCATACCGGGCCTCCTTGCCGTCTTGCCCGACCCCGGCGGGTCAATAGCCGTAATGAAGGCACCCCGTTCAATCTCGAACGAAACTCCCCACAACACGTGCACCGCCGCCTCGTCCCTCACACAACCCTTGTTGAGGTTCTCAGCGGCAATGAGCGGGCGGTGTGCGTTCTCGCCCCTCATGGCGGAGGATTGTATCATAGGCTGTGACCTGCGAGAACTGGTCTTTGCAGGATCTCGCGGCGTGACGGACTCATTCACGTTCAAGCACTCGCGGCTGTTGAGCCGTTGACGGAATTCGTGAAGTCGCGAAGGCATCTGGTACACTTTTTCGTCAGGCGAACGCCTGTGTTGCGCGCGTCAATTGGAGCCGGACGGATTCTCCCCAACGATGGTGAGACAGGCCATGTGGTTGACAAAGAGGGCTTTCATCCGAACAATCCGGGGCGCACCCCGAGTGTC
>Ga0209201_1000487_pt1 | contig 55491 bp, 75 predicted proteins | sample AD_UKC055_MetaG_FD_184411 | JGI IMG/M metagenome (GOLD analysis project Ga0209201, IMG submission 184411) | Active sludge microbial communities of municipal wastewater-treating anaerobic digesters from USA - AD_UKC055_MetaG (SPAdes) (version 2) | ecosystem: Engineered > Bioreactor > Anaerobic >... | reverse complement strand
CAGGGAAGAAGCGCTACGGAAACTGAACGAGTTGGCGGACATGGCAGACCGTTTTGGGCCTGTGGTTGATAACGATATTTTCTTCGAGGACGTGGAAGCATTCTATAAAATCATCCGCGACAAAATTGCGGCGGGGGAAACAGACGTCTCTCAATGGTCGAATATTTATCGCCGTCAGTTGCGAGGGCTAGTGAACAAGTACTCCCAGTTCGACGCGGCAAAGAAACAGTACTATCAGCCGTGGATCGAGGAAATCGAGCGGGTGTTCAACTCGCAAACGGCAGCCTGGCGTGGTCCGCAAGATCCGCTATTGCCGTTTACTCGGCCTGGATCTGGAGGGTATCCGCCGGGAGTTGTGCAGTTTCAAAAAGTATATCGTGACCTGGAGGAGAAGATCACGAATAAGGGATGGATCACGCGGACGGGGCAGCTGAAATCCGGCTCGCGCTACGGATTCCAGTACTACTACGAGGCGAAACTCCCGGACGGGACGGTTATCCGGTATTGGCCGGAGCGGACGGATATTAGTTATTTCGCTCACAACCGCGTGCAGGTAATCAGCGCGGGTGACCAGGCGGATTCGATATTCGATGCGCTCAAGCAAGTGGGCGTGGACGTAGCGCGGGCGACGGCGTCGGATCAGGAGGAGTTGTATCTCCGGCAGATTGCCTACGCGGCAAGGCCGCAAAAACACCTTGAATTCGAGCGTCTCTTTATTGTCCCGGATCAAGGCCGTCGCATCGAGATGATGAAGGATTGGATCAATACAGAACTCAACATTCCCGACATTACGAAACTCAAGGACTATAACCCGGCGGGCACACATGAAGCGTTTGGGCACGGGCGCATCCTGCGTTACAGGCCTGATCTGACGGGCAGGGAGTGGAGTCAGTTCGCCAGCAAGTACCGCGTGTTTCACGACGTGGAATTCAGCGGGCATGATATTGATGACGTGATTAACAAAGTGCTTAACGCCGGGGGAAAAATGACATCGACGAACGACCGTCTCCTGCGCCGCTCGGTGATACCCATGGGCGCTAGTCCGGGCGAGGACATCGCCTCAGGCGGCGCGGAATATTTTTTCACGCGCATAGAGACGATCACCGGCATGAAGCGGCGGCGCGGCATCTACTGGAAGGCCGATCACCTGAAGCGGATGGACGCGATCGTTTACGACGTTGATAATTATGGCCGGACTACAGGGGATTTTGTGCTGCAAAACCGCCGGTCCACGATCGCCGAATTCAAGGCGGCGGCCCGCAATAGCGGTAACGAGACGATATTCAAGGATGGAATGTCTCTCTTCGACAAACTGGATCGCATCGTGGTGGAGCAACGCGATCGGCAGAAAGTCATCGACGTGTTCCGACGGCACGGCTACCAGACACTCCCTGACGGGCGGCGGATCGAGGATATAATAGTGGTGGAGGCTCCATGACTAATCTATTCGACCAGCGCAAGTACCCCCTCATTATCGAGATCGCTCCCGACAATATCCGCATGATCGCGGAGATATTCCCCGCCGTGAACGGGATAGTGTTTTTTGATTACGGGTGGCATCTGGAAGAATCGGCCCATCCGATCCACCAGGTAAAGGGAAAAATCACTGGAACAGGCCCGTGGCGCGTCGGTGACGCCAAGATCCACGAACTCAACCAGGATGATACCCAGGCTCGGCACCGCGCCTGGTGGGAATGGATTGAGATCATCAAGAAAAACTACCCGCCCCGCGAGCGGATCGAGGAGATCGCCCGCCGCTTCGGCGCGATCGTTTGAATTTCCCCTTTTTGCGCTTCCTTTTTCCCATTCTTGCACTATATTATATAGTGACCTTTTGGAGCGTGCTGCCCGGAGCCTCTTTTCCTCCTTGCCCGTAGGCTCCGGGCGGCCAATAAACACACAAAACAGCGTTCACGGGGCTAACGCCCCAGGGTTATCGGGTCTGATCCGTGCGATTGCGGGATCGGACCTTTTTTTTGCCCGTTGCGCCCAGGACGAAAAAAAAGTGAAAAAAAGTGAAAAAAGTACTTGACAACGGTTTCAGTTTGGCTATAATATGGGCAGAGGTTAAAAAAAACGGGCAAAAAGGAGAGAGGAAATGGCTTACTACGCTGGCTGGAACAAGGGAAACAACGCGAATTATCGGCGGAACCGGGATCTCGGGATGTTCTACAACGAAGAGGACGCGGTGGGCACTGTGACCTTGAGCCGCGATAAGAACACGCTGAAGGTTGACTTCCCCTACCGGAAATACCTGGTGGAAGCCGTCAAAAAGATGCGCGGCGCGAAATTTCACCCCAACGGGAAATACTGGACGGTCGAGAACCTCCCGCAGTACGTCCTCCGGTTGCACGAGTTGGGATTCAGCATGTCCTCTAAGTTACTGTCGAGCCGGGGATGCGAATAGTTCGCCCTGCGCTTTAGCCACCCTGCGGGGTGGCTCGACCGCTCGGCGAGCGGCAAAACGGGAGCCGGACCCGCCAACCGGCAAAGGAGAGACGAAAATGACACAGTATGCTATCTATCGTTACGGCTCGAACAGTGCAAATCAGCACCTTTGCGAGAAGATGATCGTTGCCGTCGTTGAGGCGAAAAACCGCGAGGCGGCGGTCAAGAAGGCGCAGCGCGAGACAGCGATCACGGTGTACGCCAACCAGCACCTGAGCGCCGTCCCGATGTCCCGCGTCCCCAAGGCGGAGCGCGACGCGGCGTACGAGGAAGAGGCGATGCGCCAGGAATACGAGGACGATATGGAAAATTGGGCGTAGCTAGTCCCTCCCGTCCTGCGCCTAGTTCGCTGGGCGCGGGCTACGGGGCGGATTAGCCCCACAACCAGGGAAGCCGGACCCCAAAACCGGCAAAGGAGAGACGGACATGAATCAGTACCCGAAACCGACACCGACGAAGCGCTTCTACGTTTTCCGTTCCTTGGACCGGCACTATCCGCCGCTGGAGACCATGGAGTACGTCTCGCGGCACACGCGGCCCGGCGTTACGTGGGACCGTTGCCAATACCTTGCCTGGAAAAACGGGAACGACGCGCGGGACGGAAGCGTTCCCCGTTACACGTTTTACCGGGTCCATTTCAACCAGCCGGGCCGTTCTCCGGAAATCGAACGCTACGGGTGAGGAGGCGAAATCATGACACTGAACGGATGGGATCGCGTAGATCACGTGTATCACATGGACCAAGCCGCTTCGTGGAGGTATCTGGCGAAGGCTTGGCCGGAACAGAGCCGGTGGGTGGAGTTCAAGGAGCGGTACATCCGCCGGGCGCGGGAAGCGCTGGAAAACGCCCGGACGCTCCGGCTCAACAACGTAGCCTAGGAGGAGTGACATGCCGTACATCACAAGACGCATAGGACGGCGGGACGGGGAACAGAGGATGTGGCGGGTGGCGCTGACGTATGCGCTTTGCGAGCGCCACGGCGAAAACTACCAGGTGAGTACGCTGGCGGACGCGATCCGCCTAGCACGGCAAAAGAACGCAATGCTCCGGGCACAGGCCCAAGAGCAGCGGGAAATAGGAGGCTGACCATGCACGGACGATACATGCAGTTGCGTTGGGCGGATCACACGCATCCACACGACCCAATGAATCCCTGGGGGCGGTGCGAGGTTTGCGAGGAGCGGTGCCACGAGGACTTCCTCGTGGAAGTCGAAATCGGGGACGAGGTACAGACCCTTTGCCCCGAGTGCGCGGAAGAGGCGAAGGCGGGAAAATTTTCACTTTCTCATTGACAACGGATTTCGTTTGCAATATACTTTACTTTGGTTGGAAGCCAAAAGCCACAGGCGAACACTGGTTCGCCTGGCGAGTGAGACCCCATCCTATCTCTCCGGGATGGCGGTCTCCCCCGCCCAACGGGCGAACAACACTACGGGCAAGGAGAACGGACATGACACAGTACACCTACCGCTACACCGACGAGTGCGAGTCTTATGATCTGCAGGACGGTGCGGTCTTCAACGCGCCCCTGACGGACGAGGAGTTGGAGGCGGCGATCCTGGCGGACTGCAAGGACTACGACACGAACGGCATGCAGATCACCCTCCACGTGTACGAGATGGTGTGGGAGACCTCGGACCCGGACGATCCGGAGACCGCCGAGGATGACTGGGACGACGAGATCGCGCGCCCGAACGTCGTCCTCCCCGGCCTGGACGTCGCCACCGTGGACCATGTCCACGTGTTTGAGGTCACCGGATCCGACACCGGCGACGTGTGGACGGCGGTCATCGCCGAGGATCTCGAGTCGGCCGAGAAATACGCCGAGAAGACGTACCCCGGCGAGGAATACGAGGTGTGGGGTACGGACCGGGACGGGGACATCCTCCCCGGCATGGGCAGTGGCACCCCGATCGTGGATCGGGACGGCGACGTGATCACCACACGGTAGTTCTTCGAGCGAGACCCCGAGCCGCCTCTCCGATCACCCGCGGCTCGGCGGTCTCCCTCGCCCACCGGCTCGTTCGGTGGGTACATCACGCCCCGAGAGGCGAACAGAGGTGCGACGATGAATGAGCTGTACATTTCCTTGGTGTACTTTCACGGCGTCCGGTCGGCACGGCGGCGCATCCGCCGCCTGGTGGAGAAATTGCAGGAGCGGTTTGTGCCGAGTCCCCGCCACCTGTGGCTTACGGTGGCGATGGATCAGACGGCGGTAGCCCTGTGGCATCACAGGGAAGGGCGTGGGGACCTAGCGCGCGCCAATGCCGCAGCCGCACAGGCCAGCCTGTCCCGTAGCCGCTCCGCAGCCTGACCCCCTCTCGGCCCCCGTCTGCGGACGGCGGGCTTGGAGGCTCACCGCCCACGCGGTGGGTACTACACGCCCCGGAAAGGGGCAACGGAGGTGCGAGATGGCAAAATCAGCAGAAGTTGTGGTGACAGAAAAGCAACATCAATTCACGGAAGTTTACCTCACCGAAAAACAAGCGGCGGCGAAGTTAAATCTCTCTCCCAAGGGACTGCAAGCCTGGCGGCTTCGCGGCGGCGGCCCGGATTTTGTCCGGATTTCAAAGCGCTGCGTCAGGTACCGCGAATCCGTGATCGACGCTTGGGCGATGGCCCGCGAATGTAAGTCCACTTCCGACCCCGGCCCGGCTGAGCAACCCAGCAAGGCGCGGCGCGTGAAGTGACTTTCAGGGAACGCCTCCCCTCTACGAGGCGATACGCGACGAATCGCGCGAACATACCGATTCATCCGCCCATACCTGAAAAATGAAGGACTGCGCCTCCCTGCGCAAACAACGAGAGGATAGTTATGTCCGATTTGATCCAAGATGTAACCCAGTTTAACGCAAAGCAAACCGCAAAAATTCTGAACTTGTCCCCCAAAACTTTGCAGAAATACAGGCTAAACGGCGAAGGCCCGAAGTACATCCGCGTTTCTGCGCGCTGCGTTCGCTATGTCTTGTCCGACATTATCGCATGGCAGGCAGCCCGGCGCGTTTCTTCAACTTCCGACCCCGGCCCGGCTGAGCAGCCCCCGTCTGCGGACGGCGGGCTTGGAGGCTCACCGCGACGCGGTGGGTGCAAATAACGGGGCAAAAAGGAGATTAAAATGAGGCATCTCAATCTATCACAATTATGGGAATATTCGGTTGAGCCGTTCCCGGCTCTCCGCTGTGAAATAAAGTTGGGGGCGCGGCGGAACGGCAAAACAGACTTCGCGTTTGTTCCAGTTGTTGATTTGGTGCCTGCGCCCCGGTACACCGTGTACCATTACAATGGTACACATTATGAATACTTTTACGATGGATATGAGCAGGATCGTGCCAATCAGGTAAAGGAGGAGCGTTCCCTTCTTGGGCAGTTTTCTATGATAGAAACATGGTTGCCGGAACTGCCGGAAGGCAAGTTTCGGGTAATCAAGACCAAGGCCAAGGGTACGACGATGATCGTGCCGGGGAAGGATGACTCGGACCGGCTCCTTCTTACGATAGATTTTGATCCCGTTTATCGAGGGAACATCCATTTAACACATGCTTTTGCCTCCCAATTTGTTGCGGAGTGCCGCGCCGTCTGCGCTGGCGAGCAGCGCATGTCGGTAATGCGGACACTGGACATCGGCGGGTGGTTCGCCGTAGAGATAGCGAACCGCCGGGGGACTTTTTACAAAAAGTATACTTGGGAGCACGATCAAGAACGACCAGGCCGCCAGAGGTTGTTTTGGGAGACATTTCCCAAGGACAAATGGAATCCGCCAGAGGATACGTGCCTCTGGCACTGGGTGGTCCCACGCAAAACCGCCTCAGCATAATACCCGATCCTAGCCCCCTCTTGCGGGAGGGGGTCTGGACCGCCCACCGAGTGATCGGTGGGAATATCACGCCCTGCGGGGCGAAACAGAGGTGTAGAATGCAGACGTATTTCGGATTCGCGATCGCCGATTCGATGTTTCCGCATTCGGCGGAGTGCACGATTCTCCGCCGGGAACTGGACGTTGAGGCAGCGAGGGAAATGATCGCGGACGCGATACCATGCTTGAACCCCTCACACAAAGCCACGATCGACGCGATGCGGACACGCTTCGGGATTGACGTTTCCATCCCGGAGACCCCACCCCGCGTGGAACTACAGGACGGGGATAAGATAATCGTGTTGGGCGTTCGTGGATTGCCGCGTCTCACCGACCGACATGAGTACACGGCAGAGGAGATCGCGGGGGCGGAGTTCTGCTTCTGCGAGTATCGCATCGTCGGTATCGTAAAGGCCTGCCCATCCGGATGGCAGAAGTTCCGCTTTTGCTCCTCTTGGGATGGTAGCATTGGCGAAGGAAAGGATCTGGACGTTCGTTTTTATTTCCGTCCAGGCCTGGAGATTGGACGGTGGGAGGAAATCTCCTCCAACCGCGGATTTCTCCATCGGAACGATGGGGGGAACTCGGAGTATGAGGCTTTCCGTCGGTGGCTCGATGCCCTACAGGAGGGCATCGATTACATCAATGCCGATGAAGTTATGATTTGATTTTATGATTGATATGCCCATCTCGGCCCACGACCATTGCGGTGACCTTACCGATATGGTCGTCGGGCCTGGATGCTCACCGCGACGCGGTGGGTGAAACCGGGGGCCGGAACCCGCCAACCGGCAAAAGGAGGAAAGCTATGTATCAAAAATATATCGATAACCTTTCCAGGACGGATATCTTTAAATCGTCCGTCACTGGAAAGGTAGAAATCCTCCCTCATGGGATGGTCCCGGAGGGAGAAGATTGGAATAGGGTGTGCAGCGTTGGTGATCTGTATGAATGGAAGTATAACAAACTTCCTATCAGATCGCTAACAACGAAGGAAATCCGGGATTTGTGCTTCAGAGCCCGAAGCTGCATCAGCACGCTTCGGATGCTGTTATTAAAGCAGAATGAGTAAAAACAAATCCCGAGAACAATTGTTATATCTCATAATATATTATGATCTTACTTATTATCCTAGCAGCCCCATCTCCCCATCGCGCCACCACCGGGACCCCGGCGTCCTCTGGACGTCGGCCCGGAATGCCAATCCCGCCACAGTGAGGCGGAAATCAAGAGGTGCACCATTATGGCTATGGTTAAACTCTATGGACTGACATCTTTAAATGATGTTAGGAAACCGCCCCAAGAAATTCAACTTGGGGAGTTCCTGGAAGAGGAAGAAGCCGACGTAGCCGACGCCGGTACCGCCCGCGAAGTGGCGTGGCGCTTATTGCGCCTGTCCATTCAATGCACGCACTACGGCATCGGGGCGGCGGTTTACGTCATCGAGCGCGACGGTGTGCCGCCGGAGCCGCACGTAATTATCCTCAATGAAGAGGAAGCCCGGAAGGCGTCCTTGACGTCAATCACCATTTCAGTGGACGGCTGTTTCTTGTTCTTGGGATTCAACGCTTATGATATGTATAAAATGTTTTGGCATCCGACCCAGCCGCCCATTGTTTCCCACCGCTTCGAAGAAGTGGTGGAGGAATTATCGAAAAAATTCCCCAACAAAGAAATCCACTTCGACTTTTTCGGAACTCCGCGCCTATATTCGAAGTATCTGGTCGTGGTGGATGATCAGCCATTGCACAGCGATGACTTCGCCGTCGTGAAGCGGTGGGTTAATAGTTGGGCCGATTGGGAATACCAGGTCGGAGCCGTGACCTATAAGAACTTAGACGAGGCCATGACTGCGGCAAAAAGGGCCGTCGAGGAAGCCGTCAAACAGGCAATCTCCGGACGGCAGGCCCGGGTGATGAAAATCAAATACGAACTAGCCGATGGCGGTGACTCCAGGGAATCCTGAGCCATCCGCGGCCTCCATCTCCCCGGTGGTGGCGCGATGGGGAGATGGGGGACCTGGATGTCCTGTTCTACTTCCGCCCGGGTCTTGACATCGGACGGTGGCTGGAGATCTCCTCCTACAGTGGGTTTATCCACCGGTTTCGTGGAGGGAATGAAGAGTACGAGGCATTCACCGCGTGGCTCAATACCCTCCAGGAGGGCATTGATTTCATCAATGCCAACGACGTTATGGTATGATCTTTCCCCGCGTCTAGCGAAGGCTGGGCGGTTGCGTTGATTTGGGCCTGCACGGCGCAAGAAATCAAGGAAGCCTATGAGAAAAAACCTAAGTTTTGATCCCATCCAGGTGCCCACGCCTGAGGAGGCAAAACTCCTCCGGCATCTCAGCCGCGTCCGCGTGTCCTACGCGGCGGAACTCGCTGAATTTTGCGGCGTGTCGTCGAAATACGCGAGTTCAATGATTACGAGATTGCGCCGCAAGGGGTTGGTTGCGGTTGCGGGAGACTCGCGGGGATCGCCGGGCAAGCGGCGCGTTTTCCTGGAGATCACCGAGCACGGCAAAAAGGCGTTGGAGGTCATCGACAGCGGACAGCCGTACCAGGTTGTCCGCGCATTCAAAACAACACACTAGGAAAGGAAAAAGAAGATGGACGCGAGCAAAAACGAGTATCATTTCAGTCTGTATCTAAATATTTTAGAAATGGTGTACAGAGTGTAACCATGTGGATATTCACCAGTCACGGCATGCTGTCCATCGTCGCGCACCGCGACAGGCCTGATTACCTGCTCGTGCGGGCGCGTGAACCGGGCGTCATCGAGGCGATTTTCCCGGACGCCAAGGTTAAGCGCACACCAAACGCCGACTACCGCTATCGTGCCGCTATCCCGCGCGGTCACGTAGCCGTGGTTTTGGGAAATAAACTGTTCAAACTGGATTACACAAATTTCAAGGCATCCATCCCCGCAAGCAAGCAGGCCTACCACGACGCATGCATGGACGTTTGGACGCGGATGACGGAGTTGCAAAACACCGTTGACAGGAAGTAACATCTCGTGTAACATCCAACCATAGGCCAGAATTTCAAACGAACGCGGGCGGGCAACCCTCTACTACACGGAGAGTTGCCCGCTTTTTTATTGCGGGCGGATCGGCGCGATGAATCCGCTCTCGTTCGGCGCGCAGTTGAAGACCATCTCGGTTTATCGCCAGACCACGACGCAATCGGCGCGGGGCGCGGTCACGGCGACATGGACGCTTCACCACACGATTGCCAACGTGGACATACAGCCGGTCAGCGCCGACGTGCTGCGCCTGCTGGAAGGCAACCGTGACCGCGTCGAGTTCGACTGCTACCACGCCGACGCCACGATTGACATCGCGAACGGCGACCGCGTTCTCGACCCGCTTGATTCCGGCGCAACCTCTCCGAAATACGTAGTCCGCAACGTGCAGAAATGGCCGCCCGTGGACGGCCTGCTCGGGCATTGCCGGTTTCTCCTGGAGCGACTCGGATGATCCGTTGGAACGCCAATAGAACCTTCGGCACCGCCAGCCTGGATGACGTGCGACGCCTGCTCGCCGATCCACAGAAATGCCGGGTGGCGGACGGCAAGCGGCGCGTGACGGAACCGGCGGCGGGGCAGATATTCCGCTTCGGTTCTGACCGGAAGCCGGTTTGCGTGTCGTCCGTGGATTACATCCGGGGCGTCGTCCATTTCGTGCGGATGCCTCAAAACTTGGCGCGCTCGATCTTTGGCGGTGATTACCAGTTTCAGGGCGGGAAGATTCTGGTCCCACGGGGGCGCTGATGGCCGAAAACGAAATCAGCCCGTTGCTCCAGAAGTACAAGGATCTGCTGGTCCCGAACTGCATGGCGGCGATGGACATCGCCATGACCAAGGTCAGGGACCACGCCCGGCAGAATCACCGCTACCGGGATCGCACCGGCGCGGTGACGAAGGCTACGCGGGAGATACCGGCCACCTTTGAGGGCGATTTCGTATCCGGCGGGATCGAGAATACCAACCGCGTTGGGATGTATCTCCACGAAGGAACGAAGGCACACCCGATCCGGCCACGGCTGAAGAAGGCGCTCTACTGGGAGACGCCCGGCAATGTGCAGAGCGCCGAAGCCGGGAAGCGCAACTTCGCGAAAAAGGTGCATCACCCCGGACAGCAGCCCGATCCGTTTATCACGCGGGCGGTGCACGAGAATAAGGAACTGTTTATCGAGTACATGGCAAAAGCGATCAACCGAACGCTGGGACAACTCAAATGACGGCCTACGGTTCCACGTCCGAAGCGATTTTCACGATCTTGCGGGACGACGACTATCTCCAGGAATACCTGGGCGTCGTGATCGAGGAAGGCGAGGATGTTGCCGCCGATCCGCGTATCTACAAGGGGTATCCGGCCAAAACGATCGAACTCACCGACGACCAACCCGCGTATCTCATCATCACGAAAGAAGGGAACGCGCCTGTCGGCTCGCACTACGGAGACGACGAACTCTGGCAAGTGCGCGTGATCTGCAACAGCCAAGACCTGCTGGAGGACATCGAGTACCACGTGCGGCGGATCATTGAGGATCATTTCACCATGTGCCACACGACAGCGTTTCTCAAAAAATTGCACCTGGGCGGCGGGAATGTCTCTTGCGGCCCTGGCGAGTATGACCCGGAAGGGGATTTTTATTCAGTCAATATTCGATTCAGTGTTGAATCGTACAGATTTAACACTGAATCTCATAACTGAGGTGACAGAAAATGGTACAGCAAAGCGGCACGTTTTTGAATCAATTCTGCGGATTCGCCGGTCCTGGCCGGGGGATCATCAACCGGGGCGGGGATAACCAGATCATCCTGCCCCCGACTCAGGGCGACGCCACCGTCGTTCCCACGGAGCAGACGTTCGAGGTCACGTTCGACGAGACCGGCAACACGCCCCGTGAGGTATTCTCAATCGGGCAGCGCGTCGAGGTCACGTACCCGATGAAATACGCGGACCTCGAAGTCTTCGCCATGGCGGCGACGGGCGACAACTACCTGCTCGTGGACACGAAAGACCCGGACGGATCGGGAGCCAGCTATCCGCTTACGGCCAGGAAAAGCGCGAAGAACAACTATACCTACGTTCACAAAAAGACGCCGTTCACGCTGGACATCGTGCGCCTCTCCGATGGGATCTTCGATTTCGCCACCGGCGATCCCGTGACCCGCACCGTCGATCAGGACTTGTTCGGGATCCACATTCCGAACGCCGTGGCGCTTGCTCCCGAAGGCAGCATCTACACCTGGCATAACCAGGATTCGCCCTACACGATGCGATTCCTGGGCGTCTCGCCCATCGGCATCACCGACGAGTACTGGCGGCTCTTCAACATCGACCTGGATCTCGCTTCGTAACAGAAAGGAATCAGTCATGTCGCAGATCACTGAATTCTGCAAGAGCATCGACTTGGATAAACTGGCCGATCCTAAATTCACCGTCACGCTGGACGGGATCACCTACACCTCGATCCTGTCCAGCCTGGAAGGCTTTCAGAAGATGGCCGACGAGGACGCACGGCTCACCAAGGACAAGATCGAGATCGAGAGCGTCGAGGGCCTGATCCGGCGCGCCTTGGTGATTTTCCCCGGCATAACGCGGGATCAGCTCAACAAACTGAATCTTGCCAAACTCGCGGCGCTGATTCGCGGGGCGGTGGAGCATGCGCACGAGTGCATGCGGATGTCGATCGCCGACCTGGAAAATTTCAGCAAGGGGAAGGCTCAAGCGAACGGCTGAGTCTTCCCCGGTTGATCTGCGAACTCGCTTGGTGGTATCGACAGCCGATGGAGTATTTCCTTGGCATCTCAGTGCGCCGCTTCTTCAGGCTCGTCAGCGAAATGTATCACCTCCAGGCCAAGCAAGAAATTCTCGGCGCAACGTCAACGGCAATCGGAACGTATGGAAAGCGCGAGGACTGGGAATCGCTAGAGGAACAGGCCTACGGGACGCGGGCGCGGAAGCAACGCGAGGAAGCGCAACGCGAGACAAGCAAGCGCAAGCGCACCGTGGAACGGTTTCACGCCGCTCTCGATTTTTTGCTCAATAGGAAATCATGACTGATATTAACGCCGGTTCGGTACGGGGTGAGTTTAAGTTTGATATTGCCAAGGCGATTGCGGACCTGCAAGCCGCGATCAAGGGCGTCAATGAACTCACTACGAAAACCAAGGAAGCCGAAAAGGAGGCCGAGAAAGAGGCGGCGGCGGTTTCCGAGCAGGGCAAGAAAACCGAAGAGGCGGGGAAAAAGGCCGAAGAAGCCGGTAAAAAAATCGACGAGGCGGGCAAGAAGACCGAGGGCGCGGGCAAAAAAGCGGAAGAAGCGGGCAAGAAAGAGCAAGAAGCGGGGAAGCGGACTGAGGAAGCGGGCAAAAAAACAGAGGAGGCCGGGCGCAAGGCGGAAGAGGCCGGGAAGCGTGCGGAAGGCGCGGGCAAGCGCACGGAAGAGGCCGGAAAGAGGACCGAAGGCGCTGGACGTCGCGCCAAGGAAGCGGGTGACAAGGCCAAGGACGCCGGACAAAAAATCAAACAATCCGGCGAGGACGCCCGCAAGGCATCGCTCGGGACCAGCCTTCTCAACAACGAACTCTCCCGCCTGAAACTCATGTTCACCGGCCTGTCCGCTGTCATGGCGGCGGGGGCGGCGCTGAAATTCGCCTCCGAGATCGAGGACGGCTTCGTCGGCGTGAAGCGTACCACCGGCGCGGTGGGCGCGGAGTTCGAGAAACTACGAGGCGAGATACTGCAACTCTCCGTCGATTTGAAAGGTATTCAGATCGGCGCTCTCCAGAACATCGCCCAGATCGGCGGTCAGCTGGGCGTACCCAAAAGCGAATTAGGTGCATTTACGGAAGTTATAGCCAAGGCGTCGCGGGCGATGGACATCGCGGACGACGCGGCGGCGAACTTCTTGGCGCGGATCCAGGTCAACATGAAGGAACCCATGGAGAACCTGGAACGTATCGCCGACGTCGCGAATGAGTTGGGCAACACCACGACCGCCACGGCGCAGGAAATCCTGGAAATCTCCACGCGCATGAGCGGCACGGCACACGTGTTCGGCCTGACGACTGCGGAAATGGTGGCGCTCGCGGCGGCCACCCGGCACGCGGGGGAGGAGGTAGAGGTAGCCAGTTCGGCCTGGGTGCAGGTGATGAACCGGATGCTCACCGACACCAAGGCATTCGCTCACGTCGCCGGGAAGGACGTAAAGGAGTTTACGGAAACGCTACGCCGCGAACCGATCAAGGCGATCAAGGAACTGGCGGTAGGGCTGTCGCAACTTGATAAATTCGGCCAGGCGAAGGCGCTAGAGGATCTGGAACTCACGGGCGTGCGCGTGGGGCCGGTGTTGACCAAGTTGGCGGGCAACCTGAGCGATCTGGACCGGATTATGAAATCCGCCAACAAGGAATGGGAAACGGGCGGATCGGTGCAGAGGGAGTACGAGGCGTCGGCTTCGACGCTCTCCGCCAGCCTGAGCCGGTTGTGGAACGCCGTAAAACTTCTGGCGGATTCCCTCGCCGGTGGATTGCTGCCCGTGCTGGCGGGCGTGACGGACGCGATAGGCAATCTCCTGCAATGGATGGCGGGTTACGGGCGGACATCGGATGACGTTTCGCGCTCGATTCGCGGCCAGGTGGACGAGGCCGAAGGACTCCGCAAGGCGTTCGACGACCTCGCGGCGAAAACCAACCGCACCCGCGCCGAGCAGGACGAACTCAACCGGGTGGCCGAAGCGCTAACGCGGATATTCCCGCAACTCACCATCGAGTACAACAAAAACGGCGACGCTATTGGTTATATGGCGGATCAGTACGCCCGGTTTTTGGCGATAAAAAACAAGGCGGCGATCACCGAACAGGAGAAAAACCTGCAAGACCTCGAACTCCAGCGGGTGAAACTCCAGGAGGAGATAGCCACCTACCGCACGGCGGCAGTCGCTCCCGGCGGCGTATTTTTCGGCGGCGCGTATTCTCCCAATATGGCGGGGACGGGAACCAGCAGCGAGGCGGAACGCCAGCGTAAGATCGCCGAACTCCAACGCCAACTAGACCAACTCGACCGCGACGCGCAGAAATCCGCCGAGTACATCCTCTATCTCCGCACCGGGAAAATGCCGCCCGCGCCCAAGCGCCCGGATGCGGCCGGCGGTGGTGGCGCGGCCACGGAAGCGTCCGGCATCCGCGAATACGTTCCCTTCGAGGACGAAGAAAAGAAAAAAGAGAAAAAGGAACGCGAACCGTGGTTTGGCTACGGCTACGAATCCCAGGTCAACCGCGAACTCTCCGCCATCCAGCAGGCTGAACTGCGCCGCGCCGAGCAAGAAATCGAACTCAACCGCAAGCGCGCAGCCAGCGCGGCGGAGACCGCCGACGAGAAACTACTCGCCGAGCAGGAGTACTATGCAGCCCTCCAGCGTCTCCAGCAGGAGGCGCATGAAGCGGCCTTGAAGAACCTGGAGATCGAGCGCCGCGAGAAAATCAAGGAACTCGAAAAAACCGAGAAAGCCCTCAAGCCCAAGGACGACCCGGACTACGCCACCAAGATCAAGGAAATCCAGGAGTACCGCCTCCAGATCGAGGAACTTCATGACAAGAAGATCCTGCAACTGAAGAAGGATTACTCCCTCAAACAGCAGGAGATCGCCCAGAATCTGGCCGACGCGCAAAAGCGCATCCGCGAGGAGGAAGCCAACGAGGAGAAACGCATCCTTGAAAAGCGTCAGCGCGAATACGAACGCATGATGCGCGAGCGGGAGCGCACGTTCCGCAAAATATTCGAGCCGCTGTTCGAGGGCGGCGATTTCGCGGACATCCTCAAGAATGCCCTCAAGGAAGACCTTGTCGATTTCATGGCTGCGAACTTCCCTGCCAGCCTGCCGATCGGCGATCAGAAGGGCGGCGTATTTAACCTGCTTATGGGGGGCGGTGAGAAGGTAATTGAAAACAGTTTTGCGCCGACTACCAAGCCTTCCGCCAAGCAGCCTGTCATAACATCCGCAGCGACTGACTATACCGCCATCGCGCAACAGCAAACCGAAGTCCAAGAACAAATCGCGGCGAATACCAAGCAGACCGTCGTCCAGGCCGAGAAAACCAATCGCGGCCTGATGAGCCTGCCGATCAACATCGGCCATATCATCGGCGCGGTAATCGGCGTGGGACTGAGCGGCGGCAAGCTCAGTTTCAAGTCGATTCTCACGACGTTCGGCTTGTCTCTGCTGGGCGGATTCGCCAACGCGGCCTTCTCGGGACTTACCACCACGTCCACACCCAAGGTCAACGAGTATGGGACGGTTCCGCTACCGAAGGTGGACATCCCCGCCACGAATCTCCCTATGGCGGCGACCACGGCGAAGGTATCTCCAATCGAAGCTCCGAGATGGGATGTTCCTGAAATCGACGTTCCCGCGCCGGAGATCGAGACGCCCACCTTGAAAGCGCTACAGATTCCCGCTCCGGAGATTGAGACGCCGAAACTCAAAGTGGACGTTCCGTTATCCATGCTGGTCGAGGCTCCGAAATGGAATGTTCCCGAAATTGACGTTCCCGCGCCGGAGATAGAGACACCGAAACTCAAAGTGGACGTTCCGTTGTCCATGCTGGCCCCGGCCAATTTCCGGGACATCCCGACCGAACCGCTGCGCACGGACACTACCAAAGTTCCACCGATCGACTTGAACCGGGTATCCATTCCTGATAGTGTCCCCAGCGCTCCGATTGAGCCGATCATCCAGATCCCCGCGCCCCGGCTGGAGATGCCCTCGTTGACGATGCCTGCCAACACAAATGGGGGCGGCGCCTCGTTTTCAGCGAAGACTGCCCCGGTCAATGTGAATACGACGCTGCATGTCAACACGGGCGGGGCGCCGTTTGACCGGGCGGCGGCGCAATCCCTGGAAAAATCTATCGAGAAAAAAGTGACCGAGATCGTGCTCCGTGACTTCCGCAGGGGCGGAGCGATCCGGCGCACGCAGGAGGCGGCGATATGAGTTACCCGATTTTCCCACGGCAATGTCAGACAGCGGGCCGCCGCCGCAATCTATCCGGCTACGGCGTAGCGCGATCCTCGGGGACGCGCACCGGGATGCGTTCGGCGCGGGCGACGCGGTCGCGCAAGCGTCACATGTTCGAGTTGTCGTGGGAGGGAGTTGGCAAGGCGTACCTGAAGCCTGTCACCGACCTGATCGACGCGACGCTGGGCGGCGTGGGCCTGTGCGTCTGCCCGACGTTCAACCGGGAAGCCGTGTTGACGGCGGAGTACTCGTCCGGCACGACGCTGACCGTCAACGACGTTACGCCGTTTTCGGCTTACACGATCACGATCACAGACGGCGTGAATGACCGGATCGACTTCTCGAAGGACGGCACCACGGAAATCACCGCCACGCTGACGCCGGGCGCATACACCCCGGCGGCGCTGGCGGCGCATATCCTGCTGCGGATGAACCTGGTATCCGGCGGCCCGGTTTACGCCGTCACCTACAGTGCCAACGACGACCGCTTCACGATCGCGGAGACGGCGGGCGGCACGCCCACGGGAATCCTCAGCCTGCTGTGGTTCTCGGGGACAAACACGGCCCGATCCGTAGGCGCGACGCTGGGCTACGACGTATCCCGCGACCGTATAGGAGCAACCACCTACTCCAGTGATTACTTTCTTGCGCCCTATGGTTCACGCATCCTGCTAGCAGACGCCAACGACGGCTACGTAACGAAACTCGTCCGTGTCGTGGAGGCGATCGACACGGAAGATAAAACCCTGACGATCGCCACGGCGACCGGCCATACCTATGTAATCGGTTCCTTAGTGGAACCTTGCTTCAACGCTTCGGTTTATCTCGACGAGGAGGAAGGTGATGCGATCTTTTATGAGGAATCACAAAAGGATCATTGGGGAATCGTCACGGCGGCGGTTAGGCTGATCGAGGAGTTCAACGCCTGATGCACGAATCAGTCCGGAAAGCGTTTGAGAGAGGTGGGAAATTGGCGCTCTTGGGCGATCTGTACCTGGACGCTGAAACCCTGCGCCTAACGAACTGGGACCGCACGATCCGCTACGTCGATCCGATCAGCGGGGATGCCGCCGACTACAGCCCAGCGCCGTTCAAGGTGGCGGACGAGGGCATAACCATTGACCCCAAGGAGACCTCGATCCTGCGCATCACGCTCTCGATCTACGGATACGGCCTGGATGAGGCGTTCACGGACAAGCAGAAAGCGCAGTTCTCGCAACTCATGTACGACGTGGACGAGTACCTCGACCGCAACGACATCCGGGGCTGCCTGGTGATTCTCCGGGCCGTGAATCCGGACGACCTGGGCGCGTCGCTCTCCCGCTTCTGCGGGATCGTGGACGAATACCAGAACGACGAGCGGGGGATCACATTGGAGGTCTCCGAGGCGGATGACATCCTCAGCGCCCCGTCGTATCCCGTCAACCGCATGTGCCCGTATGCGTTCGGGGATCATCGTTGCGGTGTGAACCGGGACAGCGCCGCGAACAAATACGCGGGGACGGCAAGCGGTGGATCAACTACTACGATTGTGGATGCGTCGATCACGCCCGCGACGGCTGGCTATTGGGACATCGCCATCGTGCAAGTGACCAGCGGCGCAAATCAAGGCCTGGCGCGGCACATCAAGGCATGGTATCACGCAACGACGACGATCACGGTAGCGGTTCCGTTTCCCAGCGCGATCGCGGCAGGTGACAAATTTACATTGCGGCGCGTCTGCAAAAAGACCTACGACTATTGCCATACAACTTTCGATAATCGGATAAGGTTCGGCGGATATGCGTTTATCAATGAGCCGATTCAAGGCCTGTGGTGGAGGGGAAAAGGATGACGCCCAGCGAGCAAAGCAAAATCATCGCCAAGTGGATCGGGACGCCCTACGCGCATCGCGAGTGCCAGGCGGGGCGCGGCGTGGATTGCATTCACCTTGTCGCGGCGATCCTGGGAGAAGCCGGAATCGCGGAAATCCCCATCCCATCCTATCCGGCCAGCTGGCGGCAATCGGATCCAGGCCTATTCGACAGGGCGTTCAGGGCGGAAGAAAAAAACTGGAAGACTGTCCCCGAGCATCAACTCCGCTTCGGGGACGTGGCGATATTCGTGGACCAGGACGGATTGGTTAAGCATGCCGCCGTTGTAATTGATCCGGCGCGGTTGATCCATGTCTGGGATGGCAAATTACCCACGGTGCGGATCGAGCCAATCGCCCGGCTGCGTCATCTGATCAGCATGTTCTTGAGGAAGAAAAAATAATGAGCTTCCTTGCGGCCATTGGCGCGGCCATTGCCAGCATTTCACTCACCGAGGTGATCGTCGGGGCGATCATCGCCACGGCGCTCTCCGTCCTGGCGCAACTGATCATGATGCCGTCACGCAGGAGAGGGCGTGATCCGTTCGAGCCGACGCAATACACGCGGCGCGAGGTCGGCGGCACCACGCCGGTAGTCGTCGGGCGGCGGCTTACCTATGGGATCGAGGTATTCCGAAAGAACGACAGCACCTATCCGGGCGCGTCGTCGCGCCAGTTCTATTTCGTGGTCTATTCCGTCGGGCCGGTTGGATTCATTTCCAACACCCGCGTTTTTAATGAGCGGGACATCTTCGCATTGGGGCATAGTGGCGCGCATTCAGCGCTTATTGATTTCCGCTATGGGACGCTCGACCAAGCGCCAACCGGCTTCGGCTGGGCGGACATCGCGGGAGACCCAGCACTAGCGAAAACAAAATACGATTCCTTGGGCCTGCAAATAACCCCGCTAGCGCCCCACCCGCTGGCCTACGTGGGGCGGGCGGGGCTTAATATTTTTCTCGCGGCAGACGAGCAGGGACGCAATCAGGGCGCGAATATCGCCGTGGATTCCATCGTGGACGGCCTGACCTGCCGCCGGTTCAAAAACGCCGACGGGGACTATGTCTGCCACGTCGGGGGACACAACCAGTGGGCGGAGTATTACCACAACAAAACGCGCTACACGGCCCAGGTTGCGGCGGGCACCTACACCGCTGCGGAACTCGCCACGGCGGTAGAAACGGCGTTGAACGCGGCCAAGGACGACGACGGGCAGGCTACTCCAATCACCTTCACGGTGAGTACATCAACATCGGAGAATGCCTACACGGGCGAGACCGAGACGCGGTTCACGATAGAGACGGCAACGGCGGATGTGCGCCTGCTCACGTGGACGGGCGCGAACCGAGGCGCGGACATCTGGGACGATCTCGGATTTCTGCGAGGGGCGCGCTACGATTTTGATCCCACGAAGAGCGGCGGCAACGAGTTCGACGATCTGCGCTTGTCGGGGACTGGCCCATATTCGATAACGTCCTTCCATCCGTTCGAGCGGGTATTCTCCCGCAATCCGATCCGCATCTGTTTCGAGTTGCGGACGAATCCCGACGTGTCGCCGGGTATCGAGCGGCCCGACGATTTTGATCAGGCTCTCATGCTGGCCGAGGAACAATACTGTAACGAGATCGTCTCTGTCGGCGGTGTGATGCAGTACGACGTGCAGCCCCGCAACGTACTTCCGATGCTTAAGCGGGTGTACGGGGCGGAAGGCTTAATTTCCGGGACAACGGGTAACCCGAGCGGCCTACTATATCTGATCGACGGAGAGTATGCGAACGCTGCACCCATAAATCCAAGGTTGAAGGAATCTTTTGTCCCACAGATATTGTTTCGATTTTATCCATCTTATTACAAGATCGACAAGATAGTTATTAAAACGAATAATACAGTAGCCCAATCATACAAACTACAATACACAAATGCAAAACCAGATAGACTATATTATTTTTCATATGCATGGAGTGATTATTTATTTACAGATATACCTGGAGGCACGATCAACAATTCCACAGAACCGGTAAAAACCATAGAATTTGATGCAATAGATGTTACTGGAATCAGAATTGTAGGGTTTTCTGCTGAGTCGGGATCATTTTCATTATGCGAGGTGGAAGTATATACAAAAGGGGGAAGAGTAGCACAAAAAAATTTAATCATTATGCTAAGAACAGAAATAGCAATCAATATCAATATAATAGGTAATGTGCATTATTTGTCTGACGGGAACACGAACAGCAATGTAATTTTTGATACTATGCCTGGTGGCAGTGGAACATCTGGACCCTACTATGAAATTAAGTTCCCGTTCAAGCGGCGCATCGGCCTGATCGTTTTAGCAACCAACGTCGGGGAATCGCAATCCTACAAACTCTATTACCAGGCAGCGACGGACGGTGACTGGACGCTCCTCGCGGACCGTGCGGACATCAAGGGCACGGATTATGTTTTCATTAAACCCACCGAAATGATCGCCTTCCGGATTACGGACATGTCCTGTGGTGGTGGAACGGCCCCGTTTTCGATCACCGAAATCGAAGCCTACGACGCCATCCCGTCGCGGCGCTACACGCTGGACGCGATCAACGAGGACGGCGGCAGGTTCAAGGATTTCCTGCTCCGGCTCTATGAGTCGTTTTTCGCCATCCCGTGCAACCAGTTCGGGCGGAAATGGATTCGCGTGGAGCGCGACGAAGCCCCCGTGCAGGAGATCAATGAGGATCACGTCATTACCTACCAAAAGAAACGACTTCCAAGGCGCGAGAAAGTTAACCAGTGGCTATGCCGTTACGCCAACGAAATTCAGAACTACGAGACGGACGTGGTGGTGATGGACGATTACGCTTCGCAGCTGCGCCAGCATCGTTATCCCGGCGGCGGGACAGGCGAAGTTATTTCATCCCGCGAAGTCGAGTTCTACGGCGTTACCCGGCCCATGCAGATGCTACGCATGGGAAATATCCTGCGCAACCGGGCACGATACGCTGACCGGGTGCATTACCTGGAATGCCGTCCGGGAACCGTTTCCGCCGTCATCGGCGACGTGGTGAGGCTCAACCTGCCTTCGCACCGTGTTCGCAACCAACTCGTCCGGATTCTGCGCGTCGTAGAGCGTGGCGATTTCGCGACGGAGTTGGAGTGCTGCGATCACTACGCCGACGTGTACGCTGATACCGCGATTTCCCTGGGGGACATCCAGTTCCAGCGTGATGCGGTTGCTGGCGGTACCAACGGCCTTCCCGGAGTGCTTCCTGCCGATGTGCAGAACGTCATAGCGTCGGCCAGCAAGATCGAAACGGATGGGGTATCGGCACCGTCGGTGAGTGTGACGTTCGACGCGCCGGACGATCCTAACTATTCCCATGCCGATTTCTGGGTGAACTACAACGGCGAAGTGGACGACAACGGGGACCGCGTTTACAAGCACGTCAGTTCTCAGATGCAAGGTGACGGAGCCTACGCCTTCCCCGTGGATACTACGGGCGCAGTGGATGGGGCATGGACGGCGCGGGTATTGGTTCAATCGGTATCGAAAACGGGAACCAAGAAGTCAATCACGCAAATCGACGCGGAGTTCGAGAAGGGACAAAATACGGCCATAGGAACCGTGCTAATCCTGCTGGACGACACGCAGGAATACTACGCCGCCTATCTCGCCAAGAATGGATGGACGGCTTCGCAGGCCTATATAACCGAGCAATTCATCTCCGACGGCGTTACGACGCAGTTCACGATAGCAGAGACGTACAAACCATTTACCGTGATCGTCGAAGTGGACGGCTACACGCTGCGCAAAAAACTGGCAGGCGTGACCGATGGCACTGAAGGCTCACAGGATACCTGGGAATTCCAGGAACTCACGGAAACCAATCAAATCGAGGTACACCAATATAATGCAGGAACACGCGATCCATTGCCGGAAGGCTCAATCATTCTGGCTCACTATATTCCTTATCTGTAATCTGCTGGCGGTTCAGTGGGCCAGCGCCGATCCATGGTCAGGCCGCAGGCTGTACGCGGGGGATGCCTACGTCAACGGTGATTTTTCAGCGAGCAAGTTTTTCGGCGAGGTCAGTTCGGCTACCGTCGCGGATGCGAGCAATCAGATACCACAGGACGATCTGGAGTATATCCTATCCGAGTTGTGGTACAAAACGGGCATCGCCTACAACCAACGCTACCGCTGGGACGGCGGAGCGGCGGGGCTGGACGCGGTTCTCGGGCGGCAATCGCTAGGCCTGGGCAGCGCGGCGACTCGCGCGGCCGCTGATACTGTAGGAAACGATGAGGCGCTGCCGGATGGCGCGGCGGTGATCAACTATATCAATGGCCGGGGATTCATATCTAATCCAAACGATAGTGTGGACGCCAGCGAGCTGGAGGTGCTGTTTGGTCCTCTTGGGGCGGGCCTGATGGTGCGGTCGGCCAGCGGGGTGTTTTTAATTACGCCGGACAACCACAAGGGCTGGGACACAGCCTACAACAACATCATCCAATATGCGAGTAATTGGCAGACTGCATTTACCGAACGTAGGCAATGGGACGGAGGAGCAACCAACCTGGTCCCTGCCACGGGCCGCAACAGCCTGCAACTGGATACGTACTATTCCGGGATCAACCACAACCACGGAACGGGGACGACCGGCAACCTCACCCGGTGGAACGTGGGAGCGTCCGGCACGATCATGGACGCTACGCTCAAGGAGTCGGCGAGTTCGCTGGTCGTCGGCGAGAACCTCAACCTGCAAAGTCAATACCTGCACAAACTTTTCATAGCTGAATATCCTCCAGCCGCTGGTGTTTATGTTCGTTACATTAAATTTCCTGCGAATACCGTCGTGTATGGAGTTATCAAATTAAGGCTGAGTGGCGGTTATAACTACAAGATTGCAACTGGGAATCTTGAGTACAGTTATTTGTTCGGAGGTTCTGGCGGAACAATATGGAGGAGCGAACGCCATTGTATACGCGCAGACGGTGCCACACCTAATTATTTTGCGGCAGGAGATATGGTTTGGAATGCCACGGAATCATGTTGGGCAATTCCAATATACAATAGGCAAAGTAGAAATTATTTTTTGATTGATTTTGAATATTTTAGTAATGTTGCATTGACTGATAACTACGAAATCACTTTGTCGGGCTGGGAAGCGTGGGGGACGCAACCACCGATTAGCTATCCAAGTTATATGACTCCATTGGGCATTAAGGTGAAAGATCCTGTCTATGATTTGGATGTGAACGGTTCCTTCCGAGTTACCGCCTCTTCATTATCTACACAACCCTCACATATCGCTACGCAAACTGGATCAGACAATGTTTTGCGGTGGCAAACTTGGGGTGATTTTATCAACAACCTGGCGCTATCCGGCGAGATCGGCGGCGGGAATCTTGGCGGCACGGGATCAGCGGGATATGTGGCCAAATTTATCGCTTCGGCAACGCTGGCCAACTCGCAGATTCAGGACGACGGGACGAACGTAGCGGTTGGGAAAACTCCGGACACCAGCGTTAAGTTTGATGTGGCTGGCAATATTCGCGCCCAGGATGATCTGGCGGCCAGTACGTTGTCGGTTGGAAATGTCGCCAAGGCAAACGTAAGTTCAGCTACCATCACGGACGCTTCCAATCAAATCCCGCTAGACGATCTGGAATATATCCTGAGTGAGTTATGGTATCGCATGGGCATTGCCTACGATCAGCGATACCGTTGGGATGGTGGGGCCACAGGGCTGAATGCGGCCACGGGCCGCGCCAGTCTTCAACTGGATAGTTATTACGCGGCTGTGGGGCATAATCATGGAACAGGAACGGCGGGGTATATCGCTAAGTGGCAGACGAACGAGTTGTTGGAACGTTCTGTAATATCTGAAAGTGCCAATTTATTAAATCTTGCTACAAGTGCCGTTTTGCAGGGATTTAATTATTATCACAAAAATGTACGTACCGAGTGGATTCAATACGATGGTGCATACCGGGCGTATCTTAAATTTCCTGCCTCGACAGGATTGGGAGGAAGTTTACGGCTGACTATAACAATACCTTATATAGCATATGGAACTTCAGTTCCAGGAGGTACTTTAATCTATGAATATGGTTTTATGGGGAATTCAAGTGGTACAGCCTATGTAAATAAAAGAGAGTGCAAATCGACTATAGGAAATACTGCGGATTATGTGGTTGCGGGGGATATTGTATGGCATACGACAGATTCTTGTTGGGCTATACCTATCTACAATTTACAAAAACGGAATTATCCTCTTGTCTCAATAGATTATTATAGTTGGTATGATTTAGATAGCACATTTACTATAACGTGTTCTTCCTGGGAAACTTATTCAATGGTTCCTTCCCGAGATTATTCTTGGATAAACGACCGCCTGGCTGTTGGGAAGTCGGGAGGCGCGGCTTTTACATTAGATGTGAATGGCAACGCTCAGGTCAATGAGCTTTATTTTCCTGATACCTATGGTGACAAGTTGCTCCTCAAGTCCACCTTTTATGGCCTGAACGTGGATGTGAACGAGTTCAATCTGTTCTCGGACCGCTATTTCACGATGTCGAGCGACACGAACACCGATGCTTTTATCTTTGATGCTGATACAGGAAGTCTGACGTCGAAAGGCAATATCATAATCAACGGGATATATTATGGAGACGGGAGCGGTTTGAATTATGTCGACGCCGACACGTTGGGGGGATATTCAAGCAACGCTTTCGTGAAACGGGCCGGAGACAGCATGTACGGAAACCTGGATATGACTACAGCCAAGGTCATCTTCGATGTTTCTCCGGATATCAAGATCAGTTTCGGAAATCCGTACCGGATCGAAACCAGGTCGAACACCCTGGTGTTCCGTACCGACAACAAGTTTCTTTTCGAGAACGGTTCCGGGTTTCCGGTCTTGGAGATGAATCATTCCGAAGATGAGATCATAGCCTATACGAACCTCAATCTCAGCTCCAAGAATATCAACGATGTAAACAAGGCTAAAGTGAATAGTATTGTATTCCGGACGGCGCGGACCGAAGCCACGGCGTCGAAACTGTTGGCCGCGTTGGAAGATGGAGAGATGGTTATTTGGAAGCCGTCCGGAGGACCGTTGGCTTTGGCGGTCAAGTATGGGACCAACGACCTTCGTTGGCAGAACTTGATCACGGCGGCCGGTGCGGAGGACTGGCCGGAGGATGTCCATGCTTTGGGCATCGAGTATGATGGGACGGTTTACCGTGCACAGGTTCATACGGGGTATTAAATTCTTTGTGGTTGCGGTGTTTCTGGTCTTTCCTTCCGCGGGAAAGGCCCAACCGAATTACACGGTTACCATCTCCGGACGGTTGGCGGATGACGGTTCGGCTGATTCGGTCTGGGTTGGGGACTGGGGAAACTATACCAGGAATCCCTCCTATTATGGAACTTATCGCACCGGGGCGACGGATTACCGGAAGGATTTAGATCACTGGCGCGTCTTTACAGGAGCCATCATAAATGTACAGAACAATATGTCGTATACTTCCCTTGTTCTGTACGTGGAATGCCGCGTCAGCGTCGATGGAGGAGAATATAGCCTGGTTTCCCATGGATGGGAATTCTGCGGAACGAATTCCTATACGACTATTAATGTCGGTGTCGTTTTGTTGATTGATTCAGGCTCCACGGTCCGCACACAGTGGAGGGCCATGGTGGAATCGTATGGAGATTCCTACTATGCCAACAACGGACCGGTTTACCTGGTTCAGGGATTCGCTCCCACGCCGACGCCGACCTTCACCAAAACACCGACACCGACGAACACTCCAGTACCGCCCACGCCGACCACCAAACCGGTAGGCACACCGACGAATACGCCTGTCCCTCCGACTCCGACCTTCACTCCCGTTCCACCGACTCCGACTCCGACCCGGACGAATACGCCGACTCCCACGGCTACTTCGGTGACGCCGACTCCGACCTTCACCCCGACCTTCACCCCGACCAAGACGCCGGTTCCGACCAGCACCAGTACGCCGACACGCACCCCGACTCCATTACCGACGTCAACCATTTCCAATGACCTGGCGGTGGAGCAGGTCGGTGTTACGGAAGAAGTCATCCAGGGATATAACCAAATTGGCTACTTCGGACGGTTGAAGAATGTCGGTCAGTCTTTGATCAACAGTTCCACGATAACGGTTGATTATTATCTGTACCCGGACGGGAGTTGGCCGTCGGCTCAGAAGATTCATACCGACAGCCACTTCGGACCGTTTTGGCCAGGGGCTTACGAATCCCATTTCTATGAGTATTGGAAGACCTGGACCCCCGGGAATTGGAGAATCCGGGCTGTCCACAACTGGAGCGACGACAATGCAGCCAACAACCAACTGGACAGCGCTATAATCAAAGTGGTCACGTGGACGCCCACACCGTCCTATACGCCGACTCCCACAAACACTCCGACGTTGTCCGCGGATACGCCGACCCCGACCTATACTCCGACTCCTACATGGACGATCACACCGACGTTCACACCGGTTACTCCGTCTCCAACCAATACCCGGGGAGTATCCCCGACACCGACGTCTCCTTCCGGACAGAACGATATCGCGGCCTGGGATGCTTATTGGAGAATCCATAAAAGTAATCCGAAATACCGGGTGTTCACCGGGTTGTTTAAAAATGTCGGGACGACGACATTCGATATCGGAAGCGGACAGCCGGACGGGTTGCGGATACGGTTGTACCGGAAAAGACTTGGCTTTCCTACGGCTTCCCTGGTTGGTGACGGAAGGATGTTGGGACCGGAAAACAGTCCGAAGGAGTGGCCCATCGGCTGGGTGGGGGAGAAGGAATATGTGGTCGACGTCTCTTCATGGGATTATGGGGAATATGATATGTGGTTTGAGCACAATGCCTCCGATCCCGTTGAAGAGACCGGCTACAGCGAGCAGGATCAGAATCCGGATAATGACGTCTGTCATTTCGGCTATATCGTCCCGACTCCCACTCCCACCTTCACGAAGACACCGACCCCGACCAACACTCCGACGCCTACTCTATTTGTTGATATGAAACCGATTCAGGTGGTGGTTCCGGCTACTCCGGTTTATGGTGGATTAACTTCCTTTCCTTTCCAGTTTCAAATAGGGAATGTAGGTATCGGGGCGGCTACAGAGTCGGTTATTCGGAGTTTATGGACTATGAAGCGGAATGGGGAATATGTCCGTTCCGGTTTATTCTATCATGACGGCCCTATTCCACCTTCTCCGACTCCGGGCTGGCTGAAGACGGAGGATACTTCGATCTATAGCAACTATGTGCCGGGGAATTACATCATTGAATACAGCAGTTTGTATCATCCGGACAGTGGCAGAAGGGATTTGAATTCTTTGAACGATCTTCTATTGTCTCCGACATTTGTGGTTCTTCCGACGCCTACCAACACCCCGACGCCGACCCATACGCCGACGAAGCCTTCCTTGGGAGTAGTCATCGAAGTGGATGATACAATCTGGCACCTGGTACGGGACGGGAAATATCCTTAAAGGATGAAAGGAGCTCATGCAATGGAACCTCTAGCGAGACGAATCTTGATCACCGGCTTTCTCTTAATGGTTCTCGGCGGGTTGTGGGGGTCCGGAGAAGAATCGAAGGTCCCCGAACCGATTGTTGTTCCTCCTGGGAGAGAAGAGGCCGCAACGGTTGTCAAAGAAGTGACCGAAACGGTCACGGTCGACAAGCCTTTGTACGAAAAACTTCTGACGGACAACAAGCGGCTTCAGGAAGAGAACCGGAGGCTGATGACCAAACGGGTTCAACTGATCGCTGAGTGCGAACAGCTGGCGACGGAGCTGGCCATACTGCGGCAACGAATCATCCGGGCTTTGCGTTGCCAGACGATTCAGGAAGCGATTGAGGAGTTGCAAATCTATTCAGGTAATAATGAGGAGAAGTGATCATGATAAAGAAAAGCTGTGCTATATATTTAGTTCAGTGAGGTATGTCATGAAAAAAATCACTTGTTTTCTGCTTTTTCTATGTGCTGGTTACTCTGCATCCAGTCAGGAAGCCCAACCGCCTTTGGTGACGCAAATTCTCTTGGAAGCTAATCAGACAGCCGCTGGATATGTAATTTCGGGGACGCTGTTTCATACGATTATTGCCGAGTTACAGGCCGTGCAAGAACGGCTATTATCCAAGGATAGGGACGTGGATATTGTCCTGCAACAGAAAAAGGATTTGGAAACCGCCCTGGAAGCCGAACGGCGAGCCAAGGATATGCTTATCCAGGAACGGGTAGCGGTGGTGCTGGAAAATGAAAACTTGCTACTGGAAGGAGAACTGACCCCCGAGGAAAAGACGTTGATCGAGGAAACGATCAAAAGAGTAATCGTTGATAAAGTTGTGCCGATTCCGATTATCAAAGATCCAATCATTGTTGATCCAATCAAAGAAGAAAAACCTTTGGAGGTGAAGAAATGAAGAAAGCGTTGTTAATCACATTGTTGTTTGCGTTCCCGTTTGTTGCTCAGGCCGAGGAGATAACGGGAGAAGCCCCTGCGCTTGATCTTGATCAGGTGCCAATGGCAATCGGTATGCCGCTATCAGCGACCGAAACAGTCCTAGTTCGGGACGCAACCGTCACTGTGACGATCCCCAAGACGGAATACGAAGCCTTGAAAAAAACTGCCAGTGACAATATGAGGCTCATCCAGAAGCGCAACCAACTCGTCCTGGAAAACGAAGCACTGACGGCGGAACTGGCCGTATGGAAGCAAAGGCTTTCAAGAGTCCTGCAATGCGCCACGATCCAGGAAGCTATCGAGGAACTGAGGGCGGTATTGGGGCAGGGACAGTAATCATGGACATCGTACCGACAACCTGCCTTTGCGGAAACCGCGACGGCTGGCCGGTTTCCCGGACGAGCGATAACCTCGTCATCGTGCAGTTATGTAAGCATTGCGGCATGGGCTATGCCCGCAACTACCCGGATGCTGAACTTCTGGCCGTCTATTACCGGCACATCTACCGCGACCGGACAAAAGACACGCCGGAAACGCGATGGAACAAGCAGGTCGAGCATGGAAAAGACATTCTAGCCTGGCTAGATGGTGACATTCGCTTTCCCATATCCCGCATGCTTGATGTGGGTTGCGCCACAGGCGGCACGCTTCACCCATTTTGGAATTCTGCGTTTTTCTATGAGGGGATCGACCAGAATGAGGAATTCATCAAATACGGCCAGAGCAGGGGAGTGGATGTTAGGCTATCTACCCTGGACGAAGTCACCGACGAATATTCATTGATTCTCATGCGTCACGTCCTGGAGCACGTCGATGATCCCCTTGTTATGCTCCGGCAATGCCATGACCGGCTCAATGACGGCGGTTATCTCTACGTCGAGGTTCCCTATTTTTTCATCGAACGCGGCGCGCCGAAGGAACAACTTCTCAGCCACCACAAATGGCATTTCAGGCCCGAAACGCTGCGGGCTGCAATGCAGGCGGCTGGATTCGCGATCGTGAAGGAAGAGCAGCCCAACCATCTGCGGATTCTGGGCCGAAAAACAGGGACGCAGAACGGAGCCTGCTACCATCCGCCCTACACGCGGCGCGAAATCCGGAGTCTCTATCTGCGGTGCTTGTACTACAACTTGAAGACCTGGATACGAAATCACACACGAGTTTTTTTTGACCGTTGATGTTACACTGTCTGTAATCTCTACCAGCAAACAGGTGCCCTATGACGGCCAGTCCAACCAACGGAAAACAGGAAGCGATCGACAATCTCAAAGAGGACGTGAAAGAAATATTACGTCGTTTGCACGACGTTGAAACCACGGGAGGCCCATTTGGAGTGTATACCATGGAAAAGGTGAATGAAATCAAAAGCGAAAGCAAGAAAATCCATACCATGCTCTGGATCATCCTGTTGGTTCTCGCCGCAACGCAAGGACCGCAGGTGATCGCCTATCTTGTGAAGGGATTCTGATCATGGCAACCCTCGCCGAATATTTCCTACCTGATCCCAAGAAACCGATCGAGGCCCAGCGGGAGCTCACCCTGCTCGCCCTGTGCGTGTGGGGCGAGGCGCGGGGCGAACCGAATACGGGAAAGAGCGCCGTCGCCCACGTGGTTCTCAATCGCTTTTATGCGGGAACGTTCGGCCAGACGGTGCGGGACGTGCTCCTAGCGCCCAATCAGTTCTCGTGCTTTCTCCCCAACGATCCCAATCGCAAGAAGATGCTCTCGATCAAAGCCGGTGAGACGTGGAACGAGTGCTTCAACGCGGCTCTGGGGGCGTATGGCGGTATCGACCCGGACCCAACCAGAGGGGCAACGCACTATTGCGGGATAAACAGCAACCCCGGCTGGCGCAAACTGATGATTGAGACGGCCCGAATCGGCGGGCACGTCTTCATGAGACCACGGAAATAAATCTCGAAGAGATTGCGGAGCGTACAAAGAAATGAACGGATCGCAAGCATTCTGGCTTTCCAAGGCCGACTGGATCAAAGTACTCAAGGGCGGCGCGGTTGCCGCCACCGGCGCGGCGCTGCTTGCCATCGCCTCCTGGATGCAGGCGCTGCCCGACCAATTCGACTTCGGGGCCTACGAGGCCCTGGCGGTGGTGCTCTGCCAAATGGGCGTGAACGCCATTCGCAAATTTGTTACGGACACCGAGGAACGGTACCTCAAATAACACACCAAGCGCATTTCTCCTTACTCTAGCCCCGCGCCGGTAGCCTCCTCGCGGGGCATTTTTTTGGGGTAGTTTGGCTGCGATATTGGGAGAGGTTTTCTAGGTGTCTTTGTAAGTGCTTGTGTTTGAGGGATTTGGAGAGTACGCCTGGAGGGATTTGAACCCACGACACCTGGATCCGGAATCCAGGCTCCGGCTTTTTCAAATATTATGATATTACGGGCATTTCCCCTGATAAACCTCAACTTCCGTGATTCTACAAAAAACGATGAAGGAGGCGCAAAAGATGTACCGATAAAACAGAACGAGCCTACGGTGCGCGATCCGTAGGCTCGTTCCGAAGGAGGAAAAGTGCGCGTGCGTTTGGTGGGACACGCGCAATAACGGGCGACTATATTGTCGCCCTTTTTCGTTGGAACGCAAGTGTTTTTGCGCTTGGCGCAGCAAAATTCCCTGAAAAGTGAAATATTTTCTATTTTACCCTTGACTTTTTGCGCTATAACATATATTATGTGCGCATAACGGGCCAAAAAGTGCAAGGAGGAAGGGAAAATGGAACTGATCCATACGGGCGAAATCTTTATCGCGCAATCCACGTATGAGGAGCGGCATATCCCGAAAGCCGCTGGTTTCCGCTGGAATCCCAAAGATAAGCAGTGGTGGACGGACGACATCGAGAAGGCGGCGAAACTAGTAGAATACGCCTCCAACGGCGCAAAGGAAGCAATAGAGGCCCACCAGCAGAAAAAAGCGGAATCCCGCGAACTATCCCGCGCCGCCAACGCCGACGTGGAGATCCCGGTTCCCGCCGGGCACGCGTATCTCCCCTACCAGAAGGCTGCTATAGCCTACGCGATGCAACGTCCCTCCACATTATTCGCTGACGAGATGGGGCTTGGGAAAAGCGTAGAAACAATTGGCGTAATCAACGCTGATCCCACCGTGCGGCGCGTCCTGATTGTTTGCCCCGCCAGCCTGAAAATCAACTGGCTTCGCGAGTTCACCCGCTGGAGCGTCCGCTCCTATTCGATCGGCATCGCGAACGGCGGCAAGTTCCCCCAAGACGACGTTGTTATTTGCAACTACGACATCCTCACCAAGAATCTGGAAGCGATCCAGGCCGTGCAATGGGACGTCCTGATTGCGGACGAGTGCCATTACGCGAAAAACAAGAAGGCGCAGCGCTCGAAGGCGCTCTACGCGATTGAGGCGAAGCGTCGTCTGTTTTTGACCGGCACGCCGATCGTGAACCGCCCGGTTGAGTTATTTCCCATCGTCAACGCGCTGGACCCCAAGACGTTCGGGAACTTCATGAAATATGCCCTCCGCTACTGTGGTGCCGAGCGTACCCGCTGGGGCTGGGACTTCTCGGGCGCGACCAACCTGGAAGAACTCCAGGACAAACTCCGCACGACAATCATGGTCCGGCGGCTCAAGCGCGACGTGCTCACCGAGTTACCCGCGAAACGGCGCCAGGTGATCGAGTTCCCCGCCAACGGATGCGCCGCCGTGATCCGCGCCGAAGTTGACGCTGCCGCCCATTTCGAGGACATGCTGGCGGAACTGCGCGCCCGCGTTGCTCTCGCCGACGCGGCGGACGACGAGGAAGGATACCGGGAAGCCGTCGAGGAATTGCGGCACGGCACTCGCTCCGCGTTCACCGAGATGTCCCGCCTGCGTCACGAAACCGCCGTCGCCAAGATCCCCTACGTTATCGAGCACGTCAAAGAGTCCGTAGAGAGCACGGGCAAGGTGATCGTGTTCGCGCACCATATCGACGTATTGAACGCCTTGACGGAAGCGTTCGGCGCTGAAGCGGTTTGCCTTCAGGGTAGTACGCCGCAGAAGGAACGTCAGGAAGCCGTTGACCGCTTCCAAAACGATCCGAACGTCAAGGTTTTCGTCGGCTCGATCACGGCGGCGGGAGTTGGAATCACGTTGACCGCGTCGAGTCACGTGATTTTCGCGGAATTGGATTGGGTTCCGGGAAACGTGACCCAGGCCGAGGATCGCGCCCACCGGATCGGACAAACCAATAGCGTTTTGATTCAGCACCTGGTCCTGGAAGGTTCCCTGGACGCGACGATGGCCCGGACCATTGTCCGGAAGCAGGAAGTGATTGACGGGGCGTTGAACGCTGAATATAACCCGGCGGACCTGGAAACGGACAATCTGGAAGCGATCCGGGCGGCGGCGGAACAGGCGGCGGCGGCGGCCTATAACGCGGAACATCCGGATAACCGGGAACCGAAGGCGGAAAAACCCACTGACAGGCCGAAGGCGGAACCGAAACGGAAGGCGCGGGAAGTATTCACGGACCAGCAGATTGACGCCTTGGAAGCGGCCCTGGCGACCTTGGCGGGGCTTTGTGATGGGGCGGTGAGCCGGGACGGTTTCGGATTTAACAAGTGTGATGCCTACATTGGGAAATCCTTGGCGATGAGCGGAATCTACACCGAGAAACAAGCCGAACTCGCCAAGTCAATCCTGAAGAAATACCACCGTCAGATCGGTGACGGTTTGATGTGCGCCATCTATGGCGAAAACTGGAACAAAAGAAAGGGATAAGGCATGGAATTTACGATCAACTCGAAAGAACTTAAGCAGGCAATCACCAAGGTGCGCGGGGTGACGGGATCGCCGATCTCGCATCCCGCCATCGAGTACATCCACGCCAAGGCCGACGCGGAGCGCGTCGCGTTCATGGCGACGAATCTCAACCTCACGGCGATCTGCAAAGTTGAGGCTGACGTGCAGGCGGGCGGCGAGATCCTCTTCCCGCCGCTATGCGTGGAGGTATTCCCCGACCTGCCGGACGGCGACGTGTCGATCCGGTGCAACGCGGAGAAGATCGCTGTCAGTGTTGGCCGGTTCAAATCCAAACTAACCGGCCTATCGGCTGAACTCTACCCGGTAATCGAGCGCCTGGAGACATACGACCAGATCACCATGGAGGCAGATCAACTCGCCAGCGCAATCCGGTTCCTCCTGCCGTTCACATCCACGGACAAGTCCCGTTTCGAGTTGGATGGCATTTTCTGGGTGCTGGAGAAACACCGCATGGAGTTGGTATCCACCGACGGGCGGCGTCTCGGTATCGTCTGGAACGGGTATCCCGAGGACTCGTTCACGGACAAGCATGAGGCGCTGGTCTCCACGCACACGTGCGAGACGCTCCTCAAGACGCTGCCGAAGTCTGGCGTAGTGATCGTGCGCTTCGCGCCGCGCCGGATCGAATTTGACATGCCCGGCCAGGTTATCCAAGCGAATTTGCTCACGCCGAATTTCCCGCAGTACCACCGCATCATCCCGGATGAGCAGTTTCCCGAGTTCACGGTCGAGCGCAAGCCGATGATCGAGGCGCTGCGCCGCGTCGCCAAGGTGACGGACACGGAACTCTGCAAAGTCAGGATGAAATTCAACGGCGACACCATAACGCTCGACGGCGAGTACAGCGACAAGGGCGCGGAGGGCGAAGAGCAGTTGGAATATCGTCCACTCTCAGACGAGACGCTTCCCGAGATGCTCTTCAACGTCCATTACATGCTTGATCACTTGACGACGTTTAAGGGCGACATACTCAAATTCGGCGTCTGTAAGCGCAAGCCGATCATCATCACGTGTGACGAGGAGCCGGACCGCAAAGCGCTAGTCCAGCCGATCAGGCCGCCGGAGGAGGACGAATCATGAGCCAATACGTAACTCGCTGTGGTATCTGTTCGCGGACGCTCTTATTCGACACGCCGGATTACCCTAGCCCGACTCTTTGCCAGCCGTGCGTTGTGCAGGCCGTGGAAAAGCACAATGACGGCGAAGAGAAGAAGGACAGCCTCTACGCCGAACTGGAAGAAATCAAGGATTCGGCGAATGAGGCAATCAACGCGGCGGAAGCCATGCTTTGCAAGATCAATGAAATCCAAGGACGATTGGAAGAATGAGGGTGATCCACGACAAGAAGCGCGGCTGCGGATGGCGCAAGAAAGGCGGTCTTTATCTCGTCGCCGAGACGCTCCTGAACACGTGCGGCAAACTCCCGCTCCCGCTCACCGTCTGCCCGTGCTGTGGCGCGGGAATCAAACCGGCGCGGGGATGGACGTGGGTTGACGGCGACAAACTGTTCGCCCACGTTCCTTGTCCATACGACGAGAAGGGCAACGATAGTTGCCGATGCTTGCTGGCGTGGCCCGTGGGCAAGTGCGGCCTGCTGTGGGTAGGGGAGTCGTTCTATCCGACTCCCCAAGGCTTCTGCCGGGAAGTCGAGCGCCAGGGTGTTTCACGGCGCGTCTACCGCCTGCCCGAGAAGTTCATTCCCGGACACACGCCCGTTCTGCTCGCCCACCGGCGCGCCGTGCGCGAGACCGATCCGGCGACGGGTGAAGTCACGTTCAAGCCGGGCATCTTCGCGGCGTTCCGGCCCAGCGAAGTGCAATACCTGACTCGTGGCAACGAGACACCCGAGCAACTGGCGCGCATGGAGGCGCGTGGCATCACGCCCGTGCGCATCGTGCGGGAAAACGCCGATTTACTACAATGCAATCTTTTCTCGGACGTAGCCTATTGACAATGCGCAAGAAAGTGCATACATTACGCAAAAGAAATCGCAAAAAGGAGAAAATTCAGTGCAATGAACGACCAAAATCTATTGCAAGAGTTCGGGCGGCTGGTCCGGCAAACCCGCAAGAGCCGGAAAGTCTCCGCCGCGAAACTCGGGAACGAATTGAATCTGTCTGTTGCGACCATATACAAGGTTGAACATGGGCAATACACCCACTTCTTCACGCGGCGGCGCATCGCCAACTGGCTCAGTACTCTCTCTGACGAATTATCCGTCGTTAGGGAGAAATTTGCAAGTATTTTGTGAAAAACGCATAAAAAATGAAATTTTTAACTCCAAACGAGGTCGCGCTTGTGCTTCAGGTGACAATCCGGCGCGTCAATCGCCTGCTCCGGGCGAATCAAATACGTCACCTGCGTGTCGGCGACGACCCCGCCACCTGGCGAATCCGGGAATCAGACCTCCAAGCGTACATCGAGAGCCGCACGGTGGATGCGGCACAGCCAAGGGCGGCGAGAAAACAACGGCAACACCAGGACCAGCCGGTCCTGAAACTCAAAGACCTTCTCAAGGAGGTAGCGTGAAATGAACGGGCAAAACGGAAACGAACGGGCACGCGGGATCGAGGTACTGCTGAACGGGCCGTCGGTCCACAAGGAAAACAAGAGCGAAGAGTTATTGACCGCCGACGCGATCCGCAAGGTGTTGGAGGCAATCAGCACGATTCCCGAGCGTCAGGTTAGCAACGTGTTTGCGGCGGTGCAGGCGATTCGCCGGACCGCCCAGGGCGAGACCGTCGCGGAAATCAAGGCGCAAATCGACGAGCGCGATTGGCAAAAGCGGGAACGGGCGCGGGAATCGAAGCGCCGCGTGTGGGGCATGATCCGGCGGTTCGGACCCGTCGGCATCGAATAACCGGGAACAGGAATCCGGGCGGTCTCCTCACGGGCGGCCGCCCGGCATAACCAAACAACCGCCCGCGAGTAGTGCTGCAAGACACCAATTACAGGCTACTCCGCAGGGCGAAAAAAACAAGGAGAAACGCTATGCCTACGTTGTACGAAATCACCGAAGAGTATCGGGAGATATTCGCCCTGCTGGAGGAGTCAGAGGGCGAATGGACGCCGGAAATCGCATCCCGCGTCGAAGCCCTGGACGGCGAGTATGACCAGAAAATCCAAAACATCGCGCTGTTCATCCTCGACCTGGAGGGTGAGCAGAAAAAGATCAAGGACGAAATCTCCCGCCTCAACGCCCGCATGATTACGGCCAAAAAGAAGGCTGAATCACTCTCCAAGTATCTCCTCAGCAGCCTGGAATTTTCCGGGCGCAAGGTCAAAACCACTCTCGTATCCGTATGGGCGCAGAACTCCCCGCCTGCCGTGGTAGTCGATGACCTGGCGGCGTTGCCCGACTTCTTCAAGACCGCCACGGTCAAAACCTCTCTCGAACGTATCCCCGAATCGTTGCGCGCTCTCGCCACGATCGAGCCGTGCAAGACGGCCATCAAGGAGGCGATCGACAACGGCGAGGAAGTGCCTGGCGTCCATTTCGAGTGGCGCAAGCACCTGCGGATCAAGTAAGGAGGAACGGTCATGAATGGTATCCCAATTTACAAAATCACCATCTACGACGTGTACGAGGACGATACCGCCCGTGTGGCGGACATGCTGCGCGATATGGCGGACCGGATCAAGGAGCACGACCCGGAAGAGCGTGTCGAATGCAAGATCAAGCGCGGTCACGTCACGCTCGAAATGCAGACCGTCTAGGAGGCGGCCATGAGCGAAACCAACGGCAAACCCAATATCTACCAGCGGATAAACGCGATCATGCAGGAGATCGGCTACGTCCAGAAGGATAAAAAGAACTCCTTCATGAACTTCAAGTACGTCTCCCATGACGCGGTTACGTCGGCCTTGCGCCCGTTCCTGGTCACTCACGGAGTGGTGGTTACCTGTGACATCGTCCATCACGACGTCAAGGAGATCGCCACGGGCAAATCGGACAGGCCGGACCGTGCGTACATGACTTCAGTAACCGCCCAGGTGTCATTCATCAATATCGACAACCCGGACGACCGGATCGTTGTCCATTCCATCGGACAGGGCATCGACAAAAACGATCTCGGACCCGGCAAGGCGGTTTCCTACGCCTACAAGTACGCCCTCCTCAAAACCCTGGCCTTGGAGACGGGCGACGATCCAGAGAACGATGGCAACGATAAACCAAAGCCACCGCAACCGCAATCACAACAACCCAGTAAAAACAACGGTGGCAACCAGGCTGCCGCGCCGGACAACGACGTTGAAAGGGAACTCAATAAACTCGCGGTTGAGTTGTTTAGCGACGTCAACAAGGCACGGCGCGTTGCCAACAAAAAAGGCTTCGTGGTGTTTGAGGACTTCGCCAAAGCCTTCCGCAAGCACTGCGTCGAAGCGAAGACGCCCGGCATCACGCTGAAAAAACTGTCCGCGATCCGTTCGCACAAGGAAGCGGCTGTCAACGTGATGGTTCAACTGAATCTGGAATAGGCAATATAGGGGCGCGCTTGCCATCGTGCGGGCGCGCCCCGCACCGTTCTAAGAGGGCAAATGTATGAAATGGTTTCGCCACATGTCCAACTCTCACGATGACGAAAAACTATGTCTATTAATCGACAAGATGGGTTTTGAAGGATACGGATATTGGTGGCTTTTATTGGAGTTGATAGCCACACAAATGAATGAAGATAAGCCTCCGATTCTGTTGACTTCACTAGGTACTTTGAGCCGACATTTCAGGAAGATGCACCATCAATCTACCCTCAAAGTACTAGAGTATCTCGCCTCAATCTCTCTTATATCTCTACGAAATCTAGGCGAGAACTTAGTTGAGATAGAAATACCTAACTTAAGTAAATTCAAAGACGAGTGGACAAGAAAGAAATCCAAAAACTCCGGAGTCGCTCCGGAGTCGCTCCGGAGCTATACAGAACAGAACAGAACAGAACATAGCATAACAGAAGAGATAAATACCCCCCCTATAGTCCCCCCCACGGGTGGGGACGGGGCGAAGAAGAAAAAGTCCAAGTCGCCCAAAGCCGAAGAAAAGAACCAACTCGTCGAGCAGGAACTCTTCGGCACGGACGAAAACCCAAACGGCATCTGGCAACTCTGGACGCCAGCGAGACGCGGAACCAAGAGCGACGTTCTCAAGGCGTACAAATCCGTCCGCAAGGAATCCAACGTCGCGGCGATCCGCGCTGGCGCGGAAGAGTACATGCGTTCCGCCTACGTCACCAGCCGGGTGGAGACGCAGAACACAACCTACATCAAAACCCTTGCCGCTTGGCTTCGAGAACAGCGGTGGGAGTTGGCCGGAACCGGCGCGTGGGATGAACCTTGCCAAGAATGGAAACGAATCCACGCATCGGAGCAACCCGGATTTAACTACAACGGGCCGTGCCGGGTGATCAACTTCGCGCCCCGCGACGGGACGCTCGGGTAAGGAGGAGCGCATGGAAAAGATCACATTCGATAAGATCCCCGCGCTTCAGGAATACATGGCGCAACCGCCAGGAGAGCGCCAGGCATGGCTCGAAAAGCAGGAGTGGTATCGGCGTTTGCCGGACCGCTACAACGGCAGTGACGATAGGCCGTCCTACTGCAAGCCCTGCCATGGAATCGAAACATGCGACGGCAGGGGAACCATATTCGAGGATAACCGGGCGCGGCGCTGTCCTCGGGCGTTTGGGCATGATGTTCATGAGCGGTTATCAGGCGAGTATCAGAGACTTCACGATCAACTGATGGATGAACACTGGGAGGGTTGGCCGGTTCGCAGTTTTGATGAGACTCGCCGCCATCCCAGATTCACCGCCACGACGGCTTTCGATGCGATCGAGAAACTCTTTTATGCCATCCGGGAAGACGCTGATCCGCGAAAGCATCAGGCTGCTGTAATCGCCTGCGGCAAAAACGGGCGCGGTAAGACGATGTCAGGCTTGATCCTGCTCTACGAATGCGCCCGCTTGGGAATGCGCGGCTATGCCATGCGATTTAACGACCTGGTGAAGGCGATGAAAAACGGCATCGACGGAAGGGCCGCAATCCACGATTTCCTGCGCAACCTGGAGCGCGCCAAGGTGGTACTGGTGGACGAGGTAGGCAAGGAGATCCAGGGCGGCAACGCCGATCATACGCGGGTGGCAGTGGAGTACATCGTGGATTGCTGCTACCGCCAGCGGTTTCTTGTGATGACAAGCAATCTAACCATGAAAGAGTTGGGAGGGTATTTCACATCAACAGTTTTTTCAAGGATGCGCTTGGAATCCGGCTACTGCCGGACCATTGAGGAATCAAAAGAAAACACGGACCTACGCGGATCCGGCCTATAGGAGGCTATGCAATGAGTTTTTTCAACCAAGTGACGTTAGTAGGCAGGTTGGTTGCGGACCCGGAAATGAGATACACGCAGAGCGGCGTCCCGGTGGTGAGTTTCCGGCTTGCCGTGGAGCGCGAATTTAAGAACGCGGATGGCAAGCGGGATGCGGATTTCATTAACTGCACGGCCTGGCGTAAGGTAGCGGAGATCATCGCCCAGTACTGCAAAAAGGGCGGCATGATTCTCGTCGGCGGATCGATCCAGCAGGACAACTACGAGAAGGATGGCGAAAAACGCACGACGTACAAAGTGGTTGTCGATAAGTTGAGGCTGCTCGGCATTAAACCGAATGGGCAGCAAAGCGGCGGCGGTGGCGGGGCTGCTGAGCCGCCGGTAAACGACAGCGATTTGCCGTTCTAACGGGGGACTATCTAAATGACAAAACATGGCCGATTGGAGGTACTACTGAACCGGAAAATCCGCCGGGAGATTAAAGTCAGCGGCAAGACGGTTGTATCCGCTCCCGTATCGCCGCTGATGCCCAAGCCGCGCATCCAGGACGCGCCTGAGTTTGTGATCCGCCCAGGCATAGATGTGGACGCGGAGAAACGTTTCCTAGGTTCGGCGCTTTTTAACAAGGCAGTCAGCTCGTTTGATCGCTTGATCGTAGAACAATGCTATACACTGGCAGGCCTGCTGGAGATCGTCGAGACGTGGCGCAGTCACGGGATGAGCGAAAAGAAAATCTGGTTGCAAATGCTGATTCTGTACAACCGCAAGAAAAGCATGAGATTTCAGCCACGGCTTGATTTTGATCCGAGGGCGGAACTTCTGAAATATTACGATGACAAGGCCGTACACAGAATTTTTTATGAGCATGAGAGGAACAAAAGACTATGGGAAAAACGTTCGGCGCGAAGACGCAAGGAACGATTAGCGCGGATCAGTACCGGCGGCGTTACACACGGCGCAACAAGTATCACGCCGTCAAGACCGAGTACGGCGGCGTGACGTATGACTCCCGCTTGGAGGCGCGGTTTGCGGCGCTGCTCGATCAGTACCAGCGAGCGGGGATGATCCGCAGTTGGACAAGACAGATTCCGTTCCGCATGCCGGACGGGTCGATTCACCGGGTGGATTTTATGGTGTTCTACGATGATGGGGTGTTTTCGTTAGTCGAGGTTAAGGGGCGCGATCTGGCGGCGGGCAGGCTGAAACGCGCCGTGGTTGAGGAAAAGTATGGAGTCGGGATAGAGGTGGTGCATAAACCTACGGCCTGGATGCCGAGGAAATAAGAGAGAGGAATGGACAGGAGCGGATCGGAAGGGATCGGAGCGGAAGGGATCGGAGCGGAATGGACTGGATAGGACGGGAATGGACAGAACGGGAGTGGAGCGGTTCCAATTCAACAAGGCTAATAAATGGACAGGAGAGGATTGGACGGGACGGGATAGGACGGGAACGGACAGGAAGGGACGGGATAGGACGGGAACGGACAGGACGGGATTGGAAGGGAAAGGTTGCATTGCAACCACAAACAAAATAAGTAAGGAGAACTAACAATGTACGAAAAACTGAATTTCACCATCGAAGGCGTTACACCAACCATCATGCACAACGGCCAGGGAGCATCATTCCTTAACCCCATCACCAAGGAGATCAAGAAGGTTAGCAGTAAGCGCAACAAGACCGAGGAAGATCACATCCTGATGGCGCAATTGGAATGGCTGTCCTCGCTGTACACGACGGAAGGTTTCGAGTTCGACGTGAATAACAACATCGTGATTCGCGGCGGCGGCATTCCGTGTTGGCCTGGTATCAATATCGAGGCGGCTATCGTCGAAGCGGGAAAGAGCAAAAAACTGGGGAAGGAACTGAAGCGTTCCTTGATGTGCGATGGGGATTGGCCCATTCTGTACGACGGACCGACGACGATCAATAAACTGTTCAATGACCGCCGTTTCTGGGATCAACGGTTGGTGGTCGTGCAACGCAACCGCATCCTGCGCACAAGGCCGATCTTCAAGCAGTGGAAGTTAAATTTCGAGATCATGTATATGCCAAGCCGGATCGACAAAGACGTACTGATCGACATTGTGCGGGAGTCGGGTATCAGTGTAGGGCTATCTGATTACCGTCCCAAGTACGGGCGGTTTAACGTGGTAAATGTGGAATAAGTTTATATATCCAAAAACGGAGTGGTAGGGAGTGGATGGGAGCGGATTGGATTGGATTGGATTGGAGTGGATGGGAAAGGATAGGAAAGGTTCCAATCCAACAAGGCTAATAAATGGACAGGAGAGGATTGGAAGGGACGGGAAGGGAATGGAGGGGAAGGGATGGGAAAGGTTCCAATCCAACAAGGGTTTATGAATGGAAGGGAGCGGAACGGAGTGGAATGAAGTGGATAGGATGGGACAGGACAGGTTTATCAAAAACAGGAGGCTATAAATGTCTAAACGTAAAGTAACTCGTTTCCCAGTCGATTTTGAAAGCCTGCAAAAGGGCAGTGTGCTCAAGCGCGAATACCTGGAGCGCGTCTTTATGGTGACCGCCGACCACGCCAACGAATACCGCTTCTGCCTGCTGACTTTGCGGGATCAGATCATGAAGGAATTGGAAAAACAGGGAAGGCCGGTAACCGTGATTGCCCGTCACAACGACCTCGTCATCCTCACGGATCAGGAAGCCGCAGCGCACAATCCGTTGGAATTCAAGCGCGGCGCACGAAAGATGACACGTGCCCACAAGCGCACCCTTGCCGTGGATATATCCCAATTGAGCCACGAAGAAAAATTGCGGTGGGGGCGCGTGGTGATGAATCAGGGGATCATCCTGCAATCGCACAAAACGGCCAAGCGGACTATCCGCGTCAATGGCGATAAAAAGGCTCTTACGGAAAGCGGTGAACCGAAAAAATGACGCAGGCTGAGATTCTCGTATACACCAAGCGCCGCGTTCTCCAGCGGCATAAGGTCAGCAAGGGCAACTGCCAACAGTGCGGGTTGCCCGTCAAGGAGCGGTTCCGCCTGGCGACGAAAAACTTGTGCCGACGCTGTGTCGAGCAGGCGTTCGCCAAGAAAAGTGAATGAGAGATCCAGGGCCGGGAACATCCTAACTATATTTTCCTCGATAATTATATCCTTGGAAATATCGTCGGGATTGCTACCGGTTGGGGAACCTATCCCGGCCCTGGATGCTAACTTCGAGAAAGGAGCAGGAGAACCAACAACATGATCGACATCAAAACCATCCCCGCGCCGTGTGTCGTGCTCTCCGACAACCTGCACAGCTGGTACGCCCGGCAGATCCGCAAGCGCGAACCAGGCCAATACAGCCATGCCATGTGGTTCACGAGCCAAAGGCAATTCGTTAGCCAGGATTGGCGGATTCACGCTGTGGATCCGGCGGTGTACTTTCGTGGCGAGCATCGCTTGAAATTCTTCTACCACCCCGATCTGGAAAAACACCGCTACGGCGAGGAAATCGAGGCGGTGTTGGCGCGGCAGGTGGAGCGCGGCTCCCGATACGACTGGCTGGGGATCGTCGGACATCTGATCGGCGCGCCGAAACTGAATTTTGCGGGGCGCTACTACTGCTCGGAGGCGGTATGGCAGCCATTCGTCGAGGTGCTTGGTTACCAGCCATGGTATCCCACGCCGGAAGATTTGAACTACTGGTTGCCGCGAATGGGGTGGCGGACCGTGCTTACGTTCGACCCAAACCAAGTTCCGTGGCCGGAAATTCAATTCTAGCGAGTGAAAAGAAAGGGAAAAACCATGAAATCTACAAAAGAAATCATCAGCGAGGCGATGAAGCGGCGAGATGAATTACAACATGAAATTTCAAAACTGAATAGTGAAGTGGAAGAATTGCGGTGTCCGATTTGCGGCGAACCTTTTGAGGCGCTGGAGTATATCGTTCAATGCGCTGGCGGATGCGAACGGTATATCTGCCAGAATTGCGCTGTAGATATGGAAGATGAATATGTATGCGTGAACTGTAACATTGGAATGGAGAACGATCATGCGAACGATTGAGGAAATCAAGAAAGAATTGCAGGGAATAACTTGTATCACGGAAACTCCAGGCCAGTTTCCCTTTCTCGATCATGAACTGCGAGTGCAAAAATTAATTGATGAACTCATCGCCGCCCAGGATGCGGAGATCGCCCGGCTGCGGGATGCCATTATGGAAATACGGAATGCAGCTAATGAATGCTCTAGTTCCAGCGTCGATGAAGCATTGGGTTATATCGAGGATGTATGCATAGAGATGTTAAAGCCAAAAGAGGGCCAAAGATGAGGACGATTGAGGAAATCAGGCAAGATATAAAAAAGAGTGATGACTCCGTTGGAATCGTGCGTGGGTTTGAATATCTGAATTTATTTATGGAACTGGCTCAGGCCCAGGACGCGGAGATCGCCCGGCTGCGCCAGCAACTCGAATGGCAGCCGATTGAAACCGCGCCGAAGGACAAGCGCATTATCATTGCACATCTCCCGTTGGATGGAATTGCTGATATATGGTTTGGTTATTGGAGTCATCAGCATTCTTCTTGGGCCACTACTCAATGGCATACATATCCCGCTGACTGGATAACCCACTGGATGCCCATCCCGCCGCTGCCGCATGGAGAAAAGGAGGAAAATCATGAGTAAGCACACGCCTGGACCCTGGTTTGTAAAAAACAACTATAACCGCTTTTCTGTTACAAGAGACGAGAAACGCATATTTATCATTGCCAATCTTTCGCCAGGAATTGGAGAAGAAAATTTATCCAACGCCCGGCTCATCGCCGCCGCGCCGAGGATGTATGAGCTGCTCGACGAAGCGCGGAAGATCGTCCGCGATATGCCGCCGGATTGGAATTACAAATGGGATACGATGGCGATGGCAATCAAAAATCTGCTCGATGAAATCGACGGCCAGGAGGACAGCCATGAATGATGCCTACTACGCCAAACTCGCCGCCACGGTGGAAAAAATCCTGGATGGTCTCAAGAACGATCCCATCGGCAAGGATTGGGCCGTAAATTGGGGAGATCTGCACTGTGTGCGGATCAGCAAGGTTCTGCAATTGTATCCAGCCAATATCCATGGAGATGAGCAAATAGTCGTATTCATCGAGGAGGCCGAGCCGTGTGGCGAATTGCAGGACTACGTTGAAAATGCGCTCTTTGATCGCGGGTACGATGTAAGCGTGGAAACGGGGTGGTGATGATGTTAAAAGCACCGTTCCCGTATTTCGGTGGGAAATCGCGAGTGGCCAACGTAGTGTGGGAACGCCTCGGGGACGTTCATAACTACGTGGAACCTTTTTGCGGATCGCTAGCGGTGCTCCTGCAACGGCCCGGCGATCATGAGCGGAAATGCGAGACCGTAAACGACAAGGACCATTTCCTTGCGAATTTCTGGAGGGCGGTAAAAAACGATCCGGAAGCCGTGGCTGAGTGGGCGGACTGGCCAGTAAATGAATCAGATTTACATCCCCGTCATGTATGGCTGGTAACCGAAGGCGCGGAGAGGATCGCTGGGATAAACAGCGATCCATTCCTATACGACGCGCAGGTTGCGGGATGGTGGCTGTGGGGGCAGTGTATATGGATCGGTTCAGGGTGGTGCAAAAACAAGGTAACAAAAAAAAGACCTCACCTCGGTGACGCGGGAATGGGGATAAACCGTAAACTCCCCCATCTCGGTGACGCAGGAAAAGGCATAAACCGAAACTCCGGACGTATGACCCGCCATGAATACATTTTGGATCAAGTTATGAAAATCCGTGACCGTCTCCGGGACGTTCGCGTGTGTTGTGGGGACTGGAAACGTGTGGTGACGCGCGGCGCGTTGAACTATGGTTCATCTGTTGGCATATTCCTTGACCCTCCGTATTCCTACGGCACAAAGCGGACAGTCGACATATATGCAAATGAAATGGCGGACACGTCCGAGGTGTTCAAGTGGGCGGTGGAGCACGGAGACGATCCGCGCCTCCGGATTGCACTATGCGGCTATGAGGGGGAATACGATATGCCGGATACGTGGAGCGTCCATAAATGGAAGGCAACCGCCGCCTACAAGAGTCATCGCGGGGACCAGACAGGGAATAGACATCGCGAACGGATTTGGTTTTCTCCCCATTGCCTTCAAGAACGGAATTATTTATGGGAATGTGAAAATAAGGAGTGGTTTTCATGAAACCAAAACCGCCCCTCAAGGACATGCCAGCGCATCTATACATCACGCTAGACGGATATGATCTCCGGGCCGTCGATCCGCAAAAATGGCTGCACCCGCTGACCATGCAACGATACGTCCGCGCCGATCTCTACGAGAAGGCGAGGACGCGGATCAAGTACCTGGAGGATCGGGTAAAACTCGCGGAAATGGAGGAATGATAATGCCGATCCGCCCCGAAAACAAACACCGTTACCCGCAGGCTTGGAAGGCGCTTTCGGATTCCATCCGATTTATCCGTGCTGAAAGCCGCTGCGAGTGGACCGAGGACGGCGAGCGCTGTAAGGCGATCCACGGCCTGCCGCATCCAATCACCGGCGCGAAAGTGGTGCTCACCGTAATGCACCTGGATCACAATCCAGAAAACAACGAGTACGGCAATCTACTTGCCGCATGTCAATTGCACCATAACCGCTACGATGCCAAGCATCGAGCGGAGACCCGGAGAAAGAGATCCTGTGAAACGACAGAGGAGGCAAAGCGATGACGTGGGTTTGGTTGATTTGGGTATTGTGTTTGTTTTTCTTTCTGGCCGGTTATTTGTTCGGTTGTTTGATCGGTTGGAACAAGGCAATAGAAACAATCGACGAAATACAACAGGAGAAAAATAATGGCTGACACAAAAGAGAGAGAGTTTGCAAAATTCGCGCTGGAAGTGATCGAGCATATCAAAAACTACGTGATCCCGCAGTATGGCAACTACCCCGACGAGATGATCGACGGCTTTACTATTGCCGACATCAAGGCGCAGTTGGCGCGCTATGTCGGGCGCATCGGCACTAATGCGCGTGGACAGCAGGAGGCAGAACGCGACTGCCTGAAGATTGCGCACTACGCCTGTTTGCTGCTGCGCAAACTGCGTGAAGAAAAGGAGGCATTATGCGAATCGTCGAGCCATCAGTAACACTTGAATGGATCACACCGGATTCCCTGCGCGTCATCGAGCGTGCTGGCCGGACCTGCTACAAATCGGAATACAAGAGTGATTCCGATCCCGCCGTATTCGTGCGCCGCCTCATCAAGCGCGGCCATTTGTCCGTGATCGAGCACGCCGTGGCGTCGCTGCGGATCGTCTGTGATCGCGGTGTATCGCACGAGATCGTGCGGCACCGGATTGCGTCGTACAGCCAGGCATCCACTAGATATTGCAACTATGCCAATGACAGGTTTGGTTCTGAAATTTCGGTGATTCAGCCTATCACGTTGAAAGAGAACAACCAGGAACGATGGGCCGGATTCCTGCGAGATGCAGAAGAGGCTTACAAGTACCTGCTTGAACATGGCGAATCACCCCAAATCGCCCGTTCCGTCTTGCCTGCATGCCTAGCCACCGAATTGGTCATGACAGCCAACTTCCGCGAATGGCGGCACTTCATCGCGCTGCGCTGCGCACCGGCGGCGCATCCAGATATGCGGCATGTCGCGGAATTAGCGCGAGACATCCTGCGGCACGAGTGCCCGGTGGTGTTCGGCGATTACATTGAAACGGAGGAAGCGCTATGCGAAGCGAAAAACTGCGACGCCTTATAAACCTGCTAGAGGAAGCGCAGGGGATCATGAGCGATTTCCCCGATGTCCGGCTATTCGATACGTGGAGAAGAGGTATAGGCGGCCTGCTGTGTGCACTATACGCCGTCGTGGAGACAAATCATGTCCAAAGTCAAGCAAGGAACAATCAAGGAACTGAAGTTCGATCCGCAGAACGCTAACAAGGGAACAGAGCGCGGTAACCAGGCGCTGGAGGAATCACTCCAACGCTACGGCGCGGGCCGTTCCGTGCTCGCCGACAAGAACGGCGTGATTATCGCGGGAAACAAAACCGTGGAGAAAGCGGGCGAACTCGGCATCGAGGACGCGGTATTCGTTCCCACGCGGGGCGACCAACTGGTCGTCGTCGTCCGCGAAGACCTGGACCTAACCACGGACCCCGAAGCGCGGGCGCTGGCGATCGCCGACAACCGCGTCGGTGAACTCGACCTCAACTGGAATATCGAAGCGCTGGTGGACAGCGCGAAAGACCTGGAGACGCTGGAACCATTCTTCTATCAAGAGGAAATCGACAACCTGCTTGCAAGCGCCGCAGATTCTATTCTCATGGAGGATGATGAGAAAAAAACTGAATCTGCTGGCCCGGCGATCGTGGCAAAACTCACCATACCGCCCCGCGCCTGGCTGGTGGACCGCGACGCTATCACGCAGGCGTTCGATCAACTCGGCGAACAATACGGGATCAAAATAGAATGGCCGGAATAACCATCGGAAAACTAATATTCGGCAAGGACGATTTTTTCTACGGATTGGAACTCTGCCTGCATAAAGCAGGCCGGACCGCGTATCCCGTCAACGAAAAAACCGTCCATGGTTGCGACGTGCTGCTCGTTTCCCTGTTCTGGTTTCTTGACGTGTACCACTTCGAGCGGTTCCTTCGCGAAAGCGGACTCAAACACCGCAAAGACAGACCGATTATCATCGCCGGGGGAATGCAGTGCACGGTGACGCCGCGCCTGATCGCCGAGATGGTTGACTATGTCTTCATCGGTGACGGCGATGACCACCTCGGCGCAATCCTGGATCAGATCGAAGCCGGAGAAGAGCCGTCATGCGAGCATTTGATCACGCGGGAGAGCGAGCGTATTCCGCCGCCCGCCGAATGCCCGCCATCGCCCTTCGCCCAGATGCAAGGCACAAAAAGGCCGATTCTGCGCATCGAGATTGCCCGTGGATGCAAGTACAGATGTCAATTCTGCTTGTTGTCAGGCTTGAAACCATATCGCGAAGTGGACACGGAAGCGATTCTGCAACTGCTGGACATGTACCCCAAATGCCCTGTCAGCCTGTTTGCGCCGGAGCGCGCCTTGCACAGCGGTTGGAAGCGCATCCAAGAAAAAATCCTGCAACAAGGCCGGATGGACCTGGGTCAGGATGCGCGGTTGGAAAACATCGACACGATCGAAAAGCACAGCGTGACGTTCGGCTTGGAAGGAATTTCCTATCGGCTGCGGAAGTCGATCAGCAAGCCGTTCAAGGAGGATTTCATCCTCGAAAAACTTGGCCGATTTGTTACAAACGCGAAGCGGATCGCCTTTGTCTCGATCTACTTTATCGCCGACCTGCCGGGTGAGGACCAATCGGATTGGGACGAGTTGCGCCGTCTGTTCGAGCGGATCGAATCTGAAAACTGGAGCCGCATGCTGACGCTCAAGCCGGTTCTCAATCCGCTATCGCCCAAGCCGTTCACAAAACTGGCTGACGCGGTAATCCACCCATTCCGGCCTTACGGACAGATCTGGAAGGATTTTCTGCGCAAGGGCGACGCCGGGCAATGGGGATTCCGCATCGTGGAAACGATGGTGTGGGATTGCCATCTGCGCGTCATGGATGCGTTGGTACATCGCGGCGGGCCGAAAGCATATCAAGTAATCCAGAAGATCCCTTCGTCGATCCTTGGCAAAAACGTACCCACGCCCATGCGCAAGGCGTTGGCGATGGAAATCATAAAGGCATCGGAAAAGGCAGGCATCAAGCCGGAGATATTCGGCGACTTGCGGGAGGATTGATGGAAGATTAAAATAACAGCAGCACACCCGCCGCGCTTCTGCCAGGAACTGGTAAGGATTCCTTACACGTTCGATTTTGGACATGCGTACTTCGGTTGGTTTTGGGATGGACGGCGGACGCAATTCGGCCTTGCGCCGTGTGGTGACAGGAGGTTGCCCTATATCCGCGCCATCCCCAGAATAGCCTCGCCTACCACGTGTAGGAGGAGATCTTAAGCCGTCCTTCGGGGCGGCTTTTGCTTTGTGCGAACGCAAACGAACGCATAAGAACGCACGCGAACGCAATCGAACGCAATCGAACGCAAGAGAACTCATGAAAACGCAAGCAAACGGTAAGCGAACGCAGAGGAACCAACCATCACCAAAACGCCAAAAAATCCAGGAAAATTTTCCTCGAATAGGTGCCTGCAACATACAAAAACACAAGTCTGTTGGCTAAAACCGCATTAACATAACGTATAAATACACACTCGTTAACCCTAAGGCTTTCTATACCTTATCATGCCATCCTAAAAATCGCGAACGCAAACGAACGCATGCGAACGCAGAAGAACGAAACCGAACGCAAACGAACCTAAGATAAAGATTAAGATAAAGAGTAAGAGGAGAGCTACTTCCCCCCCCCTATAGTCCCCCCCCCTCTAGCGAGTGGGGGGGGATGTGTGTGCGCTGGTGAAATCACGACCCAAAACTTTCATCGAAAAAAGAACACACTTGCGTTTATGTTGCACCTGGTGTAATATCCCAATCGAAGACCACACCGAAACGGTGAAAGCAAATGCAAGTAAAAAGCAAAACCACGAAACCAAAAGCGAAGAACCCCGGCGGAAGGCCCGTGGGTACGACCAAACTAACGCCCGAACTCCAAGACAAGATCATCGCCGCCATCCGTGCCGGGAACTACCTCGAAACCGCCGCCGCCTCTGCTGGCATCCAGAAGGAAACTTTCTATGACTGGCTCCGCAAGGGCGCCCGGCACAAAAAGGGCGACAAATCCACCGAGGCGTTCAAGAGTTTTTCAGACGCAGTCATGAAGGCGATGGCTGAATCTGAGGCCGTGGCGATCGCGGCAATCCACCAAGCCGGGATGCCGCGAGACGTAACCAAGACACGCACCGTCCGTAAGCAAGTCATCGAAAACGGCAAGCCCGTGTACGACGAAAACGGACGGCCCATATACACCACCGAGACGATCACCGAGGTGGCACGCGAGCACGATTGGCGCGCTCTCGCATGGCGGCTGGAACGCCGCTTCTCGAAACGCTGGGGACGGCGTGAATTCCTGGAAGCCACCGTGACCGAAAAGCCCGTGGACGAGATGTCCGACGCGGAGATCGACGCGGAATTAACCGAAATCCTGGAAAAGGCTGAAAAAGGCTGATCTAACGAAATGATTCCCGCAGTAGCGTTGCCGCAAGGAATTACCCCACAAGGGCTGAGCAACCTCCCGCTCCCGCAAAAGCGGCGGGCGCTGGAACTTCTGCGCGCCAAGGCGACGCGCCGGGGTGACGCCTGCCGCTACTACTCTCCGCTCCCTAGCACCGCTGGATTCCACCGGACAAAGAAACGCTTCGCGATCATCTTCGGCGGGAACCGCTCAGGCAAGACCGAAAGCAACATGGCGAACGTCGCGCTGATCGCTCGCGGCCTTCATCCCTATTTCAAGGACCGCAAATTCAAGTTGATCTGGGTAGCGACCAACACATTCGACATGGTCGCCAACGTGCTCTGGCAAGAAAAACTCCAGCGTTATATCCCGCCGTCCGAGATCGAGAAGATCGTCTGGCACAACAAGGCGCGCAACTGCCCCGGCGAGATCGTGCTAAAAAACACCGGCACGAAAATCCGATTTAAGGCCTACGAGCAGGGACGCGAGAAATTCCAGGCTGCGTCCGTCGATCTGATTGCTCTTGACGAGCAATGCGATCAGGCGATCTGGCAGGAATGCCAAATGCGCGTCGCTGACAACAGCGGTTATATCCGCATGTCTTGCACGCCAATCATCTACCAGGACTGGCTTGAGACGATCGCCAACAACCCGCCCGACGACTACTGGGTTGGCTACGCTAGCCTCAACGACAACCGCCAATCGTGCGGCGGCTATGTGCCGGACGATGTAATCGACGGACTGATCGCCGAGTGGCCCGAGTCGATCCGCGTTACCCGCGTCGAAGGCCATTTCGCCGCGTTCGAGGGCGCGGTATTCCCGCAGTGGGACGCGCAAATCCACACCACCACGCCCCGCGACCTTCCCCGCGAATGGGAGCACTACGTCTTCGTGGACTTCGGCTACAGCAACCCCTTCTGCGCCCTGCTCGCGGCCCGCGATCCCGACAACTGCTGGTGGTTCATCGCCGAGCATTACAAGCCGCAGATGCTGCTCCGCGATCATGCCGCCGTGCTGCGGGAGTGGCAGAGCAAATTCAAGATCCAAGCCTTCATCGGCGACCATGACGCCCAGGACCGCGCCGAACTCGTAGCCCTGGGCATCAGCGTGAAGCCCGCGCAGAAGGATGTGCTCCGCAGCATCGAGGTGATGGGCGGAGCGCTGAACGTTCAGCCCAACGGGCGCACCGGCATCCAGGTGTTCAAGCCCGTGGCGGGCGACTGGCGCGGCTGCCCGAATCTGATCCGCGAGATTCCGGCCTACCGCTGGGCACCGGCGAGCGCGACGCGCAACGCCCGCGAAGAGCCGATCAAGTTGGACGATCATGCCGTGGACGCCGCCCGCATGGGCGTCTATACGCTGCGCCGCGACATCCAGCGCGGAGCGCGTGGAGGTAGCCTGGTCTGATGCCCGCGCCCGCCATGCCGACAATCGTACCGCCCGCCGAGAAAAAAGAACTCATGAAGTTCTTGCGCTCTCGTCATCCGTACTGGGAAGCAAACCAAAAGATGTGGACGCTCTACGGCTCGATCAAGCGGCGCGAGATCGACGAGCCGAACGTCCTGGTGCGCGGCGTGTTTGAGAGCGAGACCGAGTTCAAGAAGCGCATCGAGTTGTCGGCCTTTATCCCGGAGAGTTCCAACATCGTCGAGCGGGTGATGGGATTCATCGCCCGTAACGACTGCGAACGTGATCTGAAGGGCCAGGAGTCCACCCTTAACCCGTTCATCGAGAAGGCGAACAAGCGCGGCCACAGCCTACGCCGAGTGACGCAATCGGCCTTGGATTTCGCGTTATACCAGAGCGCCGCCTACCTGCTGATCGACGCCAAGCGGTTAGCGACGCCCGAGAAGATCGACTCCGTGCTCAAGCTCGAGCAGGCCCTGGGCGAACCCTACGCCGTCCACTACACGCCCGAGCAGGTCGTCAACTGGGACATTGCCGAAGACGGTTCGCTGAACTGGATCCTGCTGCGAGAGGAAGTGCAGCGGCAAGACCCGTTCTCCAATCGTGAGAACCTGATCGTCTATCGCTTTTTTGAGAGCAACTTTTCGTGGGTGTTCAAGCTCTCCCCGAAGAAGGACGCCACCGCGCCCGTCAACGAGGAGCAGAAAGAGAACCAGCCCATCACGATCGACGAGAAAAAAGAGGACACGTTCGAGATCGTTACAGACGGCCCGCTCGGGCATCACGTCGGCATGGTGCCGCTCGTCCAGGTGATCCCCTTCCAAGGGGACTTCGAGGTTCCCATGCAGGGCGTAAGTTTCATCAAGACGTCGGCCCTGCTGGACATCCAGGCGTTCCGGGTGGAGAGCGACTTCCACTGGTCTATGTTCCTGCACCTGCATCCGCAACTCGTGATCAAAACCGCGACGGCGAAGAGCGTGCAGGCGATCACGACCAACTCGGCGATCATCCTCAACCCGGACGATAACGAGGACGTGAAGTACGTCGCCCCGCCGGACACGGTCTTCGACCAGGCGCGGCAGACCATCCGCGAGGCCCGCGAGAACGCCTGGATTCAGACCGGACAGGATGCCGCGTCCCGCATCACCGAAGGCCGCATAACCGAGCAGAGTGGTGTCCACAAGCGCTTGTCGTTCGAGATGGCGGAAGCGCCGATCCTCAACCACCTCTCCGACGTGTTCGCCAAGGCGCAAGCCGACTGCCTGGAAATCGCTGCGCGCTACAAAAATCCATCGGCTAATCCCGGCCCGGAAACCAAGGTCTTCACTGGCGCGGTCACGCACCGCAAGAACTACGACTCGATCTGGGTAAATGACTTCATCGCCACGCTGAAAGAGGCGCTGCCGCTCATCCAGCACAGCCCCACAGCGGCATCCCGCGCCATTCTGCGCGCCGCCCGCGCCCTGCTCGACAACCCGGATGACGACACCATCCAACAGATCACCGAGGAGTTAGAAGGCGCGAAGGAATATCTGGATGGCGGCGTCGAGGTGCTGATCACGTGGCTGGAGCGGTTGAAATTAATCAACTATCCCAGCCCCGAGTTCATGAAGCAACTATTCGCCGACGTGGCGAAGAAACTGATCAACGACGACGAGCAGAAAGCCATCCTGGAGGAAATCCTGACCGAGATCGAGGAGGGGACGGAAGAGTCCCTGGCGCAGCCGGACGCATTTGACCGGCAACTTGACAACGAAAATGACGGCTCGGCAGGGACGGAATAACGAGGGATGCCCGCCCGCGTTCTCCGCCCTGCCGCGCCGACCAGATAATCGAAAGAAGGTACACCGAAAATGTGGAACCGAATTCTCTACGCCCCGGACAGCGCGGGCGGCACCGGAGACGGAACCGGGAAAAGTAAATCCGGAAATAGCCAAGAAACATCGGAAAACAATCAGGTAACGAGGGACATGGTTCAATCCATGATCGAGGCCACTGTTACACAAGCAACCCAGCGTACTCTCAAAAAAGTGGACGCGCTGATCAAGGACAGCATCACGTCTGTAACCGCCGAGGATTCCCCGCTCATGCAGCAGTTCGCCGAGTTAAAGAAAACGCTCGGCGGCGAGAAGAAAAGCGCGAAGAAGGACGCTAACACGTCCACGGAAATCCCCGATGACGTGCAGGCTCAGATCAACGCGCAATCCAAGCAGATCGAAAAACTACAGACCGCTCTCCAGAAAGCGGAAAACGAAAAGAAGTCCCGCGAGGAGCAGGACCGCAACAATAAGCGGCGCAGCAACCTGACCGAATTCCTCGACAAGCAGGGATTCAAGACACGCGCCAAGGCCGTCGCCGCGCTTCACTGGAGCGACATTAAATGGGAAGACGACGGCAGCGAACTCGGCAAGCCCGTGATCCGCAATAGCAAGGGCGAGGAGGTCTCGTATCAGGACTACGTCGCCCAGGAATTCGTCAAGAGCGACGAAGGCAAAGACCTGCTCGCCGTGGACGTCACTCGCACCGGCAGCGGCGCGGGCGAGCATGACACAGGTATTCCCGGCCTGATTATCAAATCTGGATCCATCCCTGATCCGTCCAAGATGACGGATGAGGAAATCGAGAAATCATTTGCGGCGCTAGTGAAATAACAGCGCCCCGAATCGTGAGGTGAACTGACAATGTTGAAGACCACCGATACCGGCGTAAGCGGCCAGCAGTATTACGGCGCGTGGCTCTCGCTCAATGTGGCGAAGAATCACGTGCACCGTTACTTTGCCGAACAAAAACCCATCACGCCGAACAGCGGGAAGAAGATCGTGATGCGCTACTACGACAGCCTGCCCATCGCCGATACTCCCCTGATCGAGGGCGTAACGCCCACCGGCACCGATCCGGTACTGAACGAGGTCGAGATCTCCGGGGCGTCCTACGGCGATTACATCGACGTATCCGACGAGGTTGGCCTGTTTGACCGTGACGGGCAGATTCTCATCAATCCCAACTCGGCGCAGAACGTCCAACTGGTCGGCGAGCAGGCGAACGACACGCTCGATACGCTGGCCCGCGATCAAATGTTCCAGGGCAGCGGCGTGTTCTACGCGGGCGCGCCCGCCGTG
>Ga0209201_1000485_pt1 | contig 55571 bp, 50 predicted proteins | sample AD_UKC055_MetaG_FD_184411 | JGI IMG/M metagenome (GOLD analysis project Ga0209201, IMG submission 184411) | Active sludge microbial communities of municipal wastewater-treating anaerobic digesters from USA - AD_UKC055_MetaG (SPAdes) (version 2) | ecosystem: Engineered > Bioreactor > Anaerobic >... | reverse complement strand
ACTTTTTTCAAAATCGAATGGATTAATACTGTATCTGAAAACAGTATCTCCGCTTCCAATATCCAAAGAAAAACATGGAATAGACACCATAAGCAACGTAGCTATTACGATGACCTTTTGTAAAGATCTCATGTCAATTTACCGATTATTTTGATAAAACATAATAACAATTAATTTTTAAATTAGAATATTCCTCGCATACTGACGGCAAGTTGCTTCTATTCAAAGTAAAATATACATCAAAGTTGTTTTTATCACAAGCTATAATAGTGTACTTCTGATTTGCATATGATATAGATGTGATATTCATAGCGTGGTAATCTTGATTATTTAACATATCAAGTAATAACATATCATATGAACCTAGGTCAGAAAGAGGTAATGTGGTTTTTAAACTTCCAGATACGCCACAAGCGGAAAAAGCTGTATTCATCATTGCGAGTGGAACCCCATTTGTATAATAGTTTGGGATAGTACCAGCTAACAAAGTGTTAATAGAATCGGCATTTAAATGGAATCTTTTTGCTATTGCCTGACCGACACAATCTTTTCCACTAATTACAAACCCTCCTCCTTCTCGATTTCCGTCTTTAACTCGTTCGTTTTTATTTGCTAATAACAAGTTTAAACTTCTAGTATTCGCAATGATTTTATTCGCAAGAGTAAATAGTGTATCTGACATATTGTAGCTACTCCCGGAATTTGGTCTTGACAAGCGTCCATAGTCTGTCAATAATTCAATTCGATTAATGGCCTGATGAAGATTAATAATTTCATTTGCTGTCAAATTAATTGTAGAATTTGACGAAATACTAAGATAATCAAGTGTATCTATGTATCCTCTCGAAGTAATGTTATTCTGTGAAGATAATAATCCTAAATTTGTTGTTTCATCTTCAAATCCGAAGAAATCATCATTACTACCGCAACTTGTAGCAAATAATGCCACAATGAAACACACTGCCATTGTCATGGACAATTTTAATTTTTCAACTTTTTTCATAAATTTTTCATTTTTAGTTTAATTATTAATGTATATTTATTTGTGTAATATTTTCTTACCACCACACCACATTGCCGTCATCGTCAATCAGGAAAGGGCGTTCGTCCATACCGCGAGTGTAATTGCTTACCCACATTAGGGCACCTTTGGGAATGTTATCATAGTGCAGGGTGTTACCTTCGGCAGTTTGAGTACCACATGATGTCCATTCATTATCGGCATTCCAGTAACGCATCTCATACACATCGCCGGGATGTATGTCGTTGTCGTCACCGCGAGGTACAATCCTTACATATGCCGCCGTTTTGGGTGAGCCCATGTCCATTCCTATCCAGTTGCCGTCTGCCTGACCGGTCTCGAAATTGCTCAACCAGTCATTGTCAAAGGCGCGAGCTATGGCTCCTGCATCATTTGTATTGCTTATGGGACTTCCGTTAATACGGACTGTATCGGCTGTAAAAAATGCCAACTCGGCAATGCTGCCATAACTGCCGTTAGGTGACATGTAGCGCCAATAGCGGTATGGCCGGTCAGGGCTTACCGATATCTTATCGGGTATGTTCAGATTGTCTATTGTGTAAAGTGTGACAGGTTCTTTGAAGTCGGCTGTCTTTGAGCACTGTATCTGTCCTCCAAGTATGCGTTTTCGCATTTTGGCTACATTATTGGACTGGTAGTACTTACGGCGTATCTCCACGCTGCGGGTCTGTGTGGTGTCACAGGTTATGTACTCCAGACTGCCATTTGTGTGCAGTATGAAAGGTTTTGAGATTGGACGTAACCGTGTACCGTCATAACCCAAGGCTATATACATGATGTTGCGGCCCATTTCGGTAAAATGTGCTTTTCCGCGTTTAAGAGTTCCGAAATCAACCACACTCCAGTCGGTGTTCATACCGGTGAATGTGGCTATATATACATACTTTTCGGCAAGTTTTATATTCTTAAATATAGGTATTTCAAGGTCAGAGGTGTTGAAGTAGTCGGCCGTCACGTCTTTCTGACACATGCTGAATGGGTGACGGTAGGCCGATTCTTTGAGGTATTTCTGCCTCTCGCGGTTTATTGAGTATGTGTTGCGGTAAACCTTTGGTATGCGTTTGTCAATAAAGAAAGATCCACCGGGTACTGATGATATGTCCCATTCCGAGGTTAGCTCCTCACCGCGGTTGTTGAGTATTGTGTACCAACTGTGACCTGCACGGTATCGGCCCCAGTACGGTGTTTCGTCTATGACACAGGGTATTCCTACACTGCGGTAGGTAAGTACGGCCAGTGTTACATAATCAAGGCAGTTACCGAATGTCTGGCGGTGAAGCAGGTCGGCACTGAGCAGCGGGTAGCCCTTACGGTTGAACAGTCCGTGCGGGCGTATGCGCCAGTTGATTTCATTGCGCACTGTATTGACGGCGTTGAAAGTGGTTTCGTAGGTGTCATCGTCATGGACCATGTTGTTCAGTCCCCATGTAAAAAAGGTGGATAGCGTGTCCCGCCAGCTATCCATCTCCTGCAGCTCTACAGCTTTGTACGGTAGGAGCCATTCGCAGAACTGATCAAAGGTGACATGCTGAGCCCAAGGGCGGTTCTTCCACTCGTCAAAGGCCTGGTCTATGCTGCGTATAAGGAAATCGGACTTGATTACGCGTATATCACTCACGGTGTGATATTCAAGACCGGGGAACATATAGTCACTTACACGGAGCAGAGAGTCGCGCTGCTCTACAGGGGTGAGGTTCGATGATATTACGTCTTTTGCTATCTTATAATATTGGTGTATTTCGTCGCCCTGATATGAACGGTGGGCAGGCATGTTTTCAATAAGGAAACGGGCAGCCGCAAGTTTTTCAGGATTATCTTTATAGTGTTCAAGGACAGTTTCCAGTTCGGTGCGGTTGGCGCCGGCATAGTCAAGAGCCTTGTTAAGGGGTGAGTTGTTAGAACAGCTTGTAGTGATGATCGTAACGACCATCACTACAGCTAATCTGTGCAGAATATTTTCAAAGTACATCTTTTCTGTCAATGACGCTATTTCTATTATTAAGAATGTGATTATTACTTTATTCTTACAGCAGATTTATTCTATGTCAAAATAACCTAACCACCATACTCCGAATGCATAAATCTCCACGACATAATTACCTGCCGGCAATGATGTAAGGTCTGCCTGTGCACTATAAGCGGGTGTGTAGTTTTGACTGAATAATACAGTGTCGGGATTTGATTCCTCATATACCAAGATACTTGATGCCGTAACATCACTAAACAATGCTGTTAGCACTTGTCCGTCAATCGAGGCTGTTACCGTATCCACTATAATTGTGCGTGAACCGGTTCCTTGTCCCGGCTTAATTCTTACATAAATGTCTTGCCCGGATGCAAAGAGCGGGAGCGAAATAATGGCTGCCGCAAGCATGAGTACAATGTTCTTTTTGTTCATATCATTTGAATTTTTAGTTTGTTTATCGGCAAAGATATGAACAGAAAAAGCTATACGCCTAAAAAAAGCGTAACAAAAGCGTAACATTTTAAATTTCATGCGTAACAAAAGCGTAACATAAAACAGAGATAGCAAGGGTATTGATTTGATAATCAAATAAGTAGTTTTGTTGTGTTGTCCGGTGCGTTCTCGTCTGTCACATTTAAACATATTCTTGGTTTAAAGAATAATTCATGGATATTTAACCATTAATTCTTTTATTTTCTCAACCAGGATTGGAGCCGCTATACTTGCCGGCACACCATATTCGTATTTTAAATCGGGTTCTTTTAGTTCAACTCTCTTGTTTTCTACTTGTTTATTGAAGGAAATATCCTGTTCCGAATATAATCATTTCATTTCTTGTCACGTACTGGCAGGATGGGAAGGGCGTACAAGGGTGAATGACCGCCGGGTTCCAGAGTCAACTCTACGTCATTTGACAATTCCGGCATATATAAATCACCCTTAGTAACGTAATAGCAGGGACCACCGGCACTTTGGGTACCGGTAATAACATTATCATAAATATAGATTTCAGAGGACCAAAAACAGGCAATCGAACTGCCGCCCGTTTGTTTATTCAGAATTATACCGCTACCGTCCTGTTTAGGCATAATATTTGCGTAATCCGATGTCGGCACCTTGATAACCTTCCCGTCCTTCTGTATGGCAAGCAGGTTGTCATAACTGGCGCGAACGTCAACATAGGTTGTTTGATCAATACGAACATTCACTATTTTGGCATTTGGGTCTATCTCCACATCAAAAATACAATTTTTCACCAACTCTTCGAATTCAGCCTTTGTCGGAGTGCGCCAGCCCTCGCCCAAAACATGGGTTGCAGCATCGTATCCGGTACCGCTTATGCTGAAATCAAGCCGATTGGTCATAGTTACATTATTGTAATAGACACTGTTTCGAATTTCGTTCTCAGTGTCTATAACAGGACTGTTAACTACGGCCGGATTAACATCACCCCAAAAATAAAAATTTCCTCTTTGACCCTCTTCCTCAGCGCCAAGCAATACATTTGCCCACTCTACACTTAACCCAAGATCCACAGCCATTTCGTCCGGATTTCTGGGTCTGAAAGCAATATTATTGCCATAAATGTAGTCGTCATGCCCAACAGGTTGTATGAATATGCGGCAGTTGTACTGTTTGGTGGGCATTAGTAACCTTAAGGTAGAGGATAATGTAGTTTCTGTAGCGTTCTCAATTTCGATTAATCTGCCGCTGCCGACCGTAGGATTCTCATCTTCGGAAACCACAAAACCCAAAGTGCAGGCTTTACGGTCGGCAGGGTCAAGACCCTTTATCTGACCATTCAGGGTAACGCTGTAATAGCGTGCTTCCGAAATATTCTCAGTGATGGCTTGGATATCAAAGCTCTTGGTCTTGAAGGTAAATGTCTTGCTAATAATGCGTTTCTTGCCGGTTGAAGGTCTGAAATAGATACATGCACTGTACGAGGTGTTCGGATCAAGACCTTCAAGCGTTGTAGATACTTTACCGTTATTGTTCTTTTTTGTCCGACCGCCCATCTTAACGGAGTTGTCCGGCAGGTTACCCGTGCTCAGCCACTCCTGAAACAGGTCATCGGCGTTATTACGTTCGGTACAGTAGATCAATCCTATCGCTCCAAAATTGTATTCGGCTTGCTCGACACCGTTTACAGTGCCCTCAACCGTTACGGTCAGGACAGTTGGAACAATCCCTTGCTGAACGATGTTTCTCTCATCGGAGCCGTTCGGCCTGTTTCCATTTTCATCGTCGTTGTCGCAGGCAGCAAACATGAGAATTGAAAAGCATGCTATCGGCAGTATTAACTTCTTCATAATATGTAAGCTTTATAGTTTTATTTTTTTCAAATATAAAAGAACTTTTTAAATATCAACAAATGAAAGTGTTTCTTTATTGTCTAATTAATGTTTCTTAATGACATGACTGGATGCAAAGAGCGGGAGCGAAATAATGGCTGCCACAAGCATGAGTGCAATGTTCATTCGCGTCAAACCACTCCAATTATTAATATTACCCAAATTACCACTGTTTTATTCTACTCAATCAATTGTTTGGCTGCGGCTACTATTACATTTACACGGGATGAGGGAACTTTGACCGGTTTTGCAACTATCTCCCGGGCTATCCTTACTGCGTTAAGAGTATCACCGCTGCCTAAATATAGCGTCATCATTCCATCAAGCGGTTCGAAACGGCAGGGTATCATGTTGCCCGCATAACGGTAGGTCTCTATGGCTTGATCTATGTTATCGGTATTTGCAAGATTGTCTGCAAGCAAAAACTGAACATCGTAGTCGTTGTATAATTTCATGCACTCTTCAGTAATTACAAGACTCTCTTCATGGCGACCTATATAGTTTAGTTCGGCAGCATAGTTGTAGAGAAAAAGCGGATTATGCTTCATCTGCGGTTTCATCTTCTCATAGTATGGCAGCATACGCTCCGTCTGTCCGGCAAGCGAACGCTTAGACATTTCGGCCCACTTCATATCAAGATACATCATTCGGCATATCCCTACAAGTAAAACAGTAAACAGTATCGGGAAGGATATACGTATGTACCTTGGTGTTACTATGGCCTTTTCTTCTGCTTTAGGTTGGATAAAAGCAGGTATAATAGCAATGCCTGCTATCAGCCATACTGCAGCATAATGGAATGGGTATGAGAACTGACATAAAATAAATATTGATGCTGTTACTGCCAATCCTATCACTTTTGTTCTGCTGTCTGACTTAAACAGCTTTCTTACTATCCAGACCAGCAGGGTAATTGCAACAGCAAGCCCTACTATTCCGTAATTGACAATCAGCTTAATGTATTCGTTAAACGGATGTGTTATGTTGTCAGCCAGCATGACGTAAGGCGAGTTAGGATACAGGCTGAAATATGTAGCTTGGGCATTCATGTAGTGCTTATGAAACCCACCCATTCCATATCCTATAAGAGGACTGTCTGCAATCATATCCATACATATTTTCCATATGAACAGACGACCGTCAGCAGAACTCGCCTTGACTTGATACAGCAGTATCAATGCTGCTACAGTTACAACAACAAGCGGTATCCATAGCCAGCGATATGCTTTGAATAAGGAGAGTACTTTCGTTTTGAAAACAATCACCACCATTGAGCCTGCACATATTGCCAGTACGCCTGTCCTTGAACCGGAGAGTATAACCGTTATTATACATAAAGTGGATACTGTTACGGCAAAAAGACGTGTTATGTTTGTGCGCTCCCTGTCAAAACATAATATGAATGCGAAAGGGAACATCGCTGCCTGTACAGCCGCAAATCCTGCCGGATTCTCATATGTTCCGGTTATGGGAAAAGCGTAATGTCCGGACTTTTCTATCCCGAAATACTGGAACAATCCATAGACCGATAGCATAAGGCATATTGTTGCAAAACCGATGCTTATTCCCTGTGAATGTAGTGCAACATTCAATCTAGACAGCCCCTTACGCGTTATGGAACAGACAAGGAGCAACAGAATTACGGTTACTCCAATGAAATAGGCCTTAGCGTCATTCTCTATATTCATAAAACGTTCGGAGGTGATGAAGACACCTCCGAACAGAATTAGTGAGAATATAGTAGCTAAGAATATTTGCATTTATATTTACCGAAAAAATAATGAATTGAATGCAGTTCGATTATTGCTGTATATTTATTTCAATAAAGGGTGTTTCGGGGTCATAGTTTATTCTTTTAGAATAGCGTTTATCCTCAATTTTTTCGTCTTTTATCAGCTTTCCTTTTATCTTGTTCGGAGCAACTTTAGAAACAAGTAAAAATTGCAAACCGGAGGGTAAAAGCACCTTTTCGATTTCAGGTTGATAGTGATTGGAGCTTATAGTTAAACGTTTTAGTGCACTGCATCTCCTGACATCTATTATTTTAGGAGTGTATGAGTGAACAGTCAATGATTTGCATTGATTCTTCTTGCCCAATTTTACTTTTGGAACGTTGTTGGTTACACACATGCTTGTGATTTCATTCAGGAAAAGAGTATTTTTGCAGGTTACAAACATATATTCATTCTTGCTGTCAATTATGGCATTACAATTATTACGCGAATCGTAGTGACGGTTATCGGGACTCACAACTATACTCTCCAATGACATGCAATTTTGAAATGCCTCCACATTAATATAATTTACAGTTGATGGAATCATAATTTGGGTTATTCCACAGCCATAAAATGCTTGAATTCCAATAGTTTCCAATCCCTCATTAAAAACCACAGTCTTAAGGTTCACATTACCGCTAAATGCCAAATTCGATATGTATTTAACCGTCGATGGGATATATAGGTATGATGGTCCGTAATATGACAAGTCGGCATCAGGGTCGTAGGGTCTAAGATCCAAAGTATAGTAACTTCTTGACATACAACCTTCACCTATTCCTACAACAGTGTATTGTTTGGCATTGACGAATACATGTTCAGGAATGACAAGCGAGTCATAACGAATGGAATTATTGCGATAATCGGTAAATTCCACTGTGTTGTCTGTCAGAATCTTGAACATCAAACCATAGTACTCATCACTCTCAAAGATAGAATCATTGCTAATCACACGAACAACTCTGTTAGAATGAAAAGGATCAACGAATTCCTTGGTTATTGAGTCTCCTAAGCATATTGAATAGCAAATCTCAACAGAAGCCATTACTGTGCAAATTATTAAAAATAATCGTCTCATTATTATCTGTTGGTGTTGTTCGTGGATTTAATTCTTTGTCAAATGATAATAGCTATTCATAAAAAAACCGTTGCTATTATCATAAAAACGTTGAGGAAGACAATCTCCGTACACATAAAAAAAGACTGAACTGAAATTCTTATCACGTGCGTAAACTGTATAACAAAGTGACTGTGTATTGTACTGAATTGAAAGTATGTTCATTGCATGGCTGTCTCCTCCACTTATTGGTTTAATTAACAATACATCATAATTTCCACTATAACCAGCTATGTTAGTGAACTTAGAAAAGTTCGATCCACAAATACTGAATGCAGTTTCTATCATATTACACGGAATTCCACTAGAATAATAGTTTGGGAAACTATTTGCAAGTATATTATTAATTGAATCCACATTAAGATTTAATGCATATGCAATAGCTTGCCCCACACAATCATAGCCAGATATATAGAAATTACCCTCACCATTTAAATTTTTAACACGTTTAATGCTTGATGAATACATTGTAAAGAAGTTTCTAGTATTAACAATTGTATTGTGCGCTAATGAAAAAAGCGTATCTGACAGGTTGTAACTCATTCCTCTATCATTAATCAATGTTCCATTGTTAAAACTACTTTCAATTCTTGTAATAGCTTTGCTGAGACTGTTGAAGTCTGCATCGTCCATTTCTTCTAAATTTGAAGTAGAAATACTCAAAAAAGGCTCTGTAGCAAATAGTCTAACAGAGGCATAATCATCGCTGAAATTGGAATAACCGGAATCAAATCCGAAGAAATCATCATTACTGCAACTTGTAGCAAATAATGCCACAATGAAACACACTGCCATTGTCATGGACAATTTAAACTTTTCAACTTTTTTCATAATTTTTTTCATTTTTTTGTTTTAATCGAGCTATCATAAAAGCTATAACTGGACATATTATTATGCAATTAAAATAAATAAGAACAGACATAATTTTGATCATCGTAATAACATCGTTGATGTTCAAATCTCCATGTCGATTAAGTCCAGGTATTGAAAATAATAAAGAATAAAGCAAGACTATACATATTGGTGTAATCCAAATTATTCTATGCTTATTTCTATTTCTACTAAATTCTAAGTATAACATCCCACCATATAAACATAGTGGAGTTATGATAGAAATATTCATAATAAGAATTAACCCCAATACTCCATTGCCAAGCTCTTCCGAATAATGCGCATACATAAATGAGTAGAAACCCAATAATAAATAACATAGTGTTGGCATAAACCAATAGATATATTTACTATGGGTATTATACCTTACTTTGACTTTTCCTCTAATAATTGCAAGGGTAAAATAAACAGATGCAATAATAATTATTAAGGGAATAAGTTGAAATAAACACGTTATTGCTTTCATATTATTTCATATCATTTGAATTTTTAGTTTGTTTATCGGCAAAGATATGAACAGAAAAAGCTATACGCCTAAAAAAAAGCGTAACAAAAGCGTAACATTTTAAATTTCATGCGTAACAAAAGCGTAACATAAAACAGAGATGACTAAGGTATTGATTTGATAATCAAATAAGTAGTTTTGTTGTGTTGTCGGGTGCGTTCTCGTCTGTCACATTTAAACATATTCTTGGTTTAAAGAATAATTCATGGATATTTGATCATTAATTCTTTTATTTTCTCAACCAGGATTGGAGCCGCTATACTTGCCGGCACGCCATATTCGTATTTTAAATCGGGTTCTTTTAGTTCAACTCTCTGTTTATTTTCCTTGAAATAATTGGGCAGTAGCAGAATTGGCGAAATCAGGACCCATTCCCCTTCTTTTGTCAACCGAACATCTTCCATTTGGTTTATCACATATTCCCCTTTATTGTTTTTTATAATGGGTATAAAAGAGTATTTGTATATTGGAAAGCCTGGTAAGTTGGTGTATATCCTAAATGGATATAAGGCCTCCAGAGTATCTGACGGATAATCACCATACAATACGTCACAAATCCTATACTTTATCCTAAAAACGTTTGGAGTGCTTCTGACAGAAGTAATATTATTTCCTTCGTGATGTACAGTCCACATTTTCCCTTTCTCAATAAGCTCCCATGAGAGTGTCTCACCAATCAGGACAGACACAACCGAATCTCCCGCCTGTGCAACTCCTATAACGCTCCGGATTATAAAGAGTATAAGAAATAGCGCCCGTTTCATACAAAATTCCATCTTCATTATGTTGTTTCGGGGTTGAAAATATAGTCGAACAGAGATATTGGAAGTTTTTCTTTAAGTCTATACTTGATCATGCGAGGGTGCGGGTTAAAAAACAATATAAAAAAGTCTTTTTGCTTGAAACCCAATAATGAATAAATACAGAAATCAATATCATCATCATTCAAATTATATGAGGCTGCCAGATGTGCCCTTGGTCTGACGAATAAATTCCTGAATTCATTTATAAAATCGGTTTTTTGTTTTACTGATAATTCCTTTTGTTTAGTTGTGGCTGTTACCATTAACTCAAACAATTTGCTTTGCTTGAATTCATTTATATCGCCGGCGTAATCTTCAATTGCCTCTAAGTGCGTGTCCTTTGCCGGTTCTGCAGCAGAGTTATCTGTCTTGTTGCCTGAAGCGGCTATTTTTCTTCTGTTAAAAGAGATCAATAAATATGATACAATGATGAAGAGTGCTGAGAAAAGAACTATTTTAATCAGGGAGCTCCAAAGACTTTTAGGAGAGGTGTCAGATTGTGAGTGGTTAAGCAGTGCTCTGAATATGTCTTCTGAATTGGATGCAGATACAATGGAGTCGGTCCATGAGCTTGCCTGTTTAGAACAGTATGTTGCTGAATCTGTATTGCCTTTTAGTGAGTGTATCTCGGAAAGACGGCGGTAGGTGTCACAGATAGTATAGGGGTCATTTGTGTCGGAAAGTGATAATGTGTAGTAATGAAAGGCGGAGTCTATCTGATTGAGCATGTAATATGCATTTGCTTTAAGGGAATAGGCGGCGCCGTATGGTAATTGATGCCGGTTACGTTTGATGAAAGAATCAACATATTCAATTGATTTTTCAAAGTTGCTATCGGCAAGAGATGCAATTTTAGATAACTGGAGTAACGGAACATCTTTTGTGCCGGGTGTCATCCATGGGTTATCCTTGAGTTTCAGAAACATTACCCGGGCAGAGTCGTATTCGTTATTATAAAGCAGTGAGTTAGCTATATTGTAATCACAAAATGTTATCGCGGCGGAGTCATTCAGCCGGACAGCATTAGTGCGACATGATTTGATTAACCGGATTGCTTCATCTTTCATGTTATGCTCAAGATAGATGTAGCTCAGATTCTGCTGAGCCAGTGCGTAATACCGAACCAGCGTGTCAGGGAACAGGCGCAGAGCCGTGAGGTAGGCATCGGCGGCAGTGCTGTCCCTGCCAAGTTCTGCCGATACGCATCCCAGACTGTACCATGCCATAGCCGCGTGGAAGCTCTTTCGGTCTCTGCCATAGTAGTCAGTGGCTATACGTATGCCGTTTTCATTAAGGGCAGGGCGGTACAGTTTGTAATCTATTTGTGTTTTAAGCAGGGCATAGCGTGCGCGGCCGCGCTTGCCTGTGGGCTTATTCATGGCGCTGATAAGGGAGTCGGCCACCTCAATGTCATTCTCCATAAGCCTTTCCACCCGCGACAATCCGGAATGCCGACAGCCTGACAGCAAACAGCACGCAGTAATTACGGCCGTCAGCATCCAGCTTTTGCCGGTGCCGGGAAACATTCCACAGCTACGGCAACGACTCTTTATAGTTATATCGCCATCCACCGATTTCCGCTATTATTCCAAAAAGTGTATAAGTTTCAGCCTCGTTTATTGCAAATATATTTATAATTATTGAGCTTCGCAGAATCTCTCCTGATTTTATTCTACATCCAGGCCGGGTGTTGAGTGTGTGGCAAGGCTGCCGTCGTCGGCCTGATATATGAAGTAGGCTTTTATCTCGGGGTGACGGGAGCAGATGGTCAGGGCACTGTCCATTCCCATTACCATCATAGAGGTGGCCAGAGCATCGGCTGTAGCACAGTCCTGTGCAAGAACCGTGACCGAGAGCAGGTTGTGGTTTACGGGCATACAGGTGTGCGGGTCAATGATATGGGCGAACTTGCGGCCATCCCTGACATAGAAATTGCGGTAGTTGCCCGATGTGGCCAGAGCTATATGGGTGGTGCGGATAACGGATTGGATCCGGGTATCAATGGAGAGTGTGTCATCGATAGGCTTACTTATGCCTATACTCCAGGGATTGCCTTTGGGATTACTGCCTGAGAGCACAATCTCGCCTCCAATCTCGACCATAAAGTCTGCTATTCCCTTAGAGCGGAGCAGGGCGGCGACCATATCACAGCCGAATCCTTTGGCTATGGCGCTGCAGTCCAGCATGATGCGCGGGTCATCCTTGGTTATAAGACCGTCCGATTCGTGTATCTTGGTGTAGCCCACTATCTGACGCAGACTGTCAAGGGTTGACTCCTCTATCTGTTTGGCTTGATCATATCCGAATCCCCAGGCGTTGACAGCCGGAGCAACGGTTATGTCAAACGCACCGTCGGCCCATTCCGATATCTCCATGGCGCGGCGATAGACCTTAAGGAACAGACTGTCAGTGACGTGTATGGTTTCCGAACGGTTTACTTCCGATATTACCGATTCGCTGTTGAACATGGAGAGGGCGTTGTCAACCAGCGCCAGAGTCTCTTCTATCCGCTCCCTCAGGTTCTCGTTATGAAGATAGGTTATACGGTACACGGTGCCGAAAACCATACCTTCGTCGGTCATATATTCAGGAGCGGCTTTTTTGCTTTTGGACAATATTATTATGCTGCCTATCAAAAGGAATGCCAGAAAAGGATAGTGCCATTTTTTCATTGTCTTACAGGTTACTTTAACTCTTTTTCGATGTTATAGTCGTTGCGGTTGTGCGAGCTCCGGCTTATCATTTCGGCCACGAATCCGGCCAGAAACATAAGAGTGCCCAATATCATACCGGTCAGAGCGATGTAGAAATAGGGGTTGTCGGATATCAGGCGTGCCGGCACGTTATGTGACAAGGCGACCAGTTTGCTTACTCCTATCACGACAACGGCAATGAGGCTTATGACGAACATGATAGACCCCCATAGCCCAAAAAAGTGCATGGGCTGCTTGCTGAAACGGTTCAGGAACCATAGTGACAAAAGGTCCAGATAGCCGTTCACAAAACGGCTCAGGCCAAACTTGCTCTTGCCGAACTTACGGGCCTGATGCTGTACCACCTTCTCGCCTATATTGTCAAATCCGGCGTTTTTTGCAAGGAAGGGTATATATCTGTGCATCTCGCCGTACACCTCAATGTTTTTGATCACTTCACGGCGGTATGCCTTGAGGCCGCAGTTCATGTCGTGCAGCTTGATGCCGGTTACTTTACGGGCGGTCCAATTGTACAGTTTGGAAGGCAGGTTTTTGGACAATTTGCCGTCATAACGTTTCTTTTTCCAGCCCGAAACCAGGTCGTAACCATCTTCGCGTATCATGTGCACCATCTCGGGTATCTCTTCGGGGCTGTCTTGCAGGTCGGCGTCCATGGTGACTACGATATCGCTCTGTGCCATTTCGAAACCGCAGAACAGGGCGGGGGATTTGCCGTAGTTACGGCGGAACTTGATCCCTTTCACTATTTCGGGGTTATCGGCTTTGATTTTTTCTATGATTTTCCAGGAGTCATCGGTGCTGCCGTCATCAATGAAAATCAGCTCATAGCTGAATCTGTTTTCAGCCATGACTTTTGAAATCCATCTGAACAGTTCGGGAATAGATTCGGCTTCGTTGAAGAGCGGTACTATAATTGAAAGGTCCATATCGCTTATTTTAATAAGTTTCTAATTCTGTTTCTTGAAGTTATAAGGCCAACAAACAGGGAAATTAAGTTACCCCACATAAAACAGGATTGTATGAGCAGTTTTGTCATCTCCAATGGAGTGAGTGAACAGAACCACTTTATGTTTTGTTCCATATTGCTAATGGAATTATTGTAGGTTTCAATCATTTGGGGATCGGTTACATTGGTTAAGCCGGCGGCTTTTATTGTTTCGAATTTAGTCATAATACCGGTTGCCAATGCTCCGTTGTCGAGAAATTGCAGGTAGAGAAAGGCTATTACACATGAAAGCACTGTTGCAAAAATGAATGTCAGCAGGGCTATGATCCAGGAGACCGGAATAGGAAAAAATTTTAGGTTGTTCCGATCACGGAATATCTTTTGAATGAAATATGCTGCTACCGGAATACCCAGGAACAGGGGGATAAAAAGCAGGTTGAACAGGGAGAATTTTAAGGCGAGCACGAAGGTAAGGTTGACTAGTGTCAGATACAATCCCAGATACGTGCCAAGCGTCATCGATGTCTGAAATATGTTTACCTTAATTATCTTATTTGTCTTGTTATCCTGATTTTGATTTTGCATATTGTTGTTTTCTGAAATAGCAAAATTACTGTTTTTTTCGATATAGGATTGTTTTTTTATGCAAAAGACGTATCTTTGTGTCGGGTAAGTCCTGTACGGCCAGCTCCCTTTTAATCCTCCAGGGCTTGACGGCAGCAAAGGTACATCGGTTGTAGCGGCGCGATACAGTAAGCTTACCCTCTCATACAAAAAGCCGCTCAGTATTGTAGCGGCTTTTTTGCATAAAAGGGTATGGTTTTCCTTTAATCTCCCTTTATTCTTTCTTTAGCACAAGTATTGACCAGGATTGGACGACTGTGAATTTTATCAAATAACCGATTATTCCTATATTTGGAGAATAATAATACTTTAATACAAAAAACAATGGATCTTATAAAGAGATTTTTGGGATATACGGCTGTAGATACGCAGTCCGATGAGAATTCAAGCACTGTTCCCAGCACTGAGAAACAGAAGGATCTGGCACGTCTGCTCAAGGCCGAACTGGAAGGTATGGGACTGGAAGAGGTCTATATGGATGACAAGGGATATGTCTATGCCACACTTCCCGCAAACACGGAAAAAAAGGTTCCTGTCATAGGTTTTATATCGCATATTGACACCAGTCCTTCAATGAGCGGAAAGGATGTAAAACCGCGTATAGTGAAGAATTATGACGGCGGCGATATTGTGCTCAATAAGGAACAGAATGTAGTGCTTTCACCGAGTCTGTTTCCCGAACTGCTTGACCATAAGGGCGAAGACATTATTGTGACCGATGGCACGACTCTGCTGGGCGCTGATGACAAGGCCGGAATAGCCGAGATAATTACTGCGATTGAATATCTGCAAAAGCACCCCGAGATAAAGCACGGCAAGGTGCGCGTGGGCTTCAATCCCGACGAGGAGATAGGCATGGGTGCAGTCAATTTTGACGTGGAACGGTTTGGATGTGAATTCGCATATACCGTTGACGGCGGTGAGGTGGGCGAGATCCAGTTCGAGAACTTCAATGCCGCCAAGGCCGTATTTAAGATTCAGGGGCTGGAGGTGCATCCCGGATATGCCAAGGGAAAGATGATCAATGCTTCACTGCTGGCCGCCGAGTTGATAGAGATGTTCCCTGCAAACGAGACGCCTGCCACGACCGAGGGTTACGAGGGATTCTACCATCTGATAGGTCTGTCGGGCGAGGTGGATCATGCTGCCGCAACCTTTATAATCCGTGACCATGACCGCGCCAAATTTGAGGCCCGCAAGGCGTTTGCAAACAGTGTTGCCGTCAAGATGAACGACAAATATGGCAAGGATACCGTTATCTGTACAGTGAGTGACCAGTACTACAACATGAAGGAGCAGATTGATAAGGTTCCATACGTGGTTGATATAGCCTCCGATGCAATGAAACTGATTGGAGTGGATCCTGTGAAGGTGCCTATTCGCGGCGGCACTGACGGAGCGCAGTTGTCATACAAGGGACTGCCTTGTCCGAATCTGTTTGCCGGTGGGATGAATTTCCACAGCCGTTACGAATGGATACCGGTGCAGAGCATGGAAAAGGCCATGATGACGGTGGTCCGTATCATCGAACTGGTTGGGAAACGTGAATGGTAGGGGGAACAGTATCAATCATCAAAATCAAATTCATCATCGGAGAGCTCAAAGGGGGTGCTGAAGAGGAATTCTTCCATATCCCTGCGCTCTTTCTTTGTGGGACGGCCCTGTCCGGCGGCACGTTTCGCAAAACTGCTTAACCTCTTCATTTCGAGCAGGTCGTATTGGTCCTGAGGGGTGATGTTCTCCATCATCTCAGGCACAACCTTTGCCCCAACACGGTTCTCTATGGCCTTAAGTACCTTAAAGGAATAGGTGACGGTTCTGCGCACCTGCACAACATCGCCCTCTTTGACTATTTTGGATGGTTTGGCCTGTACTCCGTTTATAGAGATGCGCCCTTTCTTACAGGCTTCGGCAGCTATGGTGCGGGTTTTATATATCCGTACCGACCACAGCCATTTGTCTATACGGGCTTCCATCGGGTTTACTTGTTGTTGAACTTGCACATAGTTTCGTCAATGCCGGTCAGACAGAAGTTTTTGACAACATCGACCGCTACCGGTATCCGTTCGTCCACTATTTTCTTTTCCTCTTCATCGAAGGCATCCAGCACGAACTTAATCTGCGCACCCATAGGGAAATCATTGCCGATACCGAACCTAAGGCGTGCGAATTGCTGTGAGCAGAGTGTCTGGATTATGTTTTCAAGACCATTGTGACCGCCTCCGCTGCCCTGTCCTTTAAGACGGATTTTACCAAGCGGCAATGAGAGATCATCGGCGACTACCAGGAGATTCTCCGGTTGGATCTTCTCTTTGTTTATCCAGTATCGTACGGCATTGCCGCTCAGGTTCATGAAAGTTGTCGGCTTAAGAAGTACCAGATTGCGGTTTTTCAGACGCATGTAGGCCACATAGCCGTATCGCCTGTCCTCAAAAACAGTATCGGATGCCTTAGCAAGGGCATCCAATACCATAAATCCTATGTTGTGGCGGGTATCTTGGTATTCAGCGCCCGGGTTACCCAAACCCACAATCAGATACTTCATTAGGGTCTATTTATTCTGTGTCAGCTGCTTCTGAAACTTCTTCTGTCTCTTCAGCTGCTCCTTCTTCCTCATCGGCAGCGGCTACACGTGTTGTAACAACTGAACATATTACGGCATCCTTAGGACTTGTAAACTTGATACCTTCAAATTTCAAATCACTAACCTTGAATGATTTACCTATTGTAAGAGGTGTGACGTCAATCTCAATCTGTTCGGGTATGGCCGTATATACTGCTTTGGCATTTACCTTACGCATGATCTGTTTCAGTTTACCGCCGGCCTTTACTCCGGCTGCCAGACCTTTCAGTTTAATTGGGACTGCCATAACAATAGGTTTATCCTCGGTAATCTGATAGAAGTCAATATGAAGGATGTTGTCCTTTACGGGATGGAACTGTATCTCCCTCATAATTGCCAGAACTGTGGTGTCGTCAATCGTCAGGTTGACTGAGTAGATATCGGGCGAATAAACAAGGTTACGTACCTCATCAAGTGTTACGCTGAAAGCCTTGGCTACGGGAAGTCCTTTTTCGTCTCTCTCTACACCGTACAGATTGCAGGGAATAAGATTCTGCTTTCTTGTTTTCTTGGCACCTTTTTTGCCGAATTCGCTGCGGGCTGTGCCCTTAACGTCAATTGATTTCATTTTGATCGTGTTACTCTAAATTGTTAATATTCAATTCACCATCACACAAATACCTCCTTTTGAGAGGGTCTTTACGTAAAAGCGTTGCAAAGGTAGTGATTTTTTTAATATCAGTCGGGATGTGCCCAAAATTGTTTCTTGTAATGGGATAGAGCCGAAAATTTGAAAAAGGTACGGCTATCGGCAGTTGATAGGTTTCGGTTGGTTTGGGGGACGGCTATTTAAAATTCAATTTTGAAATCTTCGGTGTTGGATTTAGGAGGCTCTGCCGAAATCTCCGGGTTGGACTTTGGAGGTTCCGATTTTTCCGACTCTCCGGCATCGGTCTTGGAAGGCTCTATGGGCTCTTCATTTTCAACATTTTCACTCTTAGGCTTCAGGGATTCGGATTCATGGATAAACCTCATGGTTTTGGTCAGTCCGTCAATGAAATTACTGAAATCCTCCTGGTAGAGAAAAATTTTATGCTTCTCATAACTCACCTTAATGTTTTCGCCTTCGATTGAGGTGATTTTCTTGCTTTCCGTTATGGATAGATACAATTCCTCTTTTCGGGTTTTGCGGACATCAATGTAGTAGATGCGCTTTCCGGCTTTGATGGCATTGGAAAAAATCACATCTTTTTCTATGTCATCGGCTGATCTTTTTTTTGGTTCATCCATAGTGCGACCATATTATTTTTTACAAATATGGCAATTCGAATCAGATTATCCAAGAAATAGCGTAAGTAAATTGGTGCCGAAAACAAAAATTCGTATTTTTGCAAACCCGATGAAGCGGTCTTTAAAAAATGATCAACAGAGTTCTTATCAGACTGAAAGTGGTGCAGGTGATATATGCATATTACCAAGGCGGCGGACATAAGCCTGAAACGGCAGAACGCGAGTTGGCAAAAAGTCTTGACAGTGCTTATTCTCTCTATCAAACACTTCTTCATCTTCCGGTTTTGTTCTGTAATCTATCTCGCAGGACAGTTGCCAGAAAAAGGCTGATGGGCGAGGAAAAAATATCGGGTAAGGAGGTTCGTTTTTCGGAAAACAAATTCATTTTGCAGCTTGAATCCAATGTACAACTTACGGAGTTTGCAAGCTCCAATGACTTCTCGTGGCTTATCAACTCCGATTATATAAAGGAGACTTACGACTCTTTTATTGAAGGTGACATCCTTGAGGAGTACTGGCAGGAGGAGCGATTTGATTATGCGGCCGATAAGGAGCTGTGCAGAAAGATTTATAAGGAACTGTTCATGAATAGTGACGATCTTGATGTGCTGCTTGAGGAACAGGATATTTACTGGAACGGGGACAGGGGCCTGATAGATTCATTTGTCCTTAAGACCATTCGTTCGTTCTTGGAAAAGAACGGTCCCAATCAGCCTTTACAGCCTAAATTCAGGAACGAGGGGGACCGGGAGTTTGCATTTGAGCTGCTGCGTGCCGGTTTGGCGATACGTAAGGAGTGTGAGGATGTGGTAGCGGCCAACTGCAATCGGTGGGATCCGTCGCGCCTGGCAATGCTTGATGTGATCATAATTCAAGCGGCGTTTGCCGAATTGATAACATTTCCGGACATTCCGCTTAAGGTGACCATAAACGAATATGTCGAGATGTCCAAATATCTTAGCACACCGGCAAGCAGCGGTTTTATCAATGGAATGCTAGACACCATTGTTAAAGGACTGGAGGCCGAGGGAAGATTAAGTGATAAACTGTAAAACAATTTATAAAAAATAGAAATAATATGGCAAAAATGCTTTTGATTGACCCCTTCATGCTGACTGCGCATGAAGTTGAGAGTGTGAATGAAAACATTGTTACTCTGGTACAACAGGATGTTAATCTTGGTGATATTCAGGAGACTCAGACAGGCCAGGGCAGAGGCGGCGGCATGGGTGGTATGATGTGGATTATCTTGCTTTTCTTGATCATGATGATGCTGTTTATGCGTCCCCGTCAGGATAAGGAGGGCGATAAGTTCCGTAATTCACTTCAAAGAGATCAGGATGTGATCACCAGCTCCGGGATATTCGGCAAGGTAAAGGAGGTCGATGACGTTTCCGTAACAATTGAGATTGCTCAGGGCATGAAGATAAAGGTTGACAAGAGATATGTTAACCCCATCCCGACTGCTCAGCCGGTAAAGCCGGAGAGGGAGAAGCTTTTCGGAAGAAAGAAGAAAGATCCTTCCAAGGACGAAAAAGCCTGATAAACCTGTATGGTCAAAATAGGTATCACAGGTGGAATGGGGGCCGGAAAAAGTTATGTTTCGGCATTGCTCGCTTCACGTGGCATACCTGTTTATGATTCGGACTTTCACGCCAAACGCATTATGTCCGATGACGGGGAGACTGTCCGTCTGCTGACTGAACTCGTAGGGCCGGAGCTTTACGTTAACGGCAAACTTGACCGCAACCTTATGGCCGGGTACATATTCGCTGACAAGGAGAATGCCAAGGCGGTTGAGAGTATAGTTCATCCCAAGGTGAGAGATGACTTCAGACGCTGGTCATCGGCTCAGCATGACAAAGATATCTGCGTTTTGGAATCAGCAATACTCTTCGAATCGGGTTTTGATTGCGAGGTCGATTTCATAGTTGCCGTTGATGCTCCCCCGGAATTAAGACTCAGCCGAAGTATGGCGCGTGACCCGTCCGTTTCGGAAAGCAGTCTGCTGGCCAGAATCAACAGTCAGTCCGACCATGCTGAAAAATGCTCCAAAGCCGGATTCGTAATCATAAACGATGGGCGGGACCTTGAAAGTCAGATTGATAAAATGTTATCCATTTGCAATAATATCAATACTTTATAAATTATATGCTCAACGAGATCCTAACAATTTCGGGCAAACCGGATCTGTATAAACTTTTGACTCGCGGACGCGGCGCTCTCATAGTTGAGAGCATTGGAGACAGTAAAAGACGTTTTCCCATTCAGGGAACCGACAAGGTGGTATTACTGGATGACATCTCCATTTTTACCACCGAGAAGGAGATGCCTTTAAGAGAGGTTTTCAAGGCTATTGAAGCTAAATCCGGCAAGGACAAAGAGGTAGGTTTTGAATGGCGGAAAGCTTCGAACGGCGAACTGTTTGAATATTTCAGCGGCATTGTTCCCGATTTTGATACTGACCGTGTTTATCCCAGCCATATAAAGAAGATAATCTCTTGGTACAACCTGCTCGTCAAGTACGGTGAGAACGATTTCAGCGCACCCGAAGAGGCTCCGGAGGCGGAATGAAAAACAAGCTGCTTGTCTGATACAGGTCTTACTGCGGGATAACATCTCACAAAAAGAGATGCCGCTATTAGCTATAGTTATAAATCTGTTCTGTAAGTTATAACTCTTTCTGTCAGGACATTTGGTATCTCCTCTCCATCAATAATCCGACTGGCTTTCCTTTTTATCCAATTTCCGTGACTGTCATAGACATAATCGGAATACTTCATTACAATTGCATCACCGTATTCGGGCAACATTTCGGATTCAACAAAGCCATGATCATTATATTTGGTGATGTATGCGGTTCCGTTAACCGTATTCTCCTCACTCAAAATCATCCCTCTGTTATTGTAGAGTTTGACGGATTCTACCGTACCGTCGTCTCTTACTACCTTATAGCTGCCGTTTCCGTCAATGGTGCTATACTCTTTTTAACGTTAATTGAACGCGTCCCATTATTCGTATTTGTTAGAGAGCTATACATTTTTCCATCGGACCAATAATAGGTGTCGGTTATGGTAGATGTGTTGGATGGAATGCTGTTTTTCGATATGCTTTTAGTGATTTTTCCCTCTGAATCATATGTGTATAACCTTGAAAGCGACACATATTCAGAGCCGGGAACCAAATAATAGTCTATGGAGATTATACGATCCGAATTGTCGTACAAGGCTCTCAGCCGATAGTCGGGTTCAGCATCCAACCCGCCCGTTCCTTTCCGGCGATATCGGGTTATTTCTGAAATGACACCGGGCTTGTCTGCCTTATAGAGGGTATAGGTGCCGACATTCTTATTAACAACCACTTCAGTTACAGGAACTTCCGATACGTAATGTTCCGTACGAGCCAATGAATATTCGTTTTCTTCGCACAAAACCACATCGCCTTTAAACTCTGCAACTGAAGGCATGATAAATTTGCCATCTATTTGGGAATAGGCTTTCCCGCTGACGGACAACACCGATAGCAGTATAAAGATATCTGAAACCGATATACCGAAGACTGTAGATTTAAATAACTTCTTCATAATATGTAATATTTATTGTGGTTTAACCGTATTGTTTTTGCAATGATACAAACTATATTTCATAAATGAGCTATATTTTATAAATAAAAAGCGTAACAAAAGCGTAACAATTATAAATTCGTCTAATGTTACGTCTTTTTTGGACAGTATCGGAGATTTTACCTGCTAACGAGCGGTTTTAGTTTTGGCTTCGTTCCAGAGTGAGTCCAACTCTTCAAGTGACATCTCTTTGAGTTGTCTGCCTTGTCTTATGGCTGATTCCTCCATGTAGTTGAACCTATCTATAAATTTTCTGTTGGTGCGGTCCAAAGCGTTGTCGGGATGTATGTCGTAGAGGCGTGCCAAATTGATTATGGAGAATAGCAGGTCGCCAAGTTCTGCCTCGGATTTTTCCTTGTCTCCGGCTTTTATCTCGGCAATCAGTTCATCGTACTCTTCAAGCACTTTTTCAAGCGCACCCTGCGGATCTCTCCAGTCAAATCCTACATGAGCGACTTTTTCCTGTATGCGGAAGGCTTTGATGATTGAGGGCAGGGCATCGGGAACACCGGCCAGGACACGCTTGTTGCCGCCTTTCTCTTTGAGTTTCAGTTGTTCCCAGTTTTGCAGGACCTGCTCTTGTCCGTCCACGTTTGCACTCCCGAAGACGTGCGGATGGCGGAATATGAGTTTGTCGCAGAGTTTGTCACATACATCTTTGATGTCAAAATCGCCGGTTTCGCTGCCTATCTTGGCATAGAATACGATGTGAAGCAGTATGTCACCCAGCTCTTTGCATATATCGGACTTGTTGTCTTTCAAAAGTGCGTCACCCAATTCGAAAACCTCTTCAATAGTATTCTGGCGCAGAGATTCGTTGGTTTGTACATGGTCCCAGGGGCATTTTTCCCTAAGTTCGTCCATAATGTCAAGCAGGCGACCGAAAGCCTGCATCTGTTCCTCTCTTGTATGCATATTCTGAATTTTACGCAAAATTACTCTTTTAGCCGGAAGAAGAGGAGCAGAAATCGGTTTATATTGCTCTTGAATTTTTAGCCAATGAACTTTTTTAGGAAAAGATATCTAATTTCCCTTAACTGACGGTATGGAATTGACTGTGAATAGAAGAACTGACAGAATTAATCTGTTATTGTATTTCGCGATTCTGTATCAGGTCAATGGTATTTAAGTTATCTGAGTATATGTCCAGATGCAATTCCGTCTTGCTTTTCGATTTGCGAATTCTGTATTTATACTTGTTCCGTTGATTTTTGCTCTTTAATATAAGATAAGTATCTGTGAATCTGTATCGAAACACTGTATCTCCAAAAGAGGAGAGATAGTCATTTTCAATTTTCAATACCTTCCCATCCGAGAATTCAAACACGGGAAGTTCAGTTGCATTGGTCCAATCAATACTGTCTTTTATTGCTTTTGAAGCGACATTTACCGCAAATGTATGATAGCGGCCTTCGTCTATCAGATCACGGCCGCTGCATGAACAGAACAGAACTATTAACAAGGAAATTGACGATAAGGAGAGTGTTTTCATAATCAAATTTTTTCCAAAAATACGAATTAATCCGATTAGTTCTCTATTTGTCAGTATTTTTTGAGAGCCACTTATTTGCGGCGGGATTTTTTCTTGACGGGTGCAGCTTTTGAGGATGTTTTTTTGGATGCAGCATTGCGGGATTTTCCGCGATAAGATTCTTTTTCGTCATTACGGAAGAACTGGCGCCAATCACCGTCATCGAAACCGTTCCAAAAATCATCATCCTGTGCAACATTTATTTTGGGAGCACGCTGCGGAGCGTGCCGACGGGTTTCGGATTTGGAGTCGCGGCTTTTCTTTTCAGTAGGCTCCGGTTTTTCGGCTCTCCGCACTCCGCGTACGGTTTTTCGGCCGGAACTTTTACGCTCGCCGTCATAGCTCTTGCGCCTCTCATTGTAACCCCCGGCGTCAGGATTCTCATCTCTCTGTTCTGCTATTTCGACATGGATCTGGCGGCCTTTATAGTTTATTCCGTTCATTCCGGTCACAATCTCTTCGGCAAATTCACTTGGACATTCAAAAAAGGAGAAGCTCTGCATCAGGTCTATCCTGCCCACATCCACACGGCCCGGCACGTTGCGGTTTAACATCTCTATTATATGGACCGGCTGCACATGATCTTTTTTGCCTATGTTTATAAAGAAGCGGGTATAACCTTTCTGCGCCTTGTGGCGTTCTTTTTTCTTGCGCCCTGCATCGTCGCTCTCCTTGCGTGTTACCTCCTCGAGTTCGGGTGCATCCTGATAGTAGCGCACAAACCGTCCAAACTCGCGGGTCACTATGCGTTTGATGATATCGTTCTTATCCATCCAGTCCAGACGGCGGAAGATATCGGGCAGGAAGCCCTCTATCTCTTCCTCGTTTACCTGAATGCGCTCCAAGTCATCTATGACTTTGTAAAGTTGTTTCTCACAAATCTCGCGGCCGGTAGGCATGTTGCCCTTTACGAAAGTCTTATTTATGGCCTTCTCAATAAACCGTATTTTGCCTTTTTCGCGCATATTGATAATCGATATTGAGGTGCCGCGCTTGCCTGCACGACCTGTACGACCGCTGCGATGGGTGTAGTTTTCAATATCATCGGGCAGACCATAATTGATAACGTGTGTCAGGTCATCAACATCTAATCCGCGGGCGGCCACATCGGTAGCCACAAGCAGTTGCAGCTTGCGTTTGCGGAATTTGTTCATGGTCAAATCACGCTGTGCCTGTGACAGGTCGCCGTGAAGGGAATCGGCGTCGTAACCCTCCTGCATCAGTTTGTCGGCAATCTCCTGAGTCTCCAGTCGGGTACGGCAGAATATTATTGCATAAATCGAAGGGAAGTAGTCAACGATACGCTTAAGCGCCAGATATTTATCTTTGGCATGTACCATGTAATAGAGATGGTTGACGTTTTCTGCGCCTTCGTTGCGGGTACCTATTACAATCTCGCGTGCATCGTGCAGGTATTTCTTTGAAATAGCCTGTATCTCTTTGTTCATGGTGGCCGAGAACATGAGCATTTTGCGCTCATCGGGCACTTTTGAGAGAATGGTTTCAAGGTCATCGGAAAAGCCCATGTTGAGCATCTCATCGGCCTCATCAAGAACTACCGTGCGTATGGTGTTAAGGCTTACCACGCCGCGCTCCATAAGGTCAATCAAACGTCCGGGAGTGGCCACTATGATATGTGCGCCGCGCTTGAAATTCCGTATCTGGTTTTCGATTGATGACCCGCCGTACATGGGAATGATATGCAGCCCTTCAACGTAATGTGAAAAGTCTTTCAGGTCGCTGGCTATCTGTACGCATAATTCGCGTGTGGGACTGAGTATGAGAAACTGTGCCTCAGGACGCTCTACCTCGGTTTTCTGTATGGCGGGGATACCAAATGCAGCCGTCTTGCCCGTGCCGGACTGTGCCAGAGCTACCACAACGCCGCTGCCCTCTTTGAGAAGATAGGGAATCACGGCCTCCTGGACCGGCATAGGCTGCTCGAATCCAAGTTCTTCTATTGCCTTGAGTATCGAATCCGATACTCCAAGTTCTTTAAATGAACTCATAAAATATGTACGTTCGGATTAGTTAAGTGTAATGCTCTGTTCGCCTATCATCACTCCGTCCACAAACAGATAGGCTCTGTAGGTTCCTGCGCTAAGATACTCCTCAACATCCCAGTACATTGTGACCTCCTGCTGTTCGCCGGAATATTCGATATACTTCTTTGCGGAATATTCCAGATTTACGTTTTCGTATCTGAATGTGTTGTCGGCGGCCTTTACCAGCGGTTCACCGTTAGGTTTGGTAAGACGCAGATATACCGTCTTTTCGCCGGTCTGAACAGTGATATTCTTGACAATGGTGAAGTTAACTGCAAATTGTGTCACGTTTTTCACTTTGCTTTCCTCTTTGCCGCGTCTGTTGAGTGCGGTTATCGTGATGGCGGCCGCATCAAGCTGCGAAGCCAGAGCTATCTTCTCTTCGGCCTTCTGTTTTTCAACAGTCAGTTTGTCCACCTCTTTGCTGGCCTCCTGATATTGTCTTCTTACGATGGTGTTCTCCTGCGTCAACTGTTTGTTGATTTGGTCAAGTGAATCTATCTGCGCCACGTATGAACGCAATACGGCACGTACGGTTGCAAGTTCCCTCTTAAGCCGTGTTATCTCGGCCGTGTTGGTAGCTTTTGTCTGACGCAGCTCTTCAAGCAGTTGCTGAGTGCGAAGTTTTTCCTTTTCCAGTTGGCGTATAAGCGAATCGTTTGACAGATGTATCTGCAACTCGTCATATTGCATAGCGAATCCCATATATTCATTCTCCATCTCTTCTTTTTCAATTTCGAAGAGTTGGATCATATCGTCTATCTCCTTTCCCTTATTTCTAACATCCATGAACAGATAGACGACAGTGGCCGCAAGCAGCGTAATGGCTGTTACGACAATGATAGGAACGGTTTTTCCCGATTTTCTCTCTTTATTCATCATTTGCTGAGAGCATCAATGCTCTCCTTTATTGTTGCTATTTTTTGCGTGGCGTCGGCCTGCTTTTTACGTTCGTGTTCTACGACGGCGGCAGGGGCGTTGGCTACAAAGTTGTTATTTGACAGTTTGGCGTTTACACCTTTTAGGAATCCCTCCAGATGCTTTAACTCAGCCTGCATTTTCTCAAGTTCAGCCTCGACGTCAACAAGTTCGCCCAAACATACGGCAAATTCCTGTGTGCCAATCATGAATGGTGCAGTACCGTCGCTTTTTGTCTCCACCTCCACTATTTTGTCCAGACCGGCCATTTTGAGAATTACCGTATTCAGCGCAGCTATCGGGTTTGTGCCCACAACTTCGACAGTAAGCGGTTCACGCGGTCCGATGTTCTTGGACTTGCGTACCGAACGGATCTCGGTCACCACCTGCTTGGCCTGTTCGAAATCGGCAAGCAGAACCTCATCGTACTTGCCGCTGACCAGCTCTATGATGCTTTGGTTCATTATGGTTTCACCATCCTTGCGGTTGCGCAGATTCTGCCATAACTCTTCGGTGATGAACGGCATGAACGGATGCAGCAGCATAAGCAACTGTTCGAACATATCCAGAGTTTTGGAATATGTCTTTGAGTCTATGGGGCGGCCGTAAGCGGGTTTGATTATCTCCAGATACCAGCTTGCAAACTCATCCCAAAACAGTTTGTAAACAGCCATCAGAGCTTCGTTTATACGGTATTTGGACATAAGGTCATCCATCTCGGCCGCAGTGCTGCAGAGTTTGCTGTGAAACCATTCCACAGCAATCCGTGAGCTTTCGGGCTGTTCCATATCGCTTACCTTCCAGCTGCGTGTCAGACGGAAGGCGTTCCATATTTTGTTGTTAAAGTTACGCCCCTGTTCGCATATAGCCTCATCGAAAGGTATGTCGTTGCCTGCAGGGGCGGATAACATAAGGCCCATACGTACCCCGTCTGCGCCATATTTATCAATCAATTCTATGGGATCGGGTGAGTTGCCGAGCGACTTGCTCATTTTACGACCCAGTTTGTCACGTACTATTCCGGTAAAATAGACATTGCGGAAGGGCATATCCTGACGGTATTCGTACCCCGACATGATCATGCGGGCTACCCAGAAAAAGATGATGTCAGGACCTGTCACAAGGTCGCTGGTAGGATAATAGTAGTTTATCTCCTCGTTGTCGGGGTTGTTTATGCCGTCAAACAGGCTGATGGGCCAAAGCCATGAGCTAAACCATGTGTCCAGTACATCTTCGTCCTGACGCAGGTCATCGGCTGTCAGGGCGCTGTCGCCGCTCTTCTCCCGAGCCATACGGAGAGCCTTGTCAATGTTGTCGGCTACCACAAAACCGCCTTTGGGGAGGAAATAGGCAGGTATTCTGTGTCCCCACCAGAGCTGACGGCTTATGCACCAGTCCTTGATGTTTTCCAGCCAGTTACGGTAGATGTTCTTGTATTTGGGCGGATAGAATTTGAGCTCGTCATTCATTACCGGAGGCAGCGCCATATCGGCAAAATGCTGCATTTTGAGGAACCACTGCATGGAGAGCTTGGGCTCTATTGCGGTATCCGGATTGCGCTCGCTGTAACCAACTTTGTTGGTATAGTCCTCCATCTTCTCCATCAGACCGGCGCTCTCCAGATCAATTACAATCTGTCTCTTGACATCGAAACGGTCCATGCCTATATAGATGGCAGCCTCCTTGCTCAGCGTGCCGTCATCGTTGAATATGTCTATTGTTTCAAGATTATATTTTTCGCCCAGCATATAGTCGTTTACGTCATGTGCGGGAGTGACCTTGAGGCATCCTGTTCCAAACTCTACATCCACATAATCGTCTTCGATTACGGAAACAGTGCGGTTCACGAGCGGTACTATTACTTTGCGTCCCTTGAGCCAGAGGTTTTTGGGGTCTGAGGGATTGATGCACATGGCGGTATCGCCCATAATGGTCTCGGGGCGTGTGGTAGCCACTACCGCATAATAACCCTTGGAATCTTTATAGATGATCTCGCCCTCGGCGCCGGTGGGCTTGACATTTTCCTGGTCAGCCACATAGTACTTAAGGTAATACAGCTTGCCGTGTTCCTCCTTATAGATCACCTCTTCATCGCTCAGCGCCGTCTGTGCTTTGGGATCCCAGTTTACCATACGCACGCCACGGTAAATCAGCCCTTTTTCATAGAGGTCACAGAAGACCTTGATCACGCTCTCCGAGCGTATTTCATCCATGGTAAAGGCTGTACGGTCCCAGTCACAACTGCAACCCAGACTGCGCAACTGCTTAAGTATGATCCCTCCGTGCTCTTCTTTCCATGCCCATGCGTGTTTCAAAAACTCATCGCGTGTCAGGTCCTGTTTCCGAATCCCTTTTTCTACAAGTTTGGCTACAACCTTGGCCTCGGTAGCTATCGAAGCATGGTCCGTTCCCGGCACCCACAGCGTGTTCTTGCCCATCATACGTGCACGGCGCACCAAAATATCCTGTATTGTGTTGTTCAGCATGTGTCCCATGTGCAACACACCGGTCACATTCGGCGGCGGTATTACAATGGTATATGGCTCACGGTCATCAGGTTCGGAGTGAAAAAAATTATTATCTTCCCAATACTTATACCATTTACCCTCTACATCGGCAGGGTTGTATTTGCTTGCTAATCCCATAGAAAAACCTGTTTCTAAAATCAGCTGCAAAGATAGTGCAAACAAACGAGAGTAGAAACAAACTTTCAGTAAGCCTGCCTTTGTTTTGGGATTCTTGTAGTCGCGAAACGGGGAGAATCTCTTTTTTACATATTGTCAGATGTTGAGATTGATACCGCCCATGAATGTTATACCCGGCATGGGAAAACCTGCATTGATTTGGTACTTGGTGTTAAGCAGATTGTAGCCGTTTACCCAAAGCTGCAGCATATCCGATATGGAGTAGGAGAGACGTATGTTCCAAAGCAGGAAATCCTCTTTCTTCTCGGGGTTTATTGATGAATAGAGTCCGTTTATATACTGTAAGCCGGTATTTGCCTGCCAACTCTCTCTGCTATATGAGCCTCCCAGATATGCTTTGTGCTTGGGAGCGCCTATTACCGGAGTCTCCATATCGAGGAAGCTGTAATTTCCATTTACGGCAAAACTCTTTGATATGAGGTATGAAGCCTGCAACTCAACGCCGCTGTTTTTCAGCTTACCGCTGTTCTGGTTCAACATGCCTGCACCGTTGGGATTGGGCAGAATCAGAATTATGTTTTTGGCATCAATGTAGAACAGATTTATTCCGTAGTTCAACTTGCCGGCAAGCAGCCTCTGTGAGAACGAGAGTTCGTAGTTCCAAAGTGATTCGGGTTTAAGATCCGGATTCTGAGGCGGATACATATACATCTCCCTTATAATGGGATAACGGAATCCCTTGCCTGCCGAGAATTTTATTCCGGCTCCTGCCGGTAAATTCAGGGCTACTCCTGCCTGGGGTACAAGTTCGGTTCCTATGGTAAAGTGGCGGTCGGCACGCAGACCCGCATTAAGGGTTATCAGCGAGCCTATTAACTGGCGCATCTCAATGTAACCGGCCAGATTGTCTTCACGTTTGTCCACTTGAGGCACGTAAGTACCCTCTTGCAGTCCCTCCACAAAATGGTTATCGGCCTTGCCGCCGTAGCGGTAGAAGTCAATGCCTGCTGTCAGACGGTTTCCTTTGAACAGATTTGCGCTCTGCCAGACAGATGCACCCAGCATCTCATCGTATGAGACGAACCGGAACAAGCGGGGTGAGCCGCCTGTGGCGTATCCGTCATTTATCCAGTGGTCGCCCCAGCTATAGAAGAGGCTGAAGGCACCCGATGTGCGAGAGTATCGGTTCTCAAGGAAGAGGGCGGTGTTTCCGCGGGTAATCTTTTGGTCGGCATCAATAAGCGGAGCGTTTTCAGGACCCGGCTGTGAGGCGATGAAACGCGTTACATCAAGATTGGCCGATATATCCCAGTTGTCCGATATGTTATATCCCAGTTTGGCATAACCGCCATATTGTTCAAAGTTCATGTTGTCCCGATGACCGTCGCTGCGACTGTATGAACCTGACACTGCACTGCTGAATTTGCCATATCGGGTGGTGTTGAAAAGTTCGCTCTCAAAGGTATTGAATGAGCCGTACCCCATGTGCAGATTGGTGCGGGTGCCGTCCTCTGCCGGTTTTCTGGTCACAATATTAATGACACCCCCCATAGCGCTTGAACCGTACAGAAGTGATGCCGGACCGCGTACAACTTCAACTCTATCGGTCATACGCGACTGATAGGAGTCGGCAATGGGATGGCCGTATATTCCGGCATAATTGGGATGGCCGTCAATCAGTACCAGAAAACGCGACGAACTGCCGGAGAGTCCCCGCATAGAGATGTTGCCGGCCGAACCGCCCGATACTCCGTATCCGGCAAAACCGCGTTGTGTGATAAAGAGTCCCGGTACTTGCTCTGTGAGCAGCGGAAGTAAGGAGAGACGGTTGCTCTCTTCAATGGCTTTGCGGTCTATTACATTGACCGTCTGTGAGAGATGCCTTATGTTGGTTGCTGCACGCGTACCGGTTATCACAACCTCCTCAATACTGCCTGATTGAAGTGTGTCATTGAGTTCGACAGCGTTAGCGGTTCCGAAAGAGATGGCTGTTGCCGTGAGAATTAAGATGAGACGTTTCATAACAATTATTTGGTTTGATTAATTTGTGATTTCCGATTGCAAATATAACAATAGTAACACGAATCCCCAACTTCGTGTTACGAAATATTTTATCTAAGTTGATAATATATTGAAATTATGCCTATATTTGACTCATATTTCATCAATAAAACAGAAACCATGCGAACAATAAATTTTAATATCATCTTGATAGCCATGGCGTTATCGATGTTCTCCTGTGATGAGTGGGAAGCACGGATCAGTACCGAGGTCTTCAGTGACGGCTCATGTGTAAGAGAGGTCTCCTCTAAAGATGCCGATTGTCTGATCATTGATGAGGGATGGTCAAAGACCGAGATTATTGCAGACGGCGATACGGTCAAGACCACTATTTTAAGCAGACGGTTTAACAGTGTTGAAGAGATGGGTTCTTCGCCCGTTATCCGAGTATATGATGATCCTGTCAGGTCGGAGACATCGTTTGACAAGCGTTTTAAGTGGTTCTACACCGACTATATCTTTACAGAGACATTTCTGGGGTGGAGCGACCGTTACGATGAGTTGCCTGTGAGCCGTTTTATGACTCAGGATGAGGCATCATACATGTTGGTCGGCTATCCGGCTCCGGAAGGACATTTGACCGGTTCGGAAATGCACGATTTGACATCGGAATTGGAGGAGAAATTGGCAGAGTGGAAACATTCTCTCCTTATATATGTATATGTCAATACTATAGCCCATTTTTACGGGGATGTAAAAAATCCGCCGGTTGATCTGAACACATTTATTGCCGCTCGTGATTCACTTGCCGCTTTTTCCTGGAAGCGTCAGACGGAACTCTTACCGATAGATGACGAGGTTGAACAGTTATTCAGCGATTTCTTCAAATCGGATGCCTATTCAATCTTCTTCAGTAAAACTTATAAAGATGGCATTTATGAGCAGTACGGAACGGCTCTCTATGACAAGAGTTTCGGCCTGTTTGGTCTGAATGTGCCATATACGCTTAAGTTGCCGGGAAAGGTCTTTTATGCAGGACCCGGAACAGTAGAGGAGGATAGGATAAGTTACCGTTTTAAGGGCGATTTTTTGGTTTTGGGCGACTATACAATAACCGCATCGTCAAGGGTGGTAAATGCGTGGACCATTATAGTTACAATTCTGGCAGCATTGGCAGCAGGCATTCTCCTGATAAAGAAAAAAGATTAATTTAGATAAGTAATATGGCGTTAAAAAGATTCGGAGTTTCACTTGAAGAGGATTTGCTGAAATCGTTGGACTCTTTCGTTAAGGAGGACGGATTCGCCAACCGTTCGCAGGCTATCAGGTTCCTTATTGAAAAAAATCTGGCAGAAAAAAAATGGCAATGCAACCATATTGTTGCCGGTACCATATTTATAATATATGACCAGCAGCGCTCGGATATTTCCGCCCGTATATCTGAAATTCAGATTGAGCATCAAAAACTGATACTCTCATCGGCACAGCACTATATTAGCGAAGGTAAATGCCTGCATGTGTCCACCGTGTTAGGCGAGGCACGTCAACTCACCGCACTCTCTGACGAGATGACCTCAATCAAAGGTATCTGCCACGGCAAACTGCTAATGAGCCGCGCAGAATAAGTCCATTGATCAACTGAAGGAGTAGTATATTTTGCAAATATTTATGCTTCACTTTCGAGTTATCAACAATTGATACCTTGAATTGTTTTTTATCATATCTTTGTTAGTGTTATTGGTTTCCGTAGGGGAGGCACCCCGAAAGAATAATTTGGAATCCGGTGTAAGTCCGGGACAGTACCTGCTGCTGTAAGTTCCACTTAAAATGTCCTATGCACTCTATGCCACTGGTCCTCAAAAGGGGGCGGGGAAGGCGCATAAAGGACGGAACGAGTCAGAATACCTGCCAATAACGTTTTGAATTTCTGCACCTTGCAGGCTTACGGGGTTGGAATTACATTTATTTTTATGGACACATATATAGTAAAACGTGATGGCAAGCACGAGGTGTTTACCGTCAGTAAGATTAAGGCTGCCATAGCCAAATCTTTTTTAGCATCGGGGGCATTTGCCACAGAGGAGATAATGACCGGCATACTGAGTCATTTGCACATTTACAGCGGTATCGGGGTAGAAGAGATTCAGAATCAGGTCGAGGTAGCCCTTATGAGAGAGGGATACTATAAGGTTGCTAAAACATACATGTTGTATCGTAACCGTCATGCTGAAGACCGTGAGATAAAGTCCAAACTGGAGTTTCTTATGGGTTACTGTCATGCATCGAATGCTGCGGAGGGAAGCAAGTTCGATGCCAATGCTAATGTTGAAAACAAGAATATAGCTACACTGATAGGTGAACTTCCAAAAAAAGGTTTTATTCGTCTGAACCGTAGAATGTTGGGAGACCGTATCCGCACCATGTTCGGCAAAGAGGTTGCCGACAAATATATTAGCTTGTTGAATCAACATTTTATATATAAGAACGATGAAACCAATCTGGCAAACTATTGTGCTAGCATAACCATGTATCCGTGGTTGCTGGGAGGTACTAAATCAATAGGCGGCAATGCTACTCAGCCCACCAATCTAAAATCATTCTGTGGCGGATTCATTAATATGGTTTTTATGGTGTCGTCCATGTTGTCAGGTGCTTGCGCAACTCCTGAGTTTCTTATGTATATGAATTATTTCATAGGGAAAGAGTATGGTGAGGATTACTACAAACGGGCCGATGAGGTGGTTGACTTGAGCTTGAAGAAACGTACTATAGATAAGGTGATAACCGACTGTTTCCAACAGGTTGTTTACAGTATAAATCAACCTACCGGTGCACGTAATTTTCAATCGGTATTTTGGAATATCAGCTACTACGACCGCTATTATTTTGAATCTTTGTTTGATAATTTCTTTTTTCCTGATGGCACAAAGCCTCATTGGGAATCGCTCAGTTGGCTTCAGAAACGTTTTATGAGGTGGTTCAATCAAGAGCGTCTGCGTTGTGTTCTTACCTTTCCCGTAGAGACTATGGCACTGCTCTCGGAGAACGGTGACATTAAGGACAAAGAGTACGGTGATTTTACGGCTGAGATGTATGGCGAGGGACATTCGTTTTTTACTTATGTCAGCGATAATGCCGATTCATTGTCAAGCTGTTGTCGTTTGAGAAATGAGATTACAGACAATGGATTTTCTTATACTCTGGGTGCAGGAGGCGTGAGTACCGGTTCAAAGAGCGTGCTTACCATAAATCTTAACCGTTGTGTGCAGTACGCTACACGAATGGGAATACCTTATTATAATTATATTGAGGAGGTGGTTGACCTTATGCACAAGGTTCAGCTGGCATATAATGAGAACCTCAAAGAGCTGCTGTCCAAGGGTATGTTGCCACTATTTGATGCGGGCTACATCAACATCGGACGCCAATATCTGACCATTGGAGTAAATGGTCTCGTGGAATCTGCCGAGTTTTTGGGGATTGAGATAAACGACAACCCACGTTATACCGAATATGTTCAGAAAGTACTTGGTATAATTGAGAAGCTAAACAAACAGTATCGCTCCAAAGACGTTATGTTCAATTGTGAGATGATCCCTGCAGAGAATGTGGGCGTAAAGAATGCTAAATGGGATAAAGAGGATGGTTATGTGGTGATGCGTGACTGCTATAACAGCTATTTCTATAAAGTCGAGGATAATACATTGAATGTTATCGATCGTTTCCGTTTACACGGAGCCAAATATATTGAACATCTGACCGGAGGTTCGGCTCTGCACTGTAATCTGGAGGAGCATCTGTCCAAAGCCCAGTACCGACAACTGCTTAAGGTGGCTGCTCAGGAGGGGTGTAACTATTTTACTTTTAACATACCCAACACAATATGTAATGATTGCGGAAAGATAGATAAACGTTATCTGAAGAAGTGTACACACTGCCACTCTGAGGATGTAGATTATCTGACTCGCATTATAGGTTATATGAAGAGAGTGAGCAACTTCTCGGCCGCCCGGCAGAAGGAAGCTTCTAAACGCTATTATGCAACATTTTGATAGATAGTTCATTGTTTTGGTTGCATTATCCCTATTCACTTTGTCTGGTAAGAGAATTCTTACAAATAACGGTGGGCGCTGAGCTAAAGAATTTAGTTTATTAAATAGTAATGAAGATAGCTTCTTACGATATTGTTTTTCAAGATGTGCCGGGAGAGGTTACACTTTCACTTAACCTTTCTCAATGCCCCAACCGTTGTCCCGGCTGCCACAGCCCTCAACTTCAGGATGACATTGGATATTTGCTCGATGATGAGATGCTGGACTCTCTTTTGGAGAGTTACGGTCACGATGTGACCTGCGTATGCTTTATGGGAGGTGATTGTGAGCCGGAGGAGGTGATGCGACTGGCTGACCGTGTTCACGCATTCGGATTGAAGACAGCTTGGTATTCAGGTAAACAACAGTTATCAGAATATTTTAGGTTTGAATCAATTGATTATGTCAAGCTTGGTCCCTACGTTGCAACTCTTGGGCCGCTTTCAAGTCCGGAGACCAACCAACGCATGTATCGGTCAGATTCCGGCAGATTAATTGATATAACAGATAATTTCAAAAGGAAATGAAGTGCAATTTAATTTTATCTGTTATTGTTCTGATTGGGATTTTGGTTTGGCCGGCCGGGAGGTTGCGGAGTGAACGGCGGTTGATTGAATCTTTGTATATTCTGTCCGAACGAGTGTTGTCGCGACTGTTGGATGTCTTTCAGTATTTGGCTGTTAAACTGCTCTTCGGCATTTTGAACTTTGAGGATTTTCGATGCCGGAAGCACTTTTTTGAATCTTTCCAAATATGTTTTTTCAAGTTCCGCTATCCGGATTTTGACATCGGCTATGGTGTCAATGGCATTCAGGCACTGCTGCTCGGATTGGCCATCCTGTCGTGACAGCCGTCTTATCTCTCTGTTAAGCTCACGTTTTTTCTGTTGCAGTTCGTTGTAAATGGGGAAAAAAACATCGGCCTCCTCTTGAGTAAGTCCTGCATTCTTTATGAAGAATTCTTTTTGTTGTCTTGAATATTCCGCAGGTGAGAATACGCCGCTACGGTTGGGCAACGGCTGATTGCTTTGTCCCCTCCCGAAACGCTGCTGCCACCAGATATTACCCTGCATTGTATTATTCGGCTGTCGGATAGGGGAAGTCTGCCTATTCTGACCGGACATCATTAGGGACGCGGTCAGAAAAATTATAAGTATTGCAACTTTTTTCATGATCAGTTGTTAATGTCAACCAATGAGTAGTAGATAGTATAGTCATCGATCATGGCTGTCTCCAGGAATGAGTCGATGTATTCGTCTGTGTATATGGTCATCTCTTCCGTCTGAGCTATCTGCATGTTGTCGTCTTTTGAGGTCGTTCCTAAAGCCAGTCTCACACAGAAGAAAATACCTGCAAAAGCGGCTGCTATGTAAACATATGGCTTTATTCGCATCCACATGGTTACTTTTACGGCGCTCTCCTGCCCGGATTCCTCCTGAGGCAAAACGGCCATAATGTTAGCCGTCAGGTTCTCAAAGTAACCTTCGGGAGTAGTGAAGGGCCGGCGGCCGCTGTACTTTTCAAGTATGTTGTCCTCTTTTTTCATTCGTTATTTTGACATAATTCGGTTTAAATGGTTTAATCTGAGTTATCAAAAAAGCTCTTTATTTTTTTTACCGCAATATGATATGATGCTTTCAATGCTCCTACGCTGGTCCCTAAAGCTTCCGAAATTTCTTCGTATGTCATTTCGTTGAAGTATTTCATATTGAATACAAGTCTCTGTTTGTCCGGCAGTGCAGCAATAGCTTTCTGGAGCATAATCTCGGTCTCATCGCCGTCAAAATAGGGGTCGCTCTCGAGAGTGTTCTTGATGTCGGTTTCATCGCTTTCAATGTCAATGGATATTGTCCTTTGCTGTCTGTTCAGGAAAGTGAGCGTCTCGTTGACAGCTATCCTGTAAAGCCATGTTGAGATTTTTGAATAGCCCATGAATGAGTCTATGTTGAGCCAGGCCTTTATGAAGGTGTTTTGAAGTATATCGTTGGCATCGTCATGCGACAGTACCATGTGTCTTATCTGCCAGTAGAGCTGTTCGCTGAAATTATTCACAATGGCTTCAAAGGCTCTTCTTTTGGAGATGCTGTCCTCACGCAGCATTTCCAAAATCTTCTTTTCGTCATAAGCCATTTTTGCCGCCATATACTAAATGCTGATTGTAAGGTTTTCCTTTGCTAAAACAGTGTTTTTAAATATACGTGTTGCATCTTCAAGCAGTACTGTTTCATCACTGTATCTTGCCGAGAAATGTCCCAGAACAAGCTTACCGGCCTCTGCTTCCAACGCAGTGCGGGCCGCTTCGCCGGCCGTACTGTGGAAATGGCGGGCTGCGCGGTCTGCGTCTTCATCGGAATAGGTAGAGTCGTGGTAGATCAGGTCAACGCCTTTAATCAGAGGGATCATGTCGGGGTTGTAGGCGGTATCGCAGCAGTAGGCATAGCTGCGGCCCGGAGTAGCAGGTGTGGTCAGGCGTTCATGGGGAATTACCGTCCCGTCCGGTGCGGTAAAATCACCTCCCTCTTTTATGCGGTTGTACTCCCACTGCGGGACTCCGTAGTAATCGGCTGCAGCACGGTCCAGATGGTCGGCTCCGGTCTTTTCGCGGAACAGGAAACCGGCACAAGGCACTCTGTGCTTCAATGGGAAAGCGGTGACGGTCAATGAACGGTCTTCATACAGAGTGGTTATCTTATTGGGGTCAAATCCCCGGAATTCAACTTCGAACGTATTCTCCCGACAATAGAAAGCAAGCTCCTTGCTTAAGATAGACCAAAGCTCTTCGGGCGCGTGTATGTAAAGAGGTGCGGTGCGTCCCAGAAGTCCGAATGAGGAGACTATTCCCAGAAGTCCGAAACAGTGGTCTCCGTGAAGGTGCGATATGAAAATATGGTTTATACGTCTGAACGCTATATGTGAACGGCGAAGCTGTATCTGTGTCCCTTCGCCACAGTCAACCATAAACAGTTTTCCGCGAATATCCACAACCTGCGAAGATGTATAGTGTTTGGGACTTGGAGTAGCCGAACCGCAGCCCAATATAGTGATTTCAAACTTTTCCATATCAATGCCCCAAAAATACAAAAAAAGGGTCGCATAACACGACCCTTTTATTAATTTTTGATAAAATGTAGTTACTTCTTATCACCGTCAAGCTGTTCCTTGAGAGCTGCCAGAGCATCAATGTCGCCGAGAGTGGTTGAAGCTGCCTGGTTTTGGATAACAGGCTCTTCTTTTTCTTTCTTGGCACTTGCTTTGCGGGCAGCCTTTTTCTCGGCCTTGGCCTCAGCCTTGGCAATATCTTCAAATATGCGGCTGTGTGAGAGAATGATTCTTTTTGAATCCTTGTTGAACTCAATGACCTTGAATTGCAGGGTCTCATTTTGCTGTGCCTGTGAGCCGTCCTCCTTAACAAGATGCTTGGGAGTAGCAAAACCTTCAACACCTTCGGCCAGTGATATGACGGCACCCTTGTCCATCAACTCGGTGATAACACCCTCGTGTATGGAATCGACATTGTAGATGGTCTCGTAGGTGTCCCAGGGGTTCTCCTCCAACTGCTTATGGCCGAGGCTGAGACGGCGGTTTTCCTTGTCTATTTCAAGTACTACAACACCAATGGGAGCACCTATTGTGGTAAACTCAGACGGATGCTTGACTTTCTTGGTCCAGCTCAGGTCGCTGATGTGGATAAGACCGTCAACACCCTCTTCAATCTCAACAAAAATACCAAAGTTGGTAAAGTTGCGTACGGTAGCGGTGTGTTTTGAACCTACGGTATATTTCTCATCGATGCTTTCCCAAGGATCCTGCTTGAGCTGTTTGATGCCGAGTGACATCTTGCGCTCGCTGCGGTCAAGTGTAAGGATAACTGCCTCTACTTCATCGCCCACATTGATAAAGTCCTGAGCTGAACGCAGATGCTGGCTCCACGACATTTCCGATACGTGGATCAGACCCTCAACGCCCGGAGCAATCTCAATGAATGCGCCGTAATCGGCCATAACTACAACCTTACCCTTAACAATATCGCCAACCTTGAAGTCGGGATCGAGTGAATCCCATGGGTGCGGAGTAAGCTGCTTGAGACCCAAGGCAATACGCTTCTTCTCATCATCAAAGTCGAGAATAACTACGTTTATCTTCTGATCAAGATCGACAATCTCCTTAGGATTGCTTACGCGACCCCAGCTGAGGTCTGTAATATGGATCAGACCGTCAACACCGCCCAGGTCAATGAATACGCCGTACGAAGTGATATTCTTAACGGTACCTTCAAGAACCTGACCCTTTTCAAGCTTACTGATGATCTCTTTCTTCTGCTGTTCAAGCTCCTCTTCGATAAGAGCCTTGTGTGAAACGACCACGTTGCTGTATTCCTGATTGATTTTGATAACCTTGAACTCCATGGTCTTGCCGACGAATACATCGTAGTCGCGGATGGGCTTGACATCTATCTGTGAACCGGGCAGGAAAGCTTCGATCCCGAATACATCGACAATCATACCACCTTTTGTGCGGCACTTGATGTAACCTTTTACAATTTCCTCTGATTCTAAAGCTTCATTTACGCGATCCCATGAGCGTGAAACGCGTGCTTTCCTATGTGAAAGAAGCAGCTCTCCCTTTTTGTTTTCAGTATTTTCAATATAAACCTCTACTTCGTCACCGACTTTGAGGTCAGGGTCGTAGCGGAATTCATTGAGTGGAATGATACCGTCGGATTTGTAGCCGATATTGACAATTACCTCGCGTTTGTTGATGGCTATTACTTTACCCATCACGACTTCATCATCGGCAACTTTGTTGAGGGTACTGTCATAAGCCTTTTCTAGTTGTTCTCTGCTCATGTCACCCTCGGGGTTTCCTTTTTCAAATGCATCCCAGTCAAAATCCTGCAGGGGAGCTACGTTCTTAAAATCTTCCATTTCGTTTAATTTGTTGAATTAAGATTAAGTTAGACAATATGTTGTAATCTCTTGCATTGCACTTTCACGTGTCATGCGAAAGCACTATGCAAATTGCGGGCACAAAGGTAGTGATTTTGTTTGTTAATCAAATGGAAATGCCATTGAAAAATTTAATAGGGCTATATTTAGACAGACAATTCTTATTTATCCCGGTTGTAATACCTGCTTTACGTAGTTTTTTATTTGCTATTAATAGTCCAAGTTACAGTTTCGGTTCGTCCCGATTGCAGCTCCTATTCGCTCCCGACAGTAACACCTATTTATTATAGTTTCTGATTGCAGAGCCTATCTGTCCTGGTTATAGATATAAGGGAGTCCCGATGAGGTCATTCCGGCCGCCGATATGTTGATATGTTCGGTTATCGAATTGTTATAGAATTCCACTTCGGCATGCCCTATGCTGTCGGTAATGACATTCGGATTCCAGTAGAGCGTCCTGCGGTAATCGACATCGCCCAAAACGGGGCCGTCAGGGTAGGAGGGCGCATAGAATGAGTATGGGGTGGACCATCCGTCAACCGTAGTGACGCGACGGTCAATCTTATACAGCTCTTCGCGGGTACTTATCTGATGCTCCTCTTTTATCTGTACATCCACCATTATTACCCTGTCATACTCTTCGGGACTTCCCTCGACATTGGTTACCGTACGTCTGAGATAATCTATGTAGAAAGGCGCCAAAAGCCAGGCTTCGCGTTTATACATAGGTTTGTCATAAACCATAATGCTTATCACGTCGCGCGTATCGATAGCGCCGGGATTGCTGTAAATTCCGGTATTCTGGTATTTTGTGGCGTTATGGACATACATAAAAGGTTCAAATCCGTTTATGTAGAAACCTGAGTCTTCTTCAATTATCTGATATCCTTTTTCTATCAGATATCCGATAATGTCGGTGGTGTATTCGCCCTTATCAAGGTCAATCTCAACATCTTTCATAACATCGTATGCATTGAAAGTGTAGTAGTCAACGTATTTACGGCGATCCTCAATATCGACTTCAGGCAGCAGCAGACCGTCGTCAACATTGATGACGGTAGGCAGACTTTCATCCAATTCCGTTACAATTGGTTGTTCAAGAGTCGGTACTTTCCGGTTTGTGAGGCTGTAGAACAGTGTTTCGCCGGGGTGAAAAGCCCTTATTTCGGGTGTCACAGACCGTTCAAAAACTATTCGGGCGCTTGTTCCTATAAGTCTTTCCCTATTGACGTTGGCGCTGATGTTGAATCTGGCCTGTTCATAAAAATCCACTCCTATATCAAATCCGAAATAGCCTGAGGAGTCGGTGTTATAGACAAATGTTTCGGTCAAGGTTTTGTCCGTAGGTATCAGTGCCGCACTCACTCTCACGTCGGACATAGGTTTGCGTCCCGACGGATTGAGTATCCAGCCGTTAAGGGTCAGGTTCTCTTCCAAGCGGTGAACCTCCCTGAAATCGTCCACACCGGTCATCTTGCGCCAGTCATACCGCTCCCATCCCTGTACCATGCAGAGCAGGTCAAGTGCTTCCAAATGCTCATCGTCGTTAGACTCAAAATAGTATGAGGGGTTTTCAATAAGACCTTTGAGATCCGATGTAAGCAGCATGGAGGTGCGTAAGTCATCATTAAACTTATTGTCTTGTCCGCGGATATCCCGTACCGACAGGCAGAACCTGTCGCGTAGCGGCGCTCCTTTATTATCTTTGAGGTCAAAACTTAATTTTACCTTTTCGAAAAATCCATACTTATTTTTGTCGGTATTTACCGTCAGGACAGGTGGAAATGATGTCGTACTGAAATGGTAGAATGAACGGTTTGCATAAATGTTTCCCTTAGTGTCGAATAAGGTAAGGCGGCATACGCCTTCCGGTATGCCGTATAACGAAACATCCATGCTTAAAGGTTCTCCGTCAATATGCAGGGTTGCAAAATCCATCAACTCGCCGCGACAGGTTATAGTCATTCCTATGGTGTCCGGTAACAGTGTACCCGATGGGATTATGTTAACTGTAATACTGTCCGGTCCCGACCCGTCAATCTGAACGGCTAAACCGGTATCTTCAGCATTGGGTAGATTGAACGTACGTGAACCTCCTTCGGTCGTTATCTCAACGGTATTGCGTCCTGATACAGGTGTGAAGACAAAACTGCCCATGCCGGCATGGACAGTGCCGAAACTTATGTCCGCACCCTGTACTGTACCCGTAGCGTCTATGCCGAAACCGTCTTCACCGGTTACCTTAAAGGCGACCCTGTTAGGCACTCCGGCTATAATATGTCCGCCTTCGGGATGAAATGTAGCGTTTATATTGTTTTGACGCGGGGTTTCAGGCCGTTTCTGCATGATTTCGTTCTCTCTGACAGTGATGGTCGGGCTTTCATCGTAGTAGCGCCCTTCTTCCTTAGGCTTATCATAAACGGCAAAAACGCGTGAGAAAATAACGTCTTTACCAAAATTCTGCATATAGGCAGTATAGGCCCTTATCTCGTAGAATCCGCTGGGAAAACTCAAGATCCCCCTAAGGTTACGCGCCTGTGCCGTCGAACCGTCTATAAGCACGAAAGAGCCGTCAGCCTGTCCGGCAATTATCTTTAGTTTTTCCCTTTTCAACAGAATCCCGTTCGGTGATATGAGATCTACGTAAAGCACTCTGCTCTGCGGTCTGTTGAGTGTCGATGCATTGACCACAAAAGCCTTGAACCATACCGTTTCACCGGTATAGTATGATGTGTTGTCAAACTGCAGATAGACTTTTTCCTGAGGAAATATTGAATTGAACTGGTGTATGTTGCCGGCAAACCTCATAAGTGAGTCGGCGCTGCTGCTGAGTTCGGCCGAACTCCCGACAGAGAAGGTGAACAACAGCACAAATGAGACAGTCCATACCTTCAAGCGGCGAAAAACGGAACTGATAGAGGCGTAAATTCTGTGAAATAACATCATGCGCAATTTTTGGGTTTACAAAAGTATGAATTAAAATTGTTTTACGTACACAAAAATTGTAAAATTAGAAAGTTTCAGATATATTTGCAATCCGTTATGATATACGGATTTGACAACGAAAAGTATCTGAGGATACAGTCCGAATACATTAAAGAGCGCATAGCGCAGTTCGGAGACAAGCTTTATTTGGAGTTTGGCGGAAAACTCTTTGACGACTATCACGCCAGCCGTGTACTTCCCGGTTTTCAACCTGACAGCAAGCTGAGTATGCTTACGCAGCTCAGAGAGTATGCCGAGATAGTTATTGTTATCAGTGCAATCGACATCGAAAAGAACAAGGTACGCAGCGATCTGCACATTACGTACGATACTGATGTGTTGCGTCTGAAGGAGGGGCTTGAGTCACGCGGGCTTTTGGTGAGTTCGGTCGTCATTACACACTACAACGGACAGGGCAGCGCCGATGCTTTCAGGGAACGGCTCACCCGTCTGGGTATCGTAACTTATGTACACTATACCATTGAAGATTATCCCAATAACATTGCGCTTATTGATTCCGATGAGGGGTTCGGAAAGAATGACTATGTGAGGACTTCACGTCCGTTGGTGGTGGTGACCGCTCCCGGCCCCGGCAGCGGTAAGATGGCGGTCTGCCTGAGTCAGCTCTATATGGAACAGAAACACGGGGTGAAGGCAGGGTATGCCAAGTTCGAGACATTTCCCGTATGGAATCTGCCTCTCAAACATCCGGTGAACATTGCTTACGAAGCTGCCACGGCCGACCTGGACGATGTCAATATGATTGACCCTTTCCATCTGGAGGCATACGGTAAGACAGCCGTGAATTACAACCGTGATATTGAGATATTCCCGATATTGGATGCACTTTTCAACCGTATCTACGGTATGAATCCCTACAAATCACCGACCGACATGAGTGTGAATATGGCGGGATTCTGCATAAGCGATGACGAGGTCTGCAGCCGTGCCGCCAAGGATGAGGTGATCCGCCGATACTATGCTGCGCTGGGCAATTTTTTCGACGGCAAGACTAATGAGGCCGAAGTCAACAAGATAGTACTGCTCATGAGCAAGGCCGGCATAACCACTGCATCGCGCCGCACTACGGTAGCAGCCAAGGAGCGTCAGGAGCAGACAGGCGTTCCGTCGGCCGCCATAGAGCTGGAGGACGGTACCATAATAACCTCCAAGACTTCGGCTCTGCTTGGTCCGAGTGCCGCCCTGCTTCTGAATGCAACTAAACATCTGGCAGGAATAGATCATGATATCAAGCTTATTCCGCAAAATATGATAGAGCCTATCCAGAAAACCAAAATGTCATATTTGCAAGGCAACAATCCGCGGCTGCATACCGACGAGGTGCTGGTGGCGCTCTCAATTCTCAGCCTGCATGATGAAAATTGCAGCAGGGCATTGGCTGTGCTGCCGCAGCTTCGCGGATGTCAGATGCACTGCACGGTGATGCTGAGTGATGTGGACCGTAATATTTTCCACAAGTTAGGTGTGGGCCTTACCTGCGATCCCGTCAAGAAGAGATTTTTCCCGAAAGGTAGAAATTGATGTAACGGCATATGTTACGTGTCAGTCTGTTCGATGAGATGGCTCTCTGTACCGATGCCGAGGTTGAGCGTATGCTCCCTCTGGTTCCCGAATCCCGGCGCAGCAGGGCAATGGAGATAGGTCATCTGCAGGGGCGGTTTGCTTCACTCAAGTCATATCTAATGCTCTCATCCATACTAAAGAGAGATTTTTCTCTGGACAGTTTCAATATAGCCGTTGGAAAGCATGGGAAACCCTACCTTTTGGACTCTCCGCAGATACATTTCAGCATAAGCCATTGCCGGAGCGCCATTGCAGTAGCCGTGTGCGACCGGCCTGTGGGCATTGATGCGGAGTCATTCCGCCCTGTGAGCGATGCGTTGCTGGACAAGTGTATGAATGCCGATGAGAAGGCTGCAATCATATCATCCGGTGCGCGGGAAGAGACCTTTGCCGCCTATTGGACACGGAAAGAGGCGGTATTCAAGCTGCTTGGCACGGGAATAACCGACAATCTGCATGACATCTTATCAACCGATGCTGAGATCGATACCACTATAAACCGTGAAAAAGGTTATGCGGTATCGATAGCGCTGTTCAGCGGTAAAAAAGAGAGCTAATCCGGCAGGTTGTGGTACTCAACGAGACTCTCCAGGGGGCTGGCCATTATTTTTCCTATTGTCATACCGAGTGAATCGGCCGTCTCAGTCAGTTCGGCTGAAAAGCTGTTGGCAAGTGAACCTATAAAATGGACGGGCAGCCACGGTTTGTGGTAGTTCATCACATTTCTTGTGAAAAATTCGGAGAAACACTGTATCAGCAGCTTATGTACCTCGGGAACGTTACGTTTTTCATGCAGGAAAGGGGCAAACCCTGCTATATAACGGTTTGGCAGCGGTTTGCGATAGACGTTTTCAATTATTATCTCTTTGGTAAGCGAATAACGCTCCATAAACTCACGGCTCACGGATTCGGGAAGCTGACGTTTCAGGCAGTCGCTTATCAGACGTCGGCCGAGAGCCGTGCTGCTCCCCTCATCGCCCAAAATATAACCCAGCGAAGGGACCTGGTCAATAATCTCACTGCCGTTGTACAGACATGAGTTGGAGCCGGTCCCAAGTACGCAGGCCACCCCTTCGGAGCGGCCGCACAGGGCGCGGGCAGCCCCCAGCATATCGCTGTCAACAACTATCAGGGCATTGGGCAGGAATTCGCTTAACAGAGCCGACATTTGTGCACAAATTGAGTCTGTGGCACATCCGGCTCCATAGTAGTGAACATTAACTACTTCTTTTAGGTCTATACCATCCAATTGTTCTGTAAGCTCATTTGATATGATTGAGCGTATTTCGTCAATGCTCTGATGGCAGGGGTTTATGCCCTGGGTTCTGAAAGCTCTCATATCGGACCCCGTATTGAAGAACCCCCAGTCGGTATTGGTGGATCCGCTGTCAACTACAAGTTTCATTGCTTTTTTCCAAAATCAGGTTCATATTTGATTATAGCCGATACTGCGCAGGTTATCAGGCAGCAGAACATAATCCAGATAAAGAAGAGGCGGTAGCCCATTATCTCCTGCAGCCAACCCGATATCATTCCCGGCAGCATCATACCCAGAGCCATTATCCCGGTGCTAATAGCGTAATGTGATGTTTTATGTTCTCCGCGTGCAAAATAGATCAGGAACAGGGTGTATGCCGTAAAACCGAATCCGTATCCCATTTGCTCTATGAATATGCATGAACTCACCAGTGCCAGGTTATTTGTCGGGAACCAGCTTAGATACACATATACAAGGTCGGGTATCGATATGGCTGCCACCATATACCAGATACATTTTCTCAGTCCGAATTTGGAGAGCGTTATACCGCCCAGAATGCCTCCAAGCAGCAATCCTATCACTCCGAGAGTACCCATAGAGAATCCTACTTCCGAAGTGGTGAGCCCCAGACCGCCGGCGGCCGTGTCGTCAACCAGAAACAGGGGAGCAATCTTGACTATCTGCGCTTCGGGGAAGCGAAACAAAAGTATGAAGAGCAGCGCCGGTATGATGTTCGGTTTCTTAAAATAGCTGACGACCGTACGTCCGAACTCTCTGAACATATTGCGTCCTGAGACAGCAGAGGCGCGGTCGGAAGTCGGATAGGGGAGAATATAGGAGTGGTAGAGCCAAAGCAGTATCATAACTCCTCCGGCTACCATAAATCCAAGGCTCCATGCTTTCACGGTCGAACCCAAACTCTTCTCCAGCAGACCGACCAGTATAAGCAGACCACCCTGACCGGCTATCATCGCTATACGGTAAGCCGTGTTCCTTATTCCTACAAAGAGAGATTGTTCGCCCTCGCTGAGTCCCAGCATGTAGAACCCGTCAATTGCAATGTCGTGTGTGGCCGAACTGAATGCCAGCAGCCATAGTATGGCCAGCGACCATTTGAAAAAATCGGTGGTGTTCAGTGTCAGCGCCACTCCTGCCAACCCCGCTCCAAGAATGAGCTGGGTGAGCAGCAGCCACCATCTCTTGGTCTTGATCAGATCCACGAACGGGCTCCAAAACGGTTTTATGACCCACGGCAGATAGAGCCAGCTGGTATAAAGAGCAATATCGGCATTGCTGATTCCCAGTTGCTTGAACATTATGGCCGATACCGTTACGACCAATACGTAGGGCAGCCCTTCTGCAAAATAGAGTGTGGGCACCCACGCCCACGAATTGTGTCTTTTTGACATCGTTTACTTTTTGACCGGCATTGCTTCTTTTAATGTGTTGATTACATTATTGCGGTCCTCGGGAGTGGGGTTGCGCTTCAATGTGATACCTTCTACCCAGTTAAGGTCGGGATAACTCTCCTTGAGCAGGCGGGTGGAGTTGGTAATGTCGCTGCTGCCCGATGTGGAGAATGTGATTATAGTCTTGCCTTTCAGGTCGTTCTGCTCGATAAAGGTATTTATGATGTTAGGTGCGGCATTGCCCCATATGGGAAAACCTAAGTAAACGGTCTCGTAATTCCCCGGCTTTTCAGGTTTTGACTTGACTTCCGGGCGTAATGACTTGTCATTCATCTCTCTGACGGAACGTGACTGACGGTTCATGAAACTCAGATCCTCTTCGGTATAAGGCTCGACAGGAGTAATCTCAAACAGATCGGCGCCGGTGACGGCAGCCAGCTCCTCGGCCAAAGCCTTGGTCGTTCCCGTTGCGGAAAAATATGTTACCAGTACCTTAGGCCCCTTGGAGGCGCAAGATGCAAACACAAGTGCCAACAAAGCGATAGTCAGATTTCTTTTCATACTTTTTATAGTTTGGGTTTATATGCGCAAAAATAGGAAAATATCCCGAAGGCAAGCCTTCTTAATGTCGAATAATAATTTTGTATAAAACTATAAAATGTCATCAATTAATATTAAATAGACAGTAAAGGGACATTTTTTAGTTGGATATTAAAAAAATTGTTTTTTAATTTGTCAAAAAGATTTGTCATTCTCATTACAAAAACAGCAATAACGACACTATAAAGCCTCACTTAAACTAAACTTTTTAATCCACATTAAACCTATAGACTTATGAGAAAGTTTGCATTGCCGATAGCATGCTTTTCAATGCTTATGTTTGCTGCCTGCGGCAACGACGATGAAAATGGAAACAGGCCGAACGGCTTGGATGAGAGAACCATAGTTCAGCAAGGGATTGTTCCAACAGTTCTGACCGTAACGGTCGAGGGCACCGTAAACGGTGTCGAACAAGCCGAATACAATTACGGTATGATAGGATTGTTGTACTGTACCGAACGTAATAACGCCGATGACCTGTTTCAGGAGTGGCTTAGCACGGGTAACCTGCCGGACAGCTCCGTTAAGATGGGCGGTCGGACCAAAAAGAACAACAACGGTATAGTATCTACAACGCTTGAAGGCCTTGATCCGAACACCTCGTACAGTGCCTGTCTCTTTTTCAAGCCTTCAACCGGCAAGAAACGCATTATTGGCAAGACATTCACCTTCAAGACCAAGAGTTTTGATATTCAGGTTGTCACTGAAGATATTTCTAATGTGTGCTATTACAGCGTTACCCTGAATGGTCAGATAAAAGGTCTTGACCCTGCCGACCGCAAAGCCTGCACTTTGGGTTTCGTGGTTTCCGAAGAGGAGGATCCTACGGTCGGCAGCGGCAGAACAATTGAAATTGAGAACGCTTCAGAGACCGTATTATCAACCACCTTAAGAGGAATACTGCCTTCCAGGCAATACAATTATCGCATATTCATACAGCCTGTGGGTCATGACGACTACACTTATGGCAACAATATTGCCTTCAGATCCAAAAGTGCGGACGATATGGCCATAGACCTTGGTTTGAGTGTAGAGTGGTCAAGGCTGCTGCTTGGCGCTGAGGAAGAGGGTCAAAGAGGAAACTTTTATTTTTGGGGTGACGTAAATCCGGCTGCAGCCAACAGTCCTGTTATAGATACGCAGAACGGAAATCGGAACAGAGTCTATTACGAAAATGTAACTGCGCCCAACCGGCCTGATTTCAGCATAAGCGGTACCGGATACGATGCTGCGACCTATGCTTTGGGCGAGGGCTGGCGCACTCCGACAAGGGCTGAATTCGAGGAGTTGGTGAACAGTTGCAAATTTGATGTGGAGATAGATCCGAATGCCGAGGTCAGGACGAATGTCAGTGCTCAGATAGATGGTAAAACAATCTATGTGGACATCGTTCATCTCAGTTATGACAACCTGCTCACCATACAGAGGGGCGGTAAAATCATCAAAGTGCCGACATCGGACTACGCATATATTACAACCAAGCAGGACGGCGGCACAAGTCTGAGCAAAATATCGGGAGAAGTCTCGTATGTCTATTTGTGGACTTCCGATGTAAATACCTATACAGATAAAGATAGCGGCAAACAAACTGTCTTAGGTCCTTGCTATTACTGCACTAACGGCCCCTGGGTATGGTTGCCGGAAGTATACGCAGTGATGTTAAGCGGGCAATGGACTTTGGTATCCTCGGGTTATTCGGCTTTGTCAGCATATCCCATCCTGCCGGTACGTGACAAGAAGTGAATTTAACCCGCCGGTAAAATATCATTGGATTTCTATAATGTAATCGAACATGTTCCATCCCGGTGTCTTCTGATAATCTTCCAGATGACCTTTGGGAACATATAGAGTTCTCTTGGAGTACTCGGATTTTTGTTTATGCGGACCCACAAAATGAAAGCTCCAATCGGAATTTTCGGCCGTCTCTATTCCGGTATCAATTACAGGCGGGTTCTTTGAAAGACAATACACATCAGAAAGAGTATTGTGTGAAGCAAATGCGTCAATGCCAATTGATTGTACATTTTCCGGAATCACAACCTCATGGACAATGTTGCCGGCAAAAGCCCAGTTTCCAATTGTTTTCACATTGGGGCCAATAGTAATGGACCTAAGCTTTGATGCTTGATGGTATGATTCGGATGATGGTCTTAGAAATGTTGTAATTGTCTCCAAAAATGCATCAGGGATTTCTGTTATCAGCGGTGGCAGCACGAGTTCCTCAATGCTGACACATCCTTGAAAACAAGCCTCTTTAAATTCTTCTATTGAAGGCGGTAACTTTACCATAGAGAGATCCGGGCAATTTCGGAAAGCCTCCTTACCGATTATACGGATACCCTCCGTGAGTTCGACTTGTACAAGCGATTTGCATTCCGCAAAAGCCATTTCATCAATTACTTCGCAAGAAGATGGTAACGATATGTAAATAAGAGAATTACATGAGTCGAATCCACTAATTGATGCGGCCTTGTATTTACGCCCATTATAATCGAAAAAATCGGGAACAAAAAGGGAATCAACGGTGAAAGAATCTTTATTTTGGGGGCCCAAAACAGCGGCTCTCTTTCGGAAATAAGAGACTTTGACTTTCAGCCCATTCACTTCTATCTTTTTTGCGAATGCGGGACCTGAGTATAGCACAGCAAGCAACGATAGCAACAGAGACAAATTGTAAAACTTCATAATGGATTTAAATAATTATGTTTTTACAAATATAGTTGTTTTTATTTATAAAATGTAGCTTGTTTATGAAACATAGTTTGTATATTTGTAAATACAATAATTATTCGAATGGAAATAATCTAATTAACAAATTGTGAGTTATGAAAAAAATAGTCTCTCTGACAATTCTGTCGTTAATATGCTGTTCTCTCTTTTCCCAACAGCAGAGCGGAATAACCTTCAAGCTTGAAGAGTTGGAAAAGCCTAGCGGCCTGCTTGAAACGAAAGGTTTTTATGACATATATAAAGACTTCTTAAATAAAGATTACGATGGCCCCTCATCCATACTTAATTATCAAGAGCGCCGGCATTATATTGATTCTCTTTTTAAAAATGAGGATGTTCTAGCCCATAGTTTCGGTGACGATAAGATCGTTAACAGGTTTGAGTATAATCCCTTCTTCTTTGGCCTCTGCGATGCATACGCCAATCACAGACCGGTAATTCTGTCTCCCGACATTATATGGATTTTGATATCACAGGGGTTTGCCAACCATATTAACAACAATAGTGAAAAATTCAGGGAATATATTGTTGATTTTGAGGGAAAGAGACAGCTTAAAGTAACTCTCTCTCCCTATTCTAAAGAGACGGATTGGTACAGTATTATCGACTCTTTTTATATCAAACTTGCAAGTGAGGTAAAGGGCGGTTTGTCCGATGTCATGTTATGTGATTTTTCAACCTCCGATAAGGTTGACATAATGGTTTCAAAAGTAAATCTTATGGAAACCGTTAAATCCTACTACGATTTTTTAGTGTTATATGCAATCTGTGGGATTCCTGAGATAACACTGACAGGTACGACCGGGGACTGGGAGAGGGTCAAACAGAAAACCCTGGAGCTTGAAAAGTATGATTTGAGTTGGTGGATCAAGCGGCTTATTCCTATCCTGGATGAATTTATTGAGGCTTCAAAGGGAAATGTAAACACAGACTTTTGGAAAAAAATGGTTCATGTGGATGAACCGGACTTCTGCGGCGACCCGCGAAAAATAGACGGATGGATGACTGACTTTTACCCATATGACAAAGACGGCAAACGGCTGAAAGGAGGTCCAATAACGGATTTAGACAAACTGCCAAGCGAGATAGTGAAAGTAAAAATAGAGTCCGCAGTTGTTGATTACTCCGGTAACACTATAGACAAAGGGTGGTTAGAGATGTGGGCAGGATTTTGGGGACTGGAACAGGATAACAGTACATTTGCAATCAAGCCCAAGACAGGTTGGATGATAAGAAAATTTGACCAGACTTCAATTGAAAGAGAACTGTTCAGCCGGGCAAATACTCCCAACAGTTTTTATGGGATCAAGATAGCTACGGACAGCGTACCGGCAATATTAAAGGAATTTGACCATATTTATTTACTTGACATTACTTTCAAGAACAAAGCCTATCTTCCCGATTGGTTGAAGTCAACATCAATTGACAAGTTGATTTTACGGGGAGACATTCCATGGCGCGAAGAGATCAAAGCCAACAGGTGGTTTAGTGATGTAAGTGTAAATCCGGGTAGGCAAAATATCCCCAGATGGTTCAGGAGACTCTTTATGGAAGGAAAAGTCAAGGATTAAATAATTACGTTTCGTCAAAATTAATTGATATGAGATCTTTACAAAAGGCCATCGTAATAGCTACGTTGCTTATGGTGTCTATTCCATGTTTTTCTTTGGATATTGGAAGCGGAGATACTGTTTTCAGATACAGTATTAATCCATTCGATTTTGAAAAAAGTGTTGAAGTCATTTATAGTGATTCGATTCATGAAAGTGACGAGCACGATGGACTTATGTTCAAAATTCTGACTGACAATACGGTAGAGTTTTTTGATTACAAGGATATCTCTATACAACTTGACACGCTTGTAATTCCCGAGTCTGTGTATATTGCTTCACGCCGATACACGGTTGTCGGTATTGGTGAAGAATGTCTGCATAGAAATTATTATGATTTGATGTTCCGACCATACAATTCTGACACGCTTCTGTCATATTTCGGGCCTGAGTATCTTTATATTCCTTCAACGGTCAAATATATTTCTCCATTTGCCTTTTATCAGAATGTAAACTTGAAAACTGTCGTCTTCAACGAAGGGCTTGAATCTATCGGTCAAACTGCTTTCTATGCTTGTGGATTAACAAGTATAGATATTCCTTCGAGTGTAGAATTTATCGCTGATAACGCATTCGACAATTGTCGATTACTGGAGACAATAACTGTCAGTTCTAATAACCGCTACTATGATTCACGCGAAAATTGCAATGCTATTGTCGAGAGTAAAAGTGACTATATGTTTGTGACATCTCAAAAGACCGATATCCCTAATAGCATAAGGAGAGTGTTCATGCACCGTGGCTTTCCAATTATCCGCTTGACAAAGGAAAGCCGTTGCGAATCGCTTGTTGTCCGGAGCTATGTTCCCATAAAGACTGTTGATGTAAGGAAATGTGCCACTCTAAAATTGCTGGAGATAGCGGCAATCGGAGATGAGGGCAATGTAGATAATATATTTTTCTCATCAAATCTGGAGGATGTCAATATTCGGGGAGTGAATATTGACAATATTAAAGAATCTCCTAAAAAAAAGAGGCGCAATAAGGGACAGGAAAACACTTTTGAACTCAAGTCTGTTAACTATGGCGAAAAATCATTTGTGATTATTCGCAGGCAAGGGAGTGAACGTATAGGGTATCAGCTGTGGTTTAATTAATGTTTCAACCAAATTGCGTAAGAACCGGCTAAGAATCTGTTTAAATTTAATAAATATGATTTTATTTATATTAGGCTTTCTGATTTTAATGGTAAATATATTTGCTATTAAAGATATAACTTCCAGTAGATTAGATTCTTTAAAAAAGATACTTTGGATATTATTTGTATTGATTGTTCCAGTTCTTGGTATGTCATTTTATTACTTTTCAAAGTCGTTTTATTCTTCAAAAAAGGATTTGGTATAGATACTTGATAAAATTTCAAACGATATGAACAAAAAGAACATTGTACTCATTCTTGCAGCAGCGATTATTTCGCTCCCGTTTAACCTGTTCGGCGCAACAGTTACTGTTAAAGGTATTCATTATGATATATCCGAGACTACTGATTCTGTCAATGTTGTAGGAAGACAGAGCCATTCACGTAGAGTTGTTATCCCTAAGACGATACGCAGCAACGGAAAAAAATATACTGTATCGAAAATATCCGATGGCGCGTTCGAAAATGACATTAATTTATACCGGTTAAAATTAGGGAAAAATATAAAATCAATAGGATACAGAGCTTTTTACGGATGCAAAAATCTGAGAAGAATTCGTTTCAATGATAGTTTGAGTTACCTGTCATACGGAGTGTTTGAAGGAACTGAATGGATAGAGCGACAAAAGCCCGGAGTTGTTTATTGTGGAAAGGTAGCATATACATACAAGAGCTATGAGGTCGAGCCTTCATCTGTCAGCATAAGACCGGGAACAGTAAGTATAGCGGTTGGTTGCTTCATTCCCGCCAAGGAACTTAAGAATGTTGAATTGCCGGAGAGTCTCGTGGAAATCTGTGCGCAGGCTTTCGAAGAAACCAACATAGAGAGCATAATTGTACCAAAAGGAGTTATTTCTATTGGAGAATTAGCCTTCAATTACTGTCGGCATCTTAAGAAGGTTATTATTCAAGGTTGTAGAAGTATAGGAATGAGTGCTTTTTATTGTTGTGAATCATTGCAAGATATCTCATTGCCGGATAACCTTGAAGAGATAGGTCAACTTGCTTTTAGGGATTGTATAAAATTGAAAACAATTGAAATACCTGCAGGCGTAAATATAATAAGGGGCAGTTCATTTTTTAACTGTAGGTCGCTTGTGGAGGTAAAGCTGAATGACGGTCTTGAGGAGATAGACGTAGCCGCATTTTGGGATTGTGAATCGTTAGAGAGCATAACCATTCCTGCAACAGTTAACAGGGTCGCGATGACTTCGTTCAATTATCCTTGCACATTAAAGACTGTTGTTATTCACTCCGTAATTCCTCCTGCTTTGAGTAAAGATGCTTTCCCCAATAGTAACGAGAGTATATTTTCGCAGATTATAAAGACATACTGGTCATGCAGTGAAGGAAGAATACTATACGTACCTGCAGGCAGCATTGATAAATATCGCAATGCTGAAGGCTGGAATCATTTCGATACAATCAGAGATTTAAGCGAACAGTAGTTCTCCAATATCAACAGTGTATCTAATATACACAAAGCAGCGGTGACACTCTTAACGCAATAATTAACGCTTACTCCAATATAAACCAACATTACTGTCACTTTCAACTCTGCTCTTAACTCAATATCAAGAGGTTAATGAGTTGCTCTTTTTAGTTATAATTTAGTTTCAAATATGTTTCAAATATGTTTCAAATATGTTCCTAATAGTCAATATTATTACTGTTTTATTTAAGAGAAAATCAATATGAAAGCAATAACGTGTTTATTTCAACTTATTCCCTTAATAATTATTATTGCATCTGTTTATCTTACCCTTGCAATTATTAGAGGAAAAGTCAAAGTAAGGTATAATACCCATAGTAAATATATCTATTGGTTTATGCCAACACTATGTTATTTATTATTGGGTTTCTACTCAT
>Ga0209201_1000481_pt1 | contig 55897 bp, 43 predicted proteins | sample AD_UKC055_MetaG_FD_184411 | JGI IMG/M metagenome (GOLD analysis project Ga0209201, IMG submission 184411) | Active sludge microbial communities of municipal wastewater-treating anaerobic digesters from USA - AD_UKC055_MetaG (SPAdes) (version 2) | ecosystem: Engineered > Bioreactor > Anaerobic >... | reverse complement strand
TCAAGGCGCGCAACTCCGTCAGATCATCGCCCGAGAGCGTGCGGCCCTGGAGGCAGATCGGTTCCACTGCCCTCAGGTTTTATGTCATCCAGGGACGTGAGTCCAGCAGAAAATGTCCAAACTCCAGGGGTCGTGGATACGACCCATTCGGGGAGGTTCACCAATACGATTGACGGAACCGTTAATTTGCTGAGCGACGCTGCGTTCAGTGGCAACGCTGCAAATTACGGCGTGTTCCGCAAATCCGCCGGCACGGGCACGAACTTAATCTCGGACACGTTCGACAACCTGAACGGCACGGTGCGAGTGGACTCGGGGACGCTTACCCTGCATGGAAACGGAAGGCGACTGAACGGGAACTACATCGTCAGCCCCGGGGCGGTGCTGGAGTTAACGGGCGGTACTGCACATTACATGGGGACCTTCAGCGGCTCCGGCGGCGGCACCGTGCGCAGTTCGGGCGGCATCCAGGGGGACGCCGCTGGGCTGACGATTGACTTTCCGGGCTCGATGTTCCAATGGACCGGGTCCTATCTTGGGCAGATCGGCTCTGTGACCAACCGGGGCACGATTACCGCAGCCGGCAGCGCAGTTAAAACTTTGGAGAACAGCCCATTCTGGAATGCAGGTACTCTGGCGGTGACCAACAGCGGCGGGCTCTTGCTGGACAACGGCAAATTGAACAATTTGACCTCGGGCACAGTAGATATTCAGGGCGATCCAAGCATTACCTACAAGTCGGGCGGCACAATCACGAACTGGGGCCTGTTGCGCAAGTCAGCGGGCACGGGCACGAGTGCGATTACGGTCTATGGTTTTTACAACCTCAACGGCACAGTGCAAGTGGATACCGGAACGCTCCAACTGGCCGGCGGAGGAACAAGAAACAACGGGACCTATCTCGTAAGCCCCGGGGCGGTGCTGGAGCTGACGGCTGGGGCGACTTACCAGGGAACCTTTAGCGCCTCCGGCGGCGGCACCGTGTGCAGCTCGGGCGGGATCTACACCGACGCCGGGGGGCTGACGCTTGATTTCCCGGGCTCGATGTTCCAATGGACCGGGTCCTATCTGCAGGGCACCGGCCCCGTGACCAACCGGGGCACGATTACCGCAGCCGGCAGCGCGGTTAAGACTTTGTCCGGCCCATTCTGGAATGCAGGCACTCTGGCGGTGACCAACAGCGGCGGGCTCTTGCTGGACAACGGCAAATTGAACAATTTGACCTCGGGCACAGTAGATATTCAGGGCGATCCAAGCATTACCTACAAGTCGGGCGGCACAATCACGAACTGGGGCCTGTTGCGCAAGTCAGCGGGCACGGGCACGAGTGCGATTACGGTCTATGGTTTTTACAACCTCAACGGCACAGTGCAAGTGGATACCGGAACGCTCCAACTGGCCGGCGGAGGAACAAGAAACAACGGGACCTATCTCGTAAGCCCCGGGGCGGTGCTGGAGCTGACGGCTGGGGCGACTTACCAGGGAACCTTTAGCGCCTCCGGCGGCGGCACCGTGTGCAGCTCGGGCGGGATCTACACCGACGCCGGGGGGCTGACGCTTGATTTCCCGGGCTCGATGTTCCAATGGACCGGGTCCTATCTGCAGGGCACCGGCCCCGTGACCAACCGGGGCACGATTACCGCAGCCGGCAGCGCGGTTAAGACTTTGTCCGGCCCATTCTGGAATGCAGGCACTCTGGCAGTTACTAACACTGGCGCGCTCGAGTGCAACGGCGCCACATTGAACAACCTAACCTCGGGCACAGTAGATCTTCAGAGCGATGCAAGCATTACCTCTAGCGGTATGGGCGGCACAATCAAGAACTGGGGACTGTTCCGCAAGTCAGCGGGGACGGGCACGAGTGCGATTGGCGTCTATAGTTTTGACAATCTGAACGGCACGGTGCAGGTGGATACCGGAACCCTGAGCCTGGCCAGCAGCTATGCCCAGGGCAGCGGTGGCATCATCATCGGCCTGGGTGGCCGCGGGCCGGGCCAGGCTGGGAAACTGAGTGTGGCCTACACCGCCACCCTCAGCGGGCCTGTGAACGTGTTCCTCACGAACGGCTTTGCGCTGGCAACGGGGGATCGCTTCCAGATTCTCTCCTGCGCCACCCGCAGCGGGACCTTTTCAACGGCCAGCCTCCCTGCCGGCACGTCCCTCCAATACAGCAACTACGGCGTCTATCTGGTGGTGACCAGCGCCCTGCCAGTGTTGATTGGCAACCCGGGGCTTTCCAACGGCGTCGCCACTTTCCCCTTCAACACCATTGATGGTCAGAGTTACACCGTCGAGCGCAATGACGAGGTGGACACAACCAACTGGGTCGTCCACACCAACTTCACGGGCAACGGCGGGATGATGCAGTTCGCGGTGCCGGTTAACGAAGCCACCCAGCGTTTCTTCCGCGTGCGGCAACCGTAGAATCGTGGACGGGTGGATTGGGTGCGGGTCGGGTTATTCCGCGCAGATCACGGTGGGCCGCGTGCAAAGAAGGCGTAGCCGAGCACGGTTCCGCTACCAGCCCAGCAAGCGCCGCGTGCCTTCAGGCCGCGCAAAGCCACATAACCCACTGATCGGAGCAGGCACTCCGCTTCGCGCCTTCGCGTCTTCGCTGTTCCCAGTCCCATGGTCCGTTGTCGGCAGTCAGTAGTCCCGTAGTCGCTTCCGCCTCAGGTTAAAATAAGACAAGAAATAGGTCAATCCAGCAGTAGCGCGATTTTGGCCTACGGGCGTAAAATTCATGCCCGACGATTGGGTCGTCGCTCGGCGCCGCCCCTCCGGGCGAGTCGGTTTGGCCGAGGACTCTGCGTCACGCAACGAACATCATTCAGCAACCGAACGGAACCTGGAACTATGAACCGAAACACCTTCCTCACGCTCACAGTAATCACCCTCTGCACCGCAGTTGCGGCATCGCACGGCCAACTCGCCCGGTCTACCTTTGAGACAAATAGCGAAGGTTGGATGGTGGTGGACCGGGTGTTTAACAGCCTGGAGATCACAAATACCCGCGCCCCGATCTATACCAACTCCGGCGGAAATCCGGACGGCTGCATCTACACCGGCGACGGCGACGGAGATTTCTACTTCCGCGCGCCCGCGAAGTTCCTGGGCAACCAGTCCGCTGCCTACGGATGCATACTGCGTTTCGACCTCATCTCGGACACGGCGGACGTGCCGGCTAATCTGCTCTACTCGGTAATTCTCACGGGAGGGGGCGTCACAAATTTCGCGTCCTTTCTGCCCGTGCTTCAGGCGGACAAGTGGGCGCTTTTCCCAATTCCCATTCAAGCAGGAGCACCTTGGACCAATGCTGCAACCGGGGTGACTGCCACGGAAACGGACATTAGGACCTGCCTCGCGGCGTTGGAGTCTCTGGACATCGCAGGAGAATTCGGCACGGGACCTGACACTGGCGGCCTAGACAACGTGTATCTGTTCGGACCGAGCAACGTGGTGCGTTGGGACAGGAAAGCGAACGGTCAACTTGTCGCCTGCTTCTTTTGGCCAAGCAACTATTTTTGGCAACAGGATGAGAAGTGGGGTGTGCTCTGCGGAAAATCGTATATGGTCGAGCCCAGCAACTGGAGCACACCCAACTATCCGAACGGGACGAAATACCATGTGGTGCTCGGTCCCGAGGGAGGCGGACCTACGGTTCTGGCAAATGCGATCTGGCCAGTGCCCAACTCGTTTCACATTGGCAAGCTCACGATTGAAAGTGGAGGCGGGCTTGTTCTGGAAGATGGAACGACGCTTGGGGCGACGCAGTTCGATTTTCAGGATGATGGCGACCTTGCTACTACACTCAGCGGTGCCTACTTGCTCGTGGACGACGGCGGCTCCATCACCAAATCCGGCGGAACAAATGCGTTTGTCATCCATCCAAACATCTCCTTGATGGGCAGTAATGTTGTGGTCGCAGTCACTTCCGGCACGCTGGTGTTGCCCGCCGGAAACCTGGGCAGTGCTGACCTCAGCTACTACCGAAACGGGACATTCAACGTTCAACCTGATGCAGTGCTTTGCCTGGTCCCAACCAATTATGGACTGGCTTCCTTCTACGGTCAGTTCACGGGCTTGGGCGGCGGGAAAGTGCTTCTGTGCGGTAATCTTGGAATCGGCAGACAAGGCGGAAGTGTCTTTTTTGATTTGCCCGAGGGGATGTTCGAGTGGACCGAGGGTTCAATCGCTGGCAGGCTGGGAAACGGCTACTTTTACAATGACGGCGTTATGACGCTGTCCGGTCCAACCGCAAAGGCCTTCAACGGGGATGTGAATGGTAGCACGACATTCCGGAACCGAGGCACCGTGATTCACACCGGCAGTGGCCCGCTCCAGTTGTACGGGAACGGTTCGTCGTCGTATGTTGTTTTAGATATTCAATCGGGCTCCACCTATGATCTCCAAAGCAACGCCAGCATCACCAGTGCCGGCGCCGGCGCCAAAATATACCACAGCGGCATCTTCCGAAAATCAGGCGGCGGCACTTCGGAAGTGCAACCAGCTTTCAACTGGCTTGGCGGCACGGTCGAAGTCTTGAATGGCCGATTGGTCATGAGGTATGGCGGAGTCCTTTCTAATGCGGTCGCGAACGTTAGCCCCGGCGCCGTGCTGGACCTGACCAATGGGATTATCTGCAGGAGCACATTCAGCGGGTCGGGGGGCGGGACTGTTCTTTTGGGTGGTATCAGTGCCGCGGCAAATGTCAGTTTTGACTTCGCTCCCGGAACGCTTCAGTGGACGCGCGGGGAAATCAGCAGCTTGCAGCAGAATGGGGACTGGGTGATCTCGAACAAGGGACATCTCACGTTGAGCGGAGCCGCAACAAAATCGCTTTCCTCCTCCTCCTACCACGATGTGCGCTTCGTCAACGCCGGCACGTTAATTCATGGAGAAGGTGGCCCGTTCTCCATCGGCCTCTACTCATCCTTCACCAATCAAGCCGGAGCCGTGTATGATTTCCAAGCCGACAGCGGGATTGAGTATGCCGGCTATCCGCTGCCGGTCTTTACTCAGCAGGGCTTATTCCAAAAGACTCAGGGCTCCGGCGTGTCGAGCATTTCCTGCGTGTTCGTGAACAGCGGCACCATCAACGCGCAATCCGGCACTCTGCTATTCACCGGTGGCTACACTCAAACGGCCGGTGAAACGGTCCTGAACGGCGGGAGTCTGGCGGCCAATTCCGGCCAAACAATCGTCATTCAAGGCGGGATGGTTCGCGGGACAGGCAACATTTCGGCCAACCTGTCCAGCGGCGGCTATTTGAGCCCCGGCTCGTCTGTGGGCCAAATAGATCTGACCGGGAATTACACCCAGACCGCCAACGGCAAGCTCAACATCGAACTCGCAGGCCGCGGCGTGGGCGAGGTGGATCGCCTGAATGTCAGCGGCACGGCTACTCTGGCCGGGCGCCTCAACGTGTCCTTGGTGGGCGGCTTTGCCCCGGAGATCGGCGACCAGTTCCAGGTTCTCTCCTGTACGACTCGCAGCGGCACTTTCACCACGCTCAATGTGCCGGCTGGTATCAACGTCAACTACAGCAATAACGGCGTCTTTCTGTCGGTCATCGGCATTGTGCCGGTGCAAATCCTTAACCCGGCGGTCTCCAACGAGCTGTTTGAATTCTCGTTCGGCACCATCACTGGTCGGAGCTACACCGTGCAGCGCAATGACGAGGTGAACACCACCAACTGGGTCTTCCAAACCAACTTCACCGGCAACGGCTCGCTGATGCAGTTCGCGGTGCCAGCGAGCGAAGCCACCCAGCGTTTCTTCCGCGTGCGGCAACCGTAGGGAAGACGGCCAGAATGTCCGCAGTTGCCGAACCGCAAGCTCTAGTTGTTTGGGGAGTCGCACCGGCCCGATTCGGGCATTGACCCGGTTGGTGAGAGTGGTAAGGTTATGCCATAAGCGTGAAGGACATCCTGCGCGAGATCGAAGCGCTGCCCAATGAGCAACGCTTGAGCGTCTTGGAGGGAGTTCGTCGCCTGGTCGAGCCGGAGATTCCCGTGTCATTTAAGGAGGGGATGGAGCAGATCAAAAGGGGCGAAGGGATTGACCTCGATGACGCATTGCAGGAACTGGACGAAGCGTGACCTATCGGTTAAGAGCGTGCCGTCGTTGCGTCGGGCCTTACGCGGGCTCGACTCCCATCAGAAGGCGGCAGCCAGGAAGGCCTTTGGCATCTTCAAGCAAAACCCCTTCGCCCCCCGTCTGCGACCCCATGAGATTCACCGACTCTCGGCCGAATACGGCGTGACCATACATGCGGTCTGTATCCAAGGCGACTTGCGCGCCGTTTTCTATGTGGAGGGGGACACTGTGTGGAGCGTGGACGTCGGCACGCACGCAATTTACCGCACCTGACGCAGGCTCAATCCGACGCGGGCTGTTAGTTCGCGAGCATTGGCGTGATTTGCGGACGGTAGCCGCGAGTGCCGTTTGTTGCCGCGCCCTTATTCACGCCCTGGCCTCGGGCTCGGCCCATTTGCCGTGCTCGCGGATCAGGTCCACCAGGCGGTCCACGGCTTCGGTTTCGGGGATGTTGAATTTGAGCACTGGGGGGGGGCGAAAAGGGTTGTGGTTGTAACCTTTTGGGTGCAAAGTAGGAGTGTGAAGCGAAGTATTGACCTCGACGACGACTTGGCTGCCGACATTGACCGGGCCGCAACCCTTGTCCGGGAAAAGCCGGCCACCATTATGCGCCTGGCGATCCGGGCCGGGCTGCCGGCTGTGACCAACCGATTCCAGGCGCCGCGGCCGGAAGGTTACTTCAAGGACGCTTACCCGCTGCCAGACGACCGCTTGCAGCTTGAGAAGGCCATGTCCAAGGTCGTGCAACGGGCCGAGCGATGAAGATCCATCAATGGGAGGTCTGGAAATCCCGGCCGCCTGGCTTCGCGACGGATCACTGGTTTGTCATTATCAGCGGTCAGGAGCGGTGTGATGAGCCGAGGCAGTTAATGGTAAACGGCCTGGCCTGCTTCACTCTCCGTGGCCACCTGGGCAAGACCGAAGTTCAACTCAATGGCGCGGACGGTTTTGCCGGCCCGACTGCCCTCCAGTGCGACTACGTTTATTCGCTCGAAAAGAGCAAGCTCCACTCGGGCCAAGGCTTAGTAAGCTGGGAACGGCAGCAGGCGGTCAAGAACAAGGTGAGAGAAGTCCTGCGGTTCTAATACACCTTCTCAAGCGAAGCGGGTCACCCTGGGTTGGAAGGTTGGCGCGCTCGGACGCAGGCGCTTGCCTCGGGCTCGGTCCACTTGCCGTGCTCGCGGATGAGGTCCACGAGGCGGTCCACGGCTTCGGCTTCGGGGATGCTGAACTTGAGCGGGGTCTTGCCGACGTAGAGGTTGATCTTGCCGGGGGCGCCGCCGACGTAGCCGAAGTCCGCGTCGGCCATTTCCCCGGGACCATTCACGATGCAGCCCATGATGGCGATTTTCACGCCCTTGAGGTGCTCGGTGCGGGCTTTGATACGGGCAGTCACGGTTTGGAGGTTGAAGAGGGTGCGCCCGCAGGAGGGGCAGGCAACGTAGTCGGTCTTGAAAGAGCGGCAGCCGGCGGCTTGCAGGATGTTGTAGGCCAGGCGCAGGGATTGGCCGGCGCCGGGCTCGCCGCGCACAAGGATGGCATCGCCAATGCCGTCGGCCAGCAGCGAGCCGATGACGACCGAGGCGCGCAGCAGGGCGACCTTCGGCTCCAGCGGCGGCGAGGGCAGGCTAAGGCAGTCCTTCAAGAGGATGGGGTTGTTGCGGCCGAGGCGTTTGAGCTGTGCGGCCAGGAGGCGGAAGGCGGCGATGGCGGGCAGCGGCACGTCGTCCTTGACGGTCACGAGCTGCGTGTCGCAGTTGACTACGAATTTGCGTGGGTCGGCTTCGAGGATGTTCAGGTCCTCGTAAACTGCCTCGGGCCTTACGTCCGCGCGCGGGGTGAGCTTGGGGACGACTTTATCCCAGGTGGCGCGGGTGACCACCACCCGAACGGTTTGCTGGGCGCCGCATTTGACGCCGTCAGGCAGCTCAATCTCGGGCGTGGGGCGGCGGGTGTAGGAGAAGGGGCCGAAGGGAAAGGCTGAAGGCTGAAGGCTAGAGGCTAAAGCCGGAAGGTCGGCGGCCGAAGTGCGGAGTTGGTGGTCCGTGGTCCGTGGTCCGTGGTCCGCGGTCTGCTCAGCCGCCACCGTCAGGATAGGAATCTGGGCCAGGAGATCGCGGCAGACTTCGATTTCGCGCGGGGAGTCCTCAGTGAGGGAGACGCGGATGGTGTCGCCGAGGCCATCGCACAGAAGGGAGCCGATGCCGATGGCGCTCTTGATGCGGCCATCCTCGCCTTCGCCAGCCTCAGTCACGCCAAGGTGCAGGGGGTAGTTCCAGTCCGGCCCTTCCTGTTCCAGACGGGCGGCCAGCAACCGGTAGCACTGGATCATGATCTTGGGGTTGCTGGCCTTCATGGAGAACTTGAAGTTGTGGAAGTCGTGCTTCCGCGCGATACGCGCGAATTCCAGGGCGCTCTCGACCATCCCGAGCGGCGAGTCGCCGAAGCGGTTCATGATGCGGTCGCTCAGTGAGCCGTGGTTGGCGCCTATGCGCATGGCCCGGCCCAGTTGTTTGCACACCTTCACCAGGGGCGCGAACAGCTCCTCGATGCGGGCGAGCTCGGCGGCGTACTGCTCCTCCGAGTATTCCTTGATGGCGAACTTCTTGGTGTCAGCGTAGTTGCCGGGGTTGATGCGGACCATCTCGACCCACTGGGCGGCCTCCAGCGCCGCCTCGGGCTTGAAGTGGATGTCGGCGACAATGGGAACAAGGCAGCCGCCGGCGCGCAGTTCGCCGACGATGTTCTTGAGATTGGCGGCGTCCTTCACCGTCGGGGCGGTGATGCGCGCGATCTGGCAGCCTGCCGCCACCAGGTCCAGCGTCTGCCTCACGCACTCGGCGGTGTCCATGGTGTCGCAGGTGATCATGGACTGCACGACTACGGGATGGCCGCCGCCAATGATCACGCCTCCGCGCCGGGGATCGCCAACGATGACCTCCCGGGTCCGGCGGCGGCGCAAAAGGCACGGAGAGTCGCAGAATGGAACCATCCTCAGCGGCCCTGGGCAGGGGCGCTCTCCGGCTTCTCGATGGTGACCTCCTGCTTGAACATCGAGCGAAAAAGAGAGAAGCGCCGCACGTCGTTAAACGAGACATACAGCATGAAACCGATGAGCAGCATGGCAAAAGCGGTGTTGGTGTATTCCACCAGGCGGCTCGGCAACGGCCGGCGGAACAAGCGCTCGACACAAGCCATGACGATGTGCCCGCCGTCCAGCACTGGCATGGGCAACAGGTTGATAATCGCCAGGTTGATGTTGAGCAGGACAAGGAAGCTCAGCGCCAGGCGCCAATCCGAATTCACGTAGGCGGCCAATATGGCAAGGATGCCCGGCGGACCGCTCAAGTCTTTGATGCCGACGCCGGTTTGCTTGGAGTGCCATAGCGCGGAGAAGGTGCTGACTGTGCGATCGAGAACCGAGATGATCTGGGCCCACGGCGTAACACGCTCGATTCGGTAAACAGGTTTGCCGGTGCCGATTTCAGCTCCAATTCGCCCGACCTTGAGACCGGGATCCAGCCGGGGAGTGACCTTGAGCGTTTGGCGCACGCCGTCGCGCCTCACGATGATGTCATTTGGCTCCCCGGGGCACTTCTGCACGAGCTTGATGAACTGGTCGGCTCCGTGGAGCGGCACGTGGGCAAACGCCAGGATTTCGTCGCCCGCCTTGAGTCCTGCGGCCTCGGCGGCGCTGCCGGACACAACACGCCGAACCACCGGATGGTCACGCGGATCGAGATTAAGCACCTTGAGGCCCAATGCCTCGCTAAGCACCGTGTTCAGTTCGTAGGTATTGGTGAATTGGCCCGGGCGGGCAACTACGACCGCCAGGTTGGTGCTGCGCGCCAGGATGGTGGTCTCTTGCACCTCCTGCCATGAACTGATCAGCTTCCCATCTACCGAGACAATCTGGTCCCCAGGCTGTATCCCAAGCCTGGCCTCGCGCGAATCCGGGTCAACATAACCGATGATGGGGGGATTGACCTGTACGGGAAGACCAACGACCCACAGCAGGCAGGCAATCGCAATGCCGAACACCACGTTCATCATCGGCCCGGAAAAGGCGACCAGGATCTTCGACCACGGCGACGCCGGCGGCAGTTGTTCCACGTCTTCGCCAGGCTTGCCTTCGAGTGCGTCGGACGTCGCCATCTGAGGGAGTTTTACGAAGCCACCAGCCGGAATCCAGCGCCAGGACCATTCCACCCCATCCCGCATCCAGCTCAGTATCTTGGGGCCAAAACCGATCGAGAAGCCCTCGATCTTGAGACCGCGACGCCGCGCCATCCAGTAATGCCCATACTCATGGACAAAAACCGCCGCGCCGAAGAGCAGAATCACTGCCGCGACCACATACACTATGTTCAGAAGCCACATACTCGTGTAGGAAAGAAGGTAATCCGCCTTGATGGCTATGTCAGTCAATTATTGCGCGGCGCGGACAAGGCTGGAATATCGAGCCGTTTCCGTTGGTATCTACCCGCTTGCCGCTTCATTGCGCGCCCACCTGTCGGCCTCGACAATCTGCCCCAATGCAGGGTGCGAGACCACGCGGTGCCGGTCCATGACCTGGCCTACAACGGCCGAAATATCGGGGAAACTGATCCGCCGCGCTGCGAAGGCCTCGACCGCGACTTCATTGGCCGCGTTGAAGACCGCGGGCAGCGTGCCGCCGACTTCCCCGGCCCGGCGCGCCAATGTCAACGCTGGAAAACGTTCCGGGTCAGGCTCCTCGAATGTCAGGCTGCCCAGCTTTGCCAGATTGGTTTGGACCCGGTTGCTGGGTGCCCGTTCTGGGTAAGTCAAGGCATACTGAATTGGCAGGCACATGTCCGGCGTTGAAAGCTGCGCCAGTATCGAGCCATCCACAAACTCCACCATCGAGTGCACAACGCTTTGCGGGTGGACAATCACCGAGACCCGGGCCATTTCCATGTTGAACAACCAGCGTGCTTCAATCATCTCCAAGCCCTTGTTGAATAGAGTCGCCGAATCAATGGTAATCTTGCGGCCCATCACCCAGGACGGGTGCTTCAGAGCGCGCTCGACTGTGATGTTCGGAAATTCTTCCTTGGGTGTGGTCCGGAACGGCCCCCCGGAGGCCGTCAGCCACAACCGGCGGACTGATTCAACGGCCTTATTCTCCAGGCACTGAAAGATCGCGGAATGTTCGCTGTCCACGGTTAGCACCCTCACGCCATGCTCATGCGCCTCCCGCATGACAATTTCACCGGCCATGACCAGGATTTCCTTGGATGCCACGGCGATGTCTTTACCCGCGCGGATTGCGGCCAGCGCCGGCTGGAGGCCGGCTGTCCCCACAATGGCAATCAACACGATTTCTGCCTCGGGCAGGGTAGCGAGGGTCACCAATCCTTGCTCGCCGGAGCATACCTCAGTACTGCTGCCGAGAAGGTCGCGCAGTTCCCGGGCCCTGGCTGGGTCGGTGATGGAAATGGCAATGGGCTGGTGCTTGCGGGTTTGCTCCAGCAGCAGTTCCGCGTTGTTACCCGCCGCCAACCCGAGCAGGCGGATACGGTCCGGCAAATCTTCTGCCACCTTAATGGTACTGTTGCCGATGGAGCCCGTGCTGCCGAGGAGAACGACGTTGCGCATGCAAAAAGGTCCGGGAATTACCGCGCGGCCAACACGTGCCGAAGATAGAGGTACATGATCGGCGCGTTAAACAGCAGGCTGTCGAGCAAGTCGAGGATGCCGCCGATGCCGGGGAAGAACTTGCCTGAGTCCTTTGCCCCAGCGTCGCGCTTGAAGAGCGATTCGATGAGATCGCCCACCACGGCGCCGGCGCCCAGAACAACTCCCAGAATGGTCGCGTGGATCCAGTTCATGCCGGGCAGTTTCTGCCCCAGGAAATGTGCCAGCAACAGGCTCGCGAGCGTCGAGGCCACGATAGCGCCAGCAAATCCCTCCCAGGTCTTGCCGGGGCTGACGCGCGGGCACAACTTGTGCCGGCCAATCAGTGATCCACAGGCGTAAGCCCCGGTGTCGCTGAGCTTGGTGATAACGATGAAGAACAGGAGATAGTAGCAGCCCGCAGTCCCGGGGAAGAAGAAGAAGTTGATCTTTTGGACAAAATTCAGCAGCCAGGCCACATACATCAAACCCAGGAGTGTCATGCCGATGGCCAACATCCCTGCCGTGTGGCTGCGCGAGAAGAACTGGCACAGGCATAAGCCCAGCACGAAAACGATGATGAAGCTGGTCTCGAAGTCATTTACGCGCGCCGGCGATCCCGAAGTGCCCAGCAGCCCCGTTAGGTTAAGGAACGTTCCAAGCATGAGGAGGACGCCCCCCAGGATCCCCCAGTGCTTGAAACAGCCCACACCGCGCTTGGCGGCCAACCCGTAGAATTCCGCCAGCCCAAAGGCGGCCAGCAGAACCATCGCCAACAGGAAGACATGGTTCGACACCCAGCGGTTGCTTGAGAACAGCGCGGTCAACACAACCGCCCACAAGACGATGAAACTGCCCAGCCTGCGCATGAACACCTGCGATTTGGATAGCGCAACTGCCGCCGCTGGCGGCGTTGGGGCGGTTGTGTCAAGCATGTCCGCAAAGCCTAGAACTTCTCATAACCGTGTCGAGCCAAATCTCCCCTGATACCGGCGCCGGGGGCGCATCTCAGTTTTTGAGCGGTGTTTCCCTGGCAAAGGCGCCAGCGCAGCGGCTGAGCAACCACGGTGTGGCATTGACCCCTCCCGACCCCATCTTCCAGGCACGGCCACCCCCCGCCAGGAATGGGCAGGTCTGCCGTCCCCTCCCCGTCCCGCTACCGTAGTACCTCTAACCCGGGGTTAGAGGTACTACGGTATTGGGATGGGGAGCGGACGATGAGTGGAGGGTGGGGCGCGGGGGTAGGGAACTGGCGGAAGTGCCGTGCGGACAGGTGGTTACCTCGGTTCGGGGCGCGGGGGCGCGGATAGGTTCCCGGCGGGGCCTGGCTGGCTTGGGCTGGGGGAAGGCGTCCGGGCCCAGGAGTCCGGGCCGCAGCCCGCTTTCGAGGCGCCGGGAACCGTTGCCGCAGGCCCCGCAAGCCTTGGGAAGTTGCCAGAAATTGAGATGCGCCAACGAGCCAGCCGGGCTGCGACGTTGCATAGGGACCGCGAGTCAGTGAACCTGGCACAAAATGCGTTTCGGGTTGCTGCTTGAATGTTTTGCGCAGTCCATTATGCTAATGACCGAACACCTCGTAAGAGCTTCGGGATGAACGCGAAGTCTGTTCGTACTAAGAAAGTCACCGTTTTGCTTGCAGATGACCACGCCGTGGTCCGGCAGGGACTGCGGGCTCTGTTGGAGGCCGAGGAGGACATTGTGGTGGTGGGGGAGGCCGAGAACGGCCGTGAGGCAGTGCACCTGGCGCGGCAGAGCATGCCGGACGTTGTCCTTATGGACGTGGCCATGCCGGAAATGAACGGGTTTGAGGCGACCCGGCAGATCGTAAAGGAGCTTCCGGGGACCAAAGTGCTGGCGCTGAGCTCTTACGGGGATGATGACTATGTGACGCAGTTGATGGAAGCTGGAGGGATCGGCTACCTCGTGAAGCAGACAGCGGCGGCGGACCTCCTGCAGGCGATACGCCAGGTTCGGAAGGGCCAAGCGTTCTTCAGCCCGATGATCGCCCGGCGACGGCGCTCTCGCGCGGAGGGGATGTCCGGTAACGGGCAGCCGGGTGGGAGGATAGTCAGCTTGACCTCGCGGGAAGCGGAGGTGCTGCAACTGGTCGCCGAGGGCTTCGCCAACAAGCAAATTGCCGCCACGCTCTCCATCAGCATTAAGACCGTCGAGAAGCACCGCCAACAGGCGATGAACAAGCTCAATATACACGACACCGCCGGGCTTACCCGCTATGCTATTTCCAAAGGCTGGGTGGAATCGGGCGTTTCAGCGAGGGTTTGAGCCGAAATTGCATGACTAGATTCTGACCTGCGGCGGCAGCTTCACCATCGGCCAGATCAAAACTTCCGCGAGTTGGCGGAGTTCCTGACGGCAGGAGAAAGAGGAACACGTTCCGGTTAGGGGGAAGACTCCGGGAAGAGTGGCGAGCGCGGGATGGTAATGGCCACTCCGGGTTTTAGCCTATTGAAGTCCACTTTGGGGTTCGCTGCTCTGATGGCGCTCTCTGGCAATCCGTACATCAGAGCAATGGTGGCAGCACTATCCCCTGGGCCGAGGACATAAACCCTTCGGGGCTGGGGTGTCGGCGGCAACGGAGGCAGATCTGGCGGCACCAACTGGTCCTCCAGCGCCTTTTGCTGGTCGGCGGTCAAGCGATTGGTTTGAGCCGCCTGGAAGGCCGCAAGGTACGTGGCGTAGAGTGTGCGGGCGGTGTCCGAGTCGCCGCCAGCTTCCTCGAGTTTCTCCTGATAAAGAGGATCGTGCATCAGCCGATACTCTTCATAACGCTTGGAACCAAGCGCAACTTTGACGGCGTTCTCGCGTTGATCCTCCAGCGCTTTCCGTGCCGCGATGCTGCTCGGATCTCTGGCATCGGCCAACAACTGGATGCGCTGGTCCAAAGCATCCGTGGCTCGGAACACCGCGCGAAACTCGTCAGGAGAGGGATTAAAGAAGCGCAACTGACCAAACTGAGCGCGGAGGTCATTTGCATTCTGGGAATAGCGCAGCAGATACTCTTCGAGCTCCGGCGGACTGAGCAGATGGGCGAGGTCGTTGCGGGTTTGCTGGCGGAGTTTGGCCAGTTCGATCGGGTCGGGATTTTTGCCGGCAAGGCTTTGGGCTTCCAGGTAGGCCTCCAACCGCTCCTGCGACCGGGCGTTGACTTCCTGGATGCTCTTCTTGGTCTCGGCTGGCAAACTCCCCAGAACAGGGCCGTCCAGCGCCACACCGGGGCGAGAGGGGCGGGGGATGCTAACCAGATCACCCGCCTCCCAACTTCCGCCCAACAAGCTGGTCAGCAGGGTGCGCCGCTCGTCTTCCAGTTCCTGTGCTTTCTGGGCGGCGGCACGGAGGACATTCGTGTCCGGTTCGCTCCGCCACCATTGTTGTTCCGCCGTGACCAATTCTGTAGCCCGTTTGCGCGCATAAACCGCGTTTACGTCAGCAATGATAATATCGCGGACGGTCTGTTCGGGACAGCCGATGTCACGCAGGTTCGCAATATAGACGGCGTAGTCAGCCGATTCGATATCCCGCCAGGAGAAGAGTTGACGGCGCAGAATGACATTGGTGCGCGTCTGTGCGCTCGGGGTTTGCCCCGGGGCAACAGCGGCGGCAGCCGCCACCTTGGCCGCCTTCTCTCGGCTGACAACCAGCCACGCGGCAGCCAATAACATATTGACGCCGAGCGAAACCAACGCAATTACCCGCCAGCGCATACTCGTATTTATCCAGAAACCACGGCTACTGCAAATTGAAAAGCGCAGGGGAGGAAAAGTTTCGTTCCTGCGCGTTTGACCTTTGCCTGGGCAGGAGACTTCTGGTATCCGTTTGAGCGATTGTCCAATCACCAGTAAGAGAGCCTATGCCTGCGAGCGTCTCAGTCCCGGGTGCGAGTGGCCCAACGCGCGCCCAATGGCTGGTTCTGGCGGCGGCGTTTCTGGGCTGGATGTTCGACGGCGTGGAGATGGGGATATTCCCGCTGGTGGCGCGGCCGGCGCTCCAAAGCATGCTGCCTGCTTCCGCCGCTGGGCAGGACGCGTTAGTCGGATTGTGGATGGGGCGCATTACAGCCTTGTTCCTTGTGGGCGCGGCGGTCGGTGGACTGGGGTTTGGCTGGCTGGGTGACCGCCTGGGGCGGGTCAGGGCTATGACGCTGAGCATTCTGACCTATTCTGTCTTCACCGGCCTTTGCTTCTTCGCGCGCGCCCCGTGGGAGCTGGGTGTGTTGCGGTTCATTGCCGCTTTCGGAATGGGCGGGGAATGGTCGCTGGGCGTAGCGCTGGTCATGGAAGCGTGGCCGGCGCACAAGCGCGCGCTGCTGGCAGGCGTTATCGGCATGGCATCCAACGCGGGGTACCTGCTCATTGCTCTGGTGGGGCTTTGCTTTCATGTCACCCGGGAGTCGTGGCGCTGGATCATGATTGCCGGCGCAGCACCAGCGTTCCTTGCACTGGCTATCCAATTGTTCGTGCCCGAATCGGAGCGTTGGAAGGCGGCAGTGAAACAAGGGGCGGCGCGCCCGATCCGCGAAATCCTGTTCTCAGGACTTCTGGGCAAGACCATGCTCGGCATTTTCCTCGCCTCGGTGGCGTTGATCGGAACCTGGGGATCGGTCCAGTGGCTGCCGCTCTGGGCCGACCAAATGACCGGCGGGCAGAATCCGGCTGCCAAGGCCATGGCGCAGATTCTGGTCAGCGCGGGAGCGATTCTCGGTTCGCTGGCGGGCGCCCTGGTGGCAGGGCGCATCGGACGGCGGCCGGCATATTTCGCCTTGTGCCTGCTGTCGCTGTTGCTGTGCGGCTGGCTCTTCCGTGGAGTGAACCACTACGGCGCAGCGTTTCTGGTGATGGTCACACTGGTGGGCGCGGCCACAGCGGCCTTCTATGGTTGGCTGCCACTCTACCTTCCCGAGTTGTTCCCCACCCGCGTCCGCGCAACCGGCCAGGGCCTGTGCTACAACGCCGGACGTATCCTTGCCGCAGCGGGCGCGCTTACCCAGGGGCAATTGGTCGCCGCCTATGCCGGCAGTTACGCCCGGGCTGGTGCCACGATTACGCTCATCTACCTGCTCGGCCTGCTGCTCATTTGGCTGGGGCCAGAGACTAAGGACCGGCCGTTACCAGAGTAGGCTTCTGGCCCGGGCACATCTATGCTGGCGTGATGCCAGCTCTGCGGATCGTTCGCTTAAGCTTGGACAGCGGGCTGCCACCGGCTACTTTGCTGCGCATGAAACAGAAGGCTTATGCTCGTGCCGGTGTGGATATAGACTTGGGCAACCGGGTCAAGGCAGCCCTGCCGCGAATGCTCCAGGCCACGCACCGGCCCGGAGTGCTCGGCCGGGTCGGCGGCTTCGGCGGCCTGTTTGCGCTGGATGTGCGCAAGTATCGTCAGCCGGTGCTCGTTTCCAGCGTGGACGGCGTCGGCACCAAGCTCAAACTGGCGTTCGCGCTGGACCGCCATGACACGATCGGCCAGGACCTGGTCAACCATTGCGTCAACGACATAGCAGTGGTGGGAGCGGAGCCGCTCTTCTTCCTCGATTACCTGGGCACCGGAAGGCTGGAGGCGCGCGTGTTCCGGGATATCATTAAGGGCTTCGCCAAGGCCTGCGCCGAGAATCACTGCGCACTCATTGGCGGTGAGACCGCGCAAATGCCGGGGTTTTACGCACCGGGTGAGTACGATGTGAGCGGCACAATCGTCGGAGTGGTCGAGAAGTCCCGAATGCTTGACGGCAAGGCGGTTAGGCCGGGCGACGCCGTGGTCGGGCTGGCTTCCAGCGGTCTGCATACCAACGGTTACTCGCTGGCACGCAAGATTTTCTTTGAACGCCTGCGGTTCAAGCCCGAGACCTTCGTACCAGAGCTACGCAACACCATCGGTGACGAACTGCTCAAAGTGCATATCAGCTATGGCCCGATAATTCAGAAGCTGCTGAAGAAGCCCAACAAGCGTCATGGGATCAGGGGCATTGCCCATATCACCGGCGGTGGTTTCATGGACAACATCCCTCGTGTACTGCCCAAAGGCTGCGACGTCATCATTTCTAAAGGGACGTGGGATATGCTGCCCATTTTCAGACTTATCAAGGCTAGAGGTGGCGTGGCGGAAGCGGAATTGTACCAGGTGTTCAATATGGGCATTGGCATGATCCTCCTTGTGGCGGCAGACCAAGCCGACCAGGCTGTGGCAGCCATCCGCGCACAGAATCACCGCGCCTGGCTAATTGGCCAGGTGGTGAAGGGTAGGGGACTGGTGCAGGTAGTTTGACCTGCTATTTCTTCTTCGCCTCCGGTTGCACTTTCTGGGCCGGGGCATTGGTGTACTTCTCCAAGTCTTCGGGCTTAATGACCTCGATCTTGGCCCCCTTCTTGAGTTCCTCGGCCGACGGAACGCGGATAATGTCGCTGGTGAGCGGCTGCTGTGGCGGCGGCGGGGCGGGGCTTTCCGCGCCGAGCAACTCCATCTCGAAGATCAAAGTCGAGCCAGGCTCGATGTTAGGACCTGCGCCACGATCTTCGTAAGCGAGGCTTGCGGGCAGGTAAAGCTCCCACTTCGAGCCGGCTTTCATCATCTGCAATGCCTCGGTCCAACCTCGCACGACACGGTTGACCTGAAACTTGGCCGGCTGGCCGCCATGCTTGGCGGAGCTGTCGAACTCCTTGCCGTTAATAAGCGTGCCCCTGTAGTTGACACTAACGGTGTCATTGCTCCTGGGGATAGCACCAGTGCCTTCGGTGATGACCTTATACTGCATTTCCGCCGTCGTCCCGTTGGCCAGCGTCACGGTCTGGGTCTTGACGCCCGGCTTCTTCTTGTTCTCAGCCAGGAACGCCTCCCCTTCCTTCTTGTTCTTCTCGGCCTGTTGTTTTCGCATCTCTTCCTGCTTGGTGCGGGACTCCATTTGATAGGAGCGCCAGGCTTCTTGCGCCTGCTGATCCGTCAGCTTCAGTTCGCGGCCCGCCAACACATCCTTGATAGCATTCGCCAAAACATCCACGTCCAGGTCCACGCCGCCGCGCTTGACGCCATTGCCGATGTTCATGCCAATAGCGTAGCTCCATTGGTCCTTTTGCTCCGTGGGGGAGAGCTTTGGCGTATTTGTTGCCGTATTCGTCGAGGCGGGCGCCTCGGCAGCCGCCGCAGCCACTTGAGCCACCGCTAACCCACACCCAATTAACAAGGCTAGTTTGAGTCCTATCTTCATAGTCGTCAGATGAATGATTGTTTGTTCAGCGCAGCTTCCTTTACACCAATGGCGGCAAATGTCCAGCAGGAATATTCGCAAAATGCTCTCGCCTCGGGGCCGGTTCCTGTTTCAATCTCCGCCATGAAACTGCTGGTCATCGGTTCCGGTGGACGCGAACACGCGCTGGTTTGGAAACTAGCCCAGTCGCCCCACGTTACACAAATGTGGTGTGCCCCGGGTAATGCCGGCATCGCCGGAGAACGACTGGCGAAAAACGGGGAGCCGGTAGAGTGTGTCCCGTTGGGGGCCGAGGATGTGGCCGCTCTCCGCACCTTTGCGCAGCAACAGCACCCCGACCTCACGGTGGTAGGGCCCGACAACCCTCTTGCGCTGGGCATTGTTGACTTGTGGCAAGAGGACGGACACCGCATCTGGGGGCCAAACCAGCAGGCCGCCCGGTTTGAATCGTCAAAGGCCTTTTCGCAGCAGTTCATGGAGAAGCACGGCATCCCGACCGCTCGTGCCGGCGCGTTCACTGATGCGGCTGCCGCTTCCCGCTTTGCCGCCTCGCTTGGCGGGCGTTGCGCCGTCAAAGCAGACGGCCTTGCCCTCGGCAAGGGCGTGCTCATCTGCCGCGACATGGCTCAGGCCGATCAAGCCATAGAAGAGATGCTTGTTAGACGGGCCTTCGGCAGCGCAGGGACCCGCCTGGTCATCCAGGAACTCCTCGAAGGTATGGAGATTACCCTGCATGCACTCTGCGACGGCAAGACGGCAAGGCTATTCCCCGCCGCCCAGGACCACAAGCGCGCCCTGGATGGCGACCGCGGCCTTAACACCGGCGGCATGGGGGCCTACTCGCCCGTACCCTTCCTAACCGCGCCTGAACTGGCTGCCGTTGGCCGGAGCATCCTTGATCCCTGGCTGCGGGGTTGCGCGGCGGAGGGGATTGATTTCCACGGCATTCTCTATCCAGGGATCATGCTCACGCGAGACGGCTCCAAGGTGTTGGAGTTCAATGTCCGTTTCGGAGACCCCGAGACCCAACCCTACCTGACGCGGCTGAAGAACGATCTGGTGGAGTTGCTCTGTGCGAGCGCGGACGGCACTTTGGCAAAGATAGAATTGGATTGGAATCCGATGCCCTCCGTCTGCGTAGTGATGGCATCGGGCGGGTATCCGGGCAGCTACGAAAAAGGCAAGCCTATTAGCGGCCTCGGCACTGCTGCCCGCATGCCCAATGCCAAAGTCTTCCACGCCGGCACCGCCCAGGCAGGAGATCAAATTATTACCAGTGGCGGACGGGTGCTCGGGGTGACTGCCTGGGGGAAGGACCTAAGGAGCGCTCGCGACGCTGCCTACGCTGCTGTGGACGTCATCAGCTTCGATGGCGCGCATTTCCGCCGGGACATCGCTGCCAAGGCCCTGGTCTGAGCCGGTTCAGATCGCCTCGTTAGGAGCGACATCCAAGCAGCGTCCCGCGCAACGGTCAAACCCAACCGGCCGCCTTGGGTCCTACCCTTCCAGCCCAGGATGGCGCTTCAAGGCAACGCGCGCTGACTCGATGTTCCGGTGATAGGGAGACAGCCTATGCGCCTTTGCTTGCGCGCTGGGCTGGATCATCCTTGCTTCTCAGGACAGCGGAAATAGCATCCGGGCGTGAGTGAACTGCTGGAACATGTAGAACACGTTATCCGCACGCGCGCGCTTGTTCGTCCGGGGCAGCGGCTCCTGGTGGCGGTTTCGGGCGGTGTGGACTCCCTCGTTCTGTTGTATGTGCTCCATGACGTGGCGCCCAGGCATGGGTGGCGGCTAACGGTGGCGCATTTGAACCATCAACTTCGCGGCCGAAGCAGCGATGCTGACGAGCGATTGGTCCAGCAGGCGGCCGCCAGCTTGAAGCTGCCGGTGGTCGTAGAACGTGCAAAAGTCGGCCGGTGGCACTGCGCTCACAAGCTGTCGCTCGAAATGGCCGCACGGAAGATGAGGCACGATTTTCTTGCAGGCGCGGCAGCGCGCCTGCGCATCCCCACAATCGCGCTGGCGCACCACGCCGATGATCAGATCGAGCTTTTCTTCATGCGGCTTCTGCGTGGCAGCGGCGGGGAAGGCCTGGCTGGCATGAAGTGGCGAAACCCGTCACCGAGCAGGCCCAGGATCGAGTTGGTTCGACCGCTGCTTGACCAGCCGAAAAGGGTGTTGCGCCAGTTCGCGGCGAAACACGGCATTCGGTATCGCGAGGACGCGAGCAATGCGGTGCTGGATTTTCAACGGAATCGAATTCGGCATGAGCTGCTGCCCCTGCTCCGGCGGAGTTATCAGCGGGCGTTGGATCAGACAATCTTGCGGGTGATGGCAATCGCAGGAGAGGAGGCGGAGTTTGTGGATCAGGCGGCAAGAAAGTGGTTGGAGGGCAGAGGAGGCTGGAAACCCGAAATGCCCGGTCGGAAGGCAAAGGGACGCCACGTCTCCTCGCCGTCACTCATGTCATGGGAGGGAACCGCGCTGTCACGGTCGCGGTTTGAGGAACTGCCGGTGGCGATGCAGCGCCGCTGCGTGCAGTTGCAGTTGGCAGGACAGGGGGTCGCACCGGACTTTCAACTGATTGAGGAACTACGTTTGAGGGCAGAGAAGAATGTCGCAGTCGGTTTGACCGGAATGGACGGCGTGAATGGACACGGTGCTCAGCAACGAGGAGTTGGGCTGCCTGAGGGCGGTGATCGGGTGCGTTATGCGGTTCGTGACCGGTCGGGCGTAGTGCGGGTGCGGGTTGGGGCGGTGGAAACATTTGGGGCTGAGTCCACGCAGGTGGATCTCCAGGGCAGGGCAGGGGAGTTGGACTTCGGTGGGGTTAGGGTCTGGTGGCGTGTCGGTTCGAGCGGGAAGTACAAACGGGGCAACCTCACCGCAGGATGCGAGTGCTTCGATGCGGACCGGGTGGGTTCTCCGGTGGTAATGCGCCACTGGCGGCCCGGAGACCGGTTTCAGCCGATAGGCATGACGCAGTCCGTCAAACTGCAGGACTTCTTCACCAATCAGAAGGTGCCGAGAGATAAGCGACGCCGACTCGTCGTGGGCGCGAGTTCGGAAGGAGAGGTGTTCTGGGTCGAAGGGATGCGGATTGGGGAACGTTACAAGCTTACCAAAGGGACGATTCGCCGCTTGCAATGGCGCTGGAAGCGGTCTTAACTGGGCCGGTTGCGGCTTGCTGGCCGGTGTGCTAAAGTTGCAGCGGTCAGTCCTAAGATGTCTAACGACAGTAAATCCGGCGACAACGGCAAGAACCTGAACAAGGGCAAAGAGTTCAGGGTGCCGCCGCGTACAATGGTAGTCTGGATCGCCATCCTTGGCGGAATCACGCTGCTCATGCTATTCAAGGACCGCATGGAGTCGCCGGGCGAGATCCTGAGCCAGTACAAGTTCCAGCAGTTGGTGCAGTCGAACCAGATAGCCCGCGCGACCATCAATTACAGTCCACAAAACCCGGACCTGAGGGAGATTACCGGCAAGTATTGGAGGGCGGAGGGTGATGGCAAGGTTGAGGTGCCGTTCCGCGTGAAGGCGCGGCTGACCCCCAAGCTGGAGGAAATGCTCCTAAGCATGCAGCAGTTCGAGCCGCGCGAGCCAAACACCATGCTGTTCAGTTTTATGCTGAGCATTCTGCCGTTCCTTGTAATAGCGGCATTGATTTATTTCTTCTTTATCCGGCAGATCAAGATGGCTGGCAAAGGCGCGCTTAGCTTCGGTAAGAGCAAGGCCCGTTTGCTGGCCAAAGAACGCAACAAGACCACCTTTAAGGACGTTGCCGGTGTCGAGGAAGCCATCCAAGAGGTGTCCGAACTGGTCGAGTTTCTCAAAGACCCGAAGAAGTTTCAGCGTCTCGGGGGCCGAATCCCCAAAGGCGTATTGATGATCGGCCCGCCGGGCACAGGCAAAACGCTGCTGGCCAAGGCCATTGCGGGTGAGGCGGACGCCGCATTCTTCAGCATCAGTGGGTCGGACTTTGTGGAGATGTTCGTTGGCGTCGGCGCAAGCCGTGTGCGGGACATGTTTGAGCAGGCTCGCCGCAACACGCCCTGCCTGGTGTTCATTGACGAAATTGACGCGGTGGGGCGTAGTCGCGGGCACGGGCTCGGCGGTGGCAACGATGAGCGAGAGCAGACGTTGAATGCGCTGCTGGTTGAGATGGACGGTTTTGACACCCAGGAAGGCATTATTATCATCGCCGCGACCAACAGGCCAGATGTGCTCGACCCGGCCCTGTTGCGCCCGGGACGGTTTGATCGCCAAGTCACTGTCAACCTGCCGGATGTCCGCGGGCGCGAGGCCATTTTGAAGGTCCACGCCAAGAGCGTGAAGCTGTCGCCTGCCGTTGACCTATCAGTCATCGCGCGGGGCACGCCGGGCTACTCGGGCGCTGAGCTCGCCAATCTGCTGAACGAAGCCGCGTTGCTGGCGGCTAGCACCAACAAGAAGGCTGTCGGCATGGAAGAACTGGAGGAGGCTCGCGACAAGGTGCGCTGGGGCCGCGAGCGCCGCAGCCTGGCAATGACAGACGAGGAGAAGAAGTTTACGGCTTGGCACGAAGCCGGACACGCGCTGCTTAACGTGGTTCTGCAGCACACTCATCCGCTGCACAAAGTCACCATCATTCCGCGGGGTCAGGCGCTCGGGGCGACAATGTCGTTGCCTAAGACGGATGTTCTGAATCGGCGGCGGAAGGAAATGCTTGACATGATTGCCGTGATGATGGGCGGCCGCATCGCGGAGGAGATTGTCTCGGGCGACATCTCCAGCGGCGCTGCGGGAGACATTCAACAGGCAACAAGCATGGCCCGGGCCATGGTTACCCAATGGGGCATGAGCGACCGGCTGGGCATGGTTCAATACGGGGACGACGACGAATTTGTTTTCCTTGGGCGCGAGGTTTCGCGCGCCAAGGTGTATAGCGAGTTCACCGCGCAGGAGATTGACGGTGAAGTGAAGCGGATCATTGACACCGCTTACCAAACGGCCAAAGACATCCTGACAACTAACCTGGCGAAGCTGGAGCTTATTGCCAAGTCGCTGCTCGAGTACGAAACCCTGGACGGCCAACAAGTTGAGGAAATTGTGCGGACCGGGAAGTTCACCGCTCCACCGCCGGCGCCAGAGGTCGAGCTCCCGCGAGGCGCCCCGGCCGGCACCCCGCTGCCAGAGAATCCCGTCAAGCCCGCCCCTCCGAAACTGCCCGGACTGGGCACTCCGGCACCAGCGACCGCGTAACCCTCCGCGAGTTGCCAGCCTCCCGGCGGCGGTGGGAGCCAACAGAGGGGGCACTACCGGGTATCCTCCATTTCTCCGGGGACTTGAATTGTCTTGAGGCCCCAGGCCGGGAATTCCTCATTCGACATTGGCCAGGCGGCTTATTAGCCTATGGGCATGATTATAGCGCCATCAGTGTTAGGTGCGAACTTTGGCCGGCTCGCCCGCGAGGTCGAACGGGTGAATGCCTCAGGCGCCGACTGGGTGCACCTGGACATCATGGACGGTCATTTCGTGCCGAACATCTCTTTCGGCCCCGCGGTGGTGCAGACGCTTCGCCCGCTCTCCAAGCTATTCTTCGACGCGCACCTGATGTGCTCGAAGCCTGAGATTCTGCTGGAACCGTTCGCCCGGGCGGGCGCAAACCAGATTGACATCCACGTCGAGCTGGGCGAAGCCGTGACCCCGCTGCTCTGGAAGATCAAGTCGCTTGGCCAGAAGGTTGGCCTCGTCGTCAATCCACCGACGTCTATATCTCTGGTGCAACCTTACTTGGAGCAAATTGACTTCCTGCTGATCATGACGGTGAATCCCGGCTTTGGCGGGCAGTCGTTCATCTATGAAACGTTGCCTAAGATTCAGCAGGCCCATGCCTGGCGCCGCGAGAAGAGCCTCGGCTTCAAGATCGGCGTAGACGGCGGTATTGACTTCAAGACCTCAGCCGAATGCGCTTGTGCCGGGGCGGATACCTTTATTAGCGGCAGCACTCTGTTTGGCCGGCCAAACCTCGGCGCGGCGGTGAGGAAGCTGCGCAAGGTCACCGAGGCTGCGGCGGCGGCAACCCGAAAAGCAGCGCCCTTGCGCGCGGAGCGCGCCCTGGAGGGACAAGTCCCCTAAGGGGAAAGCTGCACTGCAGTTTATGAGCATTAAGTTTGGAACCGACGGTTGGCGAGCGATTATCGCCGACGAATTCACCTTTGCCAATGTGGCGCGCGTGGCGCAAGCGAGCGCCGATTACTGGAGCACAAATCCTGTGCCTGGGACGGAGAAGAAGGTCGTAGTCGGCTACGATCGCCGCTTCCTGTCAGACGCCTTCGCTTCCCGCAGCGCCGAGGTCTTCGCCGGCAACGGGTTCCAGGTTATCTTGACGACCTGTCCAACACCCACGCCCTCTGTCTCTTATGCGGTCAAAGACCAGCACGCGATTGGCGGCGTGATGATCACCGCCAGTCACAACCCCCCGTCTTTCAACGGCTTCAAGCTCAAGTCGCAGTACGGCGGATCGGCGGACCCCGCCTCGTGCGCGGCGGTCGAATCCTTCCTGGACAAGACCCCCGTCAGAACCCAACCTCTGGCCGACGCGGTCAAATCGAGGCAGATTAAGGTCAAGGATATTCGGCCCGCTCACTACGCCGCCATCAAACGGCTGGTGGACTTCAAGCGGATCGCCGGGTCGGGCCTCCGCTTTGCGCATGACGCCCTGTTCGGCGTGGGCGCCGGGTGTTTCGAGGAATTGCTCGCCGGAACCACGTGTTGGGCCACGACGTTGAACTCCCAGCATGACGCCTTCTTTGGCGGCATTAATCCGGAACCCATTAAGCAGAACTATGCGCGCAGCGCGGCTTTTCTCAAGCAGCACCCGCACGACATCTGTCTCGTCACCGATGGTGATGCCGACCGCGTTGGCGGCATGGATGGCCGGGGCAATTATCTAACTACCCATCAGGTCATTTGCTTGCTGTTGCATCATTTGATCGTCAACCGTCAGGGCCGGGGACGGGTCGTCAAAGCGCTGAATACCACCTCGATGATGGACGCCATGTGCTCGGCATACGGGCTGAGTTTGATCGAGACGGGCGTCGGCTTCAAGTACATCGCGGCTGAAATGATCAAGGGCGGAGTGCTGCTCGGCGCCGAAGAGAGCGGCGGCATCGGTTTTCCTGGCCATATCCCTGAGCGCGACGGCATTGCCGCGGGACTGATGTTGCTGGAGCTGCTGGCAACCGAGCGGGTCTCGGTCAACAAGCTCCTGGCCAGGCTGGTAAAGCAGTTCGGGCCGCACGAGTATGGGCGCATTGATACGCACTTCCCGATCGAGAAGCGCGCGGCGCTCATGGACTTTCTGAAACAGAATCCGCCGGTCAGGCTGTTGCGCTCGCCGCTGGCCGATGTCAAAACCTACGACGGGGTGAAGTTCATCGCCCGGGACACCTCGTGGCTCATGCTGCGCGGCTCCGGCACCGAACCCATCCTGCGCATCTACGCTGAAGGCAACTCTACTGCCGCCGTGCAGAAGTTGCTTCGACTGGGCGTTCAGTTGATCCGGCAGGTCTAAACCGGGAAGGGCGTCGGGGGAATTCTACCACGGCCGGGGCTGCTCTCGGTCCGTTACGGTCCGGCGCTCCCAGTTTCGGATGGCGGTCGCAAGATCCGCCATTTCTTTGCTTGTGGCGCAGAGATGGGCTATATTTGCGGCTGCAAATGAGCAAAAAGGTCTTGCGCATAGCCGCCGTGATTCTGCTACTGGCCGCCGTCGCGTTATGGGGTGCCACAGGAGCGAACCACGGCTGGACCAAGACCTCTGTCCCAGTTCAGCGAACCGACGAGGTCACCGGCATTACGGTTGATGATTACCAGAAGCGATTTGTGCCGGGCATTGATTTCCTCGGGTTGGCCTTGTTGGGATCGGGAATCCTGCTGGGGGCATCGTTTCTTTTCCGTAACCGTTGATTCCAAGACTTAAACCAAGAATGAAAGCAACCACACAACACCTCAAGACCACACTGCGGAATCTCCTCGTCGTGCTCGCTTGTATGAACGGGGACGTGCTCGCCGCCCCACAAACCTTCGACTTCAAAGACCCGAAGGGGGTTAATAACGCCACCTTTAGGCTCGATGCGCCTTTGGAGGCCATCAGCGGAAATGCCACCGGCATTTCCGGCACGGTTGCCTTCGATCCGGCGGCTCCTGCCGCCACCAAGGGCAAGATCATCGTCGCTACCTCCTCCCTCCGCGTTGGCAATCCGATGCAGCAGGAGCACATGCTCGGTGACAAGTGGCTGGATGCGGCCAAGCATCCGGAGATTTCCTTCGATGCCAAGACGCTTGAGAACGTGAAGACACAAAGTGGCACCATCACCGCCGACGTGACAGGCATATTACGCCTCAAAGGCATCTCGAAGGAAATCACCGTCCCGGTGAAGCTGACTTACCTGAAAGACAAGCTCGGCCAGCGTGTTCCGAACCAGAAGGGCGATCTGCTGGTGATCCGAGCGAATTTCACCATTAAGCGCAGCGACTTCGGCATCATGCCGGGCCAAATGGAAGAGAAGGTTGCAGACACCATTGAGCTGACATTGAGCATTGCGGGCGCTGCGCCTCGCTGAAACGCCGGCTTCGTCTCCAGTCGTGGTGGCGGTCCTGAGGCTGGGGAAGGAGCGACCATCCAGTCGGCTGCTGCTCAGGGCAGGGCAGGGGAATGCTGAATTTCCTTTTCTTCAAGCCCGATGCTGGTATCCTGTTCTAACCTGAAGCCCGCTCTCTCGGCGAACCGAGACGGGTATTTGACCGCGAAAGGAGCAGTGTCTCCTTCCCGAACGGAATCTGTCGGGCCAGGTTTACTACTTTTGAAAGATGGACGCAGCGCATATTAGAAATTTCAGCATCATCGCCCATATTGATCATGGGAAGACGACGCTTTCGGACCGGCTGCTGCACCGGACGGGCACCATCACCACGCGCGAGATGGAGGACCAATTGCTCGATTCCATGGATTTGGAGAAGGAACGCGGCATCACCATCAAGGCGCACCCGGTGACCATGCTCTACCAGGCTAGGAACGGTGAGACCTACGAATTGAATCTGATTGATACGCCCGGCCACGTGGATTTCTCTTATGAGGTTTCGCGCAGCCTGAGCGCCTGCGAAGGGGCGTTGCTGATCGTGGATGCCGCCCAAGGGGTGGAAGCCCAGACGGTTGCCAACGTGCACTTGGCGATGAAGCAGAACCTCACCATCATCCCCATCATCAACAAGATTGACCTGCCGCACGCTGATGTCACGCAGGCGAAGCGGCAGTTGGAAGACATCCTGGCGATCGCCGGCGACTCGGCCATTTTGACCAGCGCCAAGGAGGGCATTGGGATAGAGGAAATTCTCGAAGCTATTGTCGAGCGGATTCCGGCGCCGAAGCCGACCGGTGCGCCCTCCGCTCAGGCGCTCGGCTTCGATTGCTACTTCGACACCTACCGAGGCGTGGTGACTCACGTGCGCGTGTTCAACGGCGAACTGAAGCCGGGGATGCAGGTCAAACTGCTCCATTCCGGCAAGAATGTGGAGGTCAAAGAAGTCGGCAGCTTCAATCCGAAGCCCTACGTGCGCGAACGGCTCGAGCTCGGTGAAACCGGCTACATGACAGCCAACATCAAGAGCCCCCTGGAGGTGAAAATGGGAGACACCATCACCGACGCGCGACACCCGTCGCCGGCGCTGCCGGGCTTCAAGGAAATTCATCCGATGGTGTTCAGCGGGATCTATCCGATTAACACCGGAGACTACGAGCACCTCAAGACCAACCTGGCCAAGCTGCAGTTGAACGACTCGGCTTTTGCGTACCAGCCCGAGACTTCGGTGGCCTTGGGTTTTGGCTTCCGCTGCGGGTTTCTCGGCCTCTTGCACCTGGAGATTGTCCAGGAGCGCCTGCGCCGGGAATACGGCATGGACATCATCGCGACCTACCCGAGCGTCATCTATCGGGTAACCCTCACCGACGGCACGGTGAAGCAGATTGACAATCCTGCCTACCTGCCGGAACCGACTTACGTAGAGAACATCGCGGAGCCGTTGGTCAAAACGTTCGTCATATGTCCGAATGAATACATTGGCGACATGATGGCGTTGATTACTGAAAAACGCGGGGCAGTGGACCACACGGAGACTTTGGATTCACGCCGCGTGATGCTCACCGCCATGATGCCGCTCAATGAGATCCTGATTGATTTTCATGACCGCATCAAGAGTATCACCCGCGGCTACGGCTCGATGGACTACGAACACGCTGGCTATCGGGAATCCGACATGGTCAAGCTTGATATGCTTGTGAACGGCGAGGCGGTGGACGCGTTCTCCTGCATCGTGCACCGTGAGAAAGCGGAGGGCAGGGGACGCGCCCTCGCCGCGAAGCTCAAGGAGGTCATCCCCCGCCAGCAGTACGCTGTCGCCATCCAAGCCGCCATCGGAGGCAAGGTCGTCGCCCGCGAGACCGTCGGCGCGTTGCGCAAGGATGTGACCGCCAAATGCTACGGCGGCGACATCACGCGCAAGCGCAAGCTCTTAGAAAAGCAAAAGGAAGGCAAGAAGCGTATGAAGTCCTTTGGTTCCGTGAACATCCCTCAGGAAGCCTTCATCCAGGTGCTCAAAGCATGAGAGCCTTCTCTTGATTTCACTCATGCAGCCAACCGAGTCCATTTGCCTCCGTAACTCACGCAATTCACCCTTCGCTACATGATTCTCCGATGGTTTCTATCGAAGACGGTTCGCCAGGCTACCGCCATGCGCAAGCACGTCGCGAAAATTCTGAACCACCAGCGCGACATTCTGTCGCCGCAAGCTGCGGAAGCGGTCCAGGCTGCCATGGTGAGTTGTCAGAAAGCCGTGGCCGAGAACGCCGACCAGGCGACTCTGGAGAAGCAAATGGAGGACCTCGAGAAGGCCGCCAATAAATGGCTCAAGCCCTATCCTAATGCCGCTTGGCGCGAGAATGTCGAAGTGCTGCTGGTCGCCCTCGCCGTCGCGATGGGTATCCGCACCTTTTTCCTGCAGCCGTTTAAGATTCCAACCGGGTCCATGCAGCCCACGCTTTTCGGCGTCACCTCGGTGCCTGACTTTAGTCGGGGCCGAGATCCGGCAATGGAAGCCGATATGGCTAACCTGGCCATCAGTACGGGTTGGCAGCGAATCCGTGAATGGTTCGCCGGCGTTTCGTATATTCACATTGTCGCAGAGAGAGACGGGCCTCTGCAATCTGTGGAGCGCCCGGTTCGCATCCTCATCTTCAACCTATGGCAGAAGGTCGTTGCGGGTGGGAAGACCTTTATGATCTGGTTTCCGCCAGATTACGGCACCGTGCCGCTGGAGGCTCGGGCGGGGTTGCAGAGCGGAAAGCCGTTCCGCAAGGGGGAGGACATTATCAAACTCCGGGCTGCCGCCGGAGATCATCTGTTCGTGGACCGGATGACCTACAACTTTCGCAAGCCGAAGCGCGGCGAAATCATTGTGTTCGAGACCAAAGGGATTGACAACCTGCCGCAGGACCAATTCTACATCAAGCGCATGGTGGCGATGGGCGGTGAGCAGGTTCAACTCGGCGATGATCGGCACCTGATTATCAACGGAAAGCGCCTGGACGCCTCCACGCCGCATTTTGAGAACGTTTATTCTTTCAACCCCGACCAATCTCCTCGCGACAGCCATTATTCCGGTCATGTGAATTCCCCACATCTCGCCCCATACTTTCAAGGTAAGCCTGATGGGGTTCTGGTTCCGCCCAATCACTACATGGTCATGGGAGATAACACGATGAACAGTCTGGACTCCCGTGCCTGGGGAGACTTCCCGGCAACCAACGTCATTGGCAAGTCATTCTTCGTTTACTGGCCTATCACCGATCGTTTCGGCTGGGGCAACCGGTAGCTCCGACGCTGTGGACAGGAACTAGGTTTTTGAATGTGGTGAAGAGAGGTCGCGTCTAATAGACGAGGGGCTAAGAGGGGTGTCTAACATGAGAATAAACAAAGTGCGCACAATGCTTATTATGTTTAATGCACACCGAGGGTGCTTTTCGCCCACAAGGAGCGTCTTTCCCGAAAGCATCGTTCCAGACTTGGCTTCCTACGGCGTCCAATCCCCTCCTGCGCTTTCCGGGCTTACACCCTGATCTCATAAATGGGCGGCTCGATACACGCGCAGATACTCAGCCACCGTGCGGCCCCAGGAGAAGTCAGCGGCCATTGCGCGGAGCCGGAACTGGTGCAGCAATTGGGGCTCTTGGAACAGCGCTAACGCCTTGCGCATGCCCTTCGCCAGTGCTGTGGAAGAGTAATCAATGAATTTGATGCCGTTCGCCCCTTCGACATCTTCTCGGGCGTCAATGACCGTGTCATCCAATCCGCCGGTGGCGCGGACAATGGGAATCGTTCCGTAGCGCAGGCCATACATCTGGTTGAGGCCGCAGGGTTCGAACCGGGACGGCATCAGGAAGAAATCACAGCCAGCTTCGATGCGATGCGACAGCCCCTCGTCGAACCCGATGCGTACAGAAACTTGCGACGGATAGCGGCGCGCAAGGTCTTGGTATGCTTTCTGGAAGTCTGGCGCCCCGCTGCCGATCGCGACGAACTGCAGGCCCGTGCGCAACATTTCTTCCAGTGCTCCCAAGAGAATCTCCACGCCCTTTTGTTCCGCCAGTCGGCCAATGTTGCCGAACAGAGGGACGGAGGCGTCAACGGGCAAGCCGAACTCCTTCTGGAGTTCGAGTTTGTTCGCCATCTTGCCGCTCAGGTCGTTCGCGGAGTAGGAATGCTTGAGATAAGGGTCACTTATTGGGCTCCATTCCTCGTAATCTACGCCATTCAGGATGCCCACGAGCGAGCTGTTGCGCTGGCGCAAGAGGCCGTCGAGGCCGCAGCCCATCTCCTCGGTCGTGATTTCACGGGCGTAGCGCGGGCTGACAGTGGTGATGACATCGGCATACACGATGCCCGCCTTGAGGCAGCTCAACTGGCCGTAGAATTCGACGCCCGCGGGCGTGAAGTAGCCCGGAGGGAGGTTGGTGAGCGCGTATTGGGCGGCCGGGAAGAGTCCCTGGTAGGCCAGGTTATGAATGGTGAGGCAAATCCCGGGCGTGGTCCCCTGCCCTCGCAGCTTTCTTTGGTGGTGAAGCAGCAGCGCGGCGGGACTCGCCTGCCAGTCGTGGAGATGCAGCAATTCCGGCTGCCAGGGCTGATGGAGTGCCAGGTGCGCGACGGCTTTGGAAAAGAAGACAAACCGCTCCGCGTTGTCCGGGTAATCGGCGCCGGCCTCCTGATACAGATCGGTGCGCTGGTAGAACGCCGGCTGGTCTATAAAATAGACGGTCAGGCCGGGAAGGGGCTCCAGACTCAAGGCCTGCGCGCAAATCGAGCGCGGGCCCAGCGGAAATTCCAGCGGCACGCCCATCGGTTTGATGCCCGGGAAACGTTCGCGGATGCCGGCGTAAAGTGGCGTGACGACGCCGACCTGGTGGCCTTTGTGTGCCAGCGCTTTGGCCAGCGCGCCGACCATATCCGCCAGGCCGCCGGTCTTCGAGTAGGGATGGACTTCGCTGCTTGCGAGCAAGACTCTCATGCCGGAATCCGCTCGATCTTGAGATAAGGCTGCAGGGCCGCAGGCACGGCCAGGCTTCCGTCGCTTCGTTGATAGGTTTCCACGAGCGCCACGAACAGCCGGGCAAGCGCCGTGCCGCTGCCGTTCAAAACATGCGGAAACCGGTTGTCGCCCGCCTCCGCCTTGAAGCGCAAATTCATCCGCCGCGCCTGGAAGTCCTCGCAATTAGACACGCTGGAAACCTCCAGGTAGCTCCCCTGCCCTGGCGCCCACACTTCCAGGTCGTAGGTCTTCGCGCTGGCGAAGCCCATATCGCCCGTGCAGAGCAACACCGCCCGGTAGTGCAGCCCCAGCGATTGCAGCACGCGCTCGGCGCAGGCAACCATCTTCTCGTGCTCGGCGTAGCCATTCTCGGGCTTGACGATGCTGATCAACTCCACCTTGTCGAACTGGTGCACGCGGATCATGCCTCGCGTGCCGACGCCGGCCGCCCCCGCCTCGCCGCGAAAGCACGGCGTGTAAGCGCAATAGCGGATCGGCAGGTTGCCTTCTTTAACAATCTCCTCACGGTGAATGTTGGCGACGGGCGTTTCGGCGGTGGGGATGAGGTACAGCTTGCCCAGGGTGCGCGCATCCAGGCCTTCCTGCACCGCGTAATACTGGTCGGCGAACTTCGGAAATTGCCCCACGCCCTCCAAGCATTGCGGCCCGACCATGAACGGAGGCGACACCTCGGTGTAGCCATGCTCGGTTGTGTGCAAATCCAGCATGAACTGGATGAGCGCCCGCTCCAGTTTCGCACCCCAATTGGTGTAGAGCAGGAATCCACTGCCCGAGAGATTGGCCGCGCGCTTGAAGTCCACCAGCCGCAAACTCTCGCATAGCTCGACGTGCGACTTCGGCTTGAAGTCAAACTTCGGTTGCTCACCGTGCAGCCGCACCACGGGATTGTCTGCCGCCGTCTGGCCGACCGGCACTGACTCATGCGGCAGGTTCGGCAACCGCAGCATCAACTGGTTGCGCGCCGCCTCCGCTTCGGCGGCCTCCTTGTCCAACTCCGCGATCCGGTCCCCAAGGTCCCCGGTTTCCTTCTTCCTGGCCTCGGCCTCGGCGAGTTTCTTCTGCCCCATCAGGGCGCCGATCTCCTTGGACACGCTCTTGCGCCGGGCCTTGAGCGCTTCGACTTCGCCCAGGAGTTTGCGCCGTTGCTCGTCGCACTTGAGCACCGAGTCAATGTGGGCCTCGTCCCCTGCCCCGCGCGCCGCCAGGCGCCGGCGCACGAAGTCCGGCCGTTCACGAATCAGTTTGATGTCAAGCATCGGCGCATTATAGGTGCTACTGGGTTCCCGGCAAGAATGAAGGGACTGAGGTGGGTCTTCACCCGACACTTTCTTCTCGCACCCCAAGCGACTTGCGGCAAAATCTCCTCCCATGAACGAGTCTTCTTCCGATTGCGGAATCAGCCGCCGCCATTTCCTTGCCGCCACGGGTTTGGCGCTCGCCGCGCCGACACTCCTCTCTTCCTGCGCCACGAAGCGCGGCAGGCGGCCGGCGCCCTCCGGGCGGATCACGATGGGCATCGTGGGCTGGGGCATGATGGGCCCCGGAAATACTGACGCCTTCCTGGGCTTCGACGATGTCCAGATCGTCGCCGCCTGCGACCTCGATAGGAACCATCTCCAGGGTGCGCTCAACAAGATTAACGGCCATTATAAGAACAAAGACTGCACGCCCTACCACGATTACCGCGAGATGATGGCGCGCAAGGACATTGACGCCGTCATGCTCGCCGTGCCGGATCATTGGCACGCCTTGGTCGCGGTCGAAGCCGCCAAGAACCAGAAGGACATCTACGGCGAGAAACCGCTGGCCCGCACCATTGCCGAACAGCAGGCCATCGTCAAAGCCGTCCAAAAGCACAAGCGCATCTGGCAGACCGGCTCGTGGCAGCGGTCGCAGGCCCCATTCCGCAAGGCGGCGGAGATCGTCCGTAACGGCCTCATCGGCAAAGTCACCCGCGTCGAGGTCGGTTTGCCGAGCCACCATCATGATTTCGCCGGGACCGCCCCTGCCCTGCTGGCGAAGTTCCCCGCCGCGCCCAAGGATCCCGAATACTTGTCCAAAGTCGTTCCGGGCAGCCCGGACTGGCAGATCGCGGTGACGCCGCCTCCGCCCGAGCTGGACTATGAAACGTGGCTCGGCCCCTCAAGGGAGGAGCCCTACATCAACGCCCGTGTCCACATGAACTGGCGTTGGAACTACAACATTGGCGGCGGCCAGTTGCTCGACTGGATCGGCCACCACGGCGACATCGCCCACTGGGGTCTCGATTTTGATAACGCCGGCCCCTCGGAGATCGAAGGCCAAGGCGAATTCCCGCCCAAAGACGCCATTTGGAACACCTGCACCAAGTACCGCATCACGCTCAAGTATCCCAATGACGTCACCATGATCATCGCCGGCGGCCATGCGGACATTCGCGGCGGCACCAAATGGATCGGCACCGACGGCTGGGTTTGGGTGGACCGCGGCGGGTATGACGCTTCGAATCTCGATTGGTTCGCCCAAATCCCGCCTGACCGCTACAAAGTGCGGCTCTACAAATCTGACAACCACCATCGCAACTTCATTGACTGCGTCAAATCGCGCCACCCCACCATCACCCCCGTCGAGACCGCGCATCATTCTGCCATTCCCGGCCATCTCGGTCTTATCTCCATGTTGGTGGGGCGCAAAATCAAGTGGGACCCGGTCAAGGAACGCATCCTGGACGACACCGAGGCCAGCAAACTCCTCACCCGCCCCTATCGCCAGCCCTGGAAGCCAGGCTGACATGGCCCCGCAGCCTCTGTCTGGTAGTTCACTGCCTGCCCAACTCCACAAGGGTGACGGAGTTCGGCTGGAGGGTTTGCTCCCAAGTAAAGTCTCTGCCGGTGATCTGGCCCGAGCGGGTAACGGTGAGCTCGGCCCGATTCTGGTCGTTCCAGGCGTTGGCGTGAGTCGCATCCACAACCGACTCCTGCCAGCGACCAGTGTTCAGAGCTCCCGGAAGTGACTCCAGCCGGAGTTGGACTGGGCGGCGCAGCGCGTAGCGGTCACGGAAGTTTACCAGCACTATTGCGAGGCGCGCTTGCTGGGCGTCCCAGGCGGCTACCGCGGAGACATCGTCATCGGTGCCCGTCACCGGAAGCCAGTCGCCTCGCAGGCCATTGAATATCCTCGCCACGTTGTAGGCGGCTTTGGGCAGGTTCTCTTTCATCAGCAGGCTGTAGTCGCCGCGGAAGTTCATGTCGTTCTGCTTGACGTAAAAGAAGCAGGGGCGGTCAATGCGCGCGGGCAGAAAGGCGCGGGTGATGGAATTAGCACACCAGGCGGCGCCCAGCTCGTGGTCCTGCGGGCGGTCCGCCCACCAAGCTTCGTTCCACTCGGTAATCATGAAGGAGGTAACGGTGCGCTTCAGCTCGGGCAAGTCGGAAAGGTAGCGGCGAAAAGCATCGGCTTCCTTGACGATGGTCTCAGGCGGCTGGAAGTACTCATGCCAGCTCACGAAGTCAAGCGGCAGCTTTTCCTGCCGGCACCAGAGCATGAGGCCCCGGGCAAAGCCTTTGCCGTGCTGGCAATGGCCGTATTCGGAATTCTCGAACGGGCCGCTGGCCAGGGCCGGGCCGCCGATCCTGGCCTGCGGATCGGCGCGGCGCACACCGCGGGCTGTGGAGCGATAGAGTTTGCAGTAGGCCTCGAAACGCCGGACGACTTCCGGGTTCTTCTCTTCCTTGCCGAGCGCGGCGGTGTAGAGCTGTTTGAAGGCATCGCGGCCCGTGTCCGCGGGGCCGGGCTTAAGCCAGCCCGTGTTCACTTCGTTCCAGACCTCCCAGAAAGGAATACGTTTGCCGCGCTGCAGGCTGCGCCGGGCGGCCTGGAAGCAAAGCTCTTCCCAGGCGGCATAATCCCTGGGCGCGCTCTGGCGTTCGTGGTTGGGAACGGCATCGAGAACCTGCGGCATATAGGAGACGGCGATGATGGGGTCGGCGCCGATCCTGGTGATGAAATCCACGCGCCGGTCGAAGTCCGTCCAGTCATAAACCAGGTTGGTCCCCTGCCCTGCTTTCAGGACGCCCGTGAAGACATTGTCCATGCGAAACCATTTGAAGCCGCCCTCCTTAAGCTTGCGCGCTGTGGCCTCCTCGTAATCAGACATGCCGCCGCCCTGGCTCAAGCCGACAATGCCGTTGGGGACTTTGCCTGCCGGGCGGCTCGCGTCAACGGTCAGAACCAACGGTTCTTTGGCGCGCCTGGAATCAATAATGACCCAGTTAGCCTGGTCGAACTTGTCCCCGCCCTGCACGTGAGCATAGACCTGGATCGCCACCCGCGCTTTGGCGCCGGGCACCGCCGACTCGCTCAAGACCGCGAGGGCGGGATGATCATTGTCGTAGCGGGCTTGAAGGACATCGTTGACATAGACCTCGCCGCCATCGCCGCAGTTGATCTGCAGGCCGACGACTTTGCCGGCGGCGGGTTCATTGTTGATGGTGGCAGGAATTTCCAGCTCGGCCGCCAGCCAGCGGTACTTCTGGTCGTCGGGGCAGGCGTCGCCGAGCTTGATGGCCGCACCCTCGGAGAAGTTCTTAGGCGGCTGCGCCTGGCGCTGGTCCCCGGGCGAAAGGACGCGCCACTGGGCCGGGGCGGCAAGAGCGGCGCTCAGAAGAATGGCTGTGCAGAACAAGCGAATCATATGTCGCGACAGTTCACGCCGGAAGCAGAGCATAATCCGCTCGGTGACGCGAACCTTTTGTGGGTGCGCTGACGACTGGCTTAATGAAGTCGTGATAACCGCCGGCGTCGTCCCCACGCGCTACCTGCAGCCGGTGTGGAAAGAGAAGGTATTTCCGGCGGAGAAAGCCGATCATCCGTTGGTCTGTGTGAGTTGGGAGGATGCGCAGGCGTATTGCCGGTGGGCGGGATTGCGGTTGCACAGCGAGTTGGAGTGAGAGAAAGGGGCGCGGCGGGTGGACGGGCGGAAGTATCCGTGGGGTGATGAATGGGAACAGCCCCCTGCCCGCGCAGCGGGCGAAAAAACCTGGCTCATCCTGCAATTCCGGACCCCGTCCACTCGCTCGCTGTATCCCCCAGTAAACCCCCAGTAAACCCCCTCTATACCCCTTGTATACCCCCTGTATTGACATAGGAGGGGTATACAAGGGGTATACAAGGGGTTTACTGGGGGTATAGAGGGGGATATAGCACAACAAAGGCTTTGACGCGGCCAAGAGGGCGATTGTAGGCGCGAGCTTTAACTTCCCAGACGCCTCGAAATCAGGGCTCGCGGGGACGCTCGCCCTCCCGGCCACGCGACGGGATCAGGGCTCGCACGGAGGCTCGCCGTTCCCTAGATCGCGGTGTGCACAGTTGGCAGAATTTCAGCGCTCAGTCCAGGCACAGCGGCTGGATGCAACTGGTCGAGAGGTCTCCCTCCCGCCCGATGACTACTTTGGCCTCGGGGGCCGCTTCGAGGTCCGGGAGCGAGTAGAGGGGCGTGAGCAAATGAATGGTCAGGTTGGCCGAGCCGCGCAGGCCGCGCGCCACCCGTCTGGCTGCCACATACCGGCCGGCAATCAGCACGTCCACGCCCGCCAGCAAGGCGTCGGCCCCGGGCAGCGCCACGACCTCGGGCCAGGAGTAGGCCGTGAAGAGGAGCACCGAGAGGTTGGTTTCAGCCCGGACGCAGGGCCATCGAGCAGCCCTGCGTCGAGATGCCCGCGCGCCGGGCGTTTGGCCTTTTGCGCGGGACCCGGGCTATGGGGGCCGGGCTCTGCAATTTGCGCTTGGGAAGGCTATTTCCCGCTCGCCTTGCTGCTGGCGGCGTCGCGGAGTTGTTTGGCGCGCTTGGCCAACTCGGCGCTGGCGGTTGCCTGGGACGCCTTGTCCAGGGGCCCGAGCAAGCGTGCGGCCAGTCTGGCCGCATCTTTGTCCTTCAGCAGTTTGTCCGACAAATCCACCACAGCCGTGCTGGCCTCTTCCTTTAGGCCGGCTTCGTCCAGGTACGGCAGTGCCAAATCCACGGCCTCGACCGAGGCGATGGCGCCCAGGGCAGCCAGCAGGAGCTTCTTCTCATCATCCTTTTGGGCCAGGGCCGCCGCCTCGCGGCACATGGCCAGGCGCTTGTCCACCGGCAGGTCGGCCTGCCCGGCCAGCCGCAGGTAGCCGCGCAGGCAGATCATCTTGTCGGTCGGGTTGCCGGCGGTCCTGGCCAGCTCGAGCAGGTCGGGCGCGGCGTCGGCGGTGCTCCAGCCGCCGAGGACGCGAATGGCCGCGCTGTGGACTTCGGTGTTCGGGTCGTGGACGGCGCCGCGCACGGCTTTGAGGGCACTGGCCCCTCCGACTGCGCCGAGCACCCGGAGCAACGCGCATTTCTGGGCGGGCGGAACTTGCGCCAGGCGGGCGTCCAACTGGCTGACGCAGGCGCCCGGGTCTGGAGCCTTCAGGGTAATCGCGCTGACGGCCTGCTCGGTTGCCTCCACCTCCGCCGGGCTCGATGCGCGGCCAAGCAGGTCGAGCACCCGCGGCAGGTCGGAAGGCCCGGCCAATTCGCCGAGCTTCCTGGCCGCGGCGGGTCGCAGCTCCGGGTCCGAGCCGCCGGCGGCGGCGAACAGCGCGGGGATGGCCGAGGTCATCCGGCGGCGCGCAATGAGATCCAAGGCGGTGCCGCGGCGGTCAGCAGGGCCTTCGGTCAGCAGCCTGATGATGGTGTCGTCCGCCTCTTTGCCGGGGAGACTGGCGAGGCCTTCCTGGGCCGCCGCCGCGATGTCTTGGTCCCCGTCCCCCATCAGCTCTACGAACACGGGGAGAGCGGAGACGTGGCCAAATTCCGAGGCGGCGCGAATGGCCGCGACACGAACCGGCTTCTCACCGCCTCGCGCGGCGGCAAGGAGAGCGGGCAAGGCCCCGGCATCGGCCCGCCGGGAGAGAGTCTGGATCAGGAGGATTTGACGGTCGGCGGCGAGGCCCGGCAAGGCGTCCGCGAGGGCTTGGGTGACTTCAGGCCCGGGCATTTCGCCGGCGGTGGAGACCGCGACGGCGAAGAGCGGGAAATCACTGGCCCGCATTGACTCCTGCAGCAGCGGCAAGCCCTCTTTCTGCCGCGTGAGGAGAGCGCCCCGCAGCGCAGCCGCGCGGACCTGCTGGGCGGTTTGTGTGGCGCGCAGGCGGTCGTAGATGGCTAGTGCCCGCTTCCTGCTGCCGTGAGCGGCTTGCGCCTCGGCGCAACGCAACAGGCCCTCGCAAGACCCGAGCTGGCTGCCGGCCGAGGCGTTGGGCAGGGCATCCAAAAGCGCCCTGGCGGCGCGCGCATTGCCGATGCTGCCCAACGATTTGGCGGCCGCCTGGGCCACTTCTTCGTCAGGAGCGCGCAGCAAGCTGGCCAGGAGTTTGACGGCTTTGGTGTCGCGGCGGACGCCGATGCTCCCGATCACGCCGATCAGCAGCCGCCCTTGGAGTTTGCCGGCGGCGTCGCGCAGGGCCTTGTCCACCGATGAATCAGGGATTGGCTCCAGGCCGTAGCGGGCCATGTGAGAGAGCTTCTCGTCGGGCAGCAGCGCGGCCAGCGGGGCGACAGCGTCCCTGGTTCCGAGCCGGCCCAACTCGCGGCAGGCATCCGCTTTCTCCTTCTGAGAGGCGTCTGACTTCAGGACGGCGACCAGTTTCTTGACCTGTTCCCGGGTCTGGGGCGGGACGGCTTTTGCGAGCGCAGTGGTGGTGCAGGCCAGCAGAAGTGTAACGAGCAGGATGGGGCGAATAGAGGGCATAGGATGATTCAGTTGAAATGCTGAGTGAAGGTTAGATAATCCAGGGTTCACGCATCGCGCGGGAGCGGAGGCGGTTGGCTTCGGGGTCGTTGATGAACTCCTCTTTCACGGGGTCGTATTTCATGTCGCGCTTGAGCCACATGCAGATGTTGGCGGCGTGGACGGTGGACATGGAACGGTGCATGACTTCCGGGTTGGCGACCGTGGGACGCCGGGACTTGATGCAGTCAAACAGGTTCCGGACATGGCTCATGGGGCGCCCCGTGCGCGCCATGTAGTCTTTGACGAGCTTCGAGAAGTCGGCCATCAGCGCGGGGGAGGAGACCTCCGGTTTCGGATAGCCGTCAGCTACGGCGACCCAGCCGTCTGTGCCCTCGTAGCGCACGCCGCACGAGCCATGCCACCACTGATCACCCCGGGACAGAACCATCTTCACGCCGTTGGCGAACGTGGCGACCATGCCGTCTCCGGTGGGGTTGTTGACGTAGCCGTAGTGGACAGGAGACGTATTGGCGAGACCGAGAGCCACCTGGCACTGACCGAAGGTGTGCGCGCCCCACTCGCCAATGCAGCTCGTATGGAAATCGTAGTGCCCACGCCAACCGCCGCGGGTGTAGGCGGCATTGTAAGGCCGCCAGGGGCACGGCCCCAGCCACTGGTCCCAGTCCACCTCATCCTTCGGCGGCTCGGGTTCGGCAGGCAGCCAATCGAATTTCATCTCGGCGGCATCCCACGGCGCGATATGCGCCCGAACCGTATGCACCCGCCCCAGCCGGCCGGTGCGGAGCAGCTCGTTGGCGAAGGTGAAGTTGTCTTCGCTGAGCCGCTGGAGGCCGGTCTGATAGATGCGCCCGTACCGCCGCGCCGTCGCCACGACCGCCTGCCCCTCGGCGATGGTCATCGAGGACGGCTTCTCGGAATAGACATCCTTGCCCGCGCGCATGGCCATGACGGAGGCGACCGCATGCCACCGGTCGCCCGTGGCGATGAGCAGCGCGTCAATGTCCGCGCGCGTTTCCAGAAAGTCGCGCATGTCGCGGTACATGGCGCAATCCTTGTTGCCATACTTGCCGTCCACCAGCTTCTTAATGGCCTCGCGTTGAGACTTCTTGGCGTCGCAGATGGCGACGAAGCGCACGTCCTTTTCCGGCAGCATCCAGTTTAAAACGCCGGTGCCCCGGCCGCCCACACCCATTCCGCCCAGGACGATCCGCTCGCTGGGCGCGACGGTGCCGTTGAGGCCCAAAGCCGATCCGGGAATAATCCAAGGCGCCGCCGCCGCACCGCCGGCCAGCATGGCGCGTCTAAGGAACTGCCTGCGCGTGAAGGATCTCGGTCCGGGAAAGAGGGGCGAGGACTGTACTCTGCGAACTCCGGGAACGGCATTGTGTTGACACATTAGGCGAGCCTAGCCAGAACATTTTACGATCGCAAGCCTGGAGCGTCACCTGATTCGCACGGGGCATCGAGTTCGCCACTTTGGCGGTGTGAGATCCGCGGAAACGCCTGCGTTTGCGTGCAAGTGCAGGCCGCGGCACGACCTCCACAACCGATTGTCGAGCTTGATGCACCCTCTTCGGGCCCCGGAGTTCCGGAAAAAGGGGTTGAGGTGGCAGCCATCTTCACTTAATGAATATCCAGACAACGCAACACACCATCATGAACTTGACACGCCGCAACTTCCTCAAGACAGCCGCTATGGGCGCCGCTGCATTCAGCTTTGACGCTCGTTCCTGGAGCCGGGCCGCCGGCGCCAACAGCGATATCCGTGTCGCTGTGATAGGCCTCCGAAGCCAGGGCGTCGGCCACATCAAGACGCTGAGCAGGATGAACGGAGTGCGCCTGGTGGCTCTCTGCGACGTGGACCGCCAGGTGCTCGAAGCCAAAGCCAAGGAACTCGGTGGCGGCGTTCAGACCTTCGCTGACATCCGCAAACTGCTCGACAGCAAGGACGTGGATGCCGTGTCCATCGCAATGCCGAACCACTGGCACGCGCTGGCGACCGTCTGGGCGTGCCAGGCGGGCAAGGACGTGTACGTCGAGAAGCCGGCCAGCCATAACCTCTTCGAGGGACGCAAGATGGTCGAAGCGGCCCGCAAGTACAAGCGGATCGTCCAATGCGGCACCCAGTGCCGTTCCTCGGTCGGACTCCAGGAAGCGGTGAAATACGTCCGCGATGGCCATCTGGGCAGGATTCTGCTGGCCCGCGGCTTCTGCTACAAGGCGCGCAAGAGCATCGGCACCGTGGACGGACCACAGCCCGTGCCCGATTACATTGACTACGATCTCTGGTGCGGACCGGCCCGGAACGAACCCCCGCGGCGCAATGGCAGTTTCGGCCCGGTGCACTATGACTGGCACTGGTTTTGGGACTACGGCAACGGCGATTATGGCAACCAGGGGCCCCACCAGGTGGATATTGCCCGCTGGTTTCTGGGAGAGAACGCCATCGCGCCGTTCTCGCAAGCCATCGGCGGACGGTTGGGCTACCAGGACTCAGCCGAGACGCCCAACACCCTCATCGTCTATCACGGATACAAGACTCCGCTGCTCTTCGAGGTGCGGGGCCTGCCGCGTGACAAAGCGTCGCAGAGTGAAGGGTGGAAAATGGACAGCTATAAGGGCGTGGGAGTCGGCAACGTCATCGAGTGCGAGAATGGCTATGTGGTCGTCCCCAGCTACACCGAGGCGATCATCTATGACAAGGACGGCAAGGAAGTCACGCGCTTCGATGGCAAGAAGAAGGGCAAAGCGGACACGGTGAGCACCCCGCTGGGGCTGTCAGCCGAATCCGGCGGGCATCATGGCAACTGGATTGCCGCCGTCCGGAGCCGGGATCCCAAAGCACTGCGCGCGGAAATTCTGGAGGGCCATCTGTCGGCCGGCCTTGTCCACACGGGGAACATCTCTTACCGGCTTGGCGCCCGGAAGGCGCCCGGAGAGATTCGGGAATCCCTCGCAGACCACAAGGGCATGGCTGAGGCCTTCGATCGGATGGCGGGGCACCTGGAGGTCAACGGGGTGGATATCACCACCGACAAGGTGCAGCTTGGCGTGCCGCTCAGGTTCAATCCTCGAAAGGAGCGATTCGTGGACAACGCACAAGCCAACGAGATGTCATCTCGTGACTACCGCTCGCCGTTTGTCGTGCCGGCCAAGGTCTGAGCCCGGCGCGCGCAGCCGCCCGCGCGGCGCGTCAGACCTTTGACGGGTCGGGGTGGAGCCAGGGGGCGCGGTACGGGCGCTGGAGCAGGCGGTTGGCTTCGTCGTCGCCGATGACGCGGCCAGCGGCGGCATCCCAGGCGAGGCTGCGGCCCAGCTTCATGGAGATATTGGCCAGGATGCAGGCGCTCGATGAGATGTAGCCCTGCTCGATGTCGGCCACGGGCTTGCCCCGACTGGCGATGGCCGCCAGGAAATCCCTCATGTGGCCGCGAATGGCAGGTGCCACCTTCTTCTCCAGCTCCTTCTCTTCGCGGTCCTCGGGATACTTGTCGTACTCCAAGGACTCCGGCGTGACTTCCCGGCGGATGGGCTGGCCGTTGGTGGGGGTGAAGGTATAGCTGTTGATGCTGGCCTTGAGATTGCCCTTGTCCCCCCACAGGGTAATCCCCCACGGGTACTCGGGGTCAACTGATTGGCCCCAGCGGCGGTGCTGCCAAACCACCTGAAGGTGGCCGAAGTCGAAGATGGCGGTCTGGGTGTCGGCGATGTTGGCCTTTCGCCCCTGGCGCATGATGATGCCACCAGAGGAACTGATGGTCTTGGGAGAGCCAAGATCGAGCAGCCAGCGGGCGGCGTCGAGCATGTGGATGCAGAGGTCGCCGATGGTCCCGTTGCCGTATTCCATGAAGGAGCGCCAGCCGCGGGGATGTTTCATGCGGTTGTAGGGCAACATCGGGGCGGGGCCGGTCCACATTTCCCAGTCGAGGTAATCGGGCGGGTCGCTGTCCTCCGGGTCCGGGCCGGCGCCACCCCCGTAGTAGCTGTAGATCTCCACCAGGCCAACCTTGCCGAGCTTGCCTTCGCGCAGGATCGTGTCGCGGGCTTCGATGAGGTGCGGAGTGCTGCGGCGCTGGATGCCGACCTGGACAACGCGCTGGTGCTTGCGGGCGGCGGCCAGCATGGCCTGTCCCTCGATCACATCCACGCTGATCGGCTTCTGCACATAGACGTCCGCGCCAGCCTCAACTGCGGCGATCATCGGCAGGGCGTGCCAGTGGTCGGGTGTGCCCACGAGAACAATGTCCAGGTCCTTCTCGCGAAGCATCTCCCGGTAGTCGTGGTAGGTGCGAGGCTTCTTCTTCGAGGATTGGCGTGAGGCGACAATCTCCGCCGCGCCGGCCAGCATCCGCTTGTCCACGTCGCAGAGCGAGACGACCTCGACCGGGGCAACCTGAATCAGGCGCAGCAAGTCACTCTTGCCATACCAGCCGCAGCCGATGAGCCCAACACGCTTCTTCGGGACTGCAGGCTCGGCGCCATAGCTGACGAGGACCGACCACGCCAACCCTGCCGCGCTGAGTTGAAGGAACTGCCGACGGTTCATACCGCCTCTTTTAAGGTCGAGAGTCGCCAAACGCAAGCCTTGCTACTCGTTCTGTGCAGGAATAACGCGATGGACGCGAAGCAAGCGCCAGTTTGAACATACCGAAACAGACAACTCGACTCAGGAACGCTTTGATTCCCTTATTACCAGCCCAGGCCGCCGACAACAGTCATCCTCTACCGGCTGGGAGAGGCGTGCGGCTCACGGGCTATCCCTGGACCAGCACGGCCTTGTTGGTCTTGAGGTATTTCTCCACGGCCTTCTTGTTGGAAAGCGACATGGGCGTGCGCTTGGCGTCGCGCTTGATAAGCTTGTAATGGACGAGGTGTTTGCCGACAAGGTCAACGTGGAGATCCGAATCCTCCATGCGCCAGATTTGGCCGGTGGCCAGCGCCGCGGCAGGGATTCGACTCTTCTGATGCATAAGTTTCAAGGACCTATGATGCCAGAACTGGCCAAGTAGGGCAAGGCAAATTGACGCCGTGCAAATCTGATTGAATAATCGCCTGCGAGCCGCCAAGCTAACCTCATGCAATCTGTGTTTACAGGTCCGGTCTTTGTGGTGCGGGATAATATAGACACCGACCAGATCATCCCGGCGCAGTACTTGAATCTCGTGCCGACGATACCCGAGGAGTACGACAAGCTGGGCGCGTACGCGTTCGCCGGCCTGCCGGAATCGGCTTACCCGGGGCGCTATGTGAAGGAAGGCCAGCTCGACAGCGAGTACCCGATCGTGGTGGCCGGGCGCAACTTCGGCTGCGGCAGTTCGAGGGAGCATGCGCCGATCGCGTTGGGCTCCGCGGGGTGCAAGGTCGTATTGGCGGAGAGCTTCGCGCGCATCTTCTTTCGCAATTCGGTGGCCACGGGCGAGCTTTATCCCTGCGAGTCGGTCGAACGGCTCTGCGACGCCCTCAAGACCGGCGAGGTCGTGACCGTGGACCTGGACGCCGGCACGGTGACAATCAAGAGCACAGGCAAGGTCTATAAGTTCAAGCCCCTGGGCGATGTGCGGCCAGTGGTGGACGCCGGCGGATTGTTTAATTACGCGCGCAAGACGGGAATGATGCCCGCTGATTCCCCCGCGAGTGCCGCCGTCCGGTCGTAGGTAAGAGAGCCTTCTATGCCGTTTCGCTGAGGCATCGGTCGGAATCTTGATAGTGGCGCTATGGCTATCGCGGACTTGCGACGTGAATACAACCTGACCGGCCTGCGGCGACGCGACCTGGATGCGGACCCGATTGCCCAGTTCAAGAAGTGGTTCGACCAGGCGGCGGGGGTCCGCGCCAGCGGGCGGCTGAGGAAGTTCTGCATCAAGCTCTATAAGAAGTTCCTCCTTTCCACCGGCGCCGAACCGCTCGACTTGACCGCGATGACGCTGGCGACGGTGGACCAACAAGGCCGGCCTTCGGCACGGGTGGTGTTGCTCAAAGGCGTGGACGAGCGCGGCTTTGTCTTCTTCACCAATTACGAAAGCCGCAAGGGACAGGAACTGGCCGGCAACCCGCAGGCGGCACTCGTGTTTTATTGGTCGGACCAGGAGCGGCAGGTGTGCATCGCGGGGGAAGTCGCCAAACTGCCGCCGGCGGAGTCTGATGCCTATTTCAAGACGCGTCCGCGGGGCAGCCAGGAGGCGGCTTGGGCATCGCCGCAAAGCACGGTAATCCGGGACCGGGCGGTCTTGGAAGGGAGCTGGCGCGATGTCGAAACCCAACACGCCGGGAAGGAGGTGCCGCGACCGCCCTTCTGGGGCGGCTACCGGCTCTCGCCCGCGCGGATGGAGTTCTGGCAAGGCCGGCCAAACCGCCTCCACGACCGGTTTCGCTATACCAGGCAGCCAGACAACACCTGGCTGATCGAGCGCCTGTCGCCTTGAGGTTTTCCGCCGAGTTCCGCGCCGTGGCTGTGGCCGCGCTCAACGGCGCCTGTTGCGGTTTAGCCGCGACGCATCCTGCTATCCTGCCGCGGCGTCCTCTTGCTGCTCGCTGATCACCGGCGCGATCGCCTGCAGTTTGTCGCCTTCGGAAAGGTCAATGAGCTTTACACCTTGCGTGTTGCGGCCGGCCTCCCGAATGTCCTTCACGAACGTGCGCACCATCTGCCCGCCACTTGTGATCAGCATGATCTCGTCGGCGTCCCGCACCGTCAACGCGCCCACGACCGCCCCGGTCCTTTCGTTCGCTTTCATGGTGATGATGCCCTTGCCGCCGCGGGACTGCAGGCGATAGACCGGCTCCACTCTCCCGTCAGGGAGCACGGTGTCGAACGGCGTTCGTTTGCCAATACCGTTCTCGCCGGCAACCAGCAAAGTCGCATCGGGCACCACGACTGCGAGACCAACCACGGCGTCGTTCTTCTCCAGCTTGATCCCCCGCACCCCCGCCGCCGGACGGCCCATCGGCCGGACATCCTCTTCCGCAAAGCGGATGCTCATGCCTTCGCGCGTGATCAGCACCACCTGGTCCTGTCCGGCCGTCAGCTTTACCTCGATCAAGGTGTCGCCCGGCTCAACCCCAATCGCGATAATCCCACCCTGGCGGACATTGGCGAAGTCTTCGAGGGGTGTCTTCTTGACGGTGCCCCGCTGGGTTGCGAAGAACAGGAAGCCCGGTTGCTGCCAGGTCGTGTCTTCCTTGCTCGGCCCGGTCTTGGCCTCGATGCGGATCAGGGCGGCGATGGTCTCGCCCTGCCTCACCTCCAGCAGGTTGGCAATGCTTCGGCCTTTGGCCGCCCGCCCCATGTCGGGGATCTCGTGAACGCGCTCGACATACACGCGCCCGGTATTCGTGAAGAACATCAGGTGATCGTGGGTGCCGGCGGTAAACAGGTGCTCGATAAAGTCATGGTCCTCTTCGGTGGCCCCTTCGCGCGTAGCCATGCCGATGACTCCTTTCCCGCCTCGCCGCTGAGAACGATAGGAATTGATGTTCGTTCGCTTGATCAGCCCGGCATGCGTGAGAGTAATGATGACGCCCTCGTTCGCAATGAGGTCTTCAATGGCAATTTCCCCCTCATCCGGCACGAGGTCTGTGAGCCTTGGCGAGCCGTACTTGTCCTTAATCGCCCGCAATTCGGCCTTGATGATGGCAAGCACCCTTTCCTCTTTGGCAAGGATGTCCAGCAGGTCCTTGATCCGCGCGATCAGCTCGCGATATTCCGCACGGACCTTGTCGATTTCCAGCCCTGTCAACTGGTAGAGGCGCAACTCCAGGATCGCGTTTGCCTGAGCCTCGCTGAACGAATAGCGCCCGCTAACCAGCCGCGCCTCGGAGCGAATGAGAATGCCGATCTTCTCCACCTGGGCGCGGGTAAAGTCAAACGCGAGGAGCTTGATCCTGGCCTCCTCGCGGGTGGCCGAGTGCCGAATGATACGGATGAACTCGTCCAGGTTGGAGAGGGCTATCAAGTAGCCTTCCAGCAACTCGGCTCGATCCTCCGCCTTGCGCAGCTCGAACTTCGTCCGGCGAATCACCACCTCCCGCCGGTGTTCGATGTAGCAACTGATCAGGTCCTTCAACCCCAGGGTCTTGGGCCGGCCATGGTCAATCGCCAGTGCGTTGACCGCAAAGCTCGTTTCCAGAGAGGTGTGCTGGTAAAGATTGTTGATGACCACCTTTGCGACCGCGTCCCGCTTGATCTCGATCACGACCCGGGTGTTTTCATCTGACTCGTCGCGCACGCCGGTGATGTCAGTGATGACCTTTTCGTTCACCAGCTCAGCAATGCGCTCGACCAGCACTGCCCGGTTCACGTTGTAGGGAATCTCGGTGATGATGATCTGTTCGCGGCCGCCCTTCAGCTCTTCCAGCCCGACCTTGCCCCGGACCTTCACACTGCCGCGGCCGGTCTGGAAATACTCCTTGATGCCCTCCAGCCCGCACACCATGCAACCGGTTGGGAAATCCGGTCCCTTGACATACTGCATCAACTCTTTCAGCGTGATGTCCGGTTTGTCAATCTGGGCGCAAACGCCGTCAACAATCTCCCCCAGGTTGTGTGGCGCCATGTTGGTCGCCATGCCCACGGCGATGCCCGTGCCGCCGTTGACCAACAGGTTGGGGAACGCAGCGGGAAAGACTGTCGGTTCAGTGCGCGTCTCGTCATAATTGGGCACAAAGTCCACGGTGTCTTTGTCCATGTCGTCCATCAGCACTGCTCCCAGCGGTGCCAGTCGCGCCTCCGTGTAGCGCATGGCCGCGGGCGGATCCCCTTCCACCGAGCCGAAGTTCCCCTGCCCTTCCACCAACCGCTCGCGCATCGCCCAAGGCTGCGCCATGTGCACGAGCGTCGGGTAGATTGCCAGGTCTCCGTGCGGATGATAGTTGCCCATCGTCTCGCCTACGATCTTCGCGCACTTCAGGTGCTTGCGGTTGGGCATGACCCCCAGATCGTGCATCGCGTAGAGGATGCGCCGTTGCGACGGCTTCAAACCGTCGCGCACGTCCGGCAGCGCACGGGAAATGATTACCGACATCGAGTAGTCGAGAAACGAGTTCTTAATCTCGTCGGCGACGTTGATCTTGGTCAGCTTCTCGTTGGCGGCGTAGGCCGGCGAACTGCTCGGCGGCAAATCATTGGGACTGTTGTCGTCAGGCATGGCAGGAATCAGAACAAAGTGACAGCGGGTGGAGGTGTTGGAAGGCTGCGATCACAGGGCGCTACGTCAGATGTCCAGGTTGCGCACGTTCAACGCATTGTCCTCGATGAACTGGCGGCGCGGCTCGACTTCTTCGCCCATCAGTTTCGTGAACATCTCTTCGGCTTCAACCGCATCGGTCAGGTCAATCCGTAGCAGCTTGCGCCGGACCGGGTTCATCGTCGTCTCAAAAAGCTCCTTGGGGTTCATTTCACCCAAGCCCTTGAATCGCTTGATGGACAGGCCCCGCCGTCCGACCTCCTTAACACTGGAGAGGATCTCGGGAATAGAGAACAACGGTTTCACCTGTTCCTTGTCCCCCTCCCCTTCAATGACTTCAAACAACGGCTTATCCTGCGCCGAGTAGTGTTCCACACTAAGGCCTTTCTTGCCCAGCTTTGTCAGCAGTTCCGCCAAGGCCTTGCTCTCGTGCAGTTCAACGTGCCGCGCGCGCCGCGTGTGGCCATTCTTAGACTTCTCCAGCAGATTGGTGTCAGATTCTTCCTCGCCGAACAGGCGCAAATCGGGGTTCTGAGAGCCGAATGCTTCTAAGTCCTCCTCGGTGTGAAAGTACTGAACGGTCTCGTCATTGCCGTCGCGGACTTTTACCAGGTGCCGCGGGAGTTCGTGGGTCTTCGGGTGTCGCTGCTCGACGTAAGTGGCAAAATCCCCGCCATGACGGCGCAACGCATTTGCATACTTATCGAGGGATTCGAGCAGCTCCAGGATTTCGGCAAGCTGCTTCTCGGTTAGCTCATTGCCGCCGGATAGATTGCGCAAGCGGACCTCGTCGGTCCCCAGTTCAATCAAAATCTTGTTCAGCCGCGCGTCGTCATCCACGTATTCCACCCGCTTCTTCCGGGCGATTTGATACAGAGGCGGCTGGGCGATATAAACAAACCCGCCCCGGATCAGTTCCGGCATCTGACGATAGAAAAAAGTCAGCAGAAGCGTGCGGATATGCGAACCGTCCACGTCCGCGTCGGTCATAATGATGATCTTATGGTACCTCAACCCCTCCAAATTGAAGGCCCCTTCTCCCTCGCCGTCGCCGATGCCCGTGCCCACCGCAGTGATCAAGGTGCGGATTTCGTTGTTCTGCAGCACCTTGTCCAGGCGCGCTTTCTCGACGTTGATGATCTTGCCGCGAATCGGCAGGATAGCCTGGAACTTGCGGTCGCGCCCCTGCTTCGCCGAGCCCCCGGCGGAATCGCCCTCGACGATATACAGTTCCGTGTTCGCGGGGTCCCGGTCCGAGCAATCAGCCAGCTTGCCAGGCAAGCCGCCGCCGGTCAGTGCCCCCTTGCGCACGGTCTCGCGCGCCTTGCGCGCAGCCTCGCGAGCCCGCGCGGCCAGCAACCCCTTCTCAATCACCTTCTTCGCTACTGACGGGTTGGCGTCGAAGTGTGTCATCAAACCGTCATAAACGATGGACGAGACCACGCCATCAATCTCCGTGTTCACGAGCTTGACCTTGGTCTGCGACTCGAAACGCGGGTTGGGCAGCTTCACACTCAGCACGCAAACCAGCCCTTCGCGCACATCGTCACCCGAGATGGCTGGGTCCTTCTCTTTCAACAGGTTGTTCTGTTTCGCGTGTTGGTTAATCGCGCGCGTCAACGCCGAGCGGAACCCGGTTAGGTGCGTGCCGCCGTCGGGGTTGGCAATCGAGTTGGCGAAGCACAGGATCTGGTCGTTGTAGCTGTCGGTGTATTGCATGACGCAATCCACGAAGACCTCATCCTTCTGTCGGCTGATTACGATCGGCCTGGGATGGAGCACCTGTTTGGTCCGGCCGAGCTGCTTGACGAATTGCTCGATGCCATCCTTGTAAAGGAAAGACTCGGTCTTTTCGTCCCGCTCATCCGCCAGGACGATCTCAACCCCCGGGTTCAAGAATGCCAGCTCCCGCAAGCGGTTCGCCAGCATGTCGAACTTGAACTCCGTTGTAATCGTGAAGATGGTCGGGTCGGGCTTGAACGTGATCAGCGTCCCGGTATTCTTGGACTTGCCAACAACGGTCAACTTCTGCGTGGTGACGCCCCGCGCGAACTCCATCGAATAGACCTTCCCGTCGCGCGAAACTTCCACCTTAAACCAATCGGACAGCGCATTGACGCATTTGGCGCCAACACCGTGCAAGCCACCGGAGTACTTGTAAGCCCCCTGCCCGAACTTGCCCCCTGCATGCAGATTCGTCAGCACCAGTTCGACAGCCGGCATCTTCCACTTCGGATGCATGTCCACGGGTATGCCGCGCCCGTTGTCGCGGATGGACACCGAGCCATCCACATGAACCGTAACTTCGATCTTGCTGCAGTAACCAGCGAGGTGCTCATCAATCGAATTATCCAGCACCTCGAAAACGCTGTGGTGCAAGCCGCGCTCGTCCGGATCGCCGATGTACATCCCCGGACGTTTGCGCACCGCCTCCAGCCCCTCCAGTTTGTCAATTTTCGACGCATCGTACTTCTCCGGTGCGACTGGGGCTTTGGGCATTTTCTCTATCACATCAACCGTGCTTTGTTCAGACATAAAGACAGTTCCAACCGGGCACTTCGGCCACCGGTTTCAGGTGCGAACATTCTAGGAAAAAGAGCCTTCAAGCACAAATGCAAATTCAGGCTCTTTCTGCTCGCCAAACACCATTAGTGGTGGGTTGGGCAGACGCCAAACCGATATATTGGGGCTTTGCCGAAGGTGCTTGGAGAAGCGACTTGACCCCCGCAACTCAGGCTCTCCAATGGCGCTATGACTTGATATCTCGCGCCTGAAATGCGGCGGCTCCGATGAGGAATGTGGTGAGGTTAACGGCCAGCAGCACGCAGACGGATTGCCCGATCTGCGACCAGGGCAGAGGTTGCGAAAAGACGTGCCGCCAGGCGTGGAAATGGTACGTCAGCAGGTAATCGTGATACCGCTCGAAGAAGGGGATGCCCTCCAGCACCAGGTTCACAAAAAGCAGCGACAGCGCCAGGATTGTTGCTGCAGCCGGCTTCATGTTGAAGCAAGAAAACATGAAAGCAATTCCCAGCACTACACTTGAGTTGAGTGTCATCAACAGGTGCGAACAGAAATACAGCTTAAGCCCCTCCCCCGCGCTCAGCACGTTGAACACAGCCCCCGGCACAAAGACAAACATGCCTTTCCACGGAAACCATACGCGCGCAAACAACAGCGCTGTGCCCCCCAGCACGAGCACCAACATTGCGGAGAAGATGACGCCAGCCGCCCATTTAACCGCCAACAGGCGGAACCGGGAAATCGGACGTGACAGAATCATCCGCAGGGTCCCGTCCTCCACTTCCTTGGCCACCAGGTCGCCCCCCACCAACGCCGCATACAAAGGCATCAGCAACAGAATTTGCGGAATCAGCATGATCAACGCGACGGTCAGCGCCGACACGTATTCCAGCGCCAGGTAGCCGTTGCCCTCCAGCATTCGCTCCATGTCTGCTTGCCACCGCGTGAAACGGAAGACCAATAGCATGGCGTTCTGCGCGAGCACAAACGCGCCAAAGCCAATATACGTGCGCTTCTTGCCGAAGAGCTTCCAGAGTTCGTTGCGAAGATGACGCCAGCGCAGGTTCATTTCGCCTCCCTTTGCCCATTCATCAGCGACAAGTAGAAATCCTCCAGCGCCTCTTCCACCGGCGCAATCTCATAGACGGGAATCCCGCGCTCCACTAACAGGCGCACGATCTGGTCGGTCCCCACACCCGCGCTCAAAGAAATGAGGTGGCCATCGCGCTCCTGCGTGATCAACTGTGCCTGCCGCAATTCCTTCACTGCCAGCGGAAAATCTCCCGCCTTTAGTCGTGTCCAGGCCTTACGTTGCTTCGTGGACGCCAGTGAGCCTTCAAACACCTTCCGCCCCTGGTTCAACACGGCAATTCGCGTGCAGAGCTGTTCTACCTCGTTCAGGAAATGGGACGAAAGCAGGATCGTCAGCCCCAGGTCTCGATGCAGCCGCAGGATCGTCTGGCGCATTTCGTGAATGCCTTCCGGGTCCAGGCCATCGCTTGGCTCGTCGAGGATCAGCAACTCGGGTTGAGGCAACAGCGCCTGGGCCAGCGCCAGCCGCGCTCTCATGCCGTGGGAATAGGTTCTCACCTTCGAGTCTTCCCGTCCCTTAAGCCCGACCCACTCGATCACCTCCTGAATCCGCTGGCGCGGCGTAGGGGCGGTGTAAGAGCTCAGGATCTCCAGGTTACGGCCTCCGCTAAGGTAATCGTAGAAGGCCGGGCCTTCAAAAATTGCCCCCACCCTCTGCAATGCCACCCGGCGGTGCGCGGTGACATCGTGTCCGCAAATACGCACCTCGCCGCTGGTGGGCCAGACCTGCCCGAGCATCATGCCGATGGCCGTGCTTTTACCCGCACCGTTGTGCCCGAGCAGACCATAAATCTCCCCCGCCGGCACATCGAGTGTCAAGTCGTCCACTGCCAGGCGTGGCCCGAACTTCTTGCTGAGGTGCTTGAGCTGAATCACAGGCTTGGCCCCCACAGATCACAGCCGCCACGAAATGCCAACCGACCGGCCCGCGGGCATGTTGGCCGCTCGCACGCTCCGAACAGTCTAAGCGGGCAGGATGCCCGCGCGCTGACCTCCCTGGGGGTAAAGATGATTAGGCGTTGCGGCAACATACTCCTCGGACTTTAGGCCTCTGGATCACGGGTTCTTCCGAATAGTCCCCTCGAACAGGAGCAGGTTCTTGATGTGGCCATCCGCGTAGAGCCAATTCTGGGCTTTGGCCTCTCCGCGGGCTCTGTGGAACGTCTCCTTGTCGTACAGCAACGGCATCTGGTGCGGATCGAACTTCAGGCCAAAGGCAACCAACTGCTCGGCATCCCTGCCGTTGACCAGGCTGTTCCACGCAAAGCTCGATCCGGTCTGCTCGAAGAACGTTGCGCCTGCCCCGGGAATGAGTTTCGCCTGGCCCACAGGCCATTTATCAGAAGGGCATTTAAACACATTCACATTCCCGGCATAATTCGACAACACCTGGTCTGGGCCTGGCAACTCGTTGGTGACCGTGGTCATAGACTTATCCCGCATGACCGGCAGCCGATTGTTGTTGTCACCCACATACAATTGCAGCGCCAGGCCGATCTGGCGCAGGTTGCTCAGGCACACCGTGGCGCGCCCCGACTCCTTCGCCCGGCTCAACGCCGGCAGCAACAGAGCGGCCAGGATGGAGATAATGGAAATCACCACCAGCAGTTCAATCAGTGTGAACGCGCTTTCCAGCGCGGTCCTTTGCGTTCGAGACTCCAGACTTCCCACGCTGCTTACCTTCTGCGGAATGCCCGGCCGCTTTCCATTACCCGTTGCAGCTCTTCCAACACCGGCGCCAGCTCTGCCTTGGTTTGCGCCGAGCTCTGGCTGTAGAACGCCTTGAGCCCGATCGTTCTCACCCTTGCTTCGAGCTCCTGGCTAAGCACCGGCGCCGAGTTCGTCCCGCCCCGCCTGCCGCCGCCCGCTCCATCTCCCGCCCCGTCGCGCGCCTCCCTAAGCCGCCTTAGCGCGTCATCAATTGCCCTGCGGCGCTTCTCCTCGGGCAATTGCTCGAACGACGTCAACATCTGCTTGAATCCCGTCGGCATTGTCGCCTCGATGAAATCTGCCTTTTCCTGTTCCGTCATCCGGTCGAACCAGCTCCACGCCTGCCGCTCCAGCCGCGCCTTGCGCCGTTCCTCGAATGACAACGCGTTCAGCTTGTTCGCCAGCTCTCGAATCGCTTTTTCCCGCGCCTCCCCCTGCAACTTGCTGATATCCACCGACTCGGCATAAGCCTGCACCTTTTCTGCCGTCAGCTTGGCGTTCCTGGCAATCTGATATCCACCCAGCGCAATCAGCCAGATCGCGCCAATCGCCGTCCCGCACCAGAACAATGGCCGCCAACGTTGACTCAACATCTCCGTAGCCTAGCACCGAGAGCACCATCCGCCACGAAAAACTGGACATCGCAGCGCAGAGCGCGCATCTCAATTTCTGGCAACCTCCCAAGGCTTGGGGGGGCTGCGGCAACGGTTCCCGGCACCTCGAAAGCGGACTGCGGCCCGGACTCCCGGGCCCGAACGCATTCCCCCAGCCCGCCCCAGCCATGCCCCGCCGGGAACCTGTTCGCGCCCCTGCGCCCCGAACTGGGGTAACCGCCTGTCCGCACGGCACTTCCGCCCATTCTCTACCCCCGCGCCCCACCCTCCGCTCATCGTCCGCCCCCCGTCCCAATACCGTAGTACCTCTAACCCCGGGTTAGAGGTACTACGGCATTGGGATGGGGAGGGGACGGCGGGCCTGCCCATCCCTGGCGGGGGGATGGCCGTGCTTGGAAGATGGGGTCGGGAGGGGATAATGCCACACCGGGA
>Ga0209201_1000470_pt1 | contig 56719 bp, 54 predicted proteins | sample AD_UKC055_MetaG_FD_184411 | JGI IMG/M metagenome (GOLD analysis project Ga0209201, IMG submission 184411) | Active sludge microbial communities of municipal wastewater-treating anaerobic digesters from USA - AD_UKC055_MetaG (SPAdes) (version 2) | ecosystem: Engineered > Bioreactor > Anaerobic >... | reverse complement strand
GCCCCCGCACCAAGGACCAGCTCAACCGCATCTGGTACGGCTACCACAACCGCCAGCCCCAGCACTACGACAACAGCCGCTACCACGGGGTCAACCTGCACAACGTCTGGTACCGGGGCACGGTGGAGTTCCGCTGGTTCGAGGCGACCCTCCACGCGGGGCGGATCAAGGCCTACCTGCAATTCTGCCTCGCGGTGGCCGCCAAGGCGCTCAACGGCCGGGCCGCTTCCAGCCGCAAGCGGGATTTCGATCCCCAGAGCGCCAAGTACGACTTCCGGGTCTTCCTGCTCCACCTCGGCCTGATCGGCGACGAGTTCAAGACCGCCCGCAAGCATTTGATGGCCAACATGCCCGGCGACGCCGCCTTCAAAAACGGACGGCCCAAACCGGAGGACGTCCTCCCGGACGAAACAACCACCACTCTCACCAACGAGGCCGGGCAAGTTCCCGGCCTCACTGTTTAAGGAGGTGCCCAATGAAGATTCTGATCCGCTCCACCACGCTGGACGGCGAACCGATCCCCGGCAGCGGAGAAACCCTGCAGGCCGCCGACTGCCTTGAAATTGTCGAGCTGATGCGCGGCCAGACGCCATTCACCGCCAGCCGAGCGCCCAGGGACTACATGACCGAGGTGCTCTCCGGCATCGAAGGCGGACCGACCCGGCCATTGCCGGAGGATGCCGCCGCTGCGGCCGCCGAGTTTCTCACCCGTCTGGCGCGGCACGGACTGATCGAGTTTCTGCCCGACGACAAGGCCAGCGATCCCTGGCCGGAACGCTTCCTCGAAGCCCTGGAGACGGTGCGGCTCTCCGGGCGCACCAATATGCTCGACCACCCGGAGGTGACCCGGCTGACCGCCGATATGGGCTACCCGGAGGTGGCCGAGTGGCTGGCGGACCACCGGCGCGAATACGCGGCCTTCGTTCTCGAAGGAACGAGACCGCTGCTCGGCAAGAACTTCGGCGGCAAGGAGGACCCGGCTCCATGTGCGGACAAGTAGGCATCATCTTCGGCCGCAAGCACAGACGGCCCAACGAGCGGGATTACCTGCGCGAGGTCTTTATCCGCATGCTGCTGCACAGCGAGGAGCGCGGCCCGCACGCCTCCGGTCTGGCCTGGCTCAAGACCGACGGCAGCCACCGCATCTTCAAGCGGCCGATGCGGGCGCACGAGCTGGTCTACGAGAAGCCGTTTCAGGAGCTGCTTGGGCAGGTCGACAACGAGACCACCATCCTCATGGGCCACACCCGCTGGCGCACCCGGGGCAACGAGTTCAACAACCGCAACAACCATCCCATCCGGGCCGGGATCGTCATCGGCACCCACAACGGCACCATTTACAACGCCGATTATCTGTTCCGCCGTCTCGGGCTGCCGCGCTACGCCGAGGTGGACAGCGAGCTGATCTTCCGCCTGGCCGACCGTTTCGCGCCCGAAGGCCCCATCGACCAGGAGGGGCTAAAGAAGGCGCTTGCCCTCTGTCGCGGCCAGATGAGCGCCGTGCTGGCCTCGCGGCTCGACCCCGACACCATCACCGTGCTCAAGGGCAACAAGCCGCTTTGCCTGCGCATCCACCGCCAGCACCGGGTGGTGCTCTACGCCTCGGAGGCCGCCTTCATCGACTTTGCTGTGGACAACGAGAAGGGCTGGCGCGAGTTGGAGGTGCCGCCCATGACCATGCTCACCATCCGCCACGAGGATGTGCGGGCCATCGAAAACAGCGAATTCCGCTTCATACCCCAGGAGCGCAAAGGGACACTGCCCGAAGGAGTGAATGCATGAACATTGGAGAATCCTCGAAGCTGAACACAAATCCGGAAGACAGTCCCGAGACCATCCTCCGGCTCTTCGTCTACGGCACCCTGAAACGGGGCTACTGGAACCATCAACGTTTCTGCGCCCAGGCCCGCAGCACCGAACCGGCCGTGGTCTGGGGCAGGCTCTACCACCTCCATGCCGGGTTCCCGGCGCTTGAGGTGCCGGAAGGGCTGATCCTGGCCCGGGGCACCGCCGACCCATTAGCCGACGCCCGCAGGCAACAGGAGATCGGCACGCCGCGCTTCGGCCGCCCGACCGGCGACTGGGATCTGATCTATGGGGAACTGGTGACCTTCACCGCCCCGCAACGCGACCTGCCGCCCATCGACCGGCTGGAAGGATTTCGGCCCGGCGGGCACAGCATGTATCAGCGGGTGATGGTGGCGGTGCTGTGCGGGCGCACCTCGATTCCTGCCTGGACCTACTGGATGCCATGCATTGATAACGGCACCCGGCTTGACACCGGCGTCTGGCATCGAGCGTGATAGAAAATAATCGGCTCCAATCGTTAAAGATCGTTTGACATAGCACATAGCGTCTTTGTATATTAAAGGAGTTTTTTAACCTGGGAGAGGTGCGTCCAGTCTCTCCCGTTTCGCCTCTGTCGGACGTGGCAAACAACCAAAGCGCCCGTGGAGCAAGAGAATGAACGAGATGGAAGACCGCTGGTTATCAATAACCGAGATTTGCAAGTACCTCGGGGTCAGCAATGACACCGTTTACAAGTGGATCGACAAGCATGGTATGCCCGCCCACCGCATGGGTCGTCTTTGGAAGTTCAAGAAAGATGAAGTGGACGAGTGGGTCAAGGCTGGCGGCGCGGCCGAGCCTGCGGAAACCGACAAGAAGCGCAAGGAGTAATAGCGGGCTATGAACCATGTGATCCACAACAGCATCGTGAATTTTATCTGGGGTATCGCCGACGACGTGTTGCGCGATGTCTACGTGCGCGGCAAGTACCGCGACGTGATCCTGCCAATGACGGTCATCCGCCGTCTCGACGCACTCTTGGAGCCGAGCAAGGAAAAGGTGCTCGGCATGAAGAAGCAACTCGACGGGGCCGGAATCGCCAACCAGCACGCCGCGCTCTGCCAGGCCGCAGGCGAGGCCTTTTACAACGTCTCGCCCTTTACCCTGCGCGACCTGAAGAACCGCGCCAAGCAACAACAGCTCAAGGCCGATTTCGAAGCTTATCTGGATGGCTTTTCACCCAACGTCCAGGAGATCCTCGACAAGTTCAAGTTTCGCAACCAGATCCCCACGTTGATCGAGGCCGACATCCTCGGCCACCTGATCGAGAAGTTTCTCGACGGCCGCGTCAATCTCAGCCCCAAGCCGGTGCGGGACGTGGACGGCAACGAGCTGCTTCCGGCCCTCGATAACCACTCCATGGGTACCATCTTCGAGGAGCTGATCCGCCGTTTCAACGAAGAGAACAACGAAGAGGCCGGGGAGCACTTCACGCCCCGCGACGTGGTCAAGCTCATGGCCGACCTGATCTTCCTGCCGGTGGCCGACGATATTGAATCGGGCACCTACCTCGTCTATGACGGAGCCTGCGGCACCGGCGGCATGCTGACAGTGGCTGAAGAGCGCTTGGCCGAGTTGGCCGAAAGCCACGGCAAGGATGTCTCCATTCATCTGTTCGGCCAGGAGGTGCAGCCGGAAACCTACGCCATCTCCAAGGCCGACCTGCTGCTCAAAGGCGAAGGGGCTGAGGCGGAGAACATGAAGTACGGCTCCACGCTCTCCAGCGATGCCTTCCCGTCGCAGGAATTCGATTTCATGCTCTCCAATCCGCCCTACGGCAAGAGCTGGAAGACCGACCTGGAGCGCCTGGGCGGCAAGGGTGATATCAAGGACCCGCGCTTTGTCACCCAGCACGGCGGCGACCCGGAATACAAGATGATCACCCGCTCCTCGGACGGGCAGCTCATGTTCCTGGTCAACAAGCTCTCCAAGATGAAGCACACCACCCGCCTCGGCAGCCGCATCGCCGAGGTTCACAACGGCTCGTCGCTCTTCACCGGCGACGCCGGTCAGGGCGAGAGCAACATCCGCCGCTGGATCATCGAAAACGACTGGCTGGAGGCCATCATCGCCCTGCCGGAGAACATGTTCTACAACACCGGCATCGCTACCTATATCTGGGTGCTGACCAACCGCAAGTCTGATACGCGCCGGGGCAAGGTCCAACTCATCGACGCCACCGAATGGTACGTACCGCTGCGCCGCAACCTCGGCAAGAAGAACTGCGAGTTCTCCGAGGAGCACATCCGCGCCATCTGCGACCTGGTGGTCAATCCAGTTGAAACCGAGAAATCCAAGATTTTCCCCAACGAGGCCTTCGGCTACTGGAAGGTGACGGTGGACCGCCCGCTGCGCCTTGCCGTTGACCTGAGCCCGGCCCGGCTGGACCGGTTCGAGCGGGCCTGCGCCAAGGCCAGGGAAGAGCCGCTGGCCAACCTGGCCCGTCGTGTGGCGAAGACCATCGGAGCCGGGCCGCACCTCGATTTCAATGCCTTCATGGACACCTGCGACACCGATGCCGACAAGCACGGTGTCAAGCTCACCGCCAAGCGCAAGAAGCTGCTGCAGAGCGACCTCTGCGACACCAGCGAAGATGCCGCGCCGGTACTGAAGAAGGTCCACAAGCCGGGCAAGGCCACGCCCGATCCCATCCACGGCCTGTTCGAGGCCGAGGTGGGCGGCAAACACTGCGTGGTCGAATACGAGCCGGATACCGCCCTGCGCGACAGCGAGCAGGTACCACTTCTGGAAGACGGCGGCATCGAGGCGTTCTTCCGGCGCGAGGTGCTGCCCTACACCTCGGATGCCTGGATCGACCCGGGCAAAACACTGACGGGCTACGAAATCTCCTTCACCCGCCACTTCTACCGGCCCGCGCCCATGCGCACCTTGGATGAGATTAAGGATGACATCTATGCCCTGGAGCAGGAAACCGAAGGGCTGCTGGAACAGATTGTCGGGGAGGCTGAGTGATGAAGCTGGCCCCTTATCCAGAATACAAGGACGCGGTTGTGAGCTGGGTCGGGAGCATCCCCGCACATTGGCCTGAGAAGCGGGCAAAGTATTACTTCAAGGAGATTGATGATCGCTCCCTGACAGGCGATGAAGAAATGCTCTCGGTGTCGCACATCACCGGAGTGACTCCCCGCAGCCAGAAGAACGTGACCATGTTCAAGGCCGAGTCGAATGTCGGTCAGAAACGTTGCCAACCCGGAGACCTGATCATCAATACGATGTGGGCCTGGATGTCTGCATTGGGCGTCTCGAACCATGCTGGAATTGTGAGTCCCGCCTATGGCGTTTACCGGCCAAGAAGCAACCAGGATTACGACTACTACTATCTCGACAGTCTGTTGCGGATTGAAGGATATCGGTCGGAATACATTTGCCGGTCAACGGGCATTCGCTCTTCCCGGCTCAGGCTCTATCCCGATAAATTTCTGAGCATGCCGGTGGTCTGCCCTCCGCAGGAAGAGCAGCAAGCCATCGCACGATTCCTGAAGGCGCAAGACCGTTTGTTCCGAAAATTTATCCGCAACAAGCGGCGGTTCATTGAACTTCTCAAGGAGCAGAAGCAGAACGTCATCAATCAGGCCGTGACCCGGGGGCTTGATCCCAAGGTCAAGTTCAAGCCCAGCGGCGTGGAATGGATCGGAGATATTCCGGAGCATTGGGATGCCACGAAGCTCAAACGCGTGGTCAGCTTCAATCCATCAAAATCTGAGACACGAGCGAATCCGGCGGATGAAGAAAAGGTTGTCTTTCTTCCCATGGAGAACATCTCTGTCAATGGGGATATCGACTGCTCTGAAAAACGCACTCTGTCCGAAGTCTGGAATGGCTTCACCTATTTCCGACGCGGGGATGTGGTTGTCGCGAAAATCACTCCCTGCTTTGAAAATGGCAAAGGAGCTTACCTCAAAGGGCTTGAATCTGATTTCGGCTTTGGCACTACCGAACTGATCGTTCTTCGTCCTTCAAAGGCCATTGACGGCGCTTTCCTTCGGTTCCTCACGTCAACCAAACAGTTCTTGTTGCTGGGCGAGCAATACATGACCGGCGCGGCTGGCCAGCAGAGGATTCCATCGGATTTTGTGAAAAACTATCCAATCGGTTTGCCGCCAATCAAAGAGCAGCGGGAGATTCTCGAACACATCCAGGAAAAATCGGCCGAGATCGACCAAGCAATCACCCGCGCCCAACGCGAGATCGAGCTGATGCGCGAATACCGTACCCGGCTGATTTCCGATGTGGTCACCGGTCAGGTGGATGTGCGCGGAATCGAGGTGCCGGAGGTTGCCGATGAAGAGCTGCTGGCGCTGGAAGAGGACACCGCCGATGCCGATGACGTGATCGATGACGAGGGGGAGATGGATGAAACCGACTGACAAAACCCCAAAAAACAGCCTCGGCAAACCGCAGGACTACCCGCGCCTGCTGTCCGAGATTAAGGAGCGCATCCGCTCCGCCCAGTATGAAGCCCTCAAGGCGGTCAACAAGGAGTTGGTCGGTCTGTACTGGGACATCGGGCGGATGATCGTGGAGCGGCAGGATGTTGAAGGCTGGGGCAAGGCGGTGGTGGAACAGCTCGCCGCCGATCTGCGGACGGAGTTTCCCGGCGTGGGGGGCTTTTCGGCTTCCAACCTCTGGCGGATGAAGGCTTTTTTCGAGGCGTACAACGGACTCGAAAAACTCGCACCACTGGTGCGAGAAATCGGCTGGAGCCACAACCTGGCCATCCTGGAGCGCTGCAAGGACCCGCTGGAGCGGGAATTCTATCTGCGCATGACCCGCAAGTTCGGCTGGTCCAAGAACGTGCTCATCCATCAGATCGACAACCAGAGCTACGAAAAATCCCTGCTCGGCCAGACCAACTTCGACCAGGCGCTCACACCGGAACTTCGCGCCCAGGCCAAGCTGGCGGTGAAGGACGAATACACCTTCGATTTTCTGGAGCTGGGCGAGGAGCACAGCGAGCGGGAGCTGGAGCGGGCGCTCATCGCCCGGATCGAGGATTTCCTCCGGGCCATGGGCGGCATGTTCGCCTTCATGGGCAGCCAATACCGGCTGGAGGTGGACGGCAAAGAGTTTTTCATCGACCTCTTGTTGTTTCACCGCCGTCTGCGCTGCCTTGTCGCCATTGAATTGAAAGTCGGCGAGTTCCTGCCGGAGTTCGTCGGCAAGATGCAGTTTTATCTGGCGGCTCTGGACCGGCAGGTCCGCCAGGAGGACGAGAACCCCTCCATCGGCATCATCCTGTGTAAGGAGAAGAGCCGCACGATTGTGGAATACGCCCTGCACGACGCCCGCAAGCCCATCGGCGTGGCCACTTATGAAATCACCAAGACCCTGCCCAAGGCGCTGAAAGGTCAACTGCCGTCGCCGAAGGACATCGCCCATTTGCTGGAGGATCTATGAAACCGACCGACACCAGCGAAAAGGGCCTGGAGTCCATCATCGTCGCGTCCCTCGTGGAGGAGGCCGGATACGTTCAGGGCGACCCGCAGGACTACGACCGGGAACACGCCGTCGACCGGGCCAAGCTGCTGCAATTCCTCTCCGCCACCCAGCCCGACACCTATGAGGCTCTTGGCATCGACGAGGAAGGCCCCAAGCGCACCCAGTTCCTGCACCGCCTGCAGGGCGAGATCGCCAAGCGCGGCGTGGTAGACGTGCTACGCGGCGGCATCAAGCACGGCCCGGCCCATGTGGACCTTTTCTACGGCACGCCGACGCCAGGCAACGTGAAGGCGGCCGAGCGGTTCGCGGCCAACGTCTTCAGCGTCACCCGCCAGCTCCGCTACAGCCGCAATGAGACTGCGCTCTCCCTCGACATGGCCGTGTTCGTCAACGGCCTGCCCATCGCCACCTTCGAACTCAAGAACAAGCTCACCAAGCAGACGGTGCTCGATGCCGTGCAGCAGTACCAGCGTGACCGCGACCCGAAGGAGCTGCTGTTTCAGTTCGGCCGTTGCGTCGTTCATTTTGCCGTGGACGATCACGAGGTGCGTTTCTGCACCCACCTCAAGGGCAAGGGCTCGTGGTTTCTGCCCTTCGACAAGGGCTACAACGACGGTGCTGGCAATCCGCCCAACCCGGCCGGGCTCGCCACCGACTATCTGTGGAAGGAGGCCCTCTCCAAGGCGGGGTTGACCGACATTCTGGAAAACTACGCCCAGGTGGTGAAGGAAAAGGACGAGAAGACCGGCAAAAAAAGGCACAAGCAGATCTTCCCCCGCTACCACCAGCTAAAGGTGGTGCGCATGCTGCTGGCCAATGCCGCTGAGAGCGGCGTCGGCAGACGCTACCTGATCCAGCACTCGGCGGGCAGCGGCAAAAGTAACTCCATCGCCTGGCTGGCGCACCAGCTCGTGGGGCTGGAACACGAGAGCAAGGCGTTGTTCGATTCGGTCATCGTGGTCACCGACCGACGGGTGCTCGACAAACAGATCCGCGACACCATCAAGCAGTTCGCCCAGGTTTCCGCCACCGTCGGCCATGCCGAGCATTCCGGCGACCTGCGCCGCTTCCTCAAGGCCGGTAAGAAAATCATCATCACCACCGTGCAGAAGTTCCCGTTCATCCTCGATGAGATCGGCGACGAACACCGCAAGAGCAAATTCGCCATCATCATCGACGAGGCTCATTCCAGCCAGGGCGGCAAGACCACCGCCGCCATGAACATGGCCGTTGCGGAAAAGCCGGGTGAATACAAGGCGGAATGGGATGAACTGGATACCGAGGACAAGATCAACAAGATCATGGAAGGCCGGAAGATGGTGACCAACGCCAGCTACTTTGCCTTCACCGCCACCCCCAAGAACAAGACCCTGGAGATCTTCGGCGAGCCGGACCCGCAGCCCGACGGCACCGTGAAGCATCACCCGTTCCACAGCTACACCATGAAGCAGGCCATCCAGGAGGGCTTCATCCTCGATGTGCTGAAGAACTACACCCCGGTGGAGAGTTATTACCGCCTGGCCAAGACAGTGGAGGACGATCCGCTCTTCGACGCTAACAAGGCCCAGAAAAAGCTGCGCCGCTATGTGGAGTCCCATGATCACGCCATCCGCGAGAAGGCGGAGATCATGGTGGACCACTTCCACACCCAGGTGATCGGCCACCGCAAGATCGGCGGCCATGCCCGGGCCATGGTCATCACCAACGGTATCGAGCGAGCCATTCAGTATTTCCACGCCTTCAAGGACTACCTCAAGGAGCGTAAAAGCCCTTACGCGCCCATCGTGGCCTTTTCCGGGGAGCACGAGTATGGCGGAAAGAAAGTGACCGAAGCGACGCTGAACGGCTTCCCCAGCAGCCAGATCCCGGACAAGGTACAACAGGACCCGTACCGCTTCCTGATCGTCGCCGACAAGTTCCAGACCGGCTACGACGAACCGCTGCTGCACACCATGTACGTAGACAAGGCGCTCTCCGGCATCAAGGCGGTGCAGACCCTCTCACGGCTCAATCGCGCCCACCCGAAAAAGCACGATACCTTTGTGCTCGATTTCCACAACGACTCGGAGACCATCCAGAAGTCGTTCGAGCCCTATTACCGCACCACTATCCTCAGTGACGAAACCGACCCGAATAAACTGCACGACCTGAAGTCGGATCTGGACGGCTACCAGGTCTACTCCCAGGAGCAAATCGACGACCTGGTGGGGCTCTACCTGAACGGCGCGGACCGCGACAAGCTCGACCCGATCCTGGACGCCTGCGTGGCCACCTACAACGCCGATCTCGACGAAGATGGCCAGGTGGACTTCAAGGGCAAGGCCAAGGCTTTCGTCCGCACCTACGGCTTTCTGTCCTCGATTCTGGCGTATTCGAATGCCGACTGGGAAAAGCTGTCGATCTTCCTGAACTTCCTGATCCCGAAACTCCCCGCGCCCAAGGAAGAGGACCTGTCCCGGGGCATCCTGGAGGCCATCGACATGGACAGCTACCGTGTCGAGGTGAAAACCAGCCTGAAGATAGGCCTTCCGGATCAGGATGCTGAAATCGGACCGGTGCCGACCAGCGGAGGTGGCCGCAAACCGGAACCGGAGCTGGACCAACTGAGCAACATCATCAAGGCGTTCAACGACCAGTTCGGCAACATCGATTGGAAGGACGGCGACAAGATCCGCCAGGTCATCGCCGAGGAGATCCCGGCCAAGGTCGCAGCGGACGCCGCCTACCAGAACGCCATGAAGAACAACGATAAGAAGACCGCCCGGATCGAACACGACGCCGCGCTGCAACGCGTCATGATCGACCTCTTGTCCGACCACACCGAGCTGTTCAAGCAGTTCAGCGACAATCCGTCGTTCAAGAAATGGCTGGGCGACACCATCTTTGGCGTGACTTATCAGCAACAGGCCGAACAATCCGCAACGGGAACGAGCCATGGACGTTAAAACGGCCGCAATTCAGGTTTTGCAACAGGCCGGAACGGCGCTGCACGCCAAGGATATCGCCGAGCAGATCATGGCTGCCGGTCTCTGGCAGTCCGGAGGTAAGACCCCAGACGCCACTGTCAGCGCCCGGCTCTACTCCGACATCAAGAGCAATGGGGACAAGTCGCCCTTTGTAAAAGTCGGCCCTCAGACCTTCGCACTTCGAGATTCCACTGAAATATCGAGCGGCGCTGCGCCGGTTCCTGCGGCCGTCGAAGAAGCCCCAAAACATCATCCGAACGCGGGTTTCTCCTTCACTGATTGCGCTCAGAAGGTGCTCGAAGAGTTCGGCGGCAAGAAGCCGATGCATTACAAGGAAATAACCGAGAAGGCCCTGCAAAAAGGCTGGCTGGTGACAGGCGGCAAAACGCCCGAGGCCACCATGTACGCCCAGGTGATCACCGAGATCAAGCGCCAGCAGAAACGCGGTGAGCGGCCCCGCTTCGTTCAGCACGGTCGTGGCTATGTGGGCCTGAGCCAATGGATGGGGCGTGGACTCGCATTCCAAATCGAGCAGCACAACCACCAGGTCCGCAAGGTCCTGCGCGAGCGCTTGCTGGCCATGAAGCCCGGTGAGTTCGAGGAGTTCATCTCTCAGTTACTGGCGGAGATGGGTTTCGAGATGGTCGAGGTGACCAAACTCAGCGGCGACGGCGGCATCGATGTCCGGGGCACCTTGGTGGTCGGTGCCGTGGTCCGCATCAAGATGGCCGTCCAGGTCAAGAAATGGAAGCTCAAGAATAATATCCAAGCTCCGGTTGTGCAGCAGGTGCGCGGCAGCCTCGGAGCACACGAGCAAGGGCTGATCATTACCACCAGCGACTTCAGTGCCGGAGCCATCAAGGAAGCGGCCCAGCCCGACAAGACTCCCATCGCCCTGATGAACGGGGAACAGCTTGTAATGCTGCTGATGGAACACGGCATCGGCGTCCATCGTTCGACGCCGGATCTGTTCGAGATCGATGAGGAGTTTGCTATGGGAGGGGATGTGAAATGAGCACGATTGACAGAGGAACGGTGGGGAACAGAATGGCCATTGAACGGATAAGCAAAATCAAAAGCCATCTGATCTTCCGTAATGGATGCACTTTAAATAAGATCAAGGCCGATATCTACGCCCTGGAGCAGGAGACCGAAGGCTTTCTGGAACAGATTGTCGGGGAGGCTGAGTGATGAAGCTGGCCCCTTATCCAGAATACAAGGATTCCGGGCAGCCGTTTTTAGGAGATATTTCGGCTCACTGGAATCTGTTCCGGAATGGCCGCCTGTTCTCTGGGAACGGGGCAAAGCGGAGGTCAAAAAATGTCGAAGCTTAATAAAGGACGGTTGCTGGCCATCGCCATAGGGGTGCTTGTTATCGGGGCCGCACTCTTTGCTTGGCAATCCTTGCAGAAAAAGGGTCTTCCCGACGGCTTCACCAGCGGCAACGGCCGCATTGAAGCGGTGGAGATTGACATAGCCGCCAAGACGGCGGGGCGGCTCAAGGATATCCTGGTGGACGAAGGCGATTTCATCACGGCCGGACAAGTTCTGGCGAAGATGGACACCGCCGTATTGGAAGCTCAGCTGAGAGAAGGGCTGGCCCGCTTGCGCCAGGCTGAGAACTCGGTGCGGATCGCCAACAGCCAGGTCGTGCAGCGCCAAAGCGAGAAAACGGCAGCGCAGGCAGTGGTCTCGCAACGCGTGGCCGAGGCCGAGGTGGCACGGATACGGCTTGAGCGGTCGCGATCGCTGGTCGCCGACAAAGCCGTTTCCCAGCAGAAATTCGACGACGATCGAGCCGCTTTTCTCAGCGCCGAAGCTATGTTGCGCGCTGCCGAGGCTGATGTCGCAAGGGCGGCCGCGGCCATTGCCACGGCCAGATCGCAGGTGCTTGGCGCGCAAGCCGATGTGGAGGCGACCCGGGCGATGCTTGAGCGAATCCAGGCTGACCTTGATGACAGCGTGCTGAAGGCGCCGCAGAAGGGACGGGTGCAATACCGGGTGGCCCAGCCCGGCGAGGTGCTGGCCTCCGGTGGCACTGTCCTGAACATGATCGACCTCACCGATGTCTACATGACCTTCTTCCTGCCGACGAAGGCGGCCGGACGGATCGCACTGGGTACCGAAGTGCGTCTTGTGCTCGATGCCGCCCCGCAATACGTCATCCCGGCCGAGATCTCGTTCGTCGCCGACGAGGCCCAGTTCACCCCGAAAACGGTGGAAACAACGGAAGAACGCCTGAAGCTGATGTTCCGGGTCAAGGCGCGGATCGCCCCGGATCTGCTCAGAGAGCACCTCCTCCAGGTCAAGACCGGCCTGCCGGGCATGGCCTATGTGCGGCTCGACCCACGGGTGGATTGGCCGCCTGAACTGCAGACGAGGCTGCCGCAATGAGCCGGGACATACATGCACAGATCGAGGATGGCGTGAGTGCTGCCGCACCGGTTGCCCGCCTGCGGGATGTGTCCCTGCGCTACGGCAAGGTGCGTGCGCTCGACGAGGTCAGCTTCGATTTCCCTGCGGCCTGCATGGCCGGGCTGATCGGCCCGGACGGGGTCGGCAAGTCGAGCCTGCTGGCGCTGATCGCGGGCGCCCGCGCGGTCCAGACGGGGCAGGTTGAGGTGCTCGGCGGCGATATGGCCGATGCGCGCCATCGGCGCGCACTCGGCCCGCGTATCGCCTATATGCCCCAGGGTCTGGGAGGAAACCTCTATCCGACGCTCTCGGTGGCCGAAAACCTCGACTTCTTCGGACGGCTGTTCGGGCAGGATCGTAGCGAACGGACGCGCCGCATCGAGGCCCTGACCAAGGCCACCGGGCTCAGGCCGTTTCTCGCTCGCCCGGCGGGCAAGCTCTCCGGCGGCATGAAACAGAAACTCGGCCTCTGCTGTGCACTGATCCACGATCCGGATCTGCTCATCCTCGACGAGCCGACCACCGGCGTCGATCCCCTCTCGCGCCGCCAGTTCTGGGAGTTGATCGCCGGCATCCGTCGTTCCCGGCCCGGCATGAGCGTGCTGGTGGCCACGGCCTATATGGAGGAGGCGGCCCGCTTCGACTGGCTGGCGGCGATGGACGGTGGGCGGGTGCTGGCCAGCGACACGCCCGAAGGCCTGCTGCAAAGCACGGGGGCGGCTTCGCTGGAGGCGGCCTTCATCCGGCTGCTGCCGGAAGACAAGCGCCGGGATTATCGGGCGGTCGAGATTCCGCCGCGGCCGGAAGACGATGGCGATACCGCGATCGAGGCCCGGGATCTGACCATGCGCTTCGGCGAGTTCACCGCGGTCGATCATGTGAACCTGCGTGTCCCACGGGGTGAGATCTTCGGTTTTCTCGGCTCCAACGGCTGCGGCAAGACCACGACGATGAAGATGCTGACCGGTCTCCTGCCGCCGAGCGAAGGCCGGGCCTGGCTGTTCGGACACGAGGTGGACCCGCACGACCTCGCGACCCGCCGCCGCGTCGGCTACATGTCGCAGTTCTTCTCACTCTATACCGAACTGACGGTGCGACAGAACCTGACGCTGCATGCCCGGCTGTTCCACGTGCCCGCTGCCGAGATTTCAGGGCGCGTGGACGAAATGGTTGAACGCTTCGATCTGACCACAGTGATTGACAGCTTGCCGGGCCGGCTGCCCCTCGGCCACCGCCAGCGCCTGTCGCTGGCAGTCGCCATGATCCATAAGCCCGAAATGCTGATTCTCGACGAGCCCACCTCAGGTGTCGACCCGGTGGCGCGCGACACCTTCTGGCGCATGCTGGTCGAGCTCTCGCGCCGCGACGGGGTGACCATCTTTATCTCCACCCACTTCATGAACGAGGCCGAACGCTGCGACCGCATTTCGCTGATGCATGCAGGTCGGGTACTGGTGACTGACGCGCCTGCCACCCTGGCAAGCAAACATGGCGAGAACAGCCTGGAAGAGGCTTTTATCACCTATCTGAAGGATGCCGAAGCGCAGAGCGCTGGCGAGGCACGCCAACCGGACGCAAGCACTTCGCTCGATTCAGTCGAGGCCTCGCCAAGTCATGTCGAACCACAGGGCTGGCGGCGCCGATTCGACCCCCGGCGCATGATCAGCTATGCCCGGCGCGAAGGGCTGGAGCTGCGCCGTGATCCCATCCGGTTGACGTTGGCCCTGCTCGGCAGCGTCATCCTGATGTTCGTGATGGGCTATGGGATCAGCCTCGATGTGGAGAATCTCACCTTCGCGGTGCTGGATCGCGACCAGACCACCGTCAGCCGCGATTATACGCTCAACCTCGCCGGCTCCCGGTACTTCATCGAGCGGGCTCCGATTACCGGTTATGCTGATCTCGACCGGCGAATGCGCGAAGGCGACATCAGTCTGGCGATCGAGATCCCGCCGGGCTTCGCGCGCGACATCGCACGGGGCCGGCGGGTCGAGATCGGCGCCTGGATCGACGGCGCCATGCCGACACGGGGAGAGACCATCCGCGGCTATGTGCAGGGGATTCATGCCCATTGGCTGGCGACCAAGGCGCGCGAGGCTGGGCACGGCGAGGCTTTGGCGGGGCTCGTGAATATCGAGACCCGGTTCCGCTACAACCCGGATGTCAAGAGCCTGGTGGCGATGGTGCCGGCGGTGATCCCGCTGCTGCTCATGCTGATCCCCTCCATGCTCGCGGCGCTCAGCGTGGTGCGCGAGAAGGAGCTCGGCTCGATCACCAACTTCTACGTCACGCCCACCACGCGGCTCGAGTTCCTGCTCGGCAAGCAGTTACCCTATATAGTGCTGTCCTTCCTGAGCTTTCTGTTGCTCACCCTGCTCGCTGTGACCGTCTTCGGCGTGCCGCTGAAGGGCAGCTTCCTGACCCTGGCGGCGGGTGCGTTGCTCTATGTCGGCGCCGCCACGGCCGTGGGGCTGCTGATTTCCACCTTCATGCGCAGCCAGATCGCGGCGATCTTCGGCACGGCGGTACTCACCATCCTGCCGGCGGTCAACTTCTCCGGCATGATCGATCCAGTCTCATCGCTGGAAGGAGCGGGCCGGCTGATCGGCCAGATCTACCCGACCGCCCATTTCCTTACCATTGCACGCGGCACCTTCTCGAAGGCGCTCGACTTCTCCGATCTGCAGGCGGCCTTCGTCCCGCTGGCGCTGGCCGTGCCGATCCTGATCGCGCTCGCCGCCGCGCTGCTCAAGAAGCAGGAGCGATAGTCCATGCGCCCGGCCAACATCCTTCATCTCGGAATCAAGGAGTTGCGCAGCCTGATGCGCGACCCGATCATGCTGGTGCTGATCGTCTATGCCTTCACCATTTCGGTCTACACGGCGGCAACGGCCATGCCGGAGACCCTCAACAAGGCGCCGATCGCGGTCGTCAACGAGGATCGCTCACCGCTGTCGTGGCGCATCGTCAGCGCCTTTTACCCGCCTTATTTCGTGACCCCCGAAATCATCGACCACGCGGAGATGGATGCCCGCATGGATGCCGGCCTGGCCACCTTCGCCCTGGATATTCCGCTGAACTTCCAGCGCGATCTGCTCGCCGGGCGCCAACCCACGATTCAGCTCAATGTGGACGCCACACGGATGAGCCAGGCGTTCACCGGCAGTGGATATATCCAGACCATCGTGAGCGACGAGGTGCGCGCTTTCGTGCAGCGTTATCGCGAGGTGCCAGCTCTGCCGGTCGATTTGGTGCTGCGCGCGCGCTTCAATCCCCAGCTCAACAAGTCATGGTTTGGCGCCGTCATGCAGGTCATCAACAACGTGACCATGCTCTCCATCGTGCTAACCGGCGCGGCGCTGATCCGCGAGCGCGAGCACGGCACGGTCGAGCATTTGCTGGTCATGCCGGTCACGCCATTCGAGATCATGACGAGCAAGGTGTGGGCGATGGGGCTGATCGTCCTTGCCGCCACTGCCACGGCACTCACCGTCGTCGTGCAGGGCTGGCTTTCCGTACCGATCCAGGGCTCGCTCGCGCTGTTCCTGGCCGGCACGGCGCTGCATCTGTTCGCGACCACCTCGATGGGCATTTTCCTCGGCACCGTCGCCCGCTCCATGCCGCAGTTCGCCTTGTTGCTGTTGCTGGTGCTGCTTCCGCTACAAATGCTCTCCGGCGCTTCGACGCCGCGCGAGAGCATGCCGGAGGCCGTCCAGTACATCATGCTCGCCGCGCCCAACACGCATTTTGTGATGTTGGCTCAGTCGATCCTGTACCGGGGCGCTGGCCTCACGGCGGTCTGGCCGCAGTTCGTCAGCCTGGCCCTGATCGGAACGGCATTGTTTGGTTTCGCGCTTGCGCGATTTCGGAAAACCATCGAGACCATGGGATGAGCAGAATGACGGCAGCCCCGATGCTCACCATAAATCCCGGAGTGATCCACCCGGGAAGGAGAATCGCCGCCATCCTGATCGGCATGCTTTTGCTCGCGCCCACGGCGGCCTTCGCCGCCGAGAAGGCGGAGAAGGGCATCCTCAGCCTGGTCCTGGAAAACGACCTGTTCTACAATACCGACCGGAATTACACCAACGGGGTGCGTGTATCCTGGTTGTCTGCCGAAGACAAAACTCCGGAGTGGGTGTTGCGCCTGGCCGACAAGTTCCCTTTGTTCCCTGTCGGCAAAGCCGTGCGGGCGAGCTACGCGGTCGGCCAGAACATGTATACTCCGGAGGACATCACTTTGCGGGACCCCCCGCTCGATGACCGCCCTTATGGCGGCTGGCTCTATGGTTCCGTTGGCTTAATCGCCGAAACCGGGCAACGTCTTGATCAACTCGAATTGACCGTGGGCATGGTAGGCCCCGCCTCGCTTGCTGAACAGACCCAGAAGCGCGTTCATTCATTCGTGAACGCGGATGAACCGCGAGGCTGGGACACCCAACTCAAGAACGAGCCAGGGTTCATCCTGGCCTATAGCCGCAGTTGGCGTAGTTTGGTTGCGGAATCACTGCTGGGCATTCCCTTCGACCTGACTCCGCATGCGGGTGGCGCCCTGGGCAACATATTCACCTACGCCAATGCCGGCTTAATGCTGCGCTACGGCAAAAACCTGCCGCTCGACTATGGCCCTCCCCGAATCCAGCCCAGCGTGCCGGGCTCAGGCTTTTTTATTCCTCGGCACGGTTTCGGCTGGTATCTGTTTGCAGGCATTGAGGGCCGGGCCGTCGCCCGCAACATCTTTCTTGACGGCAACACCTTTCGCGACAGCCGCAACGTAGACAAAGAACCGCTGGTGGGAGACCTCCAGTTCGGTATCGCTATTACCTGGCGGAACCTGCGTTTGGGTTATACCCATGTGCTCAGGACACGGGAGTTCAAAGGCCAGGGCGACCGCCGCGATGATTTCGGGGTGCTCAGCCTTTCACTACAACTTTGATAGTGCGCGTTACGAGTAATGGATCAGTTGGTTACTTCGCTATCCTGCCTGGTCTTTTTGAAGCCCGACTGACGGGCACACCAAAGTAGGCGAAATGACCTTGCACAACAGATCGTAGCCATCTCCATCTGGCAGGGGCTGCGGAAGAAAGAGGATGCGCTGGGAAACGAGATGGAGCAGGAACTGGACGTTCGCGCCATGCCCATCCGCCGTGCGGTCTTCTGGTTGGTGGTGGGGCTGGCGCTTTTAATTGTCAGCTCCCGTGTACTGGTCTGGGGCGCGGTGGAGATCGCCCATGGATTCGGAGTCAGCGATCTGATCATCGGCCTGACCGTGGTCGCGGTCGGCACCTCGTTGCCGGAACTGGCTTCATCAATCATTGCAGCCAGGAAAGGCGAACACGATATCGCTCTCGGTAATATTCTCGGCTCCAACCTGTTCAACACCCTGGCGGTGGTGGGGATCGCCGGTACGATTCACCCGCTGGCCGTTGGGCCGGAAGTCTTCAACCGGGACATGCTGGTGATGGCCGCACTGACCCTGTCGCTATTCGTGATCGGCTATGGATTCCGGGGACCAGGACGTATCAACCGCATCGAGGGCGCGGTGCTGTTGGTCTGTTACGTGGGCTATACGGCCTACCTGATCAGCACGGTTTTTGGCGGGCAGGCATAGGTCAATTCGATTCCGTTTTGGGAACCGAACCGGCGTCCGAAAACTGGATTCGAAGTTGTTGCTGCTCGACGCCAGGTATCCGGTTTTACTGCAAACCCGTCACCCTCGTCCGGTGCCGGGAAATCAGGGGAGAAAATCGTTTCTCTGGTCGGGTTGTTGGGAAGTGGTTGTGTAAGATGACTTCGGCGTTTATTATCAAGGAGTTACGAGGAGCGCGGGCTTTGAGACTGTTTTGCGGTAGGTCGGCGTTCCCTCCACCAAAATGATTTAGTTGATTCGATAGTTTATAGAAGTGTTGTTCGGCCTGTGGTACTTTTGGGGTACTTCGGGCCGCTTTTTTTGGTACTCCTGAACGAAAAGGGCGCCATCCTGATGGGTCAGGTTCGGGACCCATCATCTTCTGGACCCACCCCAAGTTTCCCCCCGCAGAGACCATCAAGGTGGCGAAGGTGTGCCTCTGTCCCCATCGTTTCTACTCAACATATCGATATTACGAACATTTTCTATAGTCTCCGTCCACAAGTACACCACCTCGACCCTCCCACCAAACGCTTCAAGAAGCCGTTAAAATCGCACGCAAATCCGGACGGATTTCGTTCCGGGTTTCGTTCCACATAATGGTTTAGGAAAACCACAACTAAGTTAAGGTTTTTAGAAGGGTAAAATCCGCCTATGCCGGATGGATAATTAAATGGTGTCCTGTATAAGTAAAGTAGGTAATGTGCTCCTCCTTTCATTATCACCTCATCTGCGTTCCCTCCTCCTTTTCGTGGATGAGGTGATTTCTTAACAACCCATTCCGTCAATCTGTAGGTTTATAAGACAGAAAGACAAAATACCGGGTTGAGGAATATGACGATTCAACACAGACAGGTTCTGACAGAGTTGTTTGGTGGAGAACTCCCCGGATTCATAATGGACGCTGGACGGAACTTTTTGAAAATACGGCTTAAGGGTGACAGCGTCAGAACGGTGCGGCTTCAGGATGTGCTTGAACTCTTGGAGCAAGAACCCGGGAACGGATTGAAGATGTTTGCAGGGGTCCCCCTTGACCGGAGACAAGCATACTTTCTGGCCATCATGTTCCACGAGTATTTCAAGGCAGTCCTGAGGGGGGACTATAAGAAGGAGTACATTCCATGAATCAAAATTTACATGATGAAATCACGCAGGCTGCTTTTGAACTGTACCAGAAGGAAGGTTGTCCGGAGGGAAGGTCTTTATTCCACTGGCTCGAGGCGGAAAAGATTGTCAAAGAACGAAATGAACCGAAGCCGAAGAAAACCGAAGTCCCCAAAAAGCCGACCGGGATGAAGGCCACGAAAACATTGTTGCCTGATCTGTACAACATCCTTGTACAAATGAGATGATCCTTCTCCGATCTTTTTTATCCTTTCGGGAGGTCGAGCCATGGAAATAGGCACCATAAGGTGGTTCAACAGGACAATCGGGGCCGGGTTCATCAGGACGGATGACGGAAAAAATGTATTGTTTCTCAAAAGCGTCGTCAGAGAATCAGACCCGAGTTTAATTCGGGCGGGAGCAAGGGTGTGCGTGGATGCCCTGGAGGGTCTGGACGGGCTCACGGCAACGACTGTGCGGGCCATTGGAAATGACAGGATGGAGTAGAAAAAAAGAGGTGACTATGGAAAGAAAAGGGGTTGCGACTTTTGGCGGAAAACCACTGACATTGGTAGGCAATGAGGTAAAGGTTGGCGACAGGGCACCGGCTTTTACCGTCATTGACAAGGATCTCAGTGAGGTTCGTCTTTCCGATTTTACCGGGAATGTTAAAATCATCAGTGTGACTCCATCCCTCGATACGCCTGTCTGTAACCTTCAGGCAAGGAAGTTCAACGAAGAGGCCGGGGCTCTCGGCAGCAAGGTGTCTGTCATCAATATCAGCATGGACCTTCCCTTTGCTATCGATCGTTTCTGTACGAGTGCCGGTATAGAGAAGATCAGGACACTATCGGATCACAGGAATGCGTCCTTCGGCAATGCGTACGGCGTGCTGATCAAGGAGTTGAGACTCCTGTCACGATCCATTTTTATCATCGATCAGTCAGATATTATCCGCTACATTGAAATTGTTCCCGAACTTACGAATCAGCCAAATTATGACAAGGCCCTTGCTGAAGCAAGAAAACTCTTGAAATGAAGAGTAAGTGGCCTCTTACAGCGAAAGCATGGATTCAAAGATTCTGGGATTGCGTGTTGCGAGCACCGTATTCGGGCTTATGTCTGTAGCCCAATTGGTGCGTCTCTTGATACACCCCGAAGTGCCTGCGGCCGGCTATTGACTGCCGCTGTGGCCGAGCGTTTTGGCCGTCATTTCTCCAGGCGGCCCGAGCCTCTGGTTGTGCCGCCGGAGTCTCTCGTTGTCCAGTGCACGGGGGGATCCGCAAGCTGCACGCTGGAATGTGAAGGAGGGGAAATCATGACTGAGGCAGACCGCATCAAGTATCTACGCGTCGTCTTGGTGATCGTAGGGCTTATCTTCATCTTCGGTCTATGGCCGCTTACTATTCTCTGGCCATCCGGCTGGTCCTGGCATGCGGAAGGTCGTTCTGAATATCTCGAAATGATCCTCGGTATCTATGCCACCCTCGGCGTGTTCCTAATTATTGCGTCGCGTAATCCAATGGAGCACCTCAGCCTCATCTGGTTCACGGTTTGGTCGAGTATCGTGCACGGGGGCATCATGGCGGTTCAGTCGATTGCCAAGACTCAGCACATTGGCCATCTGTGGGGCGATGTTGCGGCCTTGATTATCGTGGCGGCGGTATTGGCGGCTCTGACTCCGCGTCGCGGCCCGGGAGGCGCAACATCAGCGGCATAACCGCGCCTTGCAGCCGACCGCCGCAAGCTGTGCTTGCGGTTCCCTCGTCGCTTCGCTCCGCGGCGGCTGAAGGCGATCGTTGTGGAAACGGGGCATACTGTCACTGCCCGACTTGGTCAGGCTCTTCACCGGGCCTTTTTTCCAGCGGTGTATGGATGAGGACTATGTGTCCCGTATGCCTGAATATCCAGGCGGGATGCTTCAAGCCATGAAAGAACTCGGCAAAACTGGTCCATTCTGGAAAAAACCGAAGAAGTAAAAACGTTTTCCTGGCTCTCAATAATGTAGATCAAAACAACTTTGATATAGGTCAAAAATCGACCTATTTGTTATACACGAATATGGGGGATACTCCACGACATGCCTCTATGGTTTGTCGGTCTAGCAGTTTTTGTCTCATTTGTTGCAGGCGCGACCGCCTCCATAGTCGGCTTTGGCATTGGCAGCCTGCTCACACCGCTCATCGCCGCTCACTTCAGCACTGACCTTGCCATTGCTGCAGTTGCAGTGCCGCACCTCGCCGGTGGTCTATTACGGGGGTGGCGGCTTCGTCAGTACATTAACTGGACGGTCCTCCTTTACTTCGGCGTCTTGAGCGCCGCCGGTGGTCTGATCGGGGCTTTCGCATTCGCCCACCTTGTGCCCGCTGCGCTCACCCGCACGCTGGGGGCGTTGCTGGTCCTGACAGCAACGGCGGGCATCAGCGGTTGGTCCCAGCGCTGGAAGCCCCGAGGCGCACTCGTCTGGATCCTTGGCGCCCTGTCCGGCTTCTTTGGGGGCGTCGTTGGCAATCAAGGGGGATTGCGGGCAGCCGCGTTGTCCGCCTTCGGTCTTACACCGACCGCCTTCGTGGCTACGTCGACGGTCATCGGTGTGCTCATCGATGTCGCTCGAACACCCATCTACCTGTACCGCGCCGGGCCGGATCTTGTCGGATTCTGGGGGCTTGTCGCCCTTGCTACAGCAGGTGTTCTGGCTGGGACGTTAGCCGGGGAGAGAATGCTTTTCGGACTGTCACCGACCCGCTTTCGCGTCGTTATCTCCTTTGCGATCGGGCTTCTCGGGCTGTGGTTTCTGTTCGGTCCGGCCTGATGCCCCAGCATTATTTTATCCATTTCAAATATAAATCTTCACTGCTTCATGCCGCTAGTTCGAAGAGCAGCAGGTGTAACGTGCCTCAGATTTGATTTTTGACCGAAAAAATCTGGCCAGGGCACTCCTTCTTTCCTGTAAGGTTATTTTCCTGATTCAGCCTACCTATGCAACATTTCAATTGTATATAATCAGCAGACGGCGAAATTTTTTCTCTTGTATGTATAAGGAATATCTCCAAGTAAGGTTTTTAGAAGGGTAAAATACGTCTATTCCCGATGGAAAATTTAATGCCGTTTTGCATAAATTGAACATGGAATTTCTCCTCCTTTTATGATCACCTCATCTGCTTCCCCCTATCCTGGCGGATGAGGTGATTTCTTTTCATCCTCTCTCTATCATACCGGAGGTTCTCGTTGTGCCAAAAGACACCGTAAGGTGGTTCAACAGGACAATCGGGGTTGGGTTAATCAGGACCGACGACAGGGAAAATACATTGTTTCTCAAAAGCGTCATCAAAGAATCAGACCCGAGTGTGATTCATGCGGGTTCAAGAGTATGCGCAGATGCCCTGGAGAGTCAGTACGGATTTTGGAGAGATTTACGAGGACGCCGCAATGGAGGTTAAGATGAGAAAGTTTCAAACAATTACAGTGATTGTAGCTCTATTGTTCTCGTTTGCAGCAAGCGCGGAAAATAAAGGGACTCCCAAAGCTATGAGTAAAATTGAGCCGTTACCGAGAGATTTAGAAATTCAGCTTGCACTCAGCGCTCTGCCACCGTATCTCAGAGATCATGCAACCATATATATTTTAAACCCTAACAAGGGCTTTGAAGTTGCCCGCACAGGTACGAATGGATTCCATACCTTTGTTGCTCGAACCGGCGATGATTCGTTCAGAGGATCCTGGCCCTTAAAGGAATACAGAGATGATATTCTCTACCCGATTTCCTTTGATAGTGCGGGCGCCAAGGCACAGATGCGAGTCTTCTTTTACGCAGCAGAGATGCAGGCCAAGGGGACTCCTCCCGGCGAACTCAAGAAAATTATCAAAGAGCGCTTCAAAACCGGATACTATAAAGCGCCGGACCGAGCCGGCGTTTCATACATGGTGTCTCCAATACTGAGAACGTACGTAAACCCGGAGGAAAGCGACAGAGTCGCCACCTCCAACAATCCACATGTCATGTACTACGCCCCCGGTGTGTCCAACGACGATATAGGCGGGAAACCACCCAATATAAGTTTCGCCGGTTATGGCATGGATGTTAGTGGTTTCTATCCTTGTGTTATAATGCCCGGCCCTCATGGATACATGGTCCAGTTTCTCGACCTGACGGAAAGAGCAGCCATTAACAAGGGATACGAAGAGATGCTTGGGAAACTTTGCAAAATCAAAGAAGTGTGGTGTTTGCCTGTAGAGAAAGGGCAATAATGAAAAGGTAGGAAGGAGGTTCATATGAAATACGTTGATGGATATGTTTTGCCTGTACCGAAGAAGAACCTGAAGATCTATGCCCGTATGGCCAAGATGGGAACGAAGATGTGGATGAAGTGCGGCGCGCTTGATTACAAAGAATGCGTCGGTGATGACTTGAAGACCAAGTGGGGGATGCCGTTTTCGCGAATGATGAAGTTGAAGCCTGGCGAGACGGTGGTTTTCTCGTATATCGTGTTCAAATCGCGGGCTCATCGTGATCGCGTCAACGCAAGGGTGATGAAGGCGATGGAAAAGATGGACGAAATGGAGATGCCCTTCGACAGCAAACGGATGGTATACGGAGGATTCAAAGTCCTGGTTGAATCGTAGCACTGGATGATGCCTGCTCTATTTTATTCTAAAATCAGCGTTAAGGTTATCGTCAATTTGATCAAAACTTGAGGGTGTACTCGGCGATCAAGAGATGTTTTTTGATGTCATTTTCTTTTTTATCAGGAGGCAGAAGAATGAAGAGACTAACCACAGAGAAGATTTTGTTTGTTGGAGCCATGGTGATGATTATGAGTATTCACCCGACCTATAGTCTATATGCCGCCACAGCCAGGGAAATCGATGTCAGCGTTGATGTAGCCCTGGAGCGCTTTCACAAAGAAGTGAAAGGGGCAAATGAGTTTCTGAATGCAGCAAAGGGTGTTCTTGTCCTGCCCAAAGTGCTCAAGGGTGGCTTCTGGGTGGGTGGTGAATACGGCGAAGGCGCGCTCCGGATCGGGGGAAAAACCGTTGACTACTACAGCATTGCCTCAGCCTCCTTCGGATTTACATTCGGAGGCGAGATGAAAGATGTCATCATTGTCTTCATGCAGGAGGACGCTCTCAAGAAATTCCGTGCCAGTGAAGGCTGGGAAGCTGGCGTGGACGGCAATATTGCCCTGATAAATCTCGGCGCAGGCGGGACCATCGATACTGCAACGATCAAAGAACCGATAGTCGGCTTTGTTTTCGGTGTGAAAGGCCTTCTGGTGGATGCGTCTCTCAAGGGGTCGAAGTTCACCAGGTTGAAGAAATGACATCCGTGATGTGCTTTTTTTGCCGTCGCGAGTTAAGCGAACAATGGAGAATCGGCATGCGAAAAGTCATCGTTGTTACATTTGTTACTCTCGACGGGGTCATGCAAGCACCGGGCGGGCCGCAGGAGGATACTGACGGCAACTCTAAGGATTTGGATTAATTTGTCTAATCAATTTCGACTTAATTTTTGAGAATTAACCCAATATACAGATAATTGGTTGAAGGTTATACTTTTTATATGAAAATCATCTGTGCATGGTGCAAGCAGGATATGGGTGAACGGGCCAATGGAATCGGAATCACGCATGGGATCTGCCCGTCATGCAAGGCTACGCTAATGCATGAGATACGTCAAACAATCGTCCCGATGGATAGACGGACGGTAACATCATATAAATTCGCACAGGACGCGTCTCCGCTAGAACTTTACAGCTAAAACCAATTAACCGCTCACTTGTCGTTTCATCGGCTTTTCCCCCTCCTTGCTGATGGGGCGATGTCTTATCAGCGCCCGCGAAACATTATTTCTTTTTCCTCGTCACTCAATGCCTCCGAACGTTGCGCTGTCCTCTATCCCTTGTAGTGCCTCTTCGATGGTGAGGTCGCTTGCAACATCATGCACGCGAACGCACCGAATTCGAAGAAAATGAGGGTACGTAAAAAAGTACTCATGATCAACGCTGCCACCCGGTGTAAATTTTGTGTAAATTGAATCCTGATTGAATGAAAATATTGTATGGATTGGACGTATGTAATGGCATCCAATCAGTGCCTAAGTGATTAAAGCCAAGGGAAAAACCAAGACCCCTGAAGTGCCTTGACAATTTCCGCTTCAAGAGGCACATTAATTTAAAATCCCGGCCGATCATCTGCATTCTCGAAGAAACCCTCAATTAGATGAAAAGTGTATAAAAAACACGGAGCAGCAAGACCGTGACAGAATTTAAGAACACGCGCATCATGAATATATCGTTGGCGCCATCCGCCAGAGGTGGAAGGAGGGTTAGGTCATTCTTTGTCTTAACTATGTGATCCCCGGTCAACGGAGGGGGCCAGTTCCGTAACTGCCGTCAGCCCCGATATGGGGTCACCCGATGTGGGGTCCGGTCTGTTCGATAATGCCCCAATCGGGCATTACATGGGAATTTTTCCTCTCTGACCGCCTCCTGCACCGTCCCGGGTCCATGCTGCATGAACGTTTTTTTCATTGTTTGTTTCAACCCCTTGAACGTTTCTTGAAAAATAAGTAACATCCGGCTTAATATCGCCAGGGCGTCGCCGTGCGGAAAATCGTAAATTACCATTTCCTATCGGGCATTTAGAAATTTCTACCCGTGGAACTACCGGTCTGGCACGGTCATTTCAATAAACGTCCCGGAAAAAACCGAGAGCCTAATCCGGCGAGTCAACCTTGCGGCAAATGCGAAGGTTGGCAGGGGACTGGGGCATCGTCTTGTCATTACACTGAGCACCGGGGTTTTGTGATTGGCATCGTCTCGTTCATCTTTCTTGATGCGGGCTGGTGGCTCGACTAAAGTTCGATACGGAGCCGACCTTTATGCTCGGTTTGCTGCTTCTTGGGGTCTCCCTCTGCGTGTGGAGGCTCTACGAGGACGCTAAGCGAAGGCGGGCCAGGGGGGGGCCGGAGATAAAGGGCTCGCATAAAAGGTCTTTTTGTGTTTTGTATGGCAAGGCGTCAAGATAAAAAGGAGAAGGAAATGACCCCCGTCATCGTAGAGGGTTATTTAAACTGCGGGGGGAAAACTAAAACTCGAAATGGAGGGAGCAAAATGAAGAAGGTATTTACAGCGCTTTTGGTCGTTTTTGTGATGATGAGTTTTTCATGCGCCAAGGAATCCCCGCAAGCGACAAGAGGGACGGCCGATGAGGCCAAGGCGCTCCTGGGCAAAGCCGTCGCATTCTACAAGGCCAACGGCCAGGAAAAGGCTTTTGCCGCATTCAATGACCCCAAGGGGCAGTTTGTCGCCAAGGACCTGTACATTTTCGCCTTTGACATGGACAAGAAGGTCATCGCGCACGGCGCCGACCCTGACCTGATCAACAAAGATCTCATGAAGGTGCCGGATGCCGACGGCAACTATTTCATGAACACGATGGTCAATGTGGCCAAGACGCAGGGCAAAGGGGTCGTCGAATACAAATGGAAAAACCCGACAACGGGCAAGATAGAGCCGAAAGCGGCCTACATTGAAAAAGTGTCTGACAACGTGGCTCTCGCCTGCGGCAGTTACGAGCTGTCCGGTACAAAAGGGGCGGAAGCCGTCAAGAGGTTCTCCAAATAAAGCCTGCGATGCAGCAGAGGTCGTCTCTCCTGAGCGGGTAGCGGCGCTTTCTCTTATGCGACATCGGGGCAGGGGGACGCTCCAGAGATTATTGATTCACACAATACTTTCAACAGTAATCTTGTGATTGGATATTGCGTTTTTTCGAAAAGGGATGCTTGTTACGGAAATGCAGATAAAATTGATGGCGGCCTCATCCAGCAAGGTGGGAACTGGATGAGGCCGCCAAAAAGTGGGAAGGGTTATATCATGAAAATCACCGACCCAACCCTTGCACTTCCTTGAATCCGGCCCGTCATTTTTCGGATAAGCACATTTTATAAACGCAATCCTTTTTGCTTTGCCTCTTTATAAAGCCTCCACACGCAGAGTCCAATGGCCAGTAAGAAGGAACCCAGCATAAATTTCGGTGTTGTGCCGAGGATTTCATCCACAAGGAACCCTATATAGAGGAACAGAAAGGAACTTAGCACCATGGCAAGTCCCCAGGCGGATAACATCAATATGCTGCCAGTCGTGATAGTCTGCTCAGGGTTTGCCTTGGGTTTTTCAACCGGCACGGTGTATTTCTCCACATATCTCAGGGTCGCGATCGGCTCAAAACTTACGGAACCTGCCTGAATTGGACAAGGCCAACGAACTTCGTTGCCAGGTCCAACCCCGGCTTTGTAAAGAGCGCCACTCATTTAAAATATAAAATGAATACGATGATCAAATCCGCGTTTCGGATTTCAGGGAATTTCCTTTTAATGATGAAAAGAATAATCCCCCAGGCATCAAGGCAATTAAATGTACGAGAGGGAAACTCTTCATTTTGATCTCCTTAAAGGAATCTCTGTCTATTTTTTAAGGAGACCTCCCCGCATCAGGGTCAGCATAATGAAGAATACAATAATCATGAAAACGACAAGAACGAGGATGACCACCGCCGTCCATTCCCGTGATTCCTTCTCTATATCACCGGTCACCTTCAGTAACGCCTGGTTATATTTCTCAATCTCCACTCCCAAGGCTATCCAGCCAAAACCGGCAGGGGGCGGAAGGTTTGACGCGTAAAACTTGATCGGCGCATAGGCGACAAGCTTGGTCAGTCCCGCAAACTTGTAAATCGTAATCCCTGATTTCCCTTTTGCCGCCTCTTTCGCGATAGCAGGCAGGTTGGGATCCATGAACCCCAGCTGGCTGATGTCCAAAGCCTCTTCTCCTTTACGTTGCAGCTCTGCTGCGTTCTGGGCATTTACCGTGGGGACGGTCCTGCCGTCGGCGTCCAGTCCTACAATGCGGTAATCGAGAGGATGGGAAATGAGAAAATTACGGTTGTCAATCATGTATGCATAATTACCGGTGGAAGCATCTGATTCAAATACTTTTTCTGTCTGCGTGGGCACAAGCTGATCGGTAAATTTCGCCAGGTGGCGGTAATCCAAACCTAAAGTAATAATCCCTGCAAATCCTTCTTTGGAAAAAAAGGGCGTTGCAAAACGGATGACTCCCGAAAATCTCTCTCCTTTTTCAAAAGCGGCCCTTGATACAGCATACCCCGTGACCGGTGAAACGTAGACGTCGCCGCTTTTCAGAAATTTGGTTTTGGCAAAGTAGTCTTCGGTTTTATATGTTGTATTGGCCGGATTGCTGACATTAACCAGTTTTTCCGCAGGTACCGCCTCTCCGTCAATGATTTTGATTTTTTCATTACCGTTTTTGTCGATCAGAGACATCTCTTTATAAACCAGTGTCAGAGTTTGCTGAATTTCGCCCCCCTCTTTGTTCCAGAGCGGTTTTTTGGTTTCGGCAACGTACTTCTTGTATGCATCGTTCGTTGCCGGAATCATGGTGGCTATCAGCAAATCCCTTTTGCATGCATTCAGAAAATTGGCAACTTCGTCTGCAGTATAGATAGTGCGTGTCTGTATTTCTCCCTTCGTTTTCTGGTCAATGACATCGAGAGCCTTTTTTTCTATGGCCTTCAGCTTGAACATACCGCTGGCAATCACGAAAGCTGTCACTGCTAAGGGGATGACGATTATCAGGAAATACACGACTCCTAACGTTACAAGCCGCTTTTTCTCAATAGTTTCTAACATTATCACTGCCCCCTGCGTTGAGTTGTTGATGATTTATTGCATGGATCATTGAATGGATAATTGATGAGAACTTGCTTTTGACGATACGGAGGATAAAATTAAAGCACGGTCGCGTCAAGGCGTATTTTTCATCGAAAATCAGGGACAGGCCCCAGAGATTATTGATTCACACAATACTTTCAACCGTAATCTTGTGATTGGATACTGCGTTTTTTCGAAAAGGGAGATCTGTCAGGCAAATGCAGATTAAAATGGATGGCGGCCTCGTCCAGCAAGGTAGGAACTGGATGAGGCCGCCAAAAAGTGGGAAGGGTTATATCTATACCTCCTCACGACCCGGACCCTCAAAGTAGCTCCTCATGGCATCCATGATCGCATATTCGAGTCGCTTTCCCGGTCTTGCCGAGTCGCTCTGGAAGTAGCGGCGCACAGTATTGATTATGCTTTTTTCCATCCTCTCAGCCCGGATCTTTCTGATATCTCTTTTAGCTGCCAGCGCTTTCATATCCATCTCCCTGTCGGTCGGCACCTGAAGTGAAAGGTCGAAATGCCTCAAAACCGCTTCAGGCGGCAAGATTGCTGAAGAGAGTATAAGTCAATAAAAAAGAGTAAAATTAGTAGATTGCGAGCATTTCTTCCTGTGATTACCAGGTAACTCCTTCTGTGATATTTGAGGTGAAAGCCCAATACGCCCCCTTTAGCCTTCGATAAGGCCGGCCGGCTTGACAGACTGTATTAATCGAAGGGCTATAAGATCAGTCTACCGGGGCTGATCCCGCATGGTTTCAGTTGATGAAGCCGGTTTTTTAGGCGCAGCGCTCACGTCGTCCTTCCTGGTGCACCACTCGCACTCATCCTTATCGTTAAGCATCCACGTGGCCCGTCCGCATACGACACATGTCTTTGTGAATCCCATGACGACACCTCCTCGAGCCCACTGGGGGCAAATTTGCCCGCCGGGGAAACCGGAAAGAAGTCCATTCAGGGTCTGTGAGTAGAGGAACAGGTGACTACGGAGAAGAGATGCGCATAAAAGATTAAATGGAGTATTCGGCGATGAACCGCAAGAGCAGGCGGGTTTTCAGTCTTCTAATTTCAGTATAAATACCTTGCGGGGAAAGTCAAGAGGCTTCAAGGCCGAACGGGCAGATATTGTGCCCGCCCGGTTTCAAATCGGCGACAAAAAGGGGTCATCTGTAACAGTTCACAGAGAAGGGATCAAACATCTGCTTGTGGGCGGCTTCGATCTCGACTGGATGAGCCAGACAAAAGACCACTTCCTTGTGGGCGGGTACGGATTTCCTGATCTCCTGCATGAGAGAAGGTGTCGGCGCACTCAGGGCGATCTTTATTTTCTTTTCATCATTTTTCAAAACCAGCACATGGTGCTTAGAGACAAACTTCTTGCCCAGCACGTCCTGCAGAGAGGGGGGTATTGTGCAGCCCTCGAGAGAGACGATCGGGAGAACAAAATGCTTGGAGATCGCCCTCATATATTCCCGGTAATAGATAAGACCCATCTCGTGCAGCAGGATGCCCAAAGGTGTGCGGACGCCCCTTTTGGATTGAATGCGTTTCTGTTCCTGCAGGGCACGCTCCAGGTCCTCAGTGGTAATCAACCCCAGGTCAATTAATATGTCACCGATTTTTTTCCGTTTATTCAGGTATTCCAGGGTGCTGTTGATCTTGTTCTGGGAAATACCCATAGATAGTAATATCTCGCCCAAGTATTCGTTTTTTCTAGTTTTTTGTAACTCCAGAGCCGTGTCGAGCTCCGACGGGGTTATTACGCCCTTCTTGACCAGGGCCTGGCCCAGAGACACATCTATGAGGGTCTTGGATTTTAATGCCGGCTGCATTGCGATAATCCTTTAAGGCATCAGTATTTATCTTCTAATATCGGCAATAAAGGAAACTTCTTGAAATTCTGAGAATATAAAAGATGCCCTTTAGCCCGGGTACGATCAAACTGTGCGGCCCTTTGACCCGCTCTCTTCATTCACCGTTAGTCGTTTTCAATTGTCTTTTCATGATCCTGAGCACTTCGGCCATTGACCGGGGAGACAAAAAGACCAGACGGACCTGAATTGTTGACGAATTTGTTTCAAAAATTATGTTTTCTTCACAAAAGTGAGTTTATGAATGTTTTCATGGACTTAGTTTCCCCGGAGGTTTGAGAATTTGAGGGAGGCGAAGGCAGAGTTTAGTAAAATAAGGAACGTGCTCTCCGTGAATTAGCTCCGGATGAAGAGAAATTTTATGCAGAAGGGGCTAAAGAGGTTGAGGTGGAAATCAATAATTCGAGGTGGTGAATTGGCGGTTGATCACTGCCGGTATTTTTTCAATTCCTCTTCTTGAAGCAGTACACGGAGTCCGCCTTCGGCAAGGGCCGACATCTCGTCCTCGCCGGGGAACACAAAGACAGGGCCCAGGAACCGGACCCGTTCCCGGATCCAGCCCGTGAGCATCACGGAATGGGCCAGCCCGCCTGTCAGGAGGATCCCGTCGATCTGCCCTTTCAGGACGGTGCACATGGCCGCGATATCTTTGGCCGCCTGATAGGCCAGGGCTTCGTAGACGAGTTGCGCTTTCTGATCGCCCCCGCGGACCATGCCCTCAATTTTCGCTGCGTCCGTCGTGCCCAGATAGGCAAAAAGGCCGCCCTGTCCCACAAGCCTTCCCTGGAGCTTCTTGCGGTCCGTATTTCCCGAAAAGGCCAGATCCATCAGATCATTCGTCGGAAGGGCGCCCGCCCGCTCCGGCGTCAGCGGACCCTCCCCGAGGCCGTGGGTGCAATCAATGACCTTGCCTTTCCGGTGGGCCCCGATGGTGACGCCGCCCCCGAGGTGCGCGACCACGAGGTTCATCTCCTCATATTTTTTCCCCTGCTCGGCAGCAAGACGCCTCGCGGCCGCCTTCTGGTTCAGGGCGTGGAAGGCGCTCTTGCGTTCGATCTCCGGGAGGCCCGATATCCTCGCGAGAGGATGAAATTCATCGGTACTCGGCGGATCCACAACGATGGCCGGTATCCCGTATTTCTTGGACAGGTCATGAGACATCGCCGGCCCGAGGGCTGAGGGGTGTTTCCCGTATTTTCCTTCGAGAAGGTCGCTGCACATCGAATCGTCAATGGCGTAAGCCCCCGCCGGCGCCGGGTTTCCCAGGCCGCCCCGGCTCACGATCATGTGAATCTCCTTCGGGTTGACCCCTTTTTCCGCCAGCAGACGAAGGAGGTCGTCCTCGCGAAGAGGCAATTGCGCGCTTAGGGTGGGATAGGACGCCAGGGCTTCGCTGCTGTACTTGATGGTTTCCAGGATCTCGGGGTTTTTCCCCCTGAAGAAGGCAACTTTTGTCGATGTCGAACCGACATTGATCACGAGCAGACCGCGCTTCTTATCCATGGAGGGCTCCTTTGTTGGATACCATCGCCGCGAGGGCCAGTTCAATGAAGCGGCCATCGTCGGACAGGAAAGGAAGATCCGGGATCACGGGTTTTACGGTTCCGAGAAGGATGCCCGCCGTCTCCACCTTTCCGAAGAACACGAGGGCCTGAACCAGTTGATACCCCGTTTCTATTTCGGGAACGAGATAGATGTCCGCGTTCCCGGTCACGATGCTCTGAAGACCCTTTCTCGCCGCCGCGGCCTGGCTCAGGGCGCAGTCCATGTCGAGGGGGCCTTCGATGACGGCCCTGCCGAACTGTTTTCGCTGGGACATTTTGGAAAGAAGGGCGGCATCCAGCGTCGATGGGATGCTCGGGTTGACCTGCTCAATGGCGGCAAGGGCTGCAATCTTCGGCTGGTCCATCCCCAGGAGACTTGCCAGACCGAGGGCGTTTTCAACGATGATCTGTTTTTCGGCAATCCCGGGGAAGTTGTTCAGCAAGGTATCCGTCGCGAGAATCAGCTTGCCGACCTGCTTGATTTGAAAAACCGAGGCGTAGCTTGCCAGCTTGCCCTTCAGCAGTCCGGTTTTCGCGTCGAGCACCGCGTTCATGAAACTTTTTTGATCCGCGCCACCCTGCAGCAGGATGTCGGCGCGCCCGTCCCGCGTGAGAGCTATCGCCTGCTGAAGCGCCGCGGCCGGGTTCCCGGCCTCCACGATTTCACAGGGGAGGGACGCGAGAGGGCTGTTCCCGACCATGGCCTTGATGGTTTTGCTGTTGCCGATCAGCAGCGGGGTGACGAAACCTTCTTTCGCCGCCCTGCTGAGAGGTTCCAGGTGATGCTTTTTCACTGAAGGAACGGCCAGGCGCTTTCGAGCCCCGCCTTCTTTCGCCTCTTGGACAATCTCATTGAAGCTGCGGGCCATCTCAGTGCACCTCCTTTTCCATCCGGTCGGCCACGACGACACCCATGGCGATCTGGCCTTCGATGGAATCACTCATATCCGATCGGGCGGGGATGCAGACGGCCCCCTTGGATGTCACCGTCAGGGAACAGCGCTTCACATCGAGGAAGAGGTCGAGTTTACAGATGATGTTCCCCGTATCAAGGCAGGGGACGAGAATGACATGAGGCGTCCTGTTGAGATCGATCTCCCCGTAGCTCTTCATCCGGCCGCGTGGGCCCAGAAAGATGTCGGAGAACGAAACACCCTCGACGACTTCGCACTCACCCAGATCGCCCGTTTCTGCCGCCTTTCTTAGCGATTTGTAATCACGAAATGAAGCCATCGTTTCTCTGAATCCCCGCTGACTCGAGAGGACGCCGATTTTTGGTCGCTGAAACCCCAGCAGGTGGTACAGGAAGACGGCGTTCTTGATGATTTCCGCCTTGGCTTTGAAGTCCGGCTGGATATTGACCCCGGAGTCCGTGAAGGCGACCAGATGGTCGACACCCGGGATCTCCCAGAGAGACATGACGCTCACGGTCATTCCTGAACCCGCTTTCGACTCGGCCCGGATCACCGAACGGTAAATGTAAGAGGTGGGGATCTGTCCCTTGCTGACGATGGACAGTTTCCCCGAGAAAAGCATGCCGATGCCGAGATCGGAGACGGTCTGGCGGTCGTTTTCTTCGATCTTCTCGAACCGGCCGATGTCAAACCCGACCTTTTCCGCCACCCGGTCCATCTTTTCCCTGTCCCCGATGAGGACGGGTTCGATATACCCCACCTCCCAGCTTCTCTTCACGGCCAGCATGAACTCTTCGTCTTCCGGCGAAAGGACGGCGAGCTTTTTCGGGCCTTTTTCCTTTGCCAGCCTGGAAACATCCTCTAACGACCTGATCATGGTCTCACCCCTTTGAAACTCTGATGAATCGATCTGTGGTTCCATCTATCCGTTGACTTCCCGGAAACAATATTATAATTTTATTAGAATTAAAAATATATTATTCATATTTGTTTGATATTTATAAAGTATGGAATTAAGACACCTCCATTATTTCATAACCGTCGCCGAGGAGCTTCATTTCGGCCGGGCGGCCCGGAGATTGAATATTTCCCAGCCGCCCCTCAGCCAGCAGATCCGGCAGCTGGAGGAGGAAATCGGTGTCCGGCTGTTCCATCGCACGAAACGGCGTGTGGAAATCACCCCGGCGGGGATGGTCTTCCTGGCCGAGGCCCGTCGCATCATGGCCATGTCGGAAGACGCCGTTCGCCGGACCATCCGCGCCGACAAGGGAGAGATCGGGTGGCTGGCGATGGGTTTCGTCGGATCCGCCAATTACAGCGTGGTGCCCCCGGTGATTCGGGAGTTCCGCAGGCGGTTTCCGAACGTCGAGCTGACCCTGACGGAGATGAACACGAACCAGCAACTCGAGGCCCTCCTGGACGGGAGGATCCAGGTGGGATTCCTGCGTTCGCCCCGGGGGATGGAGGAGAAAGGGCTTGTGGTCGAGCCCTGTTTCCGGGAACCACTCATGGTGGCCCTGCCGCGGAATCACCCCCTGAAGAAGGAAACGTCCCTGCCGCTTCGCCTGCTGGCAAACGACTCCTTCATCATGATCCCGAGGCAGCGCGGACCCGGTTATTTCGACGACCTCATCGTCCTGTGCCAGAAGGAAGGCTTCAGTCCCCACGTCGTTCTCGAGGCGTCGCAGTTTCACACGGTCATCGGCCTGGTGGCCGCGGGAATCGGCATTGCCGTGGTGCCTACCTCCATGGAACGGTCCCGCATTGAGGGGGTTGTCTTCCGTAAGATTGCGGACAAGGCGGAGACCGTTCTCGACATGACCTGGCTCGCCGGAAGCGAGTCCCTCGTTCTCCACAATTTTCTGGATGTAGCAAGAAAAGTCGTCCGCTCGCTCCGTTATCGCAAAACCCTGTGATCACCGGGGCGGGGAATGATTTGACATCAAACTATTATGCTGCCATGAAAAAGGATCAAATCATCTTTCTGATCGGACGCATCCAGTATAAAACCAACCGGTTTCTGGCCCGGGAAATGAAGGCCCACGGCATCGACGGACTGGCCATCTCACACGCGAGATTCTCGGTGCCCTGATGTTTCGGGGACCGCTGTCCATGACGGAAATAGCCAGGATTATTGATAAGGACAAATCCACGATCACAGCTCTTGTGAACAAGCTGATTCGGCTGGGCTATGTGAAAAAGGATAAACACGATGCAGACAGCCGGTTCAACGTCATTGCCGTGACACCAAAAGGGGAGGCGTTGAAGCCGGCCTTCATTTCCATTGCCAGGAAATTGCGGGCTCTTTCCTATAAAGACGTTCCGGACGACGATAGGGGAACGCTGGTCCGTCTGCTGACGAAGATCAACGAAAACCTATAATTTTTTTTGCAGCAGTAGTTTGACATCAAACCATTAACGTTTGCGGTTCGCCCCGCAGGACACAAAAGAAAGGAGATGAAGAATGAAGTATGACAACCTGCCATGTTCAACAGCTTTCCCGATCCCGGTGAAGGCGTGTGTCAGTTGACGAAGCAGCTGCACTTTATCATCTCGGGAATCCGTCGGGTGCCCAAACCCGTTATTGCCATGATCAACAGGACGACCGCCGGCGGCGGATTCAGTCTTGCCGCAGCCTGTGACCTGAGGATCTGCGCATCTTCCGCAAAGTTCCGACAGGCCTACACCTCCGTCGGCTTCGCTCCGGACGGGGCATGGACCCTTTTGACACCCCTGTTGATCGGGTTCAGCAAGGCCTCGGAGCTGGCCTATCTGGACCCGGTGTTCGGTGTGAAAGAGGCTCTTGTCCTATTCGGCCCTGATGAAAAAATCCCCTTCTGTCCTGACCTTTCCCGCCCGCGTAAGCCGCTCGAGATGTTTTTCTATTTCCACCCGCTCGAACCATCTGAGGAGTTTCGACGGTTCATGGTAAACGGGGTAGAAGAGGTTATGGTTCGTCAGGTCTTCCAGCTTTAAGGGTTTTCCCAGCATCTTCAGCAGAGTACTGTCTTTTTCATGTATGGCCTTTTCATAGGCCTTGAAGCGGTCGGCGGCATCTCCAAAAAAAGGTCCGGCGTGGCTTGTGGCTATACACCCCGCCTTCATTGCGCCGAGACATTTTATGGAAGCGATGAATTGATCGACATCACCGAAGTCATTTCCGTAAAACGGCCCGAAAGGGGTGAGCGCCACATCGGATGTGAAGAGGACGGCATCACCGTTGACCCGGAAGGCCAGATGCCCCGGTGTGTGACCGGGGGCATGGACAATCTCGAGCGTCACTCCGCCGAGGTCGAAGCAATCCCCGTCAGCAAGCAATTTCGAAACAGGCATAACGGGTAGACGGTCCATCTGGAGCTCCTTCCAGCCTATCCCGCTTCTCGCAAATCCCATCCCCTCGAAAAAACGCTCGCGACTCTCCAGGTAAGGCGCCTCCTCTTTGTGGCACCACAGGGGGACGTCCTGCATCAACCGGATAGACGATCGGTGATCATAGTGGCAATGACTGAGAATAAGGATATCAACCCCTTTTTGCAGGCATGTTTGGATTTTCTGCTTCCCCATACCGGCATCGATGAGTACGCGCTTCTCCCTGCCTTCCAGATAGAGACCGTTACAGAAGGGAAATTGGCCGTTGCCCTCACCGGGCACAGAATAAATATTTTGCTTCAGTTTCAGCATCGCGTCTGACGGAATAAGTTAATGACGAACCAGTCCGGACCGGTATGGAGTTCATTCAGGTTGCAGGACAAAAATAAAGGTTGGAGAAGGGCCCTTTCGGGCCCCTCCACCAACCTTTCTCAAGTCTCAGATTAACCCTCAATCAGCTTCTTGAGGGACGCGGGGTACTCCACCTTCTGGGGAAGGAAGATCAACTCCGCATCGACGAATTCCCTGAGCACGAAGAGCTCTCTGTAGGTCGGCTTCTTCGTCTCACCCTTCACGTTTTTCACGTTCAGGTTGAATCCGCAGTTCTCCTTGATCTGCTCGACGGTAACACCGGGATGGAAAGACTCGAGGTAAATCTCGCCGTTCTTGTCGAACTTGTAGTTGCCCATGTTGGTAACGACGGCTTCGGGACCGCTTTCCGCAAAGGGCGTGCCCTTCCAGACTTCCTTCTTCGGCTTCCACTCGTTCGTCTTGAAGTCCCAGCACCACCAGCCGGGGGTCGTGGTGTACTCGTTCCTCTCGAGGAATCTTCTCTTCTCCTGGAGGATGATGTAGGCTACCCTCTTGGCCATCGTTCCGATGTCGGAGTTTCCGCCCGACCCCGTGAAGCGGTGCGAGGGTTTGTAGTAATCACCGATCGACGTGACGTTGACGCCGCCGTACTTGTCAATGGCCGCGCCGCCGAGGAACCCCAGCGAAACGAAACCCTGCTGTAGGTAGAACCCGAAGGTGTCCACGAGACCGCCAATTGAGGTGCACATATTCGCCGCTCTCTGGTCGCAAACGGACATGGGGACGTGCATGGTCTTGCCGTCGCAGATTCCCGCCTCATAGATGAGCAGGGCATGCGGCGCGTTAATGAAGTTTGCCGTCATGATCCCCACCATGGGAAGACCCGTACCGGCGAAGACGACATCATCATCCCGAACCTGATGGGCGATTTGGATGGCCATCAGCTCGGGCAGGATAAACTCGCCTACCTTTGCAGGTTCATCGGGTATCTTATCGATCAAATCCATCAATTGTTCCATCGTTTTAGCCATAGTATTGTTTCCTCCCTTCTTTAGTAGCCGCTGCGCGCGACGGACAGAGGCACCGTCATCCTGGGGGCGGGCTTCTTACCTCTGAGGATCCTGGTGCTGTACCCGGTGGTGCTGTCTGCCTTGAGGTCCAACAGCCTCTTGGCACCGACCTTGGTCATCATCTCTTCCCAGCTCTTCGGGCTGAAGACCCACTCATCGAGCCACTTCTTCATGTCCTCGGGATTCCGGGATGCGGCGTCCATGCCTCTCATGAAGGGCGCGTCGTAGTCGTAGTAGAAGGGCACCGCACTTGGATAGGCGCCCCAGGGATTCTCCACGATAGCGTCGACGACGAAGTAGGGAATCTGGTTCGATTCAGGCATCTTCCTCAGTTCGGACTCGGCCACGATTTCCTCGGCAACGACAATGACCTTGTCGGCTGCGAAGCAGATTTCCTTGTCGATCGTACCGACCCCGCGCCACCTTGCCGTTCCCTTTTGACCGCACTGGGTGGCATGGATGACGGCCACGTCGCATCTCGCGGCCGGCAGAAGGATCACGTTGCCCGTGTTAAAGAAGGGGTCCGCCATCTCCATGAATTTCTTCCTGGGGATCTTGACGTTCTTTCCGTCCCTCTTCCCGGCTTTGCCGAGAGCGTCGTACTTGGGATTGTACAGGTCCGATCCCTGCGGCGCGTAGTAGGGGATGAAGGGTGCGCCAATGGCGCCCGCGAGGAACCTCATGGCCATGGCGCCATGGGAGTAGTCCTCGAGTACCATCTTTCCTGCCTTGTAAGTTCTTTCCATGTTGACATCCAGTTTGCCGGCCATCTCGCCCCAGCCCATCCAGTCTGTCTCATAGACTGACAGGGCTCCCACTGAGTTGAGGAGCCATGTGCAGATGCCGCCGTGCCGGTCAATACAATGGATGTTCTTGTTCCCCTGCCTGACCATCTGCCAGGCAACGGATGACGGGTTTCTGTTGAACCCCGTGAATCCGCCGAAGGCTACCATCATGCCGTCCTTGATGTACGTCTTTACGGCGTCCTCGAGAGACATGATCTGGGCCTTTTTTGTTGCTCCACGTTTAAACATCGTTACCTCCTTTTTTTACCGGTGAATAAATGCCTCTGATACTGAACGCGATTGAAGAAGAAATGAAACTCATGAAAACGACGTTTCAGCTGGTAGGACTCACCCCCCTTCTGGAATGGAATAAAAAGCGCGAAGAATCAGCTCAATTGCGATTCCGGTGCTTTTGCGAACGACCTTCCTTTAAGGCCGTCTTGACTGCATGGCGGCCTGTGGCCGAAATGTCTCTTATATGCTGGATTGTGCTGCTTTTCTCTTGAAGTTGTGCTAACTCGATGGACCTTAGCCGCTATCGGTAGTCGTCGACGATCAAAACTGCAAGCGGTTCAAAAAGCCTGTTCGACTTTCTGATCGTTCAGACGGCAGAAGTATCCGCCCCAAGGCGTGTATGTTTTTTTGCAGAAGATGAGATGTTTCAACGGTGTGAAACACTCAACTTCTTCGGAAGCTTTGCAATGACATGCGATATATATTTTATCCCTTCTCACATGTCAAGGAAAAATTAGGATTTTCGCGGATGTAATTTGCGCTGGATTGTGTTCTGGCATGGCGGGGGTGTTGCTACGGTGTTGAACAGGCATAAAAAATCTTTATTTTCAGTTTGATCTTTACTTAAATTATTGCCACTGATATATTAAAAAATCTTCTCGAGAACCTTCATTATCCCGGGGAGGGCGGCGATTCGGATTTTCGCCGGTCGCCGTTGGGATTCGCGGTACCCACAGGTGAAAACCCGACAAAAACATGCTCCAGATTATATTCGTGTCATGAAAGACGTGGCATAGGGGTATGCTTTATTCATACATTCAAGTACTTGAGTAAATCCGTATATTCTTTGTCAATCTGTCGGCATGGCGGCCGCCCGAATATGGCATTCATCCGGAATATTTACAGGTATTTTATAAATAAAGATTAATGAATACGGCATATTAGGTATCTAAACTTTTTGCATGACGATGGCAGGGACCTTGCTATACATAAATAAGAAGTCAAGAATATAAAAAATCTTACGATTTCAATATATAATGTAATTTGGCATCTACCGGATGGATGGGGCGGAAAGGTGCATTTTTTTTCATTGATGAGGACGTCTTTTTGTGGCCTGGCATCTAATTTAGCCATGAGATAAGTTATTGATATTGAATGGTTATATATGTAAAGTATTAGAAGCGCCTAATACTTTCTTCGTAGGAAAGCGGTAATTAATTCTGAGCGAAAAAACATACTTTCGGCGTATTGATTTAAAGGGGGTAAATCCTTAAAATTCTCAACAGCAAGGCGATGAAAAGGCGGCATATTTGGGAATCGGTATTCAATAAGTAATGCGTTAAGTTACAGAATATGGGAAGGTTGGCCTTATGAGGAAATGTTGCATTGGTAGCACGGTCTTAGTTGCACTTCTCGTTCTCCTTCTTAGTGTTTCTTTTACCTACGCGCAGGGGGCGAAAGCTTCTGCTGAGAAGAAAGATGTGCAAAGGGAGGTAAAAGGGGAGATGCCCGCCGACACGGATAGCTATGTCATCGGGCCCGAGGATTCTCTTTACATCCACGTGTGGCGTGAGGAGCTTTTGACCAGGACGGTCCCGGTGAGGATGGACGGGAAGATTTCCCTCCCGGTGGTCAACGATGTGCAGGCGGCCGGTTTGACGCCCCTCCAGTTGAAGGAAGCCCTGACCAGGCAACTGAAGGAGTTCGTGGATAACCCCGAGGTCTCCGTCATCGTCATGGAGGCGAACAGCCACAAGGTATACGTCTCAGGCGAGGTGAGGACGCCGGGCGTCATACGCCTCAAGGCGGAGACAACCATTCTGGAGATCATCCCCATGGTGGGCGGCTTCACCGAGTGGGCGGACAAGTCGGACATCACCATCATCCGCAAGGAAAACGGGCAGGAGAAAAGGATCCGGGCGAATTACAACCGGATCGTGAAGGGCAAGGATCCCACTGTGAAATTGAAAGCCGGGGACGTCATTGTCGTAAACTGAAAAAAGGAGGGGCACGGAGGTGAAGCTGAAAAAAAGGGGCATTGCAATACTTGTGATTTTTATGTTTCTGGTGGGGGTCCCGGCGGACCTCCTGGCACAGCAACAACAGCAGCAGCAGGAGCAGCCTTCGGCTCTGCAGACAATCCCGTTCAGGTTTCAGCCCTACATAACTGCACAGGAGGCTTATGACAGCAATATTTTCCTGTCAACAAGAAACAAGACCGATGACTGGATCACGACGGTGACCCCCGGTATCCGCATCAGCCAGCAGGATGCCTTCACGGGCATACTCCTGGATGTGAACGGCGGGTACAACTGGTACGCGAACAACAGCGATCTCGATTACTGGAGTGCCCTGGGTAACCTGGAGGCCCGGTACAGCCCGAACCGTTACTGGAACCTGAGGGTAAGGGATTACATCATCCGTTCCGAGGACCCGAGGGAGCGTCAGTATGGCGGGCAGTACGACCAGAATTACGTTTCTCTGAATGAGAACCGTTCAATTTATTTAAGGAACGTCCTGGAGCCCTCCATCGAATACTTCTTCGCCCGCGAGAGTTCCCTGCGGTTCTCCTATGTGAACACTTATTATGAAAACGAAGATCCAACAATAGAAGACAGTACGTCGAACGCCTTCAACCCGGTCCTCAACTACTGGTTTAATGTCCGAAACGGCATTACGCTGGATTACCGTTACGAACAGATCGATTATGACGACTTGCCCGGCCAGGCAGACGCTGAGCCCGATCTGACGAACAATGACATAAGGGGCCGATACACCTACCGGTTCAACCCGGGCACATCCGTCTTTGCCGATTACATCTATCAGATCAGGGACTACGATGATCCTGGGGTAGATTATACTGTCAACAGCCCCAGTATCGGAATCCAGCATGCGTTCTCGAGGACGCTTTCCGGCCTTCTGCAGGTGGGTTACTTTTACGCGGAACCTGATGTCGGGGAATCGCGGGACGGCATCACCTTCAACACGAATCTCTCCCTGCGGAGTGAGCGCACGACCTACACGATTTTTGGAGTGGGCGGTTACCGTGAAGAATTTCAGAGCGCGGATAATGCAGGGTTTATTGAGTACTACAGGGGAGGGTTAACCGTGTCTCACAGGCTTTTGCGGAATTTAACCCTGAACCTGGGTGCCGATGTTGAGTGGGACGATTTCGTAACCGATGAAGATGCCTGGCTTTACACGGCCACGGCGGGAATAACTTACCAGGTCCTCAGGTGGATGAGCATTGCGGCAGGTGTCTCTTACCTGGAGAATGACTCCAATATCGACATTAACGACTACGACAGCTGGAGGGGTTTCATCACCCTTAACCTGACCTACGGGGCAGACCCGCGTCCCACCCCCGGGGGAGTATCAGGATTCACGAGGTAGCGTCTAGCGCATACGCGCAATTATGAGTTTTGAATTTGTTTGATTTTCTAACTCAACATTCAACATTGTCTTTGGCCCTCCGAGCCATAGACTGAACAGACCGAACAGACTGAACAGACTGAACAGACCGAATAGACCATAATGACGAAATAAACTAGAAAACCCTAAACCCGATACCCGTGGCCCTCCGAGCCATAGACTGAACAGACCGAACAGACTGAATAGACCGGATAGACTATGATAAATCCCAACAAAGTTTTCAACATCGATGACTACAAGGAAATCGTTTTAAGGCGCCTGCCATATATCATCATCCCTTTTGTGGTGATCTTTGTGGGCGCCGTTCTGTATGCATTCCTTGCGCCTAAAACTTATGAAGCGAAGACCCTGATCCTGGTGACGCCCCAGCGTGTGCCAACGGATTTTGTCAAACCCACTGTCACGTCCCGGGTCACAGAGCGACTCGCCTCCATCGAGCAGGAGATTAAGAGCCGCACAAGTCTCGAACAGATCATCAGGGACAACAACCTCTACCCGAAGCAAACAAAAGCAATGCCCATGGAAGATGTTGTCGGAATGATGCGGAATGATATCAATGTCCAAATTCAACGAACGCCGGAGAGCCGGGATGCCGGTGGGTATTTCACAATCGCGTATTCCAGCAGTGACCCCAGGACGGCGGCTACAATCACAAACAGGCTGGCGGACCTATTCATTGAGGGGAACTTGAGGATCAGGGAGCAGCAAGCCAAGGGCACGACGGAGTTCCTGAAAGATGAGCTTGATTCTGCAAAGGCCAAGCTCGAAGAACAGGAAAAGCTTTTAACAGACTTCAAGAGGAAGCATACCGGTGAACTTCCCGAACAGCGTGACACGAATCTCCAGATGTTGACACAGCTCCAGCAGATCTACCAGAGGACCGGCGAGAACCTGCGCTCGGCCCAGGACCGCAAGCTCATTATTCAGAAGCAACTGACCGATCTCGAATTTCCCGTGACGTCGGTACAGGCGGAAAGGGGTCAGCAGTCAACTGGCCGTTTACCTTCTTCATCCTCGAATGCGGAACACGGGGGTATTCAGGAACCACAGCTCTATGAATTGAAAAATCAGCTTGCGGATTTGAGGACTAAGTATACGGAAAAGCACCCGGACATTGTGAGGATCAAAAAAAGAATCCGGGAAATGGAATCTAATCAGGATCTGGATTTCAGGAATAATCCCCGTTACAGGGAACTCAACAGTCAAATGCAGGCCGTAAACGTCGAGATCACGCGTCTGCAGGCTGAAGAGGCGAAGCTAAAGGGGGAAATTGACAAATACAGTGGACGCATAGAGAGGACTGCAACCCGTGAGCAGGATATGTCTTCACTGACGCGTGAATATCATAGCACGAAGGAGACTTACGAGAGTCTGCTGAAGAAAAGCCAGGAAGCCGAACAGGCGGAAAATCTCGAGCGCAGGCAGAAGGGTGAACAATTCCGTGTTATCGATGCTGCGGCTGTTCCTGTAAGTCCGGCGAAACCGAATCGTGAGCGGATTATGTTAATGGGCCTCATGCTCGGACTCGGCTCCGGGCTGGGGCTTGCTTTTGTGAGGGAGCAGATGGACCGCTCCTTCCATGACCCCGAGGATGTGGAGGTCACTTTCGGCATCAAGATCCTGGCCAGCATCCCCCGCATCGTCGAAAAAACGGACAAAGCGGCCTGAAGGCCAGCGGCCTCACGGCAGCAGTGATGAGTGGCGAGTGGTGAGCAATAAAGATTGTGAAGAGTGCAGAGTGCAGAGTGGTGAGTGGTGAGAAAGACGGAACAGACGGAATAGACGGAATAGACTGAATAGACTGAATAGACCCTTGGCCCGGAAGGCCAATTATGTATGAGAAATTCTTCAAACTAAGAGAAAAGCCCTTCGAGATCACGCCTGACCCCAGGTTCATCTACCTGAGCGACAGTCACAAGGAGGCGCTCGCCTATTTGACCTACGCGATCAATGAGGGCAAGGGGTTCACCGTAATCACGGGTGAGGTGGGTACGGGCAAGACCACGCTAATCCGGATGGTCGTCTCCAGGATTGAGGGGCAGGTCCGGACAGCCTACGTTTTCAACCCGAGGCTGGGCACGGAGGACCTCCTCCATTACATCTGCGACGACCTCGGGATCAAGACGAGACCGAACCTGACCAAGGGCCAGCTCATCTACCTGCTCCACCATTTTCTTCTCGACTGCTACAAGAAGAACGAGCGGGTAGTCCTGGTCATCGACGAGGCGCAGGCCCTGAACCCGGAACTGCTCGAGGAGGTCAGGCTCCTGACGAATCTCGAGACGTCGAAAAGCAAGCTACTGCAGGTTGTTCTTGTCGGGCAGCCCGAGCTGGACATAACGTTGAGCGACCCGAAGTTCCGCCAGCTCAAGCAGAGGATAAGCGTTCGCTATCACATAAAACCCATGAGCCTGGCCGAAACTGAGGAGTACATATTCAGGAGGTTGAAGATTGCCGGTGCCCGCCACGAGGTCATTTTCGACCCTGCGGCCGTCAGGGAGATCCACGAACAGTCCGGGGGCATTCCGAGGATCATCAATGTCATCTGCGACAACGCTCTTCTGACGGCCTATTCCTACGAACGCAAGATGGTCGGGAAGGCGATCATAAAAGAAGTGGTCAGAGACATGGAGGGCGGACAGAAAAAAAAGAGCAGGAGGGCTTTTTTCCTGTTCGCGTTTATTATCGTGGTTATTTTCGGTTTTTTAAGTTACCTGTACGGACCCGATTTACTGGATTCATGGACGGAGAATGTTGAGCGAGCCGTCGCGGTAAGCGGGATATACAAACAGAAAGTTCAAAGGGCGCACTAAGGGATTTTATCATGGGGAAAATGTTCAGGGCCCTCGAAAAGGCGGAGCGCGACAAGGGCCTGGAAAAAGAGAAGAGAATCACCCAGATCGACCGGCAGGAACTGCCCCAGCCGCCAAAGGCGGATTCGAGGGAGCGGGAGGTCCTGCAGACGCTCAGGATCGCGGGCCGCAGCACTTTCAGCGACGGGCTTGTGGTCTGCACCCAGCCGGGTTCCATCACGGCCGAGCAGTTCAGGAAGCTGAGGACCCGTGTTCTCGGCCTGGACATCGACGATCAGATCAGGACCATTATGGTCACCAGTGCCACGGAGTCTGAGGGCAAGACGGTCGTCGCCGCGAACCTTGCCGCGGCAATCGCCTTTGATCTGAATATCAACGCCTTGCTGGTGGACACGGACCTTCGCAACCCGTCTGTGGGTGAAATGTTCGGCTTCAAGCAGGCGAGGGGACTTTCGGATTACCTGGTAGGCCAGGAAAACATAGCCAATTACTTCATCAGGACGGGGATAGACAGGCTTTCAATTATCCCCGGAGGGTCGGGCAAGGACAACCCCTCCGAGCTCCTCGGCTCCATGAAAATGGAAAATCTCGTTAACGAACTGAAGTCGCGTTACAGTGATCGATATATCATATTCGACTCATCGCCTCTTCTGGCAACGACGGAGCCGAGTGTGCTCACCAAGATGGTGGACGGGATCATCCTTGTTGTCAGGGCGGGGGTGACGCCGCGTGACACAATTCAGCAGGCCCTGTCCCATCTCGACAGCGAGAAGATCCTGGGCATGGTGCTCAATGACCTCGATTTCAAATTGGGTGCCCTTAATTCCCGTTATTTTGGTTCGTCGAGCTACTATTATCGTTATCATAGGGAATACAGGGAAAAGAAGCCGGAAAACCCCTGGCAGAAGTTTTCGTCCTTTATTGAAAAGTCAATCGTGAAACTTTTCAACTGGAAGGACAAGAGTTAACCGCGTGGTGTCTTCAGTGATTAGCAGTCAGTTTGGAGAAAACAGTTCTGCCTACGCGCCACTATCCACTCTCCACTGACCACTGTTCGTAGTGCTAATCACTGTGGCGCATGCCACATTACCACTATTTATTAGAGTGTATCATAAGAACGCGTTTTTACAAGCGGATTTACCTATCGATGTAATCGAGAGGGCGGGAGCCTGCCCCCTGTTCGAGGCATTGAAAAGGGCTTTTGAAGGGTGATTTGACGTGAGCAACGGGATGAGCCAGTTTTCACACCGCACGACGCTGGGCCTGGCGTTTGCCTTTGTGGACAGCATCCTCGTGGTCGTCTCGGTCTTTCTCAGTACCTGGATGATGACGCGGCACACGGGAATGATCTTCCTGGACAGCAATCAGCCGACACTGAAGGTCATGTTCCTGGTCGTGGTCGTCCAGGTTGTTTTCTACTATCTCGATCTGCACGAACTGCGTCATTTTACGGGGCGGATCTGGGTGGCCGTCCAGCTCGTCAAGGCCCTTATCGTGTCGGCCGTCATACTGTCGGTCGCCTATTTCATATTCCCCGATGCGGCGCTGGACCGGCGGGTGTTCGGGGTCAGCATGCTGCTCATCTTTTATGCGGCATTCTTGTGGCGGTTCATTTTTCCCTGGATAACGGACAAGGCGTTATTCAAGGAGAGGATCCTGATCATCGGGTCGGGAAGCTCCGCTTTGAATATACAGAAGCAAGTCATGGATCATGGACAGGACGCGTATGAAATCGTTGGCTTTGTGGATGAGAGGGGAGAACGGGTCGGTCAACGGGCCGGAGCCGATCGTGATCGGGGACTTCAGGCAGATCTCTTCCATCTGCAGCAAAAATAGAGTTGACCGTATCATTGTAGCCCTTGACGAGAGGCGCGGGAGCCTCCCCGTGGACCAGCTCCTGATGTGCCGCCTCAGGGGCATCAATGTCGAAGACAGCGTGACCTTCACGGAGAACCTGACGGGCAAGCTCTGCGTGGAGAGCCTGCATCCCAGTTCGATCATCTTCTCGAACGGAATCTCGGGGAGGTTCTACACGAGCAAACTCAAGCGTGTTTTCGATGTTATCGCCGCGATGATTGGTCTCCTTTTCTTCGGGCCCATCTGCACGGTGATTGCGCTTGCCATAAAGCTGGACTCGAAAGGCCCTGTCTTCTACAGGCAGCAACGCGTCGGCCGGGACGGGCGGATATTCAGGCTGCTCAAGTTCCGCTCAATGGTGGTGGACGCTGAAAAGGAAGGTCCCGTCTGGGCTGTAAAAGATGATGATCGCTGTACCCGTGTCGGGAAGATAATCCGCAAGCTTCGCCTTGACGAGGTCCCCCAGCTCATAAACGTGATGAAAGGGACGATGAGCATCGTGGGTCCCCGGCCGGAAAGGCCTGTCTTCGTGAAGAAGCTCGAGAAGGAAATCCCATTCTATTATCACCGGCACCTCGTCAAGCCGGGTATCACAGGCTGGGCGCAAATCTACCACCCCTACGGCGCCACAATTGAAGACGCTGTCGAGAAGTTGAAATACGATCTGTATTACATCAAAAATATCAATCCCGTCATGGACCTGAGAATCATATCGGAAACGGTGAAGATCGTCCTCCTCGGCAAAGGATCCCGCTGAAATCGACCGTAAAGTATTTTATAAACCCTAACCCCGATACCCTTAACCCTTTACCCGTGGCCCTTCGGGCCATAGACCGAACAGACGAGAAGATGAGAAGTTAAGAAGCTGTGAAGACAAACCTTTAGCCCTTAGCCATTAGCCTTAAGCCTTTAGCCTGGCATTTCATGCCATAAACGAAACCAACGAAAATAACGAACCAACGAAACAAACGAAATCACGAACCAACGAAATAAACGAAACAAACGAAATCAACGAAATAGACCCTTAGCCCTTAGCCTTACGCCTTTAGCCTGGCATTTCATGCCATCAACGAAATAAACTAAAGAACGAAAAGAACGAAACCAACGAAATAAACGAAAAGAACGAAACAAACGAAACAGACGAAGGAAATGAAATGACGCTTAGAGAGCAAATTCGCAAATTCATCCTGGAAAACTTTATTCTCGAAAGCCCTGAAGACCTTGTGGACGACGAATCCATGCTTGAAAAAGGTATCATTGATTCAACAGGCGTCCTCGAATTGGTAGGTTATCTCGAAAGTACTTACGACATAAAGGTTGAAGACGAAGAATTGATCCCGGAAAACCTGGACTCCGTCAAAAACATCGTTGCCTATCTCGAGAAAAAACTTGGCCTCTCAGAAAAACCAGACGAAGTCAAAATCCCCCTCGCCTCCCGCGCCTGACTTGTCCCTCCTGGCCATAGGCCGGCAAACCTCCGGCCTGAGTGGTGAGTGGCGAGTGGTGAGAAAAATACAATAGACAAACCAGCCTTTTCACTTTCTCCCCTGAACCCGAAACCCTTTACGCTATACCCATGGCCCGCCGGGCCACCGACCGAATAGACCATAATGACGAAATAAACGAATCCCTAAACCCGATACCCTAAACCCGATACCCGTGGCCCTCCAGGCCATAGACCGAAAAGACCGAACGACGGAACAGACTTCACAGACTGAACGACGGCATAGTCCGAATAGACTGAACAGACTGAACAGACCGAATAGACTGTTTAAATGAAGATCACCCGCTTCGAAGACCTCGACTGCTGGCAAGAGGCAAGACTGTTAGTCCGCAAAGTTTACGATACGACAGAGAACAAAAAGTTCAGTCGCGACTTGAGACTGGCAGGACAGATCCAATCCGCCGCCACATCCTCCATGGCAAACATAGCTGAAGGATTAATACGCCGCTCCGACAAAGAATTCATCCAATTCTTGTTTATATCGATGTCGTCTGCCGCAGAAGTGCAGAGCCATCTTTACGTAGCGCTCGATCGTGGATACATAGACAAAGAGACTTTCGATGACATATACAAACAGGCTGATAAGACCACAGCGATCACATCTGGACTCATAAAATATTTACGTAACAGCCAGCCAAAAGCTCGCCCTAAAAAGACCTAGACAGACTTAGACAGACCTAAATGGACCTAGACAGACCTAGATAGACCCAGATAGACATAGACAGACATAGACAGACCTAAACGGACCTAGACAGACCCAGAAGGACAATCATGTTGTTGCAGAACTTTTTAGAGGAAAGCGCCCTTAAATATCCCAACAAGGTAGCCTTGATCTGTAAGGACGCCCGTCTTGCCTATGCCGAGATCAACCGCCACGCCAACCAGCTTGCCGCGCTTCTAAGATCCCACGGAATCAAGCGGGGAGATCGTGTCGCCATATTTCTGGACAATTCAGTCGAGGCTGTTGTCTCAATTTTTGGCACATTGAAGGCAGACGCCGTTTTCGTCGTGCTAAATCCTTTGCTGAAAGCGCCTAAACTGAAATACATACTGAATGACTGCAGTGTTAAGATCATAATATCGGATTCATCCAAGTTGAACGCGGCAGTCGATGTATTGGGTACTATTCCCGGGCTCCAATCTGTCATCTGCACAGGGTATGAAAAAAAGGTCAAACGCGGTGCGCATCGTAACATAGTTGCCTGGGCTGAAGCGGAGGCACTTTCGGGTTCTGAAGAACCCCTGAAAAGTGCGAACATCGATATGGATCTGGCAGCCATCATTTACACGTCCGGATCTACGGGTATACCCAAGGGAGTCATGCTGACACACCACAACATGATCTCGGCGGCGACATCCATCACGTCCTACCTGGAAAATGTTCCTGACGACATCGTCATCAATGTCCTCCCGCTTTCCTTCGATTACGGTCTTTACCAGGTCCTCATGGCCTTCAAGTTCGGGGGCACGCTTGTTCTCGAGAAATCATTCGTCTACCCCTACGAAGTCCTCAAGAAGATGGTCGAGGAAAAGGTGACGGGTTTCCCGGGCGTACCGACCATGTTTGCTATTATGCTCCGGATGAACGACTTGAAGCGCTATGACCTCAAGAGCCTCCGCTATATCACGAACACTGCAGCGGCACTGCCTCTCAAGCATATCCGGTTCTTGAGGGATACTTTCCCGCAGGCGAAAATCTATTCCATGTACGGCCTAACCGAATGCAAGAGGGTGTCCTTCCTGCCCCCCGTGGAACTGGACCGGCGTCCCGAATCTGTCGGTAAATGCATGCCCAATATGGAGGGCTGGATCATGGGCGGAAACGGCAACCGCTTGGGGCCGAGCATGGTCGGCGAGCTTGTCGTCCGGGGGCCAAATGTGATGAAAGGGTACTGGGGGGATCCGGACGGAACGGACGAAGTCCTGAAGCCGGGGATTCTACCCGGTGAAAAGGTTCTTTATACAGGAGACCTGTTCAGGACGGACGAGGAAGGGTTCCTTTACTTTGTAGGACGCAAGGACGACATGATCAAGACGAGGGGTGAACGAGTCAGTCCGAAGGAAATAGAAAACACGATTTATGAACTGGAAGGCGTTGACGAAGTCGCCGTTATCACATTGCCTGATGAGATTCTGGGCAGAGCCATCAAGGCCTTCATCGTGCCCAGGAATGGATATCGCTTGACGGAAAGAAATGTGTTTTCTCACTGCAAAATATACTTGGAGGAATTTGCGATCCCGAAATATTTCGAGTTCCGAGAAACGCTGCCCAAAAACCCCTCCGGCAAAATCGACAAACTTCTTCTGAAAGAAGAAAGCAAGTAACGTTTTCAACAACGTCTGCCTGCCGCATTGCGGCATGACCTAAACAGACCATATAGACCTAGTTCACATTCACTCATGACCCTAAACCCGATACCCTAAACCCGTGGCCCCTTGGGCCATAGACCGGACAGACCGGATAGACTGGATAGACAGGACAGACCTGATGGACGAGAAGGTCAGAAGTTAAGAAGCTAGGAATAAACCTTTAGCCATTAGCCTTAAGCCTGGCATTTCATGCCAAAACTCAAAACTCAAAATTCATAATTGGATGAACATACGTATTCTTATTTCTGTCGTACTGGTTTTTATGTTCATCCTAATCGGTAAGATCTATTACGACACCTACACTATCGAGATCAGTCACTATCAGATCACAAATAGCCGTCTCTCACATGCATTAGCTGGCAAAAAGATTGCCTTCATTTCTGATCTCCACTCCAAAACATTCGAATCCCGAGAGATAAAAGTCATATCAATTCTGGAAAGGGAAAAGCCCGACATTATCTTTGTTGGAGGTGACTATATCTCATTCGACGGGCCTTACGAACCCGCCTTATTATTCCTCAACCAATTGAGGAACGCATACGCCATAATGGGCAACACAGATTATTACAATGAAAACGGTTCATGTGTTCTCTGTCACGAGGAGAGATCTCAGAAATTACGGGGAGAGCGAAATATATATTTCCTGAGAAACTCTGCTCTGTCTTTGGGAAGTGGAAGCAAGAGATTCAATCTGGTGGGCGTGGATGATCCTGTCAACAAACGAGATGACATCAGAGAGGCAATACGAAAGATTGATGTCACAGCGCCAACGATTTTACTTGCTCACTCGCCTCAAGTCTTTGAAGATGCAGTCAAGAATGGTATTGATTTTGTTCTTTGTGGTCATAATCATGGCGGCCAGGTCTTTATTGCGCGATATCTGAAAGGAGCGATCCTGGTTGATCCCTGTTTCGACTACATGGAGGGCTTCTTTCAAAAAGGGCAAACATTGATGTATGTCGGCAGCGGTATCGGAAACAGCTTTCTGCCTTTCCGCTTGGGGGTGCGCCCTGAGGTTGCATTCTTTGAGTTCGCTGGCGAGACCGATAAATCAACAAACTCGTCAGTATCCAACATACCGATAGAAATAAGCTTTACAGGCTTTTCTGTCAAGAGCCTGATGACACTCTTTGACTTCTTGAACCTGCTCAACAAGCCTTATAGAACAAAACACCGTGTTAGTCCGTCGGGAAAACTGTTCGACTTTGAGACGGAAGCAGAGTTGGAATATCTGAATTGGGAATGTCATAAATGGTTCGAGTTTTCGGATAAAAACGCAACCTCCGGTAAGAACAGTCTCCAGGTGACGCTGCCGCCAGGGCAGTACCCCGGTATCAAGTTTATTGATATTGAAAAAAATTGGTCATCCTATAGACAGTTAAATATGAATGTATTCAACCCGTCATCAGAACCTTTTACATTCCACGTGCGGATTGACGACAAGAAAAGCAGATGGGAATACGAGGACCGATATGATCGTGATTTCAAAGTTCAGAAAGGGATGAATCATATCTCCATCCCGCTGGAGTCTGTGAAGGCAAACATCACTCCCCGCGCTCTGGATTTATCGCACATAGAGCGCCTGATGCTATTTATCCCCGGCAACGATAGAAAGCGAACCTTCTACCTCGACAATATTCGTCTCGAATAGCCACGAGAAACCTGTGGTTTCAGTTATGAGTTTTGAGTGTTGAGTTAGTTTACTTTGGACCCAGTACCCGATACCCTGAACCCCGGCGAGCCGGGCCATCGACCGAATAGACCGAATAGACTGAACAGACCGAATAGACCAGAACAACTCATAACTGGAGCAAGCTGAGTCTTGCGACTCATATGTGTGGAATAGCTGGAATAGTAGACCATAGTCCCCCTGAGTCCAAGGAGTCTCTCCTCCGTCGGATGCTCGGCCTCATTCGCCATCGCGGGCCGGACGCCTTCGGCATTTATATGGATGAGGATGTCGGTCTCGGTTCTGCCAGGCTACGCATCCTTGATCTGACCGGTGGCGACCAGCCTATCCATAACGAGGACTGCTCCGTATGGATTGTTTACAACGGGGAAATCTTCAATCATCCGGAACTGCGTGAGGATGTGGAAAAAAAAGGGCACAGATTTTACACGCGGTCGGACACGGAAGTTCTTGTTCATCTCTACGAGGAGATGGGCACGGATCTCTTTCATCGGCTGAACGGTCAGTTTGTCATTGCCATCTGGGACCAGCGCAGGAAGACATTACTGCTGGCACGGGATCGTCTCGGGATCCGGCCTCTCTTTTATCATCTGGATAACAACCGATTGTGCTTCGGCTCTGAGATCAAGACTCTGTTTGCCGATCCCGATATCAAGCGGGAGATTGATGTCCGGGCACTCTCTGACATTTTCACTTGCTGGTCGACTTTCGGGGCGGATACGGCATTCAAGAACGTTTACCAGCTGCTCCCCGGCCACTACGCGATATTCTTTAATGGTAAATTTTCGATTCATAAATATTGGCAGTTATCATTTGCAAGACAGTCTGATTCGGACGAAGAAAGGCCAATCTCCGGGCTGGTCGAAGAGTTAACTGCGCTACTTTATGACGCCACGAAAATCCGCCTCAGAGCGGATGTCCCTGTTGGGGCGTACCTCAGTGGCGGCCTCGACAGCACGTATGTAACGTCTTTGGTGAAGAAGCATTTCAATAATCAGCTTCGTTCATTTTCGGTCAGTTTTTCAGATGAGCGCTTCGATGAGGCGCCTTTCCAGGAAAGGGTTGTCCGAGGCCTTGGCACGGAGCACCGGATGATCCGCTGTACAGAAAGAAACATCGGCGATAATTTCCCCGGGGTCATCTGGCATACAGAAATTCCTGTTCTGAGGACGGCACCGGCGCCGATGTACCAGCTTGCGCGTCTTGTCCGCGAGAATGGGTTTAAAGTCGTGCTGACGGGCGAAGGTTCGGATGAACTTTTTGCGGGATATGATATTTTCAAGGAAGATCGCGTGAGACGATTCTGGGCAAAGCAGCCGGATTCCTCATTTCGGCCTCTGCTGATCAGAAAACTTTACCCGGATATCTTTTCTTTTGATACAGGCAGAGCCGGTGCTTTTCTGACCGGGTTCTTCAAGAAGGGTCTTACGAAGGTCGACTCGCCGTTGTATTCGCATATGATCCGCTGGGAAAACACCTCGCAGATCAAAACCTTTTTCTCCGAGGATCTCCGGTGTGACATGGCAAAAGCAGATGATTTTGAGGATCGTTTTTCTGCCGACCTTCCCGTGGAATTTATGAATTGGGATCCGCTCTCGAGGGCCCAGTATATAGAGATATCGATTTTATTGTCGAATTATCTCCTTTCCTCGCAGGGGGACAGGATGGCCATGGGCCATTCAGTGGAAGGACGTTACCCCTTCCTGGATTACAGGGTAGTGGATTTTGCCTGCGCGATTCCACCGAAATATCGCCTTAATGTTCTGAGGGACAAGTTTATTTTACGACAGGCCGCGAACAAGCTGATTCCGCCTGAGCTGGCGTTGCGGCCGAAACAGCCTTACAGGGCTCCGATAAGCCGTTGTTTTATGGCCGGTCGCTCTCTGGATTATGTGGAGGAGCTTCTTTCATCGTACAGTCTGAGGCAGGCCGGGTATTTCAACCCCGATAAAGTCGCGAAGCTTTCCGACAAATGCCGGAAGCAGGATGGCGCGCTCCTAAGCGAGCGTGAAAACATGGCTCTCGTCGGTATCATCTCGACTCAGTTATTGGATCATCAATTTGTCCGGAACTTCCCGGCCTATCCAATCCCAGAACTCCAAAACGTCAAAGTCTTCACCGGTTAGAATTGCCGAGTCCGAACAGACCGGATAGACTGAATAGACCGGAAAGACCGGAAAGACCGGAAAGACTGGATAGACTGGATAGACTGGATAGACTGGATAGACTGGAAAGACACGTTGCCCTTCAGGCAATAGACCTAAACAGACCATATAGACCTAGTTCGTATTCACCCTTGACCCTAAACCCGTGGCCCCTTGGGCCATCGACCGGATAGACTGAACAGACCTTGGTTCTTTCAGCCCCCACAGAATAAGAGCTTGACGATGCACAGTATTTGCAGTATAATTTGCACAAATATATGCGAGGTAATTGTGCGATGAGGGCGACCGTTACAATTGAAAAAGAAGTGCTGGACGAGCTTGTCAAAGCGACGGGTGCCAGAAGCAAGTCCGCGGCAGTGAAAAAAATAATAGAAGAATATCTGCGCAAACGAAAAGTGCAGAACATCCTGGCTATGAAGGGCAAGCTTTCTTTTGACCTTACGGCAGATGAAATCCGGCACCATGAGCGCTGAGCGTATTCTGATCGACACCTCTGTGTGGATAGAGTATTTCCGGGGTAAGTCTACGGGGCTTGTAAACTATGTGGGGGCGATCGCAAAGAACAGGGAGATATGTGTCCCGAGGATCATCCTGGCCGAATTGCTCCAGGGAGCGAAATCCGAAAAGGAGCTGGTGGTCATTGAGAAGTTCATGGATGCATTCACCATCCTCGACCAAACGGATCAGACATGGCTCAAAGCTGGAAAGTTGTCTCATGAATTGAAGAAAAAGGGCAAGAATGTAAGTCTGGCCGACTGTTATATTGCGGTTATCGCGCAGGATAACAAATGTGCCGTCCTGACGCTCGATCAGCATTTCAAAGACATCCGCCAGCATACTCGACTTGATCTGATCGATGCAGACGCCGTCATGCATAAAAAATAACACTGCGCGGCTGTCTCGTTTAACCTGACAATTCGTGTCATCGACCAAACCATCGAAATCAATCAAAGAGACGAAATTGCCTTACGCCTTCATCTGGCAGCCTGCCGCATTGCGGCATGACCTAAACAGACCATATAGACCTAGTTCACATTCACTCATGACCCTAAACCCGATACCCTAAACCCGTGGCCCCTTGGGCCATAGACCGGACAGACCGGATAGACTGGATAGACCGGAAAGACCGGATAAATGAAAGTAACCCGTTTCGAAGACCTCGACTGCTGGAAAGAAGCACGGGTCTTAGTCCAAAAGGTGTACGATGCAACAAAGGACGGGAATTTCAAAAAGGATATGCGGTTGACAAGCCAGATTCAAGCAGCAGCAACTTCCTGCATGGCCAACATCGCCGAGGGTTTTGAGCGAAGGTCCGATAAAGAGTTCGTACAGTTTCTTTACATAGCTATGGCGTCTACTGCAGAGGTGAAAAGTCATCTCTACGTAGCATTAGATCAGGCTTATATAGAAGTAAAGCATTTTGATGATATATATGATCAAGCGATTACGACATCCAAAATGATCTCATCGTTGATCAAGTATCTGCGAAAATCCTAGACCGGATGACCAGACAGCAACTGTCTTAAGATTCAAGTTCTTTTTCATAGGATTTTTCATTGACAGGCATATCGCCAGCTGGTTTTTGTTTTGACCATCGTGTTGAGGATGACCAGTAGCTTCCTCATGCAGGC